>Ga0113563_10000326_pt1 | contig 21857 bp, 19 predicted proteins | sample Mud3Dept3metaG_FD_80117 | JGI IMG/M metagenome (GOLD analysis project Ga0113563, IMG submission 80117) | Freshwater wetland microbial communities from Ohio, USA, analyzing the effect of biotic and abiotic controls - Mud 3 Core 4 Depth 3... | ecosystem: Environmental > Aquatic > Freshwater >... | reverse complement strand
CGAAACATAACGATGTCCTCTCCTGCCACTATGCCCTCCCTTCAATAAGGGCATCTTAGCATCACTAAAAGAGGACATTTCTATTTTGGTTAAACACGACATTATCACTTTGGCGGGACACAAGGTAGTGCCGCTCGCCTCCCTTCACTTTTTGAAAAATAGAAAAGGTTCAAGCAGTTCTAAGCGCCCGCCGGGGCGCGGGGGCAGCGCCTCTCTTTGCGGGAAGCCGTTTGGGATCGCCGAGAAAAATTAAAGTCCCAACCGGTGCTTTCGAGAATCGCGCCGCCGCCCCCCACGCCCAGTCCAAACTTTTGCCTTAAAACAAATGCCAAAATTGAAGGGGACAAGGGTTTTGCCTCTTCACCCTTATCAAAAAACATGAGGGGCCCGAGCATTTCCAAACCTTCACCGGGGGTTCGCCTCAAGCAGAAATAATGAATGGGAGAGGAAAACGGGAAAAAATTATTGACAAAATAGCGAGCTGAAATATGATGATGTTGGTTCATTCTTTGCCGATGAAAATCTCATTCGGAGTTCATCCATGAAAGTCATCGGAGTCCACCTTGACCGCTGCACGGGATGCCGCAGCTGCGAGCTCTACTGCGCAGCCGAGAGGGGCAGCAGCCAAAAAAACCTTCTTCAGGCTATCCGGGAGACCCCTTTACCCCAGCCCCGCCTGCGGGTGGAAGGAAACAATCAAAGCCCCCTTCCGCTGCAATGCCGCCAGTGCCTCAAGGCCCCCTGCCTCGATGCCTGCCTCAACGCAGCCTTGGTTCGGGATCCTGAAAGCAATGCGGTTGTGGTTCGCGAAGACCGCTGCATCGCCTGCTGGACCTGCACCCTCTATTGTCCTTTCGGAGTCATTTTCCCCTGGCCGCAAAGGAAATTCGCCCTCAAGTGCGACCGGTGCACCTACATGGAAAATCCCGTTTGCGTGGAAGTCTGCCCCTGCAAAGCCCTGGAGCTTGTCGAGCTGGACGATCTGGACAAAATCCCGCGCAAAAAGCGGCTGGAAGTTTCCCGAAAACTTGCCGGGCAAAAACCTCATAAGGGCCTCCTTTTGCTGGATTTGGAGGATTAGCCTCCTTCAGCACTTTCCCATTCTTCCTTTAACGGGCGAGGAGATCCGGGAAGACTTCCCAGAGGAGATTTCTAATGGAAACGATTCATCTGAAGACTGTCGACCCGATCAGCCAGGAAATTCTGCTTGCCGCCGCCCGCCGCGAAATTCCCCTGCTTTGGGAACGTTTTGAAAAGATGCAGCCGCAGGACGGCTTTCTTCGCCTCGGACTGAGCTGCCCTTATGGGTGCCTTCAGGGGCCCTGCCGCATCGATCCCTTCGGCCGGGGGGCCGATCGGGGGATCTGCGGACTCGACCGGGACGGCATGGCTGCCGCCCTTTTTTTGCGCCTGGTCCTTTGCGGATGTTTGGAAAGCGGGAATCCTTTTGGCATTTCCGGGAAACCAGCCCCGGCACAGTCTCCTGTTTGGGAGAAACTCATTTCCCGGGCGGTGAAAAATTTTGGCGGAGGGAACCTATCCCCGGCGGAGCCGGGAGAATGCGCCCAACTTCTTTCCCGCCCCATGGCCGACCCCGAGGAATTGATCCGCCGTGCACTCCGTATGGGCCTTCTCGCTTTGACCTTCGCGGAGAAGAACGTAAAGGAAGACGGCGGGCCTCGAACTTCTTCGATAAGCGCCGGCTATGGGCTCCTTTCCGAGAAGAAATGGAATATCGCCATCGGAGGCCAGCCGGAGGACAGGCACTTGAAGGCTTTGGCCAAGCTCGCCGGCCAGGAGGAGGCGCAGATTCTTTCCTTGGGAGCTTGGATTCCTCTGGATGGTTCTTATCTGCCGATCGTTTGCTCCTCGGGGGAAGGAGAACTGGCCCTGGCCTCGGGGAGGATCCATCTTTTGATTGCCGGGCCGGGAACGGACCCGGCCTTGATCGAACTTTGCCGCTCCCTGGGCATTTCCTGCTTATTCCCCGCCGACGGGAAGGAACAGAAGAAGGCCTTGCAGCGTCTCCGGCGGGAAGGAGAGAGATTGGGTTCCGGATCCTTCACCCCGGACTCAGCCCTGATCGAGAAGGCCCAAGTCATCAAGGACGCGGGGGATCTGGCGCAGGCGATCCGGAAGAAATCTCCCAAACATCTTTGCTTCCTGGGTGGCGCGGACACGCCCCAGCAATCCCTGGGCTGGATTCCGGGCGAGGCGGCCGCCTCGCTTATCGGCAAGGATTGCCTGGTTGGCGCCTGGGGGGATGCCGCCTTATGGATACTCAAGAAAAAGCTCTGCTCAACTGCCTACGAATCGTCAGTTAAAATCCTAAATCCGGAAAAAGGACCGATCCTTGCTCTGCAAGCCTGCGCAGCCACGAACCGGATCAAGGATCTCAAAATCTGCTATACAGGCCTTAAAACCTGCAAGGACCTGGCCTTCGCCTTAGGCGCGGCGGCTCTGGGCGCCCAGGTCTGCGCCGCCGTTCCCTTGCCCCTTTGGGGAAGCGAAAAGGATCGAAAGTTATTAATGGAGGGGTTGGCAACTCAGGGGGCGGAATTCCAGCATTTTGACCACCCCCCGGAAGCCCAGGAGATCCTGGATTGGTTCTCGCGAAATGGCAAATAAGAGGGAGAGCCACTGCGTGATTATTGGCGGAGGGCCGGCCGGCCTTCAGGCCGCCCTCCAATGCCGGCGAAGCTGGGCGGGAAAATCCGTTCTCCTCCTCGAAGCGGAAGAGGACCTCGGATACTCGAAACCTTCCCTTCCCCAATTCATGTCCGGTCAGGCGGGAGAAGAGCAGCTCTTTTATTGGCGCGCGGAAGAAGAAGATGTCCTCCTGCAAATTCAAAAGGGAACCGGCGTTCAGGCCCTGGATCCGGCCAGGCGGACCCTTCGTCTGGAAAACGAAGAGGAAATCCGCTATGAAAAACTCATCCTCGCGCCGGGCGGATTCCCTCTTCTTCCTCCTCTCTTGAGACGGGATGATCTGCCCGGCGGCATTTTTGCAGTCCGGACCCTGCAAGCGGCCCGGGAAATCCGGAAATGGCTGCCCACGCATCGACGCGCCGTTATTTTGGGCGCGGGTCTTGTCGGGATTAAGACGGCCGCTTATCTCCGGGTGGCCGGCTTCGACGTCGCCGTAGTGGACAAGGAAGACCGCCTTCTCCCTCAAGCCCTCACCGGGGAAGCAGCCCGGGTGGTGGAAAAGCACTTCCAAAACCTGAATGTCCAGGTCTTCCTGGGGTCTCTCCTGGAAGACTTCCAAGGAGTGAAGGGCGAAATCACCGCGGTCCGGGTCGCCGGCAAATGGCTTCCCTGTGACACTCTTTTGATTGCCGCGGGATCCGCACCCCGGCTGGCCTTTCTTCAGGATTCCGGATTACTGGAGAATGGAGAACTTCTGGTTACCCCATCCCTGAAAACCCGCGATCCTCACATTTTCGCGGCCGGGGACGCGGTCACGATCGCCGATCCTTCGGGAGCGAAGTTCAAACCCTGGACCTGGCCGCAAGCGGTGGCGCAGGGAAAGAGGGCGGCCGAGAATTTATACCTTTCGTCGCCCGCGCCAATCCTTGCCTCCACTCATCCCAATTCCATGAATCTCCAGGGGCTTTCGCTGGCGGTCCTGGGACCCCGAAACCCGGGCTCCCAAGTCCTTTCCTGGCGTAAGCCGTCGAGAGGCGTGCATCGGGAAATCTTTTTGCACGATCGGAAGCTCGATGGAGGCACCTTGATCGGGGACATCTCCGGGGCCGGTCCTCTGCACCAGCTTATGATCAACCGGGAGGAGGCCGCCGAAAGGGCAATGGAAGGACTCAAGCCCGCCAGCCGGGTCTATCCGCAATCCCCGAGCGGTTCACCGCCGAGACGCCGCCGGGCCCGAATTCTGTTTCCTGAGGAGAAAGGAAAATGATCATCAAACAGGAGATCTGCGTCGGCTGCGGGCGATGTCAGCCCTACTGCCCGACCTCCGCCATTCGCTTTCGGGGGCTGAAAAGCGAAGTGGATCAAGAAATCTGTTACGAGTGCGGAACCTGCCTGCGGGCGGAAATATGCCCGGTCGAGGCCATAGAAGAATCTCCCCAGGTGTTTGTTTATCCCCGGGCGCTTCGCAAATTTTTCAGCGATCCCAACGCCACTCATGCCCTGACCGGCATTGCGGGACGGGGAACGGAAGAGTCGAAGACCAATGATGCCACCGGACGGGTGGGGCCGGACGAAGTGGGGATCGCCATCGAGGTGGGACGCCCCACCATCGGCATGGACCTGACGAACATCCAGAAGATCACCCGGGCCCTGGCCAAGGCCGGGGTAACCGAAATCGAGCCGGAGAATCCTTTTAACGACATGATTCAAAATCATGAGACTGGAGATTTAAAGCCGGAATTGATGGGGGAGCGGGTCCTGAGCGCGATCATGGAGGTCAAGGTGAAACGCCCCTTGTTAGGACCCATCCTGCGCACCCTGAAAGAGGCGGCCGGAGAAGTGGACAGCGTTTTTTGCGTGGATATCATCACCCGTCTCGAACCGGGATTGACCCTTCCCCGGGAGGTGGCGCGGACGATCGAAGCCGAAGGGTTTACCTGGCGGCCAAACGCGAAAATAAATTTAGGTCTGGGAAGGGCGCATAAGGGGAAAAAGGCATGACTCACAGCCTGCATCGCGAAGGACCCGCGGACCTGTTGAACCGGGAATACGTCCTCTTCATTTACCCGGCCCGGGGTTTCAATTACGACGGCAGCGGACCGAAACTGAAGCGTCTCGCCGAGGTGCTTTACACGAACGGGCCGGCGAATATGCTGGTTTCTACCCTCCGCCGGAATCTTTACAGCGGGGTGAAACCGGAGGAATGGTTTCAGAGCATTAAAGACGGGGCCAAGATTTACAGCGTTTTTTCCGACCGGGAACAGCTGAAAAAGGCATTGATCCGGATCAAGGAGATGGATGAGGGCATTTCAGTGATGGTCAGCGGAATGATCGACCGGGTCCGGGAAGTTGCCGAGGAAGCCGGTCTGCCTCCCCACACCATCAACATCTCCTTAGGATTTCACGGGGATAAAACTCGCGTTCCCCCTGCCGACCTGCGCCAGTTCACCACGATGTGCGGGCACGGGATGGTTTCTCCCCGGCTGGTTCGGGAGGTCATTCGCAAAATCAAGACGGGGAGGCTGGATTTCTGGAAGGGAAGTCTCGTGCTGGCCGGTCCCTGCACCTGCGGAATTTTCAACCCTTGCCGCTCGGCGGAAATGCTTCGCCATCTCGTCCCGCTTTACAGCAGGAGCCGGTGGTAGTTCCTCCTCCCGGCCCCATCCTATTCCGGGCGCTTCGCTCCCTGGAACCGGAAGCACTCGGCCCAAACGGCCCCCCTTTTTAAAGAACTATGAGCCTACCCGTAAATGAAAATCCCCCCTTTGCAAGGGGGGGTTGGAAGGATTTTCTCCAAGGCGGGCCAGATCAAATTCCCCTCTGTCCCCCTTTTCAAAGGGGGCTTTCAGCCATTCCCAGTTCCTTAAGAATTTCTTCCGTATCCTGCCCCAAATCCGGGCAGGCTTTTTGGATTTTGCAGGGGGTCCGGGAGAATTTCATCGGCGTTCCCGTCACTTTCAATTTCCCTAAACGAGGGTGTTCCACTTCCACGACCATTTCTCTCTCCAGAATATGCGGATCGCTGACGACCTGGGCGATGTTATTCACCGGCCCGCAAATGATCCCCTCGGGCAACAATAAATCCAACCATTCGGCGGTTGTTCGGGTCCGCATCAATCCGTTCATGAGCGGTTCAAAAGCGGAGTAGTTTTTAATCCGGGAGGAGTGGCCCTGGAAGCGGGGGTCGGTGAGCAGGTCTTCCCTGCCTGTCAACTTGCAGAACCTCTCCCAGTCCTCCTGCGAAACGGTTATGAGCACGAGATAATCGTCCCCGGTGGGAAAAATTTGGAAAGGAGTTCTCAGGGGATGCCGGCTCCCCAAGGGCTTGGGGACTTCTCCCGTGGCAAAATAGCGGGCGCAGGCGTTCTCACAAAAAGCCACCTGACAGTCTACCATGGCCACATCGATCCACTGACCTTTTCCGCTTTTCCCCCTTTCGTGAAGGGCGGCCAAAATGGCGCTGGCCGTGAACAGACCCGCGCCGATGTCGCCGGTGGAAAAACCAACCCGGACCGGCGGGCGGCCCGGTTCCCCGGTGATACTGACCGTCCCCCCCATTCCCTGGGCGATCATGTCGTAAGAGGGCCTGGCCGAATAGGGTCCTTTCTGGCCGAATCCGGAGATGGAGGCGTAGATAATCTTCGGGTTCCGCGCGGAAACGGCCTCATAGCCGAATCCCAGCCGCTTCATAACTCCGGGGCGGAAATTTTCGACGACGATATCCACCCGGTCGATAAGCTTGAAAACCACCTCCTTGGCCTTTTCCTCTCGAAGATTCAGGGCAAGACTTCGGCTCCCCCGGTTAATGCTTAAAAAGTAAGAGCTAAGTCCCTGAATATGGGGTCCCATGGCGCGGGAGTCATCGCCCTTCGTTGGTTCTTCGATTTTGATTATCTCCGCCCCCATATCCCCGAGGATCATGGTGCAATAGGGTCCGGATAAATGATGGGCAAAGCTCAAGACGCGGATTCCTTCCAGGGGGCCGGGCATCGTTCAACCTCCTTAACTCGGTTTCATTTTCAACCAAATAATCATGACTCAGACAACACCTATAACCCATAAAAATGCCCCCGTGCCCCCCTCTGCAAAAAAGGGGGGGGAGGATTTAGCGTTTATTTCGATAGGTATTCACTCTGGCATCAACATTCTTATTTTCTTCGGGCCTTTCAGGCGTTTCATTACGGCTTTGCGGGTTTCGCCTTAGCCCAAAGGAAGCGGATCAAAGGGCTGAAGAGCGAAACCAGGGCCAGGCTCAGAAGGGTTAGAGAAATCGGCCGGGTGAAGAAAATCGAAGGGTCCTGATGCGACATCTGCAGCGATTGCTGAAGGGCGTTTTCCATGAGCGGGGTAAGGATGAGAGCCAAGACCACCGGGGCGGCGGGAAAACCGAATTTCTTCATGAAATAGCCGATGATGCCAAAAAGCAGCATGATCCAGACTTCGACCAGATTATTATTCACGGTGAAAACCCCGACCGAGGAAACCGCGAGGATGAGGGGAATGAGGAGATAATGCGGAATCTTCAGCATGCGCGCCCAGATCCCTACGAAAGGGAGATTCAGGATCAGGAGCATGACATTGCCGATATACATGCTGGCGGTGACCGCCCAGAAAAAATCCGGGTGCTTTTCAAAGAGCAGGGGGCCGGGCCGCATGCCGTGAACCAGCAAGGCTCCCATCATGACCGCGGCCGTGCCCGAACCCGGAACGCCCAGGACAAGCAAGGGGATCATGGCCCCGCCGGTGGCCGCGTTGTTGGCGCTTTCCGGGGCGGCGACCCCTTCGATGATTCCCGTCCCGAATTTTTCCGGGTGCTTGGAGATCTTCTTCTCGGCGGCATAAGCCAGCATGGAAGCGACTGTGGCTCCGGCTCCGGGCATAGCGCAGGCAAAGAAACCGATGGCGCTCCCCCGGAGGATTGGAAAAATGCACCTCTTCCAGTCCTCGCGGTTGGGAAGCAGGTTGGAAATCTTGTCGATGTAGGTGGGGGTCTGGTGAGACCGTTCCGCCATCTCGAAAACCTCGGAAATCGCGAAGAGCCCCACCGATACGCTCACGAAGCTGAGCCCGTCCAGAAGCGTCGGAATTCCGTAGGAGAAACGCTCAATGCCGGTCGTCGGGTCCATGCCGATGGTACCGATAAAGACCCCGAAGGCGCCGGCGATCAGCCCTTTGACCATGGATTCCCCGACCAGAGAGATGACCAAGGTCATCCCCAGCGCCATCAAGGAGAAATATTCCGGCGGGCCAAAACGGATGACGAAATTGGCCAGCGGGGGGGCAAGGAGCATCAACCCGATCACGCTCAGGGTTCCGGCGATGAAGGAGCCGATAGCCGCAATTCCCAGGGCGGCGCCGGCCCGTCCTTTCTGGCCCATCTGGTAACCGTCCAGGCAGGTCATGACCGAGGAGGATTCGCCGGGAAGATTCACCAGGATGGAGGTGGTCGAACCGCCGTACATGGCCCCGTAATAGATGCCGGCCAGCATGATGATGGCAGTGGTGGGATTCATGCCGAAGGTGAAGGGAACGAGCATCGCCGTTCCGGCCACCGGGCCGACTCCGGGCAAGACCCCGATGATCGTCCCCATGGTGACCCCGAAAAAACAGAAGAGCAGATTGACAGGCGAAATAACTGTGCCGAAGCCTGCAAGCAAACTCTCAAACATAATCTTAGCCCCGCCTTATACGCCCAAGAATCCGCTGGGCAGTGGCGATTGCAGCCAAAGCCGGAAAATGGCGTAGAGAAAGAACGTGAAAGCCGCACTGGCCAGCAGCGCTTTCGCCCATCGGCTTTTCCCGAGGTAGAGGATCATCGCGGCGAAAAAAAGAAACGTAGAGGGCACATAGCCGATCGCCTCAATCAGGAAAATGTAGCCCATTAAGAGGGCGACCGTGGTCACGACCCGCAAAACGCCCCCTTTTTCGCAGATCGGCCCCTCCTTGATTCCCGCCCTCCCCTTCAGGATGCCGATTAGAAGGATAACGGCCAAAGCCCCGATCAGGAGACTCATGGAAAGAGGCAGAAAGCTGATACCAATCCCCAACTGCATCGTTCGCTCCAGCCGCAGGGATTCGATGATCCCGTAGAGAGACAGGCCGATGAGGACGATACTCGCCGCGATCATCCCTTTTTTCAACTGACCCTCCGCGTTTTTTTTTGCTGATCCCGCAAAAAGTCCTTAGATCGATGGTTTCGTAAAAAGCTCCAGATGCAAGGCGCGCAAGAGCTGAGGAGTGAGGCGCACTTAAAGGTGCGCCGCAGCGACGAAGTTGCAGCGCAATCCCGCTCCGAGCGGGACAGGTGGACTTTTTACGAGACCATCCTATTTAATTACGCCCATTTCCTTCATGATCCGTGAGCAGGTTTCGTTGTTCTGCTCCCAGAGCTTTTGGGTTTCCGCGCCGGTCTTGTAGTCCCAGGTCAGCATGTTTTCCTTGATATATTTTTCCTTCCATGTTGGAGAATCCGCCAGCTTGCGGAAGAGCCCCTCAAAGTATTGAACGGCCTCCTTGGGCAAGTCGGGGGGCGCCGCAATGCTGCGGACCTGCTGGAAGGAAGCGTCGTATCCTAACTCCCGCAAGGTGGGGATGTCGGGCGCCGCCGCCAGCCGCTTTTCACTGGCCACGGCCAGAATGCGCACTTTTTTGGCTTCGAACTGGGCGAGCGCCTCTCCCGGATTGGGGTAAAACATGTCCAGATTCCCTCCCAAGAGAGCAACCATGGCTTCCCCGCCGCTCTTGAAGGGGATGTAATTGAATTTCACCCCGGCGGCTTTGGCCAGGAGATGATCGATGAGCGCATCGGTACCGGGGGCGTAAGTCCCGCCGGTCCGGATCTGTCCGGGCTTTTTCTTGGCGTCCTCGATGAGATCCTTCATGGTTTTGTACGGCGAATCGGCCCGGATGGTTACGAAGAAATCGTCATAGGCGAGGTTGGCCAGGGGAGTGAAGTCCCGGTAGGTGTATTTTGATTTGCCTAAGAGCGGAGTGGTCAAAAAACTGGTGGTGGCGGTGAGCCAGATATGAGGATCGCCCTTTTTCCCGGCCACATACGCGAAGGCAATCGCCCCGCCGCCGCCCGCCCGGTTTACGACCGCCACCGGCTGGGAGCAAAGCTTCTCCTTTTCGATGACCGACTGCATAAACCGGGACATGATGTCGCTTCCTCCCCCAACCGCGGCGTGGCAGACGAATTCGAGGGGTCGGGTCAGGAATTTCTGCGCTTGGGAAGCGACCGGGATGAGAAGCAAAATCGAAACCGATAAAATGAGCAGCGTCAACCGATGTCCTTTCTTCGCCATGGGAAACCTCCTTATCAATATGGTGACCCCCTTTGGGGAACTCCCGGCTCATAAGGCCCCTCAAGGACTTTCTGCTCGATTAAAACGGGTAAAGACATTTTGCGCCCCCTAATATACCAGCGAAAAAGGGGAAGGCAAAGTAAAGATTTTCAGGCGTCTTTTCCCTTGCTCAATTCTCCTTCCTCTCTTCGAGGAGAAAACCCTTCTTTTATGTCCATTCCCTCCGGCAGGAAATGAAACCAAGTCCAACCATCGCCCTTAGATAACCTTTTGGCCCTTCAGGGCTGCGATTTTATTTGCGGGATATCCCAGCAGATCTTTCAGGATCTGCTCCGAATGCTCTCCCAACGCCGGGGGATAGACATACCGAATTTGATCGACGCCGGATACCTTAATGGGGGTGCCCACATCCTTGGTTTTGCCCACATGGGGGGAATCGATCTCCACGACCATATTGCGCGAAAGAACTTGAGGATCCGCTACGGCCTCGGCCACCGTGTAGATGGGGCCGGAAGGAACCTCCCGCTTGAGAAAGAGGTCCCACCACTCGGCAGTGGTCTTTTTTAAGAAGGCCTCTTCCAGGATGCGGTCCAGCTCTTCCCGGTTTTTCAGCCTGCCGGTCCGGGTGTTGAAGCGGGGGTCGTCGGCCAGGTGCTCCAGATCCATGTTTAGGCAGAGGTTGCGGAAGAAATGGTCGATATAAGCTTCGATGACCAGGGCCGAATCCTTTGTGGCGTAAGCCCGAAGGGGGACGTTGCTCACGTGGGCGGTTCCCACCGGCTGGGGAATCTCTCCGGCAACGAAGTAATATTTGGCCCGGTAGGTATGCAGGGCGATCTGCACATCCAGCATGGAGATATCCACCATCCGGCCTTCCCCCGTTACCGAACGGGAAACGAGGGCGGAGAGAATCCCGATTACGGCGAAAACGGCCCCTCCCAAATCTCCGATCGGGATGCCACAGCGGACCGGAGGCTTGCCCGGCTCCCCGGTGTAGCTCAAGGCTCCGCCCATGGCCTGGACAATGATGTCGTAAGAAGGCCTCTCCCGGTAAGGACCGGTCTGACCGTACCCGGTGACCGAGGCCCAGACAATTTTTCTATTTATCTTCTTGAGATCTTCATATCCCAATCCAAGCTTTTCCATGGTTCCGGGAGTGAAATTGTTCATCACCACATCGGCCTTGGGAATCAAGCCGTAGAAGATTTCCTTCCCTTCCGGGGCCTTCAAATCAAGGGTGAGGCTTTTCTTGTTGCGGTTGAGGGCCATAAAGTAAAGGCTCTGGTCCTTCATCGTATGCGGAGGCATCCGGCGCGTCGGGTCGCCGACGCCGGGGCGTTCGATCTTGATGACTTCGGCCCCGAGATCCCCAAGAACCTGGGTGCAGAAGGGGCCGGCCAGCACATGGGTCAAATCCAGAACCCGGATTCCTTCCAAAGGTTGGCTCATCTCTCTCTCCTATCTATCAGACCGGCATGTTGCCGTGTTTTTTGTCGATTCGGGGGGCTTTCTTTCCCTGAAAGATTCTCAAAGCCTGAATGATTTTGGGGCGCGTCTCCTCCGGCCGGATGACGTCATCGACGTATAATTTGCGGGCCGACTCGAACGGACCGCCGAAAGTCCGTTCATATTCCGCGATTAATCTCTTTCGGGTTTCCTCCGGGTCCTTTGACTCCTGAATCTCTTTGCGGCAGACTACCTTCACCGCGCCTTCCGCGCCCATGACGGCCAACTCCGCGCTTGGCCAGGCCAGAACCAGGTCGGTCCCCATGGGCTTGCTGCACATGGCCTGCTTTCCTCCACCGTAGTCTTTGCGCACGATGACCGTGATCTTGGGAACTGTGGCTTCGGCGTAGGCGAAAAGCATCTTGGCGCCATGGCGGATGATCCCCCGGTACTCCTGATCCACGCCGGGGAGATATCCCGGGATATCCACAAAAGTCAACACCGGCAGGTTGAAGGCATCGCAGAAGCGGATGAACCGGGAACCCTTGTCGGAGGCATCCACATCCAGAGCGCCGGCCAGATGCATGGGCTGGTTGGCGATAAGCCCTACGGGCCGGCCTTCCACCCGGCCGAACCCGGTGAGGATATTGCGGGCATACCGGGGTTTAATTTCGAAGAAATGGCCGTCATCCAGGACGCAAGCCAATATTTTCTTCATGTCATAAAATTTTTTGGGGTCGGCGGGGAGGATCTCGCGGATCCTTTCGGTCGCTCCCCTTGGGCAATCCGCGGCCGGATGGCAGGGAGGTGGGGCTTGATAGCTGTTAGGAAGAAAAGACAGAAGTTCTTTGATCAGCTTGATGGCTCCGGGTTCATCGGGGGCCACCAAGTCACACACGCCGCTCTTCTCCGAATGAACCCCCGCGCCTCCCAGGTCCTCGAAGGAAACTTCTTCGTGGGTCACGGCCTTGATGACCTCCGGACCGGTGATGAAAAGCTGGCTTTTCCCCTGGACCATCAGGATGAAATCCATCAAGGCGGAACTATAAGCGACTCCCCCGGCGCACCGGCCGAGGATAGCCGAAATCAGGGGGACTACTCCGGAGGCTTGGGTGAGGGCGCAAAAGATGCTGTCGAATCCTACATTCTTATTTCCTTCCTGGATTCGGGCCCCAACGGAATCCTGCAAAGCGACCACCGGGACCTTCATCTCCGTTGCCCGGCGGATGATATTCATAATTTTGGCTGCCTGCACGTTGCCTAAGGATCCGCCCTGGACGGTTTTGTCGTGGGCATAGACCCCCACGGTCCGGCCGTTCACCTGGCCGAAACCGGTGATGACTCCGTCGCGGGGGATATAGGCGGGTGCGGGGCCGAATTCCGAAGGCTGAGGACCGGCTAAAGTACCGAACTCCACGAAAGTTTCGGGGTCCAGGAAGAGGTTGATTCGCTCTTCCGCCAAGAGATATCCTTCCTGGTGGAGCTTTTCGATCCTCTCCTGCCCACCTCCTAAAGAAGCTTTCTTCTTCAACTCTTCAAGTTTCTTGATTCCCTCGTTCATTTCCATGGATCACTCCCGGCTGCTGGTGCCTCAAAAAGAAATGGCCGAAAACTGAGATTTTTTCCTTTTCCCCTTCACCCCCGCCTTCGATTTTGGTTCATCTCTCCAAGTACTGCTTCACATTCCGGAGAACCCCGGCATAAGCGCTGCGGATATGCCTCCGGACAGCTCTTTCCGCGGCCTCTCCCTTCCCACTTTGGATGGCCCGGATGATCTGGATGTGCTCCTGGATTGTCTCCGGGGGGCGCCGGGGCCAGGAGAGAGAAATATTCATCATCAATCCGAGATATCCCTGGAGGGTGCGGTACATGGCGGTAAGCAGGACGTTGCCGCTCCTTTCCACCATGCTTTCGTGGAAACCCTGATTGGTGGAGATCAGTTCGGACAGTTGTCCTTCTTCATAAGCCCGCCTTGCCCGGGCGATGGTTTGGCGCATGGCCTTCGCCGTTCCCTGCGGGTCCCGCTGCGCGGATAAGCGGGCGGCCAAACCTTCGAGGGGTTCCCGGACCGCCAGAATCTGCCGGGCCAGATCCTCCGAGAGAATCACAATTCGGTATCCCCGGTGCGGCTCATAGACCACCAATCCTTCCTGGATCAGATGCCGGAAGGCTTCCCGGATGGGCGTCCGGCTGACCCCATATTGGGCAGCCAATTCCCGCTCGCTCAGCCGCTGGCCCGGCACAAACCGCCCGCGGGTGATGGCCCGCCGGATCAGATCGTAGACATCGGCTCCCTTGGCCTTTTTGAGGCGGCTGGCTTTCCCGGAAGAAATTTGCATACCGGAACGGTATACCATTTCAAAAGATATTGTCAAGAAATTTTTTTCGTAAAGGGTCAAGGGGTCAAGTCTGCTCTTGACTCAGGTTTCGTTTTCGGGTAGCGTAGAGCCATGTCCCGCCCCCTCCGGATCGAATATCCTGGTGCTTGGTATCATGTCTTGAATCGAGGACGACGGAGGGAATTGATCTTCCGAGACCCAAAGGATTACCCGACCTTTCTCCAAACCGTTCAGGAAGCCTGCGGATTCTGGCGCCTGCGGGTTGCTGCTTATTGCCTCATGCCCAACCACTACCATCTCTTGGTCCAGACCCCAAACGGGAACCTTTCCCGGTGTCTGCGGCATATCGATGGGGTTTACACTCAGAGATTCAACCGCCGCCACGGACAGGACGGTCCCTTATTCCGGGGCCGGTACAAGGCTTTGCTGATCGAAGCCGATACGTACCTTCTTCAGCTTGTCCGGTATCTTCATCGCAACCTCCTGGCGGCCGGGCTGACAGAGACCCTGTAGGATTACCCCTGGAGCAGCCATAAAAACTACCTTTCCGGCGGTTCTCAAGGGAAATGGCTATATAAGGACGTAGTCGGGGAAATGCTTGCGAAAAACCCTCGGGAGCGGATTGAAGCGTATCGGGAGTTTATGGCTCGGGGGGACAGCCGGGAATTGGGGCAATTATTTTCCCGGAAGCGTTGGCCTGTTTTTCTGGGATCGGAAAAGTTTCTGGCTGGGGTGAAGGGGAGGTTTTTTGCGAAGAAGGTTAATGGGGAAGTTCCGCAGGGGAAGGAGTTGGCGCCGGATTTGAGAATTGTGCTTGCGTTTGTTGCCCGAGAGTATCGGGTTAAGGAGAGGGATTTGTTCTATTCCCGGCGGGGGCAGGAGAATGAGGCGAGGAACGTGGCGATCTATCTTGTGCGGAGGCTTCGGGGGGACCGATTGAGGGAGATTGGGATGGCGTTCAGGATCAACCGAACCAGTACGGTTAGCAGTATTGTTGAGAGAATGAAGGTTCGCCTTAAAAGGGATGAATCATTACAAAAGAGGGTTCAGGATCTCATCTCCGCCCTCAACATGAGTCAAGAGGAGACTTGACCCCTTTGGGCCCCTTTTGCCAAGGAGACGGATTTATGGCGCGGAAGGAAAAGGTGGAAGAACTGAAAGAGAAAAAGGCCCTGGCCCGTTCGGCGGGAGGCCCGGAGGCGATTCAGAAGCAGCATGACCGCGGGAAACTTACGGCCCGGGAGCGGGTAGACCTCCTGCTTGACCCCAGCAGTTTCCTGGAACAGGAAATGTTTGTCACCCACCAATCCACCAAGTTCGGTCTGGACCGGCAGAAATTCTACGGGGACGGGGTCGTAACCGGATCCGGGAAGATCGACGGGCGGCTGGCCTACTTTTTTGCTCAGGATTTTACCGTGATGGGGGGATCCCTTGGGAAGGCCCATGCCGCGAAGATCTGCCAGGTTATGGATTTGGCGGTCAAGGTCGGGGCCCCGATCATCGGCCTGATCGACTCCGGGGGGGCGCGAATTCAGGAAGGCCTGGGGCATTACGGATCCATTTTCTACCGCAACACCCTTGCCGCCGGCGTTGTCCCCCAAATTTCTTTGATCCTGGGGCCCTGCGCGGGAGGGGCCGTCTATTCCCCCGCTCTGTGTGATTTTGTCTTTATGGTTGAAGGAATCGGGCGCATGCATATAACCGGCCCGGAGGTCATTAAGGCCGTAACCGGGGAAGCGGTTACCGCAGAAGACCTGGGAGGGGCGAAAGTCCATGCTGAAAAAAGCGGGGTTGCCCATTTTGTGGCTCGCGATGAGAAAGAATGCTTTGCCCAGGTCAGAAGGCTTCTGAGTTTCCTGCCGCCCAACTCGCAGGAACCTCCTCCCCGCGTTCGGTTCGAAACGGAAACGAACCCCGACTCCGCCATTTTGCAGGAGATCATTCCCGACGACCCCAGAAAACCTTACGATATGCGCGAGGTCATTCAAGGGATTGTTGATGGCGGCGACTTCCTGGAAGTCATGGAAGGATTTGCCGCCAACATTATCATCGGCTTCGGCCGGCTTAATGGTTATTCCACCGGGATTATTGCCAATCAACCCCGGGTTTATGCGGGATGTCTTGACATCAATGCTTCCACGAAAGCGGCCCGCTTCATCCGGTTCTGCGACGCGTTCAACATCCCCATTCTGAACCTGGCGGACTGTCCCGGATACCTTCCGGGAACCCAGCAGGAGTACGGAGGGATCATCCGCCACGGAGCCAAAATGCTTTATGCGTATTGCGAGGCCACGGTTCCCCGGATTTCCGTCATCGTCCGGAAGATTTACGGCGGAGCAATGTCGGGGATGGCGGTTTCAAAGCTGGTAGGTACGGACCTGACCGTTGCTTTGCCCACCGCCGAAATTGCCATTATGGGGCCGGAAGGGGCCGCCAATATCATTTTCAAGGAAGAAATTGCCAGGGCGGCAAACCCGTCCGAGATGCGGCGGCAGAAGATCCTGGAGTACCGGGAAAAACTGGCCAACCCTTACGTTGCCGCCGAGGAAGGTTGGATTGATGACATTGTTGAACCGACTGCGCTGCGGATGTTCTTGATTGAGGCCTTTGACCGTTTAAAGAAAAAGAAAGAGACTCGGCCGCCCCGCAGGCACGGCACAATCCCTCTGTAGAACGATATTTCCCGTTCCTGAAAAAAAATTGCCGCCAGAGCGGGGGAGAGTTTGCGGCGGAGAACCAGGCAATTCAAGATATTGGATCAAGAAATCGGGGAGCGAGGTTTCAGAGGACCTTCATTTTCTTCAAAAGAAGGTAGATCATCAGGATAATTGCGGCCAGAATCCCGAAGAGCAGCAAGATGAAGTCGAGGCGGTGAATGACCTGCCCCAGCCATTCCATCTTCAAACCGAAGTAATAGCCGAGGGCGATCAGGAGCGGGATCATGATCAACGCGCCCAGGGAGTCCAGAATCATGAACTGGAGGGGCTTCATGCCCATAGTCCCGGCAGCCAGAAAAGCGGCGACCCGGAAACCGGAGATGAAGCGGGCGATCAGAACCGTTTTGCTCCCGTGGTCGCGGTAAAATTGGCGAACCCGTTCCAGGCGCTTTTCGGAGAATATCTCATGCAGGCGGCGGTACGTCAGAATCCCGTGCCCCCATTTGCGGCCGATGGAATACATAACGAGATCGCCGGTTAAAATGCCGACAAAGACAACAATAAGGGTCGGGTAAAGGCGGGTGAAACCGAGGTTGACAAGAAAGCCGCCGGCCAGAAGAGTGATCTCTTCCGGAATGGGTAGGCCCAATCCGCAGAGGAAAAGAATCAAGAAAAGGCCGGCGTAGATGAAGGCTTCGGAGTAATCCAGAAAAAAGATGGTGATGTCCGACAAGGTTCCGTGAAACCCCTGCAGCCGATCGCCTTAGGCAAGGGGAGGCTTGCCGACTTCCGGAGACGGCTTGGCTTCTTGGGGGTGTTCCTCCTTTGGTGTTAAATTTTGGAGGTCATTTTTCAAGGCTTTGGCTCTTTCCCCTAAGTCGCGAGCCCGGGACCGGAGTTCCCATCTCTTCTTCCACCCGTAAGAAAAACCGATAATCATTCCCAACCCTAAGGAAGCCAGGATTAAAACGTAGAGCGGAAAAGATCCCGTACTCCAAGCCCAAAAGTAATGGAGGGAGATTTCCTGGCGATTCAAGGTCGCGAAGGTTGCGCCTAAGATGATTAAAAGGATGAGAAAAATAATCCTGATCATTTGCTCTTGCTGCTCATGGGCGAGATTGCCCCCGGCTTTCTGCGGGCCCCCATTTACTTTATAGCCTCAAGCTTAATTTAAGAAAAGATACCAGGAATTTTCAAGGGAAGTCAACCATTAATTTCATTGCGCAAAAAAACCCTTTGTGTTATAAAAAGCTCTTTAAATATACGGATATCACGTCAAGTTAAAAATCTTGGATTTGCATCGTGAAGTTTTACATTCTCAAGAGGCTCTTTCATTCGATCTTCGTTCTGGTGGGAATTTCGCTGGTCGTTTTTATCATCCTGCACCTGACCGGTGATCCCGCCGCGCTCCTGATGCCCATGGACGCGACGCCGGAGCAGGTGGCCCAGTTCCGCAAAGAGATGGGATTCACCGATCCGGTGATCGTGCAATACTGGAGATTTTTCAAGGGGACCCTTCGCGGGGACTTCGGGCAGTCTTTCCGCCACAGCCAGCCGGCCCTGGATTTGGTCCTGGAGCGCATGCCGGCAACCATCCAGCTGACCTTCGCGGCCCTGTTTCTGGCCCTGGTGATCGCCATTCCCGTAGGAATCATCTCCGCGATCAAAAGGAATTCCATCCTCGACCACATCGGGATGACGGGCGCGCTGCTGGGACAGTCCACCCCGGTTTTTTGGCTGGGGATTATGCTGATTCTTATTTTTTCCGTTACGTTTCAATTGTTTCCCTCTTCCGGCCGGGGGGAGATCGAACACCTTGTCCTTCCGGCGATCACCCTGGGCATGTTCAGCATGGCCCGGACCGCGCGGATGATGCGTTCCAGCATGCTCGAAGTCTTGGGCCAGGAATATATCAAGACGGCCAAAGCCAAGGGGCTTGCCCCGTGGATTGTAATCCTGAAACACGCCCTGAAAAATGCCTCGATTCCCGTGGTAACGATCGTCGGGATGGAATTGGGAACTCTTCTCGGAGGAGCCGTCATCACCGAAACGATCTTCGCCTGGCCCGGCGTAGGGAGGTTAGCCATTCAAGCCATCTATAACCGGGATTACCCCGTAGTTCAGGCCTCGGTTTTTATCCTGGCCTCCATCTTCGTCCTGGTTAATTTGATTGTGGATCTTATTTATACCTATTTGGATCCGCGCGTGAAACTGACCTAAAATAGCATAGCGCAGAGAGCATAGCGCATAGCGTAAATACAAGAGGCTCACGCAAAACTTTAAAAGCAGCAGAAAGTTGTCATTCCGGGCAAGCGAAGCGCGACCCGGAATCCAGGATTGTAAAATCATTCTGGATTCCGGCTTTCGCCGGAATGACGGGGTAAGCAACTTTTACCGGAGATTCCCAAGGAAAATATGGGTTTTGATGGTCCGTAGGTATCGTTTGGGGCATAAAGATTTTGAAGCAACTTGAAGATACAGCTAAACCTCTGGATTTCGTCGGTACGGAGAGAAGGACCACCCGGACGCAGAAAATCGTCCGCAAACTCTTGGAAAACAAGAGCGCGGTTTTCGGGTTGATCATGGTCCTGGCGGTCGTTTTCTCGGCTGTTTCGGCCCCGCTGATTTCTCCCCATGACCCGATCCTGCAGGACGTAGAAAAGAGACTTCTGCCGCCCATGGGCCAGGAAGGAGCAAACCCCACGCACCTCCTGGGAACCGATCATCTGGGGAGGGATATTGTCAGCCGCCTGATCTACGGGGCCAGGATTTCCATTGTGGTCAGTGTTTCGGCCGTGGCCATCTCGGCTTTCCTGGGTACCCTCATCGGCCTGCTCTCGGGGTTTTACGGCGGCAAGGTGGACAACATCTTCATGCGGATCGCAGATGTTCAATTGGCTTTCCCCTTCATCCTCCTGGCGATCGCGATCATCGCGGTTTTGGGGCCGAACCTGCAGAACATCATTATTGTGATGGGGATTACGGGATGGGTGATTTATGCCCGGGTCGTGCGGGCGGAAGTCTTGTCGCTGCGGGAAAAAGAATATATCCTGGCCGTGAGGGCCTTAGGGGGGTCGAACCGCCGGATCATTTTCAAACACCTCTTTCCCAATGTCGTCCCTCCGGTGATCGTCATCGTAACTCTGGAAATGGCCCGGATGATCATCATGGAAGCGGCCTTGAGCTTTCTCGGGCTTGGAATTCAGCCGCCGACCCCGACCTGGGGCGGCATGCTGGCCGACGGGCGGGTCTATATCTCCACTTCCTGGTGGCTGGCTACGTTCCCGGGATTGGTGATCATGCTCGTGGTCCTGGGGATCAATCTGCTTGGCAACTGGCTGCGGGATATTCTGGATCCACGGCTGACCCAATTGTAACGGCAGGGCATAGGGCAAATAGGGCATGGAGCAGGGAGCACGGAGCAGGGGGAAAAGCTTAAAAGGGGAAAAGGGGAAAAAGGAAATATTCAATCGGGGCAAATAGGGATTTTGGGGAGGAAATAAAAAAAAGGAGGAAAGTATGAAAAAAGGGTTGGTTCTGTTTTTTATCCTTTTGTTTGTCGCGCTGGGCTTTAGCCCAGCCGATGCGGCCCGGGACAAGGACACCATCGTGATTGTTCAAGGAGTGGACCCAACGAAACTGGATCCTCATGATCACATGGAAACCCCGGCCTGGAATGTTCTCTTAAACCTATTTGATTCCCTGCTTCAGAGAGATCCAAATATTAAGATGGAGAAAGTGATTGCCGAGTCGTACCGGATCGTCAACGATAAGACCTGGGAGTTCAAAATCCGGAAGGGCGTGAAGTTTCACAACGGTGAGGACTGCAACGCGGCGTCCTTTAAATTTTCTCTGGAGCGCATGGCCGATCCCAAGAATAAACTTAGACAAACCGTCTTCCAGGGGGTCATCGAAAAGGTGGAAGTGATGGATGATTACACATTTCGAATCCACACGACGAAACCTTACCCCGTCATGGATGCCCAGTTGTGCATTTATGGCCAACCGCTTCCAGTAAAATATTTTACGGAGAAGGGGCCGGCTCACTTTGCAAACAACCCAATCGGAAATGGGCCTTATAAGTTTGTCCGTTGGGTGAAGGATGAATATGTTCTTCTGGAGGCGAATGAAAATTATTGGCGCGGGGCCCCAAAAATCAAAAAAGTAATGTTCCGCCCTATTCCTGAAGCCACAACCCGGGTAGCCGCACTCCAAACCCAAGAAGCAGATATCATCACGAATATCCCTCCCCATCTCATGAAATTGATGGATTGGAAGGGACGCTCCTATGTTTCCAAGGTTCCCAGCGTGCGAGTCATCTTCATGGCTTTTGACACTACCAAACCTGGACCCCAAGCCGATAAGAGAGTTCGCCAGGCCATTGCCATGGGGATCAATATGGAAACGAATATCAAGAAAATCCTGGAGGGCAACGCTGTCCTGTTGGGATCTCCCTTGACCGACAAGCACTTCGGATATGATCCTTCCGTCAAACCCTACCCCTATGATCCGGAGAAGGCCAAGAAACTGCTGGCTGAAGCGGGGCATCCCAATGGCTTTGATTTTACAATCAATTCTCCAAATGGGCGATACCTGAATGATAAGGAAATGGCCGAGGCAGTTGCCGGCGACTTACGCAAGATCGGGATTCGGGCCAACGTGAAAACCCACGAGTGGGGGCATTACATGAATAACATGATGTATGCGCACAATGCCGCTCCGGCATATCTCCTGGGTTGGGGAAACACGAGCTTCGATGCCGATTTCACCATCAACCCACTTATGCATAGCGGATTGCTGTTATCCAATGTATCCTTCCCCAAGCTGGATGCCCTGATCGATGAGGGAATCAGCACGATGGATTCCAAGAAAAGGCTAAAGATTTATTCGGATGCGGCAAAAATTATCAAGGAAGAAATTCCCTGGGCGTGGACTTATCAACAAATGGATATATATGGGGTGAATGAGCGGGTGAACTGGAAGGCCCGCACAGACGAGCGGCTCGTAGTATTTGATATGAGCTTCAAGAAGTAGTTCTCAAACCGGAAGGGAAAATTCGGGCTGAATCACCGGGATCCGGAGATTCAGCCCTTCCCCTCTGACAATCGCAGCAGCCCGTATGGGAAAGAATCCTCCTTTCCAAATTTCGGCCTTTCTGCGAGTTCTCCTCCTGATCGCCTCGGCGGCGTTCCTTCCGGTCATTCTCGCCACCCCCGCTCTCGTTCTTGCTTTTTTCGACCGCTCAGGAGCTTGGTGTTCCTCCTTTCAAAGAGCCTGGGTTCGCGCTTTTTTCCGCCTCAATAGGATTCCCATTCGCATCGAAGGCCGGGAAGACCTGCGGGATGGCGACACCAATATCCTAATCTTCAACCATGCCAGCCTTCTGGACATCCCCGCGATCGTAGCCGCCGTTCCCCTCCGGTGCGGTTTATGGCTAAAAAGTCATTGATCTACCTGAAGAT
>Ga0113563_10000325_pt1 | contig 21860 bp, 16 predicted proteins | sample Mud3Dept3metaG_FD_80117 | JGI IMG/M metagenome (GOLD analysis project Ga0113563, IMG submission 80117) | Freshwater wetland microbial communities from Ohio, USA, analyzing the effect of biotic and abiotic controls - Mud 3 Core 4 Depth 3... | ecosystem: Environmental > Aquatic > Freshwater >... | reverse complement strand
TTAAAACGAACCTACATGGAAGACTTTGAAAGTAAAAGATGGCAAAATGAAGAATCTGCAATGTTTAGAGCTAGAACTGGAAGAATTCAGGCACAGGCTGGCGCCTGGGGTGGTCCTAATATTCAGACGTTGATCGGCGGCCTAACTGGAGCATTAAACGAAGATCCAAGAGCTCTTCAGGCTATGATTGCTGATGCATTCAAAATTGGTGGAACGAGAGGCATTAAAAATATTGATGAAGCTTCAATTACGACATTGGTTAAAGAAGGCTATGGAACGGCTGCAGAAGTAATTGCTGCTCAAGCTACTGCTGGTCGATATGGATATGGCAGAGGTGCTGCTCCCGATATGGCTAATCGTATGGGCTTGACGATGGATCAAGTTCTTCCGATGATGCAACAGACTAGAATGCAATATTTCATGTATCGTCAAGGCACCGCCGAAGGTATAAATAGATTTGTTGCAAACACAACTATTGGTGCGATGAACCCATCAATGGGATTATCAATGGCGTCTCAGGCTGCCCAGGGTGCAGCGGGTGTCACAGATGAAGCATCTTCCATGCTTCAATATAGAGCATTTTTAGAGGCTAACCCTGGTTCTACATATCTTGATTTTGTTGAAGCGAAGAAAAATGGCTTTGCTGATGAAAGATGGCGTAAATTTGTAGGAGGAGCAGCTAGAGCTTATGGCGCAGGTGGTCAAACAAGCAGACTTATTGGCGCAGGAGTTTTAAATGCCGCCCCGGGAACACTAGAAGGAATTGGTCGTACGTATGCCGAAGGAATGGGTCCTGATGTTTATAGAACAGGTAAGCGAGTAATATCGCCTGAAGAAATGTTTGCTGAAGCGACAGGAAAAGTCTCAAAAGAAGCACTTGAAAGCAATATCGGATATGTTGGGCAATATATTGAAAAATTTGGCGAAAAAATGGTGAAGTTTGCCGAAGAAATGAACAATATCGTTAAAATACATTCTGACATCGTCGAAACAACAATTGAAATAAGAAAGAAGCTGGCAAGAGAGAACGTCGGCCCAGGAGACATTTTAAGCAATCGTTTAACGGACGCGACTAAATCCTGGACGCCAGATATTGGTCCATAATGCAACAGATACTTAAATTTAAAATTGAAATATTCGATGTAAGAATGCGTTCATCGATTAATATCATAAACGATACTGATCTTGTAAAAAGCATACAGATAACAAAGAACACTGCTCTCGACAATATTAGTACGATTGTGTTTGCAAAAAGTAAAGCATATGAACTTCTTCCGATGGAAACGATCTTAAAGCTGTATAATTATGTTAAAATAGAGATTGAACTCAAAAACTACAATCCAAGCAATTTAGATTCAACTGGAAAAGGAGAAATGCTTTATTTCTCAGGGTTCATACAAACAATAAATAAACAATCACAATTTGGAACTTCTCCTGTGTCGGCTGTAACGATAACAATATCAGATTATGCAAATCTGTTGAAGAACACATTTTATACCAAGAATTTAACATTTCTCGAAATATTGAATCAAGCTGTTCCCGAATTTAGAATGATAAATTTTTCCGAATATTTAGGCGACAATAGTAATAAATTATTGAATTCTTTCTATAGTCCCACTCAAATTGGCTTTATTTTCTTTGCATTTTTGTTCTTCAAATTTATGTATAGAATTGTATATGATGAAAACGGTGAAACGAAGAAGACAGCCGCTCCCGATAACAGAGAAATTTTTAAGAAATTTAAAATTTATTTGCCATTCGGTTTGAATCTTCCAAGTGGCGATTCGATGTTGAAAGGCCAAGAAACAATGCTTACGATCTACAAGCAACTTCAAGGTGTTGCTCTAGATCTATTCAAATACATTTATCCTGAGCCCATTTTTGAATTTTCAACATTTGAAACAGTTGATTCTGTTATATTGCAAATTAGATTAACGCCGTTTATGAAGTTTGATCGACCAGTAACTCCCCCGATTTCTGTTTCTATAGGCGAAAGAACTAATGACGGATATCGTGATGCCGGTGCGGGAGGGTCTTTTGCTAAGGGAGAGATTCAATCTGAATCATATTCATTTGATTTAGATTCGTATAACGTTATTGATTATAGAGATTTCGGACATAATAGAATAAGATCGATTAGAGAACGATTGGGTATCTCTCCTGCCGAATTTATACGAGACGCAATTGATTCAGGTGACGGCCAAGGCCTACTAACGATGCTTCAAGAGTCTATTGGCGAAGCAAAGAAAATGTCAATCGAAGACTTACTGGCTAATGATAGAGAATCAGATCTAATTACAGCCAATTTTTTCAATACGATACCAATGGACACAAAATTCATAGAGTCTCTAAATATGACGCGTGCTGCAAATTCTGTTGTGAATGTTATATGGACTGTTCCAACAACGGATACAGCTGTTCTCAAAATATCTGGAAGAGAAATTGTTTATGCGTATTTGCAACAAAGGTTACAAGAAGCAGGCGGTGCAGACCAATTTGGAAATTTTGTCTATCAGCAATTCAATAAGGGCGTTTATTCTAATCCCGTATTCCTAATGGACTATCGGGGTGTTTACGGTAAAGATTTTATCTCTGGAGACATGAATTATTTTGGCTTTAGAGAATTTGAAATTAAATGGAACTATTTATCTACCGATTATTCTGCAATTGAACACATTTTAAAGTATATAGATACTGCCGTTCTTAAGGCTGCTAAAGCAATATGTACAGATAAGAAAAATATACAGGTTGTCGACGATGCGATAAGAGCTATGGCTGAACCAATTCAACAAAGCAACTCTAAAAAAGTAAAACCAAGACAAACGATAAAACCATTTGAAACATCGCCCATAATCTCTAATTATGTACCGTCTGATGTCTTAGTAGGCGGTGCTTTAGCAAAATATGTTCCGCCAATGATTTATAGACAAACTTCCCGCGCCGGTTATTTGCCCAAGCCTGCTAAAAACAAGCGGCCTGACATAAAAAAAGCGCTTGATGATCCCGATTTCATAAAAGCATGTAAGCGTAATCATTTCGATCCAAAATGGATGAACGATGCTTCCAAAATATTATAATTAATTAAAACAGCAAAAGAGCACGATACAAAATTAATGGGTGGATTTGCAAGTGAATTAAATCAGGTCATTGCTTCGGCTTATAGAGAGAACGAACATTTATACGATTGTCAGATAGTCAAGCCAATCGACATAAAAATTCTCCCAGGTATGATTATTCAATCGACAAATGAAGATACAAAAGCAAGGTCCCCAAGGTTTAAGGGATATGCGACATCGGTTTCTCACTCAATAGATTTTGCAGGTGCGACAATGAAGACGAATATTAACTTGTCTAGAACCGCTTCAGATGATTCAGCTGTGACACCTGCGTTTACAGGAGAGTTCGCTCCTTAATATGAATAATCTATTAATAAATAACGCCGCAAAAGGGCCCGGTGCAAAAATATATTTTTGCAAAGTTCTACGATTTCTCCCGTCAAGCAATACTGCCGATGTAGTAACAATCGACAACAACATTTCTTTATTGGGTTGTAATATCGCATGTTCGATGCCTGCTGGATTTGTTTATGGCGCGAGATATATCCCTACGCACGACGATGTCAATCCAGAAGTTGAATATGTAAATTCGCCTGGTGATATTTATTGTGTTGCGGCATTTCTTGAAAATGATTATAATAATGCTGCTATTTTAGGATTTCTATTTCCAATGGAAACAACTTTATCGATAGCTGAATACGGTTTGTATATTTTCAGACATGAATCGGATGTCATGTGGATGGTTCGTGGCGATGGTACAATGCAAGTTTATCATCCGAGTGGTAGTATCGTAAAAATTGGTGACGATAATTCTAATGAGATGACCGATGATCGTGCGACCGGAGGACTATATCCGGCTAAAGCAGACGGATTATATATCCGCGAGGCAGCTGATTATAATGCTCAAAAAGAAACTAATTTATTCATTAAATGGCACGCCGGCCAAGAAGTCACACTCGACAATACGGGAAACGCAATAGTCAAAACTAAAGATACAGCAGGGACTGTTCAAACAACACTTACGATGACTCCCTCCGGCGATGTCACAGTTACAGCAACAAACGATGTTACAGTGAATGCCACTAGAGACGCTATAGTTAATGCCGGTCGTGAGATTCATGCTACTTCTGAATCACACATATATGTAACATCAAATAGCGGCAGCATAAGCGTTCAAGCTAGTAATGGCAATATAGTAACCACTTCTCAAACTGCGAGCATTGCTGCAACCGTTTCAGCTCAAGTTGTTGCACCAACAGTCACTGTTAATTCTGACGCTTTAAATTTAAACGTCCCAGGAACAGGAACTTTAAAAATAAATGGAGTATCTGCTGATTCTGGAACACACTCTCATGCGGGCGGATCAACAATTGTTGCGACAAATGGTATCATTACACAGATTTAATCAATAAGGGAATTAAATGACTACTAAGATTTTTAACCCACAATCAAAGAATTTAATCGTTCTATCGGTTAAGTTGAGAGAAACCTTTGAAACGATTAAATATTTGTTTCCTTTGAACCCAGGATCTCTTTCGATAAGTCAGGCTAATAGAGTTAGTGCTACTTTTACTTATGGCGCTAAAGTATTTCAAAATCTTGGAGCAGGCCTGAAGACTATATCTATTGAAGGTCATACAGGATATAGACTCGATCCTTATAAATATGGCATTCAAGGCGGATCGTCTGAATTAGCATTTGCAGCTGCAGTCCCTATTGATTCTGCTCCTGGAAAGGCTTTATGGCTAGATCTCTATGCATTGGTCCAATTGATGAAAGGCGAAAACAAATATTTACCAAAGTATTCAACTGTAAAGAGCGAATTTTTAGTCGGCAATATGGATTTGATCGACACAGTTCAAATAACTATTCCAGATCAGGGCATTACATATGACGTCATCCTTCAAAATGATAATTTCATGCGAAATAGAGAACAACCGCACCTCTATAAATATAAACTTGATTTTATCGTTACTCAAGAATCTCTTGGTACTCCTCTAGCAGTTGTGGCAATTGCCGACAAGATTCCAGATGTTGGAGGTCTAACTGCATCGATTAAGAGACAGGCTAATCTTCTTAAAAGTGTAAAGACTCAATTCATGGCTATTCCTGGAATTCAGACTGTTGCCAAGTATTACGACGATGCAGTAAAATACGTAAATCAATCGGTCGAATATGGTAATTTCTTTATTAATACAGCAAACTCGACAATTAATGATTTGCGAAGATTAGAGAGAATGACAGATGCTCTTAATGGAGTTACAAAAAATCTCGGTCTTTTACGCTTAGCAGTAAATCAAATAAAATCTTTTTCTGATTTAAGAACAGCCTTTTATGAACCATACATTAGATTAAAAAACATCAGTATGCAAATGAGTCTTCTAAAGAAATCTATGACGGGTGATCAGCAAAATTTACAATTCAATGTTAATCTGACTCGTTTGGCATCTATTTCTGCTCCTGTTACATTAGCTGCAAATAAAGCAACGGTGGCTCAGTTTCAGAAAGATATAAGACAATTAACCAGAATTGCCTTTCCTTTTCCTATTGATAGAGTTGAAGAGGTTACTGTCAGTGGTATTAAGAAAATTAATGTCTTCTTTAAAAGCAGACCTTCAGCTCTTGGTATTTCTGATATTAAAATTTTTGCACCTACAGATTTTGGAAATGAAAATAATTTAGTAGAATCATACGACGATAACCAACTCGTCATGTCAACTAATTATGACGAGATGGGATACATATATAATTTTCTTATCGAATATAATTTTACGTCTTTTGAATCTGTCGTTCAATCAAAGTACAAGAGCATAAAAAGAATTTTGATTCAAAATGGCGAAACAATGGATTCACTTATAAAGAAGTATTCTCCAAAAGAAGCCAATGCTTCAAGAACATATATTTCTGAAGTTGCATATTTGAATGAAATAGAATATCCGTATATTGTAACATCCGATAACGATAACTTCGATGCTTATTTTGGATCGTATGGATATAAGATTTTTTCAACAAACGGCGAATTCATGCAATACATAAACAATATTGATGTAACATTGAATCCCGGTGTAGTTCTTCCATCGTACAGCTCTACAGAGGCTGATTCTACGTCTTTTTTACTGCAGCAACAGGAAGTAATAGATCAGATTAAAACGGGTGATAGATTCTTTGTTCTTCTTTTTAAAGAAACATATTCAAATAGATGTTATGCTGTTTTTGGCGTCTTTCTAGCAACGAATGTTTCAGCCTGCAAGTTGTTTAACGCTAGTAGCTATGTGATTTGCGCTCTTGAAAAGGGACGATCATACGACATAGAAAATAATTCAATATTTGAAATATTAAGTCCGTATACGGCGTCGGGTGATTTGATAGATTATTATGGACAGACTGATTTATTCGATAGCATTACAGATCCTGATATTGATCTATTTGACAAACTAGTAACCGTAATTGACAGTATTTATGTATTGAACGTTGGTTCTTTTACTTCGGGAACATTTCCGTTTACAGAAGCCGATAAAACATTCCTTGCGGGTGAATCAGACAATTCAAATTATGTTATTTTAACTAATTTTACAGCGACAGGTGCATCAACAATCAGTTCATATTCAATTACTGCATTTAGTACTTATCATGTATTGACTGACGGCCAGGAAATTTTGCTTCCATCATTTGAAAACACATTCTTGCCGTTTGCAGAAGCATTTACAAAAGAAGATACATATAAGGTGGATTTGGATGCTAGATTTGAATATTTAGATGATCAAAATATTTCTATTCTCCCACGCTCAGATCTTCGTAAAATGGCTTTTAGTATTTTAATTGGAACATTTACCGAATACGAGACTCTTTCGTTTAGTATTTCAGGAGCAACCGGGACATTTATAAGTATAGATGATACAGATATATTATTCTTGTTATTATCTGGAACACCCGTCTCTGGAGATATTATTTCTGGCACTTCGGCAACATGTACAACATCAGGAGCTCCTCGTGAAGATCAAGGATATCTTGAATTTAAACTCATATACGGCATAGACAACATAAAACAAGCACTTAAAAATAGACTTGAATGTCCACAGGGCGGATTAATTTTGCACAAGGATTATGGTCTCCCTGTTTTACTCGGTAAAAAGAATACACTAGAACATCTTATTCTTCTCAGATATAATTTATTTAATCAGCTCATGTCTGATTCTAGAGTTAAATCTACCGATGACATTCAAATCTCAGGTGAAGGCGACGTAGTAAAAGCTCAAGCATCTGTTATTTTGGTTAATAATGACGATGTGCTTATTAAGACTACACTATAAGAGGACTAAAAAGTGACTGTACAAATTAAAAATGCTGATACAATAAAATCTGACTTCATAACTTTCTTGAGATCAGCGATTGAAGAAAATGGCGGCCCAGTTGTTACTGATTATAATATTGGCAGCGTTTTAAATGTCCTTGTTGAAGCTTTTGCCGATGTCCTCGAAAACTATTATTTCGACTTATTTCAGGTAACAAGAGACTCTCTTGAAAATATTTATAATGGGTTTAATTTCTTTAAACAACCGGGTAAGAAATCATTAGTAACGCTGTCTATATACATAGATGCTTCATTCGCATTATTGACATCTGAGTTCTTTTCAATACCAAGAGGAACAAAGGTTTCAACAGAAGACGGTTCGGTTGTATTTGAAATTGTAGATGATTATGTTCAACCGACTTCTCTTTCACTATCGGGAGAATTTGCAGGAAAAGCTGAATATATTGTTAATGCTGTTTGTACTGAAGCAGGAATAGAAGGAAACGTTGCTTCAAATGCTATAACAAAATTTGTCACGACAATCACTAACATAAATAATTATGCATATTGGATTAGAAATTCTTCGGCTTCTGGCGGAACTACTGCCGAAACAGAACAAGATATGAAAATTAGATTCCAGAAATATCTTGTTTCTTTGAGAAGAGGAACTAAGGAATCACTCGAATATGCTTTATCCACAAATGCTGCATTTACTGGACTTATGTATTCTATTAGCGGATATAGAAATCTATATCTAGTAAAACAATATTCTCCGTCTGTAGGAACAAACAATTATGATTTAGATTTGACTCTTTGGAATAAATTCTATCCATCATATTCTTTATTTACTGACGATGATGCAAGCGGTACAAATCCTTACTATTTATATGTTGGGGCAGACGATAAGTTCAGCAATATTTTAATGTCAACGCAATCGGTTCCTTCTGGAGCAGATGTTGATAGTTATTTGATTGTTGGAAGTACAACAGCTCCTACTGCTTATGGTATTGAATATTATGATTCAGTGACTGAAACGTGGGAACAAGCTGAAATTTTAAATACGACTATCGCAAGTGATTATCCATTGATTGCAGAACAATATCTAGCTTGGAGTATCGATACGACAAGATGGGGCAAATTTCAAATTCGTGACTATAATGCTTATTTCATAAGAATAACTATGAAAAAATCTGGCGATGGTAGACCTAATTTCGATGTTTATAAGACAATGACTTATCCATTCCCAGGTTATATAGACATTTATTGTTTGAAGAATTATAGAGATGCTGTTACTTCAGCCGACAAAACATTAATTTCTGAATCGATAGATAATTTTAAAGCAGCTGGCGTGATAACTACAGTTACCGACGCCTCAGTAGTTCAGATTCATCCGACAGTTATCATAAATACTAGTGATTTGACGTCGTCATTAGTGCCATCTGATATAGCTACAAGTATCAGAGAAGACATAATTACATTTTCAAATACAAAAAATGTATCGACCGACTTCATCAGAAATGAACTATATGCTTATTTATATTCTAAATATAATCAATATGGAAATCTTTATATTTTCTATAAATACGACCCTTCGATCTATGAAGATATTGTAAACAATGTGTTCAAAGAAGGATTTAGGGATAATGTATTAGATGCTTCAATTAATGAAAAAATAGATTTGCTTCTTTCAGACGTTTATGTTGTTCGCAATTTGAATTCAATTGTTAACACTCTCACTGGCTGGGACTACACGGACGGGGTTTATAGTTTAATACAGCAATACAACGATTATTATCATGATCCTTATAGTACAAGAACAGATCTTTATCTAGCCTATTAACAAGGGGAAAACATGTCGACCTACGATCAAAATTTTAGAGATGAATCGCCGCATAATGCTTCGGGCAAATATCCTTATATTGAATTTGCAGATCAATATATCATCAATAGCGCCGGCTATTTGAACAATTCTTTAGAGGGACTTTTATTTGATGATGCAACGTTAGGATCGCCTGCAGGTTCTGGTATCATAACGATGCCAGGTCTGGGTAATGCCACGCCGAAATTTTATTTTTACACAACGGCTGTGGGATCATCAACTGCCCGCACCATAACGGCTGCGTCTATTACAGATAACATTTGTACGATTACGACCAATATTGCTCATGCATATTCTTCGGGTAGTTTGGTTTCAGTGAATGGAGTCGATTGGGATTCTACGCATCCAAACATAAACGGAACGTGGGTAATAAAATCGCTTCCAGCAGCGACTCAATTTACGTTTGAAATAAGCGCACCCGATACAACAACTCCTTTTACTTTCTATACTGGCACAACATATGTTTCATCTGTTTTTGAAATAAGAGACGACAGAGCATCTGGTGATGTAAGAGGACAAAGCTATACATCTATCGCTTTTACTCCTAAGCCTATTCTTAAGCCCGCCGTGGGCTATCAAAGAATTCTACCGTCAGATCTTTATACTCGATTTAGATTTCAGACGGGCTCTGATGTAACTCCACAGGGCGGAATAAATTCGAATCTATTTAATGTTGTTGATGACGCTAATAATAATATTAAGCCTGTTTTGTGGGCATATTTCTTTGGGTATAGCACGCCAGCACCCAATGCAAGTATAACGGCATTCGAGATTATGTTTGGATCGTATGCTGTTGTTCTTCGTCCGTCGGGTGATGGTTCAAGATTAGAATTTGCACTTGTAAAATTTAATTGGCCAGCTGCAGATACTCGAGATTGGATGGCTAGCACGGTCGGTACCGATAGATTCAATCAATATACTGTGGGTGGAACAGATCTCGGCTATCTTATATCGACAAATCCAGAAGTTGGTAAAGTCGCCGACGCTTCAATCGTTACTGAGATTGCTAAATCGGATTCATTTACTTATGATTCAGAATTTGCGGTAAAATTAAATTTGAAAATAACGATCAGAAAGCACATGTTAACAGACTCCGCGCTTGATGGTACTTATCTTGTTAATTTAATGGTTAATGATGACTATGATAAGTTTGGTGAAGGAGCTCATTACGATTCAATATTACACGGCTATATTACAAAACCCGATCCCGATATCAATGCCGTGACGATATTATATACTCCTGTGTCTCCTCCTGTTCGAGACCTTATGTTGATGCCAATAATGTATTTTAAATTTAACAATACTGATCAGGACAATGTTGGAGCTCCAAACTTATCTGTGTCCCCTGCTCTCCCGGGTTCTAGCAAAATTGTTCAAGACAGTTTGATGTTTAAACAAATAAATCCCAGCGCTTCATATCTTTATTAAGAGGTTACAATATGTCACAGCTATTTAAAAATAACGCAACAACAAGTTTGGCAGCCGCTGTCGGTGCTGCTGATCTTACATTTACAGTAGTAACAGGTGAAGGAGCTCTCTTCCCTAACCCAGGAACCGGTGAGCATTTTTTTGTCACATTAGAGAATTCAACTGGAACAAAGGAAATTGTCCGTGTGGTGTCTAGAGCTGCTGATGTGTTTTCAATTGATCCTACACCAGGTCTGGGTAGAGCTCAAGAAACTACATGGGGCGGCGGCACTGGCAGCTCTTTCAGTGCCGGAGATATAGTTGAGCTTAGATTAACGGCGGGATTTATTGAACATCTTTCTGAAGGATCTATTGTTTATATCATAGACGGTGGTGGCACCGATATTACAACGGGTTTAAAGGGATTTATCGAAGCACCTTTTAACGGCTCGATTACAAGCGTACGGCTTTTTGCTGATGTGGCAGGATCAATAGTGATAGATATCTGGAAAGACACTTATGCAAATTATGATCCAACTGTAAGTCAAGTCGGAGATTCGATTGTAAGTCTTACGCCGCCAACTCTTGCTTCTGCCTTTAAATCTCAGGATACAACTTTAGATGGCTGGACAACTCAGTTTTCTAAAGGCGATATATTTTATTTCAATGTCAACTCTGCAGCGACTGTTACAAGAGTAACCATATCGATGGGCGTGAATAGATACTAATGTTCAACTTTCACTCAGTAAATACAGCTGAAGTTAATGCTAGCTCTAGACTTCCTGATGTGCCCGTATTAACGATACTCGCATCAGAAGATAGCAATACATTATCTTGGACTTCGCCGTATTTTACTGATTTTTTCACTCTTTACTGGTCCGCTGATTCTTTTACTGCTATTGATGAACCAGGTGTGCATACCATTGAAATTGCAACAGCTGCTGGCGCAGATCCATCTGTAATCATATCGTATATTCATACTATCCCAGCAGCATTCGGTTTAACTGTTTTATACTATAGAGTTGCTGCTCGCAATGAAAATGGATCAACATTATCAAATGAAGTAAATAATTATAACTTTAGATTAGCGATTTATGAAGAAATATATCAAAAAACAATCGAAGATTTAACATTAAGATTTACTCCAGAACTTAGGAAACAATATGAGGACTCAGAATTATGGCGATCATTTGTACAGTCGCTTTGTTCTGAGCTTGCTCAAGGTCGTTTCGAAATAAAAGAAGCTCTAAAACAGCTTAATCTTCAAAAGGCCGTTGATGTTTTCATGAATATGTGGAACGATGTCACAGGAATTTCTAAAATAAATGTATTAAATAGCACGACGGGCTTGATGGAACCAGAGACTGATGCTCAATACCGTCAGCGTTTAGTTGATAGTGTGTTTTGGGACAAGGTTTCAAATCTGGCATTAAAGAAAACAATGCTTCTTAAATTGGGCTATGATGCAGACGTTTTAGATGCAGGTCAAGATCCTACAAATTTTAGAAATGTTCCGACGGGATTATCGTCTGATTATACAGCAGTTCACGGTGCTTATTTTATCCCCGGAGAAACAATGTCGTTTCTCAGAACAGGACCTAATAGCGAAGGTGTTGTGGTTTCAGATACAGGTGACGAGGACACGCAAGGAACGTTAACATATGTCAATTATATTTTTGCTCCTGCAGGTGCTCCATCGTATTCAATGTATGCTTTGTTCGGTGAGACGTCATGGATGTTCTCCAATCCTATTCAACAGCCTCCTGGTGTTGATACTCCTGGTCCTGCTACTTTAACTCACGATGTTAATTACAACCCATTTCCTCCTCCGTTTGTTGCAGGAGAAGCAATAACATTTTCTCCCTCTGGAGCAATTGGTGTTGTTATTACTGATACAGGCACGAATTTAACATTTACATTATCGTCCGGGTCGAACATGCCAGCGCAATGGGACCTTATACAGAACGCTGCAGGAACACGAAGATCGGTTTTATCAGAAAACGTTAGTCTTCTTACGGTTCTTTCGACGTCCGTGCACTCAAAATTATTGTCAAATATTTACAGTGTTAATTTGGGAACGCAAACGCTCCTTGACGGTCCTCTGAACACAATTTATGAAGAAATTACTGGATTAGCAGCATTGGGAAATGTATTAACAAAAATTCTTCAGGACATTTCTACAGAGCTTCTCGATTATGATTCGGAATTCGGCAACATTCCATACGGTGCTATCTTCATGGGTGCTGAAAGCTATGGCGGTATTGCTATATCTACTTATACAAATTGGACTTATGGCGGAATAATGGATTCTATCTATATGGACAATCAATGGACTGCTGCAGATGGTAAATTATTCTATGGAAACAGTGGTCCGGATGACATTGTTATCTTAACAAGGACAAATTAACATGCGAGATATTCTTAAATACGCTAAGGCAAATGTTAGAATCACCGATGAAGATGGAAAACTTATCTTCAAAGATTCCAATCTATTTGTAGATTCTGGGAGAAAATTTTTAGCTGATACATTGAAAGCAACAATTTCAGGCAGTCAAATAAATCCTTCATTATTTGCATGCGATCTTGGTGATGATTCTACAACTCCGTCCGTTGATCAGGTAGATTTAGTGAATTATATCAGTATAAGCATTGCAGTTGATACGCCTACTTATCCTGCAGATCTTTCTGGCGAGCCTACGGGCATACATTTTAGATTTACGTTTAATAATACAGGTTTTGGTGGAGATCAAACGATTCGAGAAGTAGGCTTATTCTATAGGCCAGATTCAATCGTGGCACCTCTTTTCCCATTTAGGGGAACTCCAGCAAACGCGGGTTATATGTTAGCTAGAATGAAAACAACAGCAAGTTCGATAGTTGTAGGCGATACAAGAACAATCACAATAGATTGGAAAATCATATTCTAAGAGGTTAATGAAATGTCTTTAACACTGCCGTATCCAACATACACTGCTTTCACATCTACGACTGTTCATAGCGATGCTGCGCATAATACTCCGCATGCAGGATTATTGAGTAACGACGTTTATCTTGCAAGTCAAATAGATGCTGCGAATACAAATATTTCAACTTTACAGGCTGCTCCTTCTACTGGAACAATTGTTCGAATTACGCCCTCGATGGTACTTATGGCCAACAATGCAGTTTTTGCGATAGACGATGGAATGGTTCCCGAATGGAATTTTTCTGTAATATATGGCATAACTTATCATAAAATATGGCAAACCCATACATATCCTTGGTTCTTACCATATACTGGAATTTCTGGTGTTCTAGTGCAAGCTGCCGTATGGACCACTTCGTCAACATCATGTTACGTAAAGGTTAAATCAACTAGCTGCCCAGAGTTTACTGCGGCCTATTCAAGATCTAGAGCCAATAGTGATGATGGTTGTTCAGACACTAATGAATTTGAGATTCCGTATGAAGGAAGTAGAATTTTTCAGACATACTATAGTGCGGTATGGGGTAACGGCTTTGCATTGACTGTGAATGTTGTGGGATATAGAACATAAGGAGTAAGTATGATAAAAGAATTGTGGGCAAAATATAGCACATACGTTTTTATAGGAATTGGGGCATTGATTCTAATAGTTGCTCTCGTTTTTATTGGACAATGGTGGGCGGGAAGGTCAGCGAATGCTCTTGCCGACAGACTACGACAAGAGTTCCAGGTTGAGAACAGAGCCCTCTATGACAATCTTGCTGTACTCAAGGACAGAACACAACAACTTGAGCAGCAATACAGCATTCAAAAGGGCGAACTAGACAAGATTCGAAGGAATCAGAAGGGAAGCGCTACCGATGCATTCAACAATCCAGATAAGAAAGTTGCTGCTAGTTATTTCGATAATACTATCGACTCTTATATTCCCAGCAACTAACTGGGCAGCAGAACTTAATCCTACTCAATATGTCATAAAGGGTCAGCCGGCTCCTTTCACGGGTTTCATTGTTGATGAACCCCGTCTGAAGACGTGCGTCACTGCCGTTCAAGACGCGAACTACTATAGAGATTTATCAAATCTACAAGAGAAGTTTTACTCGCAGAAGATTGCAGACAATGCTAAAATCGCCGAGCTCGAACTATCACTCAAAACAAAAGAGGACGCTGCGGTTGAAAAAGGGTTAAAAGAAGAGCTGGCTGCGAAATCTGTGTGGTATCGTCAGCCTTGGTTTACAATATCTGCGACTGCATTAGTTTTTATTATTACCGGAACGCTTTTACCTTAGTAATTGGTTAAGATTCATTAATTTATACATAGATAGAGGTGTTTGAGGAGAATCTGATGGCAGTGACGAAAATGATATTTGTCCGCGATAGAACAGTCAAACTCATGTTTGATCTCCATCGCATTCTCCTTACGGGAGATACATATTATTTTGCAATGAAAACTGATCACTCGCATGATTATTACGATATAGAGCCCCTTGAATGCACGGTAACCGATGCAACCAATGGGCTTTTTGAAGTTACAATCACCAACGATCTGACTCAAAACCTCGATATAAGTAGATATTATGGCGAGCTGATCCGCCTTACCGCTGCTGGATCATATCAGACTCTTCAGGAGTATGAAATAGATCTCCGACCCGAAATCATAAGTACAAGGGACATATAAGATGAGAAGGATTTTCGACCAGTTCAAAGATCTTAGAGACTACTCAGGACTCTCAGGACTTCCAGTCGGTGAAGCTGGCAAGTTTCTAGCTTGGAGTCCCGATGGCGTTACACTCGGAAACTATTCAGGAACAGGAACGCCGGGTGAATCTGGTTATTCTGGCTATTCCGGTGACAACCCAGGAACATCTGGATACTCAGGCTATAGCGGCTCTGGCTACTCTGGTTTTAGTGGCTATTCGGGAATGGGTACGTCGGGTTATTCTGGCAAATCTGGTCGATCTGGAAAGTCAGGCTTTTCAGGTTCGGGAGTTTCGGGTTATTCAGGATTCAGCGGTGTAAGCGGTTATTCGGGACAAAGCGGACAAGGTCCATCTGGCTACTCTGGCTATTCTGGTTATAGCGGCATAAGTGGCTACTCTGGCTACTCTGGCTATTCTATTATTTGGCGAGGAATGTGGGGCGTATTTATAGTATATGCTAAAAACGATGTTGTACTAGATAATGACACAGGTTCATCTTATATAAGCTTACAAGATAATAATGTTGGTAACGTAGTGGCGCCTGGTGCTTGGTGGGACTTAATAGCTCAACAGGGAATCGAAGGATTATCGGGCTATTCTGGTACATCGGGTTACTCAGGCTATAGCGGAATTTCTGGCTATTCAGGATACTCGGGCTATTCAGGAGAATCTGGCTATTCTGGTATTTCGGGTTATTCTGGCTATTCCGGAGTCAGTGGTTACTCTGGCTATTCAGGAGAATCTGGCTACTCGGGAATCTCTGGATATTCTGGTTCTGGTACTTCAGGCTATTCTGGTTCTGGTACTTCAGGCTATTCAGGCTATTCAGGTGAATCAGGCTATTCGGGTTATTCAGGTGAATCAGGCTATAGCGGAATTTCTGGCTATTCTGGTTCAGGTACTTCGGGTTATTCTGGCTATAGTGGTATCTCGGGCTATTCGGGTTATTCAGGCCAAGATGCTCAGCAATCCGGCTATTCTGGCTATTCTGGCGATTCAGGCTACAGTGGCTATTCTGGCGATAATCCTGGAACCTCAGGTTATTCCGGCACTTCAGGATATTCTGGCGATAATCCTGGTTCGTCGGGCTATTCAGGCTATTCAGGATATTCCGGCGATTCGGGATATTCAGGATATTCCGGCGATTCTGGAATTTCTGGTTATAGCGGTATAAGTGGCGACTCGGGCATTTCGGGCTATTCAGGATATTCTGGCGATTCTGGTTATTCTGGTGATTCAGGTTATTCTGGCTACTCAGGTGAATCGGGCTATTCAGGCTATTCAGGTTATTCTGGTGATTCAGGCTATAGTGGCTACTCGGGTGAATCTGGTTATTCAGGTTATTCAGGTGAATCTGGCTATTCAGGTTATAGTGGCTATTCTGGTCAAGATGCTCAGCAGTCTGGCTATTCAGGTTATTCTGGAGTCAGCGGTTATTCTGGCTATTCAGGCATCTCAGGATATTCAGGCGTTTCAGGCTATTCAGGCTCTGGTACTTCGGGCTATTCGGGTACGTCAGGTGCGACTGGAATAGGTTTGCAAGGATATTCAGGTTATTCAGGAAAGTCAGGATATTCAGGTTACTCTGGAGACAATCCGGGTTCTTCTGGTTACTCTGGAGTCAGTGGCATTTCAGGCTACAGTGGCTATTCTGGCATAAGCGGCTATTCTGGCTATAGTGGCTATTCTGGTATTTCTGGTTCAGGTGTTTCAGGCTATTCCGGCTATTCTGGCATAAGCGGTTATAGCGGCTATTCTGGCATAAGTGGCTATTCTGGCTATAGTGGCTATTCTGGCATAAGCGGTTATAGCGGCTATTCTGGCATAAGCGGTTATAGTGGCTATTCTGGCATAAGCGGTTATAGCGGCTATTCAGGAATTTCCGGTTATTCAGGTTATTCAGGCATCTCGGGCTATTCTGGTACTTCGGGCTATAGTGGAATTTCTGGCTATTCAGGCATCTCGGGATACTCTGGTGATTCGGGCTATTCTGGCAGCTCTGGTTATTCTGGAAAATCAGGTTACTCAGGTTCAGGTATTTCAGGCTATTCAGGACTCTCGGGTTATTCGGGACAATCGGGTTATTCTGGAAGATCAGGTATTTCAGGCTATTCAGGTAAGTCGGGTTATTCTGGCTACTCAGGTAAATCGGGTTACTCAGGTTATTCTGGCGACAATCCTGGCTCGTCTGGCTACTCAGGTTATTCTGGCGACAATCCTGGCTCATCTGGCTACTCTGGCTATTCTGGCGACAATCCTGGCACTTCTGGTTATTCTGGCTATTCGGGAGCCAGTGATTCAGGCTATTCAGGCTATTCAGGAACAAATGGCGATTCAGGCTACAGTGGCTATTCAGGAACAAATGGCGATTCAGGCTACAGTGGCTATTCTGGCGACAATCCTGGTACATCAGGCTATTCAGGCTACTCGGGTATTTCAGGCTATTCAGGTAAGTCAGGTTATTCTGGCTACTCAGGTATTTCAGGCTACTCAGGTATTTCAGGTTACTCAGGTAAATCAGGTTACTCGGGCTATTCCGGATTCTCAGGTTATAGCGGAATCTCAGGATATTCTGGAAAATCAGGATATTCTGGCTATTCTGGCGACAATCCTGGCTCATCGGGTTACTCTGGTTACTCTGGAGACAATCCTGGAACCTCAGGCTATTCTGGCGAGTCAGGCTATTCTGGCGAATCAGGCTATTCAGGTTTTTCAGGAATCTCTGGAACTTCTGGCTATTCAGGTTTTTCAGGATATTCTGGTTATTCTGGTTCTGGAACTTCAGGCTACTCGGGTAAATCAGGCTATTCGGGATATGTGGGCGCCGCAGGCGATACAGGTGCCACAGGTACTTCCGGCTATTCTGGAAAATCGGGCTATTCAGGTGTTTCAGGCTATTCAGGTGTCTCGGGTTACTCAGGAGGAGAATTTGTAGGCTCGTCAGGTTATTCAGGCTACTCAGGAATTTCAGGTTACTCCGGTGTCTCCGGTTATTCTGGTTCTGGTGTTTCTGGATATTCTGGATTCTCTGGTTTCTCGGGTTCTGGTATTCAAGGCAACACAGGAAATACTGGCGATTCAGGCTATTCAGGATTCTCAGGCGTTCAAGGTAATCAAGGAAACTCTGGATATTCAGGACGTTCAGGCTACTCGGGCATCTCAGGCTATTCGGGCTTTTCAGGCTATTCAGGCCAACCTGCCCAACCGGGAACAGCTGCTTATGGCGAAATATATATCGATCAAAATACTCTTCCACAGAATCTCACAACTTCTGGTGTCGCATATCAGATGTATTCTGGTTGGTCGTCTCACAGCCTAAATGGTGTTACGGCCGTTTCTGGATATGCTCCAGGTGTGGTGAGTTCTCTTAGAGTTGATTCGACTGGCGGATTTTTAATTCATGCCAACATGACATATAGCGTAACGGGTAATGCTCAAACGCTTGCATGGATGCTATATCTCAATAACGTAATGCTCACTGGCACGCATATGAATATAAAATCGAGTGCAACTGAAACTAAATTCGTTGCTATGTGTGCAGTTGAATATCTAACTACAGGCGACATCGTAGACGTCCGTGTTATGAACACCACTAGCGATGCTCAAGTTATTACAATTTCATGCGCCGACCTTAATGTTGCTGCAATTCAAGGTGCTTCGGGCTACTCAGGTCTTTCTGGCTATAGTGGCGTAAGTGGTTATTCAGGTGTTTCAGGTTATTCTGGAATTTCAGGCTACAGTGGCTATTCTGGCATAAGCGGTTATAGTGGCTATTCTGGTATTTCTGGTTACTCAGGTTATTCAGGCGAATCTGGCTACTCGGGAATCTCCGGCTACAGCGGCTATTCCGGTATTTCCGGCTATTCTGGATACAGCGGTATTTCTGGTTATTCTGGTTATTCTGGAGAATCTGGCTACTCGGGCTATTCTGGAATCTCTGGCTACTCTGGCATCTCTCCAGCAGGAAAGGGAACATATTCAGGGTATTCAGGCACAACTAATACATATGTTGCTGATGTTGGCGCTTCTGGAAATCTTGTCTTCTTTACTCCAACCAATAGTCACGCCGCGTCGCTTAATGCATATGTTTCCGGATCAAATACTGCTTCTGGATTTATATCGGCATATACTTCAGCAACTGATCTTGCTACTTGGAACTACGTAATAATCACAAGCTAATTCTACGGGAGATAAACAATGGTCCTCTTTATTCGATATACAGTCGGCCTGGGTGACGACACAATCTATACAAGATTGAGGAATTCTTCAGGGTATTTCTGGGATTTTACAAATTTAGCGTGGATTGCTTCTGAGTCCGCTGATTGTAGAATCTGGTTGGCTGAATGTGATGATACTGACTCAATAGACTCCCTTTATAGTGCTGATGCTACTCTTCCTGCTGGTGGACCATGGGTTGAAGAATCTGTCCTATCTACAACAGGCAAAGTCATTGGATATGATAACACAACAGTGCCGATTGAAAGTACTCAATTGACACTCAGACAAATACTTTACGGCTATATCGGAAGTACTTCAAATGTATTTTCAAAGGTTTCTGGGTCGTATGTGGGAACACTGGATTTCTATACTTGTTCATATGCTGCCTTTGCTGCAAACATGGCAGATCCAGGTGGAACATTTATTTGTAAGCTAAATGCTTCAGGCGTTATGCAAGATGTGTCCGGTGTCACGACAACTACTCCAATTGCGGTAAATGGAGAAGTTCTTTACTTGAAGTTCTCATCGTCTACCGCATTCAATTGTCTTACAGCTGCAGTTGTGAACATTTACAATTCGGTGAACAAAGGAAATACGCGAATCTACGTCCCACTAGGCGCACAGTACGTCGCAGCCCTCGGGGCATATTATCCTACGACCGCTTCTGGCTTGCTAGTGTACGAAAATGCACAGCTTATTAGCCTGGGAGAGACTGCATACGGAAAGGCTCTTGGAATGATTCCAAGTATCAACTGGGATAATATTAGTCAACCTGTACAACTTACTACAACTACGGTGGTGGTATAATGGCGTTCGAATATACAAAGCAGCCTTGGGAAGAGGAAATCATAGCAGTAGACTTCTCACGAAGGGTCCCTTCTGGGATAACTATTTTACCTGTTGCAGTTGGTGTAACTGAAGTTACATTAGAAGCAACGCTGCCTTCTGAGCCCAACAGCTATGGTCCTCATATTACAATTGGAACGCCTTCACTTACAGGCACTGCGGGCAGAGAAAAAATACTTTCTGTCATGATTTCAGACGGAGTTACGGGATATAAATATCGTCTATCATTTAGAATAACACTTTCAGACGGACAGAAAAAGGAAGACGATGTTTGGGTTATTGTGAAGGAGTCTTAACTTGGCCATCGTTTTCAAAAATAAAAACTTTGCTAAATCCACGCTTGCTTCTGATATTACAGCAGGAGGATTAAGTTTAACCGTTTCATCGGGTGAAGGCGTAAGATTCCCTCAATCGGGTCTCTTTATCGCCGTTATTTGGGCCTCAGCCTATTCTAATCCGTCAGACGATCCTAATCGAGAAGTAATCCACGCCACCCTTTCTTCGGGCGACACTTTTACCATTACAAGAGCTGAAGAAAACACAGCTGCTGCCGCTTGGGCTTCTGGTTCTAAGATTGCGCATACAATCACAGCAGGAAAAATACAAGAACTAGAAGACAACATCGGCACTGGATCGGGTTATTCCGGCTATTCTGGTGATAATCCAGGCACATCGGGTTATTCTGGCTACTCAGGAATCAGCGTTTCCGGCTATTCGGGTTATTCAGGATATTCAGGACTTTCGGGTTATTCTGGTATAGGATATTCAGGTGCCGATGGTGCTTCAGGTTATTCTGGCTATTCCGGTCAAGATGCTCAGCAGTCTGGCTATTCCGGCTATAGTGGCGAATCGGGTATTTCTGGCTACAGCGGTTACTCTGGTGTTTCTGGCTACTCGGGCTATTCAGGATACTCTGGTGTTTCTGGCTACTCCGGTTACTCTGGTGAATCTGGCTACTCGGGTTACTCAGGATACTCTGGTCAAGATGCTCAACAGTCTGGCTATTCGGGTTACTCAGGATACTCTGGTCAAGATGCTCAAACATCGGGTTATTCTGGCTATTCAGGTGCCGCGGGTTCTGGTGTTTCAGGTTACTCGGGCTACTCGGGCTACTCGGGTTATGCCGGCGAATCTGGCTACTCTGGTTATAGTGGCGAATCTGGCTACTCTGGCTATAGTGGTTATTCCGGTTATTCAGGCAGTTCAGGCTACTCAGGTTATTCTGGCTATTCGGGTGAATCCGGTTATTCTGGTTATAGTGGCTATTCTGGTGGATCGGGCTATTCTGGCTATTCGGGTTACTCTGGCGACAATCCGGGTACTTCGGGCTATTCAGGTTATTCTGGTCAAGATGGTACAATTGGTGTTGATGGCGTTTCTGGCTATAGCGGCAAATCAGGTTATTCTGGCTACTCTGGAGATAATCCTGGCACTTCTGGCTATTCTGGAATAAGCGGCTATTCTGGTTTAGGTTTTTCTGGTGCCGATGGACCCTCTG
>Ga0113563_10000324_pt1 | contig 21864 bp, 9 predicted proteins | sample Mud3Dept3metaG_FD_80117 | JGI IMG/M metagenome (GOLD analysis project Ga0113563, IMG submission 80117) | Freshwater wetland microbial communities from Ohio, USA, analyzing the effect of biotic and abiotic controls - Mud 3 Core 4 Depth 3... | ecosystem: Environmental > Aquatic > Freshwater >... | reverse complement strand
TAGCCCGACTTTGACAACTGGGGCTCAAAATCTCTGTAAGTCATTGATTCTGCGTTCAGGGAACTCATGGGTCTTCACTACAAAGCTATGGGCTCGGTGATATGGTTTGCACCCTGCTGAGAGATTTTAGGCGGTGGCTGCGCAGGCAACGTCAGGTGAAGACGCTGCAGCAGCAATTGGTGATCCGGTTCCGGCTGCGTATATCGGGAGAGGATGAGCACCCTCCCGTCCGTGGTTGGCAGGTGAACGTCAATCATCTGGATCGCGGTCATCTTCTCGATCACCGCTCTGCTGGTGAGCCCGGGTGATAGTTTTGGACACCCACCTGCTTCCGCGGTGAAACCAGGCGGACCGATTGCCGGTTGCGAGAATGGGTGGGTGTCCACAATTTTCCACAATTTTTCCTTGGACACCCACCTGTTTCCGTAGCGGAATCGGGTAGAGGGATAGTCGGCGGTGGAAAGAAGTGGGTGTCCACGAATTTCGACTGATTGGACCGACCACCGATGCCGGAAATAAGTGGGTGTCCACGATTTCTCCACGATTTTCTGGATTTTCAACCTGTGTTAAGCTGCATCGACAGATTGTGGGAGGAACATGCAATGAAGAGGATTTTGATACTGGTTGCAGCAACGGCGGTCATGCTGCAGTTCGGAACTGCCGCGCAGGATTCCCAACTCCGGGGAGTCTTGGACTCGATGAGCTTCCGCAACACGGGACCCTTCCGCACATCGGCGTGGATCACGGAAATCGCCGTGCCGGAGACGCCCCTGCACGACCACCTATACACGATTTACGCCGCGTCGCGCAGCGGGGGCCTGTGGAAGACGACAAACAACGGCATCACCTGGAACCCCATTTCCGACAGCGTCGAGGTCGGCGCCGTCGGCGCCGTCGCGCTGGCGCCGTCGAATCCGAACATCGTCTGGATGGGAACCGGTGCAAACGACCTCGCGCGCTCGTCGTACTCGGGCAAAGGCGTCTACAAGTCCACCGACGCCGGCAATAGCTGGCAGTTCATGGGCCTTCCTGAATCGCATCACATCGCGCGCATCGTCATTCACCCCAAAGAGCCCGACAGGGTCTGGGTGGCAGCGATGGGGCACCTTTTTTCGCGCAACGAGGAGCGCGGCGTCTTCCGCACGCGCGACGGTGGCAAGACTTGGGAAAAAGTGCTTTACGTGGACGACGGCACCGGCGCTATAGACCTTGCGATCAACCCCAGGTCGCCCGACAGAATCTACGCGGCGCTGTATGAGAAGCACCGGATGCCCTGGCAGCTGGTTCTCGGCGGACCGGGCAGCGGCGTGTACCGCAGCGAAAACGGCGGCACGACATGGGACAAAATCCCGGGGCTGCCCTCCGGCAATGTCGGGCGCATCGGTCTCGATGTCAATGTCGGCAATCCGGACATCCTCCACGTCGTGATCGAAAACCTCAATCCGCGTGGCGCAGACATGCCGGTGCGCCGCGATGCATGTGCGTCGGCCGGAACCGGAGGCGCGGCAGCCCGCAGCGCCGTCGGCGGACCGATCGGCAACGAGGTCTACCGGTCCAACGACGGCGGCCGCACCTGGAAAAAGACACACAGCAACGAAATCGACGTCGCCGGCTCAAAAGCGCCGTATTCGTTCAACCAGATCAAGACGAATCCGGCTGATCCCGGCCACATCATCGTCAACAGCGACTCGATGTATGAGTCGCGCGACGGCGGCGCCACCTGGAACTGCAGCTTCTTCCGCGGCGTGTTCGGGGACTTCCGCACTATGTGGTGGGATGCGCAGGACCCGCAGCGCATCATGCTCGGCAGCGACGGCGGCGTGAACGTGTCGTACGACGGCGGCCGCACCGCCGACTACCACCTGAACATCCCTATCGGGGAGATTTACGCAGTCGGCGTCGACATGGACGACCCGTACAACACCTACGCGGGCCTTCAGGACCACGACTCGTGGAAGGGGCCGAGCAACGCCAGGAGCGGCCTGATCACGCTCGCGGACTGGACTACGGTCGGCACCGGCGACGGCATGTACAACCAGGTCGATCCGACTAATTCACGCTGGGTGTACAACACGCTGCAGGCGGGCGGCCATAGCCGCTTCGATCAGCTGACCGGGCAGGCAACGCCCATCCGTCCTCCCGTCCCCGAAGGCGTTTCCGCGCTGCGCTACAACTGGACAACGCCCATCGTACTGTCGCCTCACAATCCGCAGGTCCTTTACACAGGCGCACAGATGCTGTTCCGCTCGCTCAACCAGGGCGACAACTGGCAGCCCATCAGCTCGGACCTCACCGTGAATGACAATCGATGCGGGCTCAATTCGGGCTGGGTGCCGTTCTGTACGATCACCACCATCTCGGAGTCTCCGGTCGCCGCCGGCGTCATCTGGGTAGGGACCGACGACGGCAAAGTTCACATGACGCGGGACCACGGCGGCACCTGGACGGACATGACAGCGGCGATAGCTGCCGCCGGTGGGCCGGCTGACCGGTGGGTCACCAGGGTGTTCGCTTCTCCGCACCAGGCGGGCACCGCGTTCGTGGCCAAGAACGGCTTTCGCAACGACGACTTCAGGCCGTTCCTCTACAGGACCGACGACTTCGGCAACACCTGGAAGCCGATCGCGGGAAATCTCGTCAACGCGCCGATCAACGTCGTCGTGCAGGATCGCAAGAACCCTAACCTGCTGATCGTCGGGAACGACCTCGGCGTATGGGTTTCGATCGACTCGGGCGTCAGATGGGAGCGGCTCAAAGCGAACCTGCCGACCGTGCCGGTGCACGACCTGACGATTCACCCCCGGGAAAACGATCTGGTTCTGGGGACGTACGGACGCGGTTTGTTCGTCGGTGACATCACCCCTCTGCAGGAGCTGTCGACCGAGGTCCTGGCGAAACCGTTTCACCTGTTCGCGGTCGAGCCGCGGCCGTATTACGGCTTCCGCGCCCTGGGCAACTTCCACCTGTTCGGGCACCGGTACATCGAAGTGCCGAACGAACCCGACGGTCTCACCATCCATTATTACCTGCGCGCCGCCCAGACCGGCGGCGCGGCGCTGACCGTCAGCGACATCACCGGCAAGGATGTGGCGCAGCTCAAAGGTCCATCGAACGCCGGCCTCAACCGGGTGCTCTGGAACATGCGGGCGGGGACCGGAGGCGGCGGCGGACGGGGCGGTGGGGGTCGCGGAGGCGGGCCTCCGCTTCCGGCCGGAAGTTACCGGATCACAGTCAGCGTCGGTGGGGAGCAGCAGTCGACAGTCGGACACATACGCGAGAGGATCTGGTAAAAACGGCGTCAGGCTTCCGCGGTGCCCCTTTTGAAGACCGGGGCCTCCAGATCGGGGATGCTGACGAATGGCACCTGAACAGGGATCCGCGAGAGTGTCCGACAGGAAAACCCAAGGCGTATGCCCGATTGACGCCACCTGATTCCGGCACTCGGAGGCATGGCTTTCAGAAAGAGAAAAAGCCTGACAGCCATATTCCGGGAGTGAAATGCTATGCGCACGTTGATCATGTTGGAGGTGCTTGGCGTTCTCATGGCGGCGAGCGTCGGCGCGGCTGCTCCAGTCACCGTCACGTTCCAGATCAACGACAGCTACGTAAAGGACAAAGTCATTGCCAACGTGCGCATCGGCGTGGCTGCGGTGGAAGACGGCCCGCTCGTGGCAGAAGGGACTACCGACGCCGAAGGCCTGCTGCGGCTGTCGTTGGAGCCTGGCGATTATTTCGTCACCTACGAAACCCCCGGCTACGTGCCCATCAACAAGAGCCCGATCCGGGTGGGTTCCGCGCCCCTGACGATCACTACCACGCTCACCATAATGATGGAGGACACCGGAACCGGCACCCATGCCCGCATCCAGATCGTGCTCAACTGGGGTTCTCGAACCGAAGACCAGGTGGCCGACATCGATGCCCACCTCCTGTGCCCCTGCAAAGCCGGGAGTGCGCACACCTACTATGCCTCCCAATTGCACGATGCCGGCAACCACAGCACCGCGCTCGATGTCGATGACCGGGATTGGGGAGGACCCGAAACCACCACCATAACCGACCCTGTGCAGGGCACATATTACTATTGGGTGTACGATTACTCGGGCGGCGGCAACGCCAAACTGGGCACGTCCGACGTGGTCGTGCGAGTCGTTGTCAACGATCGGGTAGCCGGCGAATACCGGGTTCCAGGAAACGTGGAAGAGCGGTTCTGGCGTCCGTTCAAAGAGCTGGTCATCGAACCGGCGAAAGAACCGCAGATTGTGGCTTTTTCGCCGGAGGACCTCGCCACAGGGCTGGACCGCCAAGCCCCGCCGGTAGAAAATTGGCCACCCACCTCCAGTTTAACCGAAGGGACCTCGCCGCTGCAGTCCAGTATCTGGCGAACTGCGCTTTGGATATCAGCGATCGTCTCGGTCGTGATTTTCTTGATGATCCAGCGACGCCGGAGGCGGCGTGGCCGATAAAAATCAGGGAAGCTCACGTGTTTCCGGGCCTTCCACCATCTACTTCCGTACCAATTCTTGGGCGGAAATAGATGGGTGTCCCTGATTTTCAGCAGGATCCAAACGATATCACCGAGCCCATAGCTTTGTAGTGAAGACCTATGAATTCCCTGAACGCAGAATCAATGACTTACAGAGATTTTGAGCCCCAGTTGTCAAAGTCGGGCTAATTCCGCCGCCGCCGCCGTCTACTCCCGTGCCAAATTCTGATCGGACTCGAAACTCGAGTGAGAATGTCGTGGAAAACCCTGGATGCCCAGCTGATCTGTATCTGCGCACTCCTGAATGGTTTTCCGAACGACGGCAAGCAGTCGACTCGCCGATTCGTGACAGGATTCTCAATCCTTCCGGAAGATTTGCCCGGGAGCGAGATCAGGGAGGCCGTTTGGCTTGCGTGTGGGAATGTAGCAGCGATCCAACACTGCCCCGCAGTTTGTTTTCCTACCTGTTCGAGCAGCAGTTCAGCCTTCCCTGAACCCGGACCCACTCTTGAAGTATGTAGTTCAGCAGGTTGGCATCCGCCTGGTCTGCTTCCTCCATTTGCAGCGTGCCCGTCAGTTCTGCCAGCTTGCGCAGGACGCTGTTTTCGCGGATCATGTTGCTTCCTTCCTCAAAGATCCTGCCATTCTTGAGGTTTGAGTCGTCCGCCTGGTACGCGCCGTGCCACCGGGACTTGTTCTGCTCCAGTTCGGTAATCAGCAGGGGTGCGGTGGCGGTCATGAGGTTCATGGCCGGCAGGCCGAGAATCGCCTCGATGGTGCGCACGGCGCTGGCTGTGGTCAGGAACCGGGAGTCGACCCTGGGCTGCTGCGCACTCCCTTTGCTGTATTTGGAGATGAACAGGACGATGCTTCGGTGGGAATCGATGTGATCGCAGCCCGCCTGCGCGTCATCTTCCAGGACGATAATCGCCGTGTTTCCCCAGTAGAATTCGTTATTGGAGATTGCCTCTACCAGGAGCCCGAGCGCCAGGTCGTTATCGGCCACGCTGGCATCCGGAGTCGGTCCTCCCGGCCGGACTCCCCGGGTGTGATCGTTTCCCAGCCGCACAATGCTGAAGTGAGGGAACGTGTCCGTGCCGGTCTCCCGCTGCAGCCGGGAGATCCTGTCAAAATCCCGTTTCCAGATCTCGAACCGCAGCACATCCGGGAACAGCTGCTCGTAATCCGGGAACAGGGGCTGGTACGCCCCCTTGAATGCCAGCTTGGTAGCGACCGTGCCGCCGGTTACCCTTCCCGTTTCATCCTGAAGGGCAAAGATCGGAACGGGCCAGGGGTAAGGGCTGGTATTTCCGATCAGCGGGCTCACCATGTAAGATGGGAATTGTTCTCCTTTCTTGAGGTTCCGCAGCGGCTTGCCAGGATTGGAGCAATACTCGCCATAGATCATGATTTGCTTCCCGGCCGCCAGGACGCCGTCCCAGATATACCCACCCTCCGGTGTGTCCACATCGGACTGGTCATGACTCACCGGCAGGATGTCGTTGTTTCTCCCTTCGGAGTCGTAAGTAAAGTTGCTGGTAGAGTAGTTGATCTGCCACTGCTGCTCGTTCCAGCCCGTGTTAATTCCTGTCGTGGACCAGGTGTGGCCGTTGAAGCTCACCTCCGCGCTGTCGTAAAAATAATCGTAGATGCCGAATTCACGCGCAAGCCTGTGATGGTTCGGCGTGAATTCCCGGCCGAAATAGAGGCAGGTTTCGTCGCCACGGCCGGGCTTGAGGTCGCCGAAAAGCTGGTCGTAAGTCCGGTTTTCCTTGATGACGTATATGACATGTGTAATGGGATTGAAACCGAGCGACCGCTTCGCGGCATTCAGGGATTCACGGTCCAGTTGCGCGTTCCGCTTCACGGCGGCGGTGAAGGTGCGGAGGTTGGCCAGGGCCGTTTCGAGTGCGATTTCGTGCAGCGACCCCTGCAGCAGCGTGGGGCCGTACGGGCCGGGCTGCGCGCCGGGCGGGAATGGGAGATTCGGCTTGTTCGTTCCGGTCCCCTTGGCTTTGCCGCTGGTCAGGTAAATGGTTTTGCCGTCGGCGCTCACTTCCGTGGTGTGCGGATACCAGAGCGTGGGCAAATAGCCTCTGACTTCGTGCCCGGGAGCGCTGCCGCCGGCGACGACATCGACCACCGCCACCGCGTTGAGCGTGCCGAGAGTGACGAGAAGGATCTTGCCATCCGGAGTGAACGTCAGGTGATTCGGGCCGGCGCCCAGAATCTTCAATTCCCGCATCTCGGGCGGGCGGATGTCGAAGTTCGCGATGATCCGGCGATACTCCGGGGATGAAGGATTGTTGTCGATGACCGATACGATATCGCTGTTTTCCACCGCGACGTACACCGCGTTGCCGGAAGGGCTGACCGCCAGGCATCCGGGGTGGCTGCTGGGGGCAGAGGCAAATTCCTGCTGCCGGCCTACTTGAATCAGCGAGGCCTTCCCCGTGGGCAGGTCTACGGCCGCGACCGCCGAACCGTTGTGCAGGCTGACGTACAGAGTCTGCCCGCGGGGGCAGAGGGCGGTGGAGAACGGATATTCCGCGGGAATGGCCGGATGCTTCGGATTCAGGTGCAGATCGAATACGCGTTGAACTGCACGGGTCTTCGTGCTGAGCTCCACGGCGACATCGCTCAGCGTCAGGGCGGCGTAGATCAGGTCTTCCCCGGCATTCTGCGGGTCCGGCATCACGGAGATGCCCGAAGGTGTCGGCGCCGGATTGTTCAATCTGATTCCCTTGGGAAGCGGGATCTGCGACGGAGCGATCTGGATGGCACCGTCCGGCGTGAGGCCCCGGTCGCTGACGCGGTATATACGAATTCCGTTCTGGGTGCGGTCCCCAAGGCGGGGATCACTCCTGGTGGAAGCTATCGACACATAAAGCCGGGATCCGGTTGAACTGAATGCGATTCCGTAATAGGTCGTCGATATGTTAGCCGGCCCGTCGAAATTCAAGCCGGTCCCGGGCTCGGGAGTGTCCGACAACTGCCCGTTCGTCCGGTCGTAAACGGCAATCGACTTGCGGAAGCCTGAAGAAGGATGGCCGAATCCGTTATTCAGGAATGCCACGTACCGCCCGTTCGGGCTGATCGCGGAGTTGATCGGGAATGCATTCAGGTCGGAAAGGAACTTGCCCGCGGGCGGCTCATACAATATTTTTCCGGACGGAAGGCGAACAGGTTGCCATGACCCGCTCTGGGGAAGCAGAGGAGAGTCCCAAACGACACCGAGGCACAACAGCATCAGGATGGCCCGTTTCTTCATGTTCTCACCAAACGACAAAAGGTCAGAGCGCAGGGCGACCTCCGGATCACGGACCCGGGGACGAACAGCACCTCCGATTTTATGTCAGATCCACATTGGTGGAAAGCGGAATGGTAACAGGCTGTCACCATCTCAATCCGGGCGATCGATGACCTCGATGTCGGGGATAAGGGCGAAATGCGCGTCCGTGGTCAAAACTGTCGCACCGATCTTGCAGGCACAGCAGGCGACAATCACATCAGGCAATGGCAGCATCAGTCCCTTGCGGTCCAAGTGCCACAATATCTCTTCAACGCCTTTCCAGACCGAGTCGTTCGTGGGGACCCAGATCATGACATCCCAGAAGTCCTGGAAGCGCTGCAACACCCGGCGTTCGCGAAGCCCCCTTGCCACTTCGCAGCGTACGACGCCGCAAACTGCCAGGTCCCTGGACGCCGCTGTCAGGGCAAGCGCCCGCAGTGGATCCTGCCCGCTGCGCAGCATCTGGATGTAGTAGCTACTGTCGACGAGAACGGGACTTACTGCCATGGCTCCTTCCCGCCTCCGCACAGCGAAGGGTCGTTGCGGGATCCGAATCAGGGTGGAATGCGTGCTTCAATTCCTCAGCGGCAAGCCCAAGCCCTTCCCTGGCGAGCCGGATCAGTTCGGCACGGCGGTCGAGCTCGCGCAAGGCAAGATCGACCGCCCTCGTCTTGCTGGTAGCCCCGGTTGCCTGCATAACTCGTCTCAACAGCGCTTCGTCGATATGCATGGTCATCTTCATACAGTAAAAGTATGGCATAAATACCATACTGATGTCCAGCCGTGCCACGATCGCCGGTCGCATTGTCCGGCGGCCCCTTATTCTCAGGGGCTGGCGTCTGGTTTCCGCCTGCCGGATTCATCTGGTACCATGTCTACCGAACGAGATGCCCGGCGGCAATGAAAAAGGATAGAAGATCGAGCACTGCAAGCCATTCGGCAATAAACGACGTCCTCCGCCGGTTTCACCCGGCTGTCGCGGAGTGGTTCCGGGCTTCCTTCACTTCGCTCACAAGGGCCCAGGAACTGGCCTGGCCCGAAATCCTCGCAGGCCGCTCCACGCTGGTCCTCGCGCCGACCGGATCCGGCAAGACGTTGGCGGCATTCCTGGCGGCAATCGACCGCCTGATGTTCTCTCCGCCGCCGGACCGTCCGCACCGCTGCAGAGTTTTGTATGTCTCGCCGCTGAAAGCGCTTGCAGTCGATGTGGAACGGAATCTTGCCGCGCCGCTGGCGGGGATCGCGCGCGCCGCGGAGAGCCGCGGCGACTCCTACCGCACTCTCACCACCGCGATCCGCTCCGGCGACACGCCCGGCGAAGAGCGGCTGCGCATGGCGCGGAAGCCTCCCGATATCCTGATCACCACGCCGGAATCCCTGTTTCTCATTCTGAGTTCGAATGCACGCTCGATCCTGGCTTCCGTCGAGGTGGTGATCCTCGACGAGATCCACGCGCTCCTCGGGTCCAAGCGCGGCGCGCACCTGGCTCTCTCGGTGGAGCGCGTGGCCGAGCTTGCCGGCAGGGAGCTTCAGCGCATTGGATTGTCAGCCACGCAGCGGCCCCTCGATCTCGTAGCCCGCTACCTGGGAGGCGGAGAATGCGGCCGGCGCTGGACGCCCCGGCCTGTCGCCATCGTCGATGCAGGCGCCAGGAAAGCCTACGATATCCGGGTTGAGGTTCCGGCCGAGGAAATGTCCCGGCCGGGGGCGGCCCTCGATCCGGGCAAAGGCGAATCGCCCGGAAGCCAGGCCAGTTTCCCCCAGAGGCGATCGAACTGGCCAGCCATCCACCCCCGCCTCCTGGAGCTGATCCGGGCTCACAGATCGACGATCCTGTTCGTCAACTCCCGGCGCCTGTCCGAGCGGCTGGCCGCGGCGCTCAACGAGCTGGCTGGGGAGGCGTTGGTCCGCGCCCACCACGGTTCACTGGCGCGCGAGGAGCGGCTGCTGATCGAGGATCAACTCAAGTCGGGGACGCTGCCGGCTCTTGTGGCCACCTCGACGCTGGAGCTGGGCATCGACATGGGAGCGGTGGACTTGGTGATCCAGATCGAGACGCCCCCATCGGTCGCCAGCGGCATCCAGCGCATCGGTCGCGCGTCCCATCAGGCCGGTGCGGTCTCGCGGGGGGTGCTCTTCCCCAAGTACCGCGGCGACCTGCTCGCCACCGCCGCGATCACCAGCGCCATCCGGGAAGCGCAGGTCGAGCCGACGCGCATGCCGGCCAACCCTCTCGATGTGCTCGCCCAGCAGGTGGTGTCGATGGTGGTGGCCGGAGAACGGAAGTTCGACGATATTTTCGCACTCGTGCGCCGCGCGGCACCTTATTCGGATCTGTCGCCAAGCCTGTTCGAAGGAGTCCTGGACATGCTTTCCGGGCGTTATCCGTCGGAGCGTTTCGCCGGCTTGCGCCCGCGCTTGACGTGGGACCGGCTGCGCGGTGTTCTCAAGCCTCGCGAGGGATCGCGCGCCCTCGTGGTTGCGAATGCCGGAACAATTCCCGACCGGGGGCTTTACGGGGTCTTCCTCGCCGACGGAGACGAATCCGGCAAGGGCAGGAGCCGCAAGGGGGGGCGCCGCGTCGGCGAATTGGATGAAGAGATGGTCTTTGAGAGCCGCGTCGGGGACGTCTTTATCCTGGGCGCTTCCAGCTGGCGCATTCTCGAAATCACGCGCGACCGGGTGCTGGTCGCGCCCGCTCCCGGAGTGCCCGGCCGCATGCCGTTCTGGCGGGCCGACCGGCCGCCCCGACCGGTGGAACTCGGCTGCGCCATCGGACGGCTCACGCGCGAGCTGCTTGTCATGTCCCGGCCGAAGGCGATCGAGCGCCTGGTTACCTGTCACGCGCTGGATGAGACGGCGGCGCGCAATCTCCTGGCGTATCTCGAGGAGCAGAAACTCGCGACCGGCGCGCTTCCGGACGATCGCACACTGGTGCTGGAGCGGTTCCGTGATGAAATGGGCGACTGGCGCCTGTGCCTGCTCTCACCGTTCGGCGGGCGGGTGCACGCGCCCTGGTCCCTGGCGATCCGCGCCCATCTGGCGCGCGCCGGGGAACCGGAAATCGACACCATCTGGAGCGACGACGGAATCGTCCTGCGGCTCCCGGACCGGGATCGCCCCCCGGATGCGGAAGCGCTGCTGCCCGATCCGGGAGCGATCGAGGATCTGGTCGCCGGTGAGCTCGGCGGATCGGCGATGTTCGCCGCGAGCTTCCGGGAGGCGGCGGCGCGGGCCCTGCTGCTGCCGCGCAGGCGGCCGGGTCAGCGCACGCCCCTGTGGATGCAGCGCAAGCGGGCTTCCGACCTGCTGGCGGTCGCGGCGCAGTTCCGATCGTTCCCGATGGTGCTCGAAGCCTACCGCGAGTGTCTGAAGGACATCTTCGACCTGCCGGCGCTCCTGGATCTCGCCGCGCGCGTGCGTCGGCGTGAGATCCGGGTCGTGACGGTGGACACGAGCTCCCCTTCCCCTTTTTCCTCCTCGCTCCTCTTCGGGTATGTCGGCAATTACATCTACGATGGCGACGCCCCGCTTGCAGAGCGCCGGGCACATGCCCTCTCGGTGGATCAGCGCCAGCTGCGCGAACTGCTGGGCGAGTCCGAGCTGCGGGAACTGATCGAGCCGGCGGCACTCGAAGAGCTGGAGGCTGCGCTGCAGGGCCTCGAGGAAGGCAGGAAAGCATCGAGTCCGGACCGCCTGCACGACCTCCTGTTGAGAATCGGGGATCTCACGCGGGAGGAGATTGCCGGGCGTGTTGCGTCGCGGCAGTCGGAGGCGGAGGCCGGAAGCAGCGCCCGGGAACGGAGATCGTTCGCGAACGACATGATCCGGCCCCTTCTCGATGAGCAGCGAGTGATTTGTATCCGGCTCGCCGGCGAGGAAAGAGTGATCGCCGCCGAGGAGGCCGGACGCTACCGGGACGCCTTTGGAGCGGCGCCACCTCCCGGCCTGCCCGACGCCTTTCTTGAAGCTGTTCCCGATGCTCTCGCCGAGATCATCGGCCGTTACGCCCGCACACACGGTCCTTTCCCCGCTTCGGATCCGGCGCGGCGTTACGGCGCGAGCGGGGTTGCCGTCACCCGGGCGCTGGAGCGGCTTGCCGCCTCGGGCCAGGTGCTCGAGGGCGAGTTCCGCCCCGGCGGTCGTGGCCGGGAGTGGTGCGACGCCGAGGTGCTTGCCGCGCTGCGCCGCCGTTCGCTGGCGCGCTTCCGCAAGCAGGTGGAACCGGCGGAACCATCTGCGCTGGCCCGGCTCCTCCTGGACCGGCAGGGAATCGTGACGGATACCGAAGAACTGCCGGCCCGAGGCGGGCCGGACGCGCTGCTCGACGCCATCGAGCGGCTTCAGGGCTCGGCCATACCTGCCTCGACCCTGGAAAGCGCCGTTCTTCCGGCCCGACTGGGTGCCTATCGCCCCGAAGATCTCGACACCCTGATGGCCGCAGGCGAGGTGGTGTGGGTTGGGCTCGCGCCGCTCGGCGAGCGGGATGGAAAAGTAGCCCTGTACCTCGCCGACGACTTTCTCCTGCTGCGTCTCGCTTCGTCAGCGGGTCCCGAGGGGGAAATGCACGCGGCAATCCGGCGCGTGCTGGCTCAAACCGGCGCGAGGTTCTTCCCCGACCTGCACGCCGAGGCGGGAGGGGGCATGCAGCGGCTGGTCCTCGCCGCGCTCTGGGACCTGGTGTGGGCGGGGGAGGTCACCAACGACACCCTCGGCCCGCTGCGGGCGCTGCTCGAGGAAAAGGCCGCGCGGCGGCGCAGCAGCCGCAGGCTTGCCGCATTCCGGACACGGAGGCCGATGCCGCCCACGGCCGGCGGGCGGTGGAGCCTTCTGCCCGGAGATGATGCCGGCAGCCGCACTCATACCGAGCGGATGATGGCGATCGTCGGCCAGCTGATCGCAAAGTATGGGGTTGTCACGCGCGACGCCGTCGCTTTCGAAGGGGTGGAGGGCGGTTTTGCCGCAATCTATCCCGTGCTTTCGGCCCTGGAGAACCAGGGAAAACTCCGGCGCGGGTATTTTATCGCCGGCCTCGGCGGCTCGCAGTTCGCCGATCCCGGCGCACTCGAACGGCTCCGGCAGCTGGCCGAGTTGCCCGACGGCGATCCGCAAGGCGTGGTTCTTTCCGCAGTCGATCCCGCGAATCCCTACGGCGCCGTTCTGCCGTGGCCGAAGGACGAGGCGCGCCTTGCGCGCGTCCCCGGAGCCCACGTGGTGCTCGTGAACGGGCTGCTGACTGCCTACGTGTCGCGCGACCAGGCCGAGCTGCGGTTTTTCCTGCCTTCGGAGGAACCCTCGCGATCCGCCGTCGCCCGCACCGCGGCCCGTTCGCTCGCTACCTGGGCCCGCAAAACGTCAAGGCCCGCACTGGCCTGGGCTGCCGAAGAAGGCGCACCGGCAGCACGCTGCCCGCTGGCACCATTCCTGTTGGAGGCGGGCTTTGAGGCCTCCGGCCCCGGCTTCCGCCTCCCCAAATAGCGGCAGGCTGCGCGCCACTTGAAAACGGGATTGCGCCAGTTCAAGCCGGGGAAGCGCGCGAAATCTGAGTCGGTGGAGCAGAGTTCGCAGTTGTGCTCGACCGCCAACACGGCCAGGTGAGCGTCCGATACGAGGTTTGCCGTTGCGTTCCCCTCACGGAGCATCTGTTCGAAAATCGCCCAGTGCTGCTCGGTCGGCAGGATCAGACGTACGCATGGCTGGTCGATCCAGCTTCGATTCGGAAACTGGAGCCAGGTATACGATTCCCTTCCGGCCCGCAGATTCGCCGGGTTCGACGGCGAACTCACTTTTTGATCGGGTAGGGCGGGGCGGGCGGCAGCTTCGCTGGATTCTTCTTCAGCAGGTCGAGGATGACCTGGATCGCCTTGTCCAGCTGCTGATCCTCGCCGGCGAACTCCTTCGCCGGATCGTTGTCCACGACGATGTCGGGTTCGACGCCGACGCCTTCGATGACCCACGCCTTGCCGGCCACGTCGTACCTGGAGAACTCGGGCTTGTTCAGGAAGCCGCCGTCCAGGAAGGGTAGGGTGCCCCGAATCCCTACCACTCCGCCCCAGGTGCGTTTGCCGATTACCGGGCCGATCTTGTGGGTCTTGAACCGCCACGTCACCAGGTCGCCGTCGGATGCCGAGAACTCGTCCGCCAGCAGCACCTTCGGCCCGACAATCATCGCCCCGGGATCGGTCTGGGGCGTCATGTTGCGGGCGATGTCGACGAGCACCAGTTCGCGGCGCAGCCGCTCGATGATCATCGGGGAGACGTTGCCGCCGCCGTTGCTCCGGACGTCGACGATCAAGGCTTCCTTGTTGGCTTGCGGATAGTAGTACTTCGCGAACTCGTTCAGCCCCGGGACCCCCATGTCGGGGATGTGGAGGTAGCCGACGCGGCCGCCCGTGGCTGCCGTAACCCTGGCCAGATTCGCCTGCACCCAGTCATAGTAGTAGAGGCCGCGCTCATCCGCGACCGGCACGACGACGGTGTCGCGGGCGCCTTGCACGGCGGGCATGGCATTGACCCGCAACGTCACCTGTTTGCCGGCCTTGCCGACGAACGCCTCCCAGAGGTCGCTGAGCTCGGCCGTGGAACGGCCGTCGACGGCCACGATGTATTCGCCTTCCCTGACGTCGGCCCCAATGTCGGTCAGCGGGGAGCGCAGGGCTGGATCCCAGTTCTGGCCCTTGAAGATCTTCGCTATCCTGAAAAACTTCGATGCTGCGTCGCGCTCGATCCGCGCGCCGAGCAGTCCCATCTGGACCCGCTCGAGGCGCGGCAGGTCGCCGCCGCCCACGTAGGTGTGGCCTGCATTCAATTCGCCGATCATTTCCCCTATGAGGTAGGTAAGGTCGGCGCGGTGGTTGACGTGGTCGACCAGGGGCGCGTACTTGTCCCGCATCGCCGGCCAGTCCACGCCGTGCATGTTGGGCGCATAGAAGAAGTCGCGCATCTGGCGCCACGACTCGTTGAAGATCTGCCGCCATTCGGCGTGGTGGTCGACGGTGACTCTCAGGTCGGAAAGGTCGAGAAATTCCCGTGGATCGACCTTGCCGGCCGGCGCATCGACGAGGGCGAACCGTTCCCCAACAGCCAGCAGCATCTTCCTGCCGTCAGCCGAGATTTCGTACCCGCCGCCGGCGGCGACCTGGGTTTCCGCCTGCCGGTCGAAATCGAAGACATAGATCGCCGCCGGTTCACGGGTGCTCGCCCGGACGTAGTAGAGATGGTTGCCGGTCGAGGTCAGCGACCGGTAATTGCCTGCCGGCGTCGGCAGCACCGCGATGCGCCCGGCCAGGCCGTCCAGGTCCACTTTCACGACCGCACCGGAATCCTTTGCGGCTTCGATCCCCTTCGCCTCGGCAGCCTTCGCCTCCGGCTTCGGCTCGGCTTTGATCTTGACCTCGTCGCTGCGCGGCGCGAGCGGGCTCTTCGTTTCCTTCGCCAGAGTGAGAAAGTAGATCTTCGACATGTCCGCGTAAATGTGCTCGAATTCCGTCTGGCTGTAGGAGGGATTGAACGAGCGCGCCGACACGAAAAACAGGAGCTTGCCGTCCGCACTGAACGCGGGCTCACCTACGGCAAACCAACCTTCCGTGACCGGGGTCGCCTCCTTGGACTCCAGCGAGTAAAGGAAAACGCGCCCCAGTGTCTCGTCCTCGGGCTTCGCGAATGCGATCCACTTGCTGTCGGGCGACCAGACGTAGTCGGTGATCTCGCCGGCCGGCGCCTCCGCCACGAGCACCACGGCTTTCGTCTCGATGTCGACATAGTGAAGCTGCTGCTTGCGATTGGACCATAGCAATTTCTTGCTGTCGGGGGACCAGAAGGGCTGATACTTGTAATTGGCCTCGCCCGATGTTACTTGCACCGCGTCGCCCTGGCCGTCCTGGGGCCGGATCCAGATTTCATCTTCGCCGCTTACGTCGGAGATATAGGAAATCCAGCGCCCGTCGGGCGACCACTTCGAGTTCCGTTCGTGCACACCTGGGGTGGTTGTGATGTTTCGGGTGGGGCCGTACTTGGCCGGCACCGTGAATACGTCGCCGCGCGCGCCGAACAGGGCCCGGTTCCCGTCCGGGGCGATCTCGTAGTTGGTGATGTTCCGGCTCACATCCACCCGTCCCGGGCGTCCGCTGTCAAAGTCCTCGGCGATCGTCACGGCCACTTTGGCCGATTTCCCGGAGGCCAGGTCGAACCGGTAGAGGTAACCGCCGCACTCGAATACGATGGCAGTGTCGCCCAGCGAGGGGAACTTCACATCGAACTCGGTGAAATCCGTCAGCTTCCTGGTGCGCTTCGTGCCGAGATCGTAACTGTAAAGATTCAGCCGGTACGGCTCATCGCGGTCCGACAGAAAGTAGACGGTGTTGCCCTTCCACATGGGAAAGACGTCGAGCGCGGGGTTGTTTGTCAGGTTCGTGGTCGTTTTCGAGGCGAAATCGTGCAGCCACACGTCGTCGGCCATGCCACCCCGGTAGCGCTTCCAGGTTCTGAATTCTCTGAAGATCCGGTTGTACGCAAGCCTGGACCCGTCGGAAGAGTAGCTCGCGAATCCCCCGCGCGGTAGCGGCACTTCCTCCAGGGGGCCGCCGGCGACGTTGGCGAGGTACAGCTGGCCGCGGAAGTCGTTCCACTCGGTCCTCCGGGAGCGGAAGAGGATGCGCGCCGCATCCTTCCAGCCCATCACCAGGTTGTTGGGACCCATCCGGTCCGAAACATCGTCGCGGGCGAGAGTGGCCGTGTAGGTGAGCCGCTTCGGGATGCCTCCCTGAGACGGCATGAGGTACACCTCGGTATTGCCGTCGTACTGCCCCGTAAAGGCAAGCTGCGAGCCATCCGGCGAGAAGCGGGCGAACATTTCGAAGCCGATGTCGCTCGTCAGCCGCCGCGCCAGGCCTCCGGAGGCCGGGACCGTGAAGAGATCCCCGGCGTAAGTGAATACCAGCTGATTTCCGTGAATTGCCGGGAAACGAAGCAGCCTTGCTTCAGAAAGCTGGGGGGCTTGCGCCAGTTCGTCGGCCGCTGTGGCCAGCATGAAGACGGATAACAACAGGACCAGGGCAGGTTTCAGCATCGTAATCACTCCATAATCTGATTCAGTACAAAATAACCGGCATTTACCTCCGCGCAGGTGCATTCAGAATAGCATAGGATGCGTGAAGAGGGACAGGCGCACCCTTGTCCGTCACATAAGAGGCGGGCAGGATGGGTAGCCATCTGCGCGGTCGGTTCTGCCTCTCGAGGGCCTTCAATGGGAGACTGGTGACTGTCAGCCGGTTTCTCTATAATAGATGTGGGTTGCAGACCTGGAACCCTTATCCGGAGAGGCGAATGTCCCCACAGTGCATGGATCGCCGGCTGTTTCTTGCCGTGATGCTGGAGGCTTTCGGCTGTGCCTTTGCTTTTTCGGTCGAGCTGCGCTGTTCCGTCTGCGGGATTGAGATCAACGAGAATGAGAAGTACTTCCGGATCCAAGACGGCAAGCAGGTTTTCTGCGAACGTTGTTTCAAAGAGGCTCCGCGGTGCAGCATCTGCAAGCTGCCGACGGCACAGGACCGGATCGACGACGCGACCGGCGCATGTCCGGAGTGTCTGGCCAGGTTGCCGCGCTGCAAGGCGTGCGGCAAGCCGATCCTCGGGACGGCGTATCACTATCACTACTCCCAGGGGGTTTACTGCGCCGAGTGCAGGAACACCAGGCCGGCGTGCTACGTATGTGGAGTGCCGGTCGGAAACACTTATTGGCAATACCCAGACGGGCGCACTGTGTGCTCCGATTGCGGCTCCCGCGCCGTGTTCGATCCGGTTGAAATACAAGCCACCATGAAGGATGCCGGCCGGATCATCGCGAGGCGACTGAACCTCAAACTTACCCGACCGTATGTGCTCGTCATCGAGAGGCTGCACGGCCTGGGGCCGGCCGAGTCCGACCAGCGGGAGACGGTGCGTCCGGACGAAAAAGCCCTCTACGGAAACGAGCTGGGCGCGTATCGCCTCAAGGACGGAAGATCCGAGGTTATACTCCTTTACGGTCTGCCGCCCGATCTGTTGTACGAATCGGCAGCCCATGAATATGCCCATGCCTGGCAGGCGGAAAACAGCATGATCGGCCTAGAACCGGAGCTGCGGGAAGGATTCGCGCAATGGGTTGCGGCCGAAGTGCTGCGGGAAAAAGGATATCTGGGGGCCCTGGAGAAACTCGAGGAGCGCCGTGACTTCCCTTACGGCACGGGCTACCGGAGACTGAAGATACTGCACCAGCGGATCGTCATCGATATGATGCAGCAGCGGAAATAATGCGCTCCGGAGCGGCAATTGTCGGGAGTTCTCGAAGAGTCTCGTCTGGATTCTACTCCTGGCGCAAGGTGCGGATGGGATTGATCAGCATGGCGCGAAGCGCGGGCACCAGGCTGGCCACTAAGCCCACGCTCAGGAGAGCAAACCCGAGGGCCGAATATGTCCAGGGATCCGTCGCGCCGACGCCAAATAGCAGGCCGGTCATGACCCGGCTCAGAGCGAGTGCCCCGGCCAGGCCCAACACAACTCCGATGATAAGGATGCGAAGGCTCTGTCCCAGCACCAGGTGCAAAATGTGCCTGCGGGAGGCGCCCAGTGCCATGCGGATGCCGATTTCGTGCGCACGCTGGCTGACCCAATAGGACATGACGCCATACACTCCCAACGCTGCCAGCGTGAGCGCTGCGCCGGCAAACACCGCCAGCAGCACCATCACAATGCGACGCCGCATCATGGAGTCCGCGAGCAGACTTTCCAGGGGGAGCACAGCGTAGACCGGCTGCTCCGTGTCCAGGGCGATAACCGTCCGGCGAACGGATTCGGCCGCGGCTGCCGAGGCGGCCCGGGAGCGCAGAACCAGGCTCATGCTGCCGGCGGGATTCTGGGCGTGAGGCCAGTAGAGCTGCACGCGTGAGGGCCTTTCCAATGATTCATAACGAATGTGGCCGACCACTCCGACCACAGTCATCCATGGGTTTTTGGATGCCATGCCGCCGCGCTTCAGTTTCTTGCCGATGGCATTTTCGCCCGGCCAATAGGTTTTGGCCATGGTCTCGTCGATGATGGCCACCGGAGCGCCGGACTCACTGTCCCTTTCGTCGAAGAAGCGCCCGGCCATCAGGGGCGTTTTCATGGTTTGAAAATACCCGGGCAATACCACACGCCAATCCGCTTCGGGAGAAGCGTTCTCCGGAGCAACTGCGGTGGTATCGACGGTCGTTGTCCCCGATCCACCCTGGCCGCTGAGCGGCAGGCCGTTGACTGCCCCGAATGACTCGATTCCAGGTATTCGCGAAACGCGCTCCGCCAGGCTTCGGTAGAACGTGCGGACCAGCTCCGGCTTTCCGTACCGCGCAGGCGCCAGCCCCACACGCATGGTCAGGATCCCTTCGGCCTCGAATCCCGCATCGACATCCTGGAGTCGCATGAAGCTTCGGATCAGCAGGCCCGCCCCGATCAGCAATGCCAATGACAGAGCCACTTCCGCGATGACGAACAGCCGGCGCAGCCGCTGATGCCCCGCGCCTGTCGTAAGACTGCGCCCTCCTTCTTTCAAAACCTCGTGCGTGACGGCTTGAGAAGCCTGCAGGGCTGGCACTATCCCGAAGAACAACCCTGTGACCAGGGCCACCGCCGTGGTGAAGAGGAGCGTTCCCCAGTCTATCTGGGCCTGTGCCAATCGCGGAAAGGCCGGACCGCCGATTGCCGCTATTGCCTGGATCCCGGCCTGCGCCAGGAGTACGCCGACAGCAGCACCGATTACCGCGAGGACGGTGCTTTCCGTCAATAACTGGCGGATCAGGCGGCCTCGACGAGCGCCCAGAGCGATGCGAATGCCGATTTCCCGCTCCCGGGCAGAGGCACGCACCATGAACAGGTTGGCGGCATTGGCGCAGGCGATGAGCAGAACCAGCGCCACAGCTCCCATCAGCATTCCCATTGCGGGCCTGATTTCACCGACCAGATCCTCGAGAATCGGCCGGATGAGGACCTTGAAATTGAAGTCTTCGTAGGGATAGTCAGGCGCAGATTCGATGATTTGGCGGGTGACGCGGTCGGCATCCGACAGGGCCTGCGCAAACGACAGTTCCGGTTTGATGCGGGCCAGCCCGATCAGACCATGGTTGCCGCGAAAGCCCGGTCCGAGCTGAGCGTTCGTGAAAGCCAGCGGAGTCCACATCTCCGATTGAAACGGATAATCGAATCCGGCCGGCATCACTCCGATGATGGTGTAGGTGCGGCCATTGATCCCGATCGTTTTTCCGACGGCATTGCGGTCTGCCCCGAACCTCCGTTGCCACAACCCATGCCCCAGAATCACCACCTCGTCGCGACCTGTTTGCTCTTCCTCCGGAATGAAGGCACGACCCTGTTCCGGCGAGATGCCCATGAGCCGGAAATAATTGGCGGAGACCGCGGCGCCGCCAATCCGCTCGGGAATCTCGCCGATCCTGATGCTGTAGCTGGCTGCCAGGACGACGGAAATATCGGAGAACGCGGAAGCAAGCCGGCGCAGGTCCATAAACTCGGGGGGAGAGAGCCGGTTTCGGTCATCGGGGATCCCGATGCCGGTGAATCTTCCGGCGATTGACACAATGTGGTCGGGCTGCGGATAGGGGAGGGGGCGCAGAAGCACCGCGTTGACGACGCTGAATACCGCCGTGATGGCGCCGATGCCCAAGGCTAGTGCCAGGATAACGACGCCCGCAAATCCGGGATGCTTCGACAGGACACGGAGCCCGTATCTGAGATCGTTGAGAAGTATTTCCATGCAGACGCCTCAGCCATCGGATAGGTTTCACCCCTTTAATACTGAATTAATCGTAAAAAGTTCGCGATAATCGCAATCGCTCCCAGTACGAGGGGCCATTGCTCCAGATTCCAAATTCGGGCTACGCGAGGAGGGATAGGTAAGGATAAGCTGCCCTTTTCCCTGACTTTGGGTTTTATCGTAACTCAAAACGATGGTCGAATCCCTCGTGGAAATGAAACAACCAAAGCACTATGAAGCCGCTGTTCAGCTGCTGGCCAAACTGCAAGAGCTTTCCGCGTTCTGAGATTTGAAAGCTGATTACAGGCAGCGGCTGCCCATCTTCTGTGCACGGTACAGGAACCGCCCCGGTCTTCAATCGCGGGTTCAGCAAGCGAAGCTTCTCGAATGATCTGAGAGGGCATGACGAACGAACTCGGATGCCCCCTGCACCGGGAAAGCAGGAAACCTGGACACCCACTGTCTCGGTTTTGATGGGCTTGGATGGGTGTCCATGGTCTTCATGGCCTTCCATGGTTTTTGTCAGGCCTCCTCCCTCCCGTTCTGCCCTGCCGCCTCCACTTGACGCAAAACGCGCTCTGCAATAAGGTGGAAAACTGAGGTGTATGAAAGGCAGGATACGGATTTGAAGCAATTCAACAATCAAGAGTTCTTGAGTCTCGAAACATTTCGCAAAAGCGGCATCGGCGTGAAGACCCCCGTTTGGTTTGCGCAGGAAGGCGATACGTTTTATATCTGGACTATCGGTGACTCGGGTAAAATTAAGCGGATTCGCAACAACCCGCAGGTTAACATCGCCCCGTGCAAGAGGTTTGGAAAGGTAACAGGTGAATGGATGTCGGCCCGGGCCTCAGTAGACCGTTCAGCTGCCGCAGTTCGGCACGTTGAGGTTCTGTTGAGCCGGAAATTGGGTTTTGAGTTCGCTGTGTTCCGCCTGATAGACCGACTGAGGGATCGGTGGAAGGGATCGCACCGCGTCTGTATCAAGGTGTCGTTAATTTAGAAAACGGGGTTCTTCCGAAATCCGGGTGACGGCTTCGGCCCACGCAAGAGCCGCCCGCTCGCGATCTCTGTAGTACAGGCACTCCTCCCAGGCCTCCAGCGAGTACATCCGCTGCTCCTTTTCCCTGATAAAAACCTGGACACCCACCGTCTCGGTTTAAAAAGTCAGGACGCCCACTTTGTGTCTTTCCTTTTTAGATCCGTTTCTGAGGCGATGCGGAGGGATGGGCAATCGCGATTGAGGAAGCGAATTGGGCCGCTGAGTACTTGAGAAAAACAACCCCGAGCGGGTCAGGACCTTAC
>Ga0113563_10000321_pt1 | contig 21888 bp, 17 predicted proteins | sample Mud3Dept3metaG_FD_80117 | JGI IMG/M metagenome (GOLD analysis project Ga0113563, IMG submission 80117) | Freshwater wetland microbial communities from Ohio, USA, analyzing the effect of biotic and abiotic controls - Mud 3 Core 4 Depth 3... | ecosystem: Environmental > Aquatic > Freshwater >... | reverse complement strand
GGCTCCGGCGCGCGTATGAGAAAACCCTGACTCCTGCATACTATCGCCCGGCGCGCGGCACGCGCAACCCGTTGTTTTCCGCAGCGGGCCGCAAGTCATGAGACTCGCGCATATCATGCGGCTGTCCTCGATGGCGGAGGGACGCCTGTGTTGAGTTCCATCGCATTGGTATTGAGTTCGATCGTAGCGGTCACGCTGGTCGTACCGGACCCGGACGCCGTCGCCCAGGCCTACGTCGATACGCTCGAGTATCGTGCGGTCGAGAGCGGCCAGGTGAGCGAATCGGTCGCCAGCAACTGGGCCATGCCGCCTCTTGCGGGGCAGCGCGTCGTGCTGGTGCAACCGAAAAGCGGTGAGCCCGTCTACCTCAGGCTGATCAAGGACGCGTCGATCGCGAGGCCGGCGCTCAAGACTCTAGGCTGGAACGCCACCGAAATCCTCGTGGAGGATCCCCCCGCCCTGGAACGCAGGCTGGCCGGCTCGAGTTTCCGTGTGATCGGGCCGCCCGCCCCACTCGACATGAATCCGGCAGTGGTCGCGATGCAGGCGCTGGGTCCGGCGGGCGAGTTGCTCTATTTCACCCGCATCCCGCCGGGCAAGTCGAAGTTCAACCTGGGTTCCGCGCGGAGTTTCGTGGACCGCGTGTTCATCGTCGTGCTGGGCGTGCACGACATCCGGCGCACTGTCGACTTCTACTCGCAGACTTTCGGGCTGCCGGTGACAGAGCCCGCGCCCTCCCGTGTCGCCGTGCTCGCGCAGGCATGGGGATTGCCCGCGGACCAGAGGTTTCCGATCGCGATCGTCCGGCTTCCGGAGCGCTTCCTGATCGAGGTCGACGAGTATCCCGCCGCGGCCGAATCCGCGTCGCCCGGCGGGACTGGACTGCCTGGCGGCATGGCCATGGTCAGCTTTTCGGTTGCCTCGCTCGAGCCGTTCCAGTCGCAGCTGCTCGCCACGCCGCGCCGGCTCGACGAAGTGCCTTACGCGGGTCGCCGTGTCGGCGTCATGCGCGGACCGAGCGGCGAGCTGCTTGAACTCATAGAGGCGCCGCCCGTCCCCGCAGCGCGCTGAACGTGCTCAGCTCGGTGAGTTCTCGCGCCACCGGTGGCAGGCGACGGCGTGCCCGCCACCGGCAGCCTCGAGCAGCGGCCGCTCTACACGGCAGAGATCGATCGCGTGAGCGCAGCGAGGCGCGAAAGCACAGCCGCCGCCCGCGGTCGGTGCACGCGCGGCGTCCTCCATGACCGTCGTGGCTACCGCGCGGGACGCCAGCCGTGGATCGGGTTCGGGGACCGCGGCCAGCAGCGCTCGCGTATAGGGGTGCCGTGGCGAACTGAACAGCGCAGCGCGCGGTGCGCGCTCCACCGCTCGGCCGTGGTACAACACCACGACTTCTTCGCACAGGTGGCGAACGACCGCGAGGTTGTGACTGATGAAGAGCAGTGACATACCGTGGCGGCGGCTCAGGTCGTGCAGCAGGTTGACGATCTGGGCCTGCACGGACACGTCGAGCGCGCTGACGGCCTCGTCGCAGATCAGCAGGCGCGGCCGCACCACGGTCGCACGCGCGATTGCAACACGCTGACACTGACCTCCGCTCAGCTCGTGCGGATACCGGCCCGCGAAACCGGCGTCGAGCCCGACTTCGATGAGCGCCGCCTCGACGCGACGCCGGCCTTCCGTTGCAGTACCCGGTTCCTCCAGCGCATCGAGCGCTTCGCGCACGCTGTCGAGCGCAGTCATGCGCGGATCGAGACTGCCGAAAGGATCCTGGAACACGACCTGAAGGCCGCGGCGCATTTCCCGCATGCGCGCCCTGTCCGCGCCGTTGACCGTCCAGCCGCGCCAAAGGACTTCGCCGGCGCTCGGCCTTACGAGGCCCAGGATGGCGCGAGCGAGCGTGGACTTGCCGCAGCCGGACTCGCCGACGATGCCGACCGAGCGTCCTTCGGCGATCAGCAGGTCTACGTCCTGAAGGGCTCGCAGCTGGCGCGTCGAGGACCCAAGCCAGCCCCCGCCGAGCTGGTAATCCACGCCAAGGCCGCGCACCTCGAGCAGCGGAGGGCTCATCTCACCCAGCCCTGCGGCAGCGGCGCGTGACAGGCGACGCGGCAATCTGCCGCCCCCTGCAGGGCCGGCTCGGTGGATCTGCAGAGGTCGCGGACGGATGGGCAGCGAGGCGCGAATCGACATCCGGGAGCCGTCTCGTGAGGCCTCGGCGGCTGTCCTTCGATGTTTGCGAGGCGCTCCGGTTGCGTGCCGGTGAGTCGCGGCACCGAGGCGAGCAGCGCTGCGGTGTAGGGGTGCGCCGGCTCTTCGAAGAGTGCAGCCGCAGTGGCCATTTCGACGATACGGCCCGCATACATCACGGCCACGCGGTCCGCGATACCGGCCACGACGCCGAGATCGTGCGTGATCATGACGATTGCGAGGCCCCTCTTTCGCGCTGCGTGCAGCACGCCGAGCACCTGCGCCTGGACGGTGACATCGAGCGCCGTCGTCGGCTCGTCAGCGATCAGCAGCTCCGGACCCGCCATCAACGCCATGGCGATGGCAACGCGCTGGCGCTGCCCGCCGGACAGTTCGTGCGGGTACTGGTCGAGGCGTGACTCGGGTTCCGGGATGCCGACCGAGTGGAGTGCCGCGACAGCACGCTGCCGTGCTTCGGACGCGCCGAGCAGGCCGCGATCCGTCAGCAACTCGGTCAGCTGCCGGCCTATCCGCAGGTGCGGCGTGAGCGTACTCATCGGGTCCTGGAAGACCATGGCCACGCGCGTACCGCGCAGCGCGGTCAGGTCGCGCTCCGTCCGGTCGACGAGTTCCTCGCCCAAGAGTCGCGCGGACCCGACGGCCCGGCCGTTCGCCGCCAGCAGCCCGAGGCAGGCGAGGAACAACTGGCTCTTGCCCGACCCCGACTCACCGACGATCGCGAGGCATTCGCCAGTCATCACCTCCAGCGATACGTCAGTGACGGCCCGGACCGTACCGTCGGCGGTTTCGAACTCGACCCCGAGGTTGCGAACATCGAGCAGCGGCTGCGCGTTCATTTCAGCGCTGCCTCGGATCGAGCGCATCGCGCAGGCCGTCGCCGAGAAAATTCAGGCAGAGCAGGATCGTCGCGAGCACCGCGGACGGCACCAGCAGTTGCCACGGTGCGCTCTCCATTTCAGCGGCGCCTTCCGCGACCAGCCGGCCCAGGCTCGTGAGCGGTTCCTGCACGCCGAGCCCGAGAAAGCTCAGGAAGCTCTCGAACAGAATCACCTGCGGCACCGTGAGCGTCGCGTACACGATCACCGTACCGACCACGTTCGGCACGATGTGTCGCGCGATGATGCGATGTGCGGGCAGCCCGAGCGTGATGGCGGCATCCACGAACGGCTGGTGCCGCAGCGACAACGCCTGGCCGCGCACGATGCGCGCCATCGTGAGCCAGCCCACGGCGCCGATGGCGAGAAAGATCAGGAACAGGCTGCGCCCGAACACGACAGTCAGGATGATGACGAAGAACATGTAGGGCAGCGCGTAGAGCACGTCCACGAACCGCATCATCCAGTCGTCGACTCGTCCGCCCAGGTAACCTGCGGTCGCGCCCCACGCGACGCCGATGACGAGGCTGACAGCCGTGGCGAGCAGTGCCACCAGCAATGAAACCTGCGTTCCGGACCAGACTCTCACGAAGAGGTCGCGACCGTTGCTGTCGGTGCCGAACCAGTGGCCGTTCTCGAGCGACGGCGGCGAAGCAAGCGACGCGAGCGTCCAGTCCACGTGATCGATGCTGTACTTGCTCAGGGCCGGGCCGACGAGCGAGGCGACCACGAGGGCGCTGAGCATGGCCAGTGCGGCGATGGCGGCACGGTTGCGACGCAGGCGCCTCCACGCATCGGCGAGAAGTCCGCGTCCGGCGCTATTCATGGCGGATCCGCGGGTCGAGCCAGCCGTAGAGCAGGTCCACGGCGAGGTTGAGCAACAGGATCAGCACCGCGTAGAAGACCACCATGCCCATGACGAGCGTGTAGTCCCGGTTGATTGCTCCCTGCACGAAGTAGCGGCCGATGCCCGGCAGGCCGAACACCTGCTCGACCACCAGCGAACCGGTGAGCAGCGCGGCGGTCGCCGGCCCGAGGAAACTCACTACTGGCACCAGCGTCGGTCGCAGCGCGTGCCTGCGCAGGATCGCGCTGCCGGAGAGTCCCTTGGCCCGTGCCGTGCGGATGTACGGCGACTGCAGGACCTCGAGCAGGCTGCCGCGTGTCAGTCGCGCGATGTAGGCGACGAACGGCAGCGCGAGCGTGACGGCGGGCAGCAGCACGTGGCGCAAGCTGCCCGGCTCCCAGCCTGCGACCGGCAGCCAGCCGAGCCGGACGCCGAACACGAGCGCCAGTACCGGTGCCACGACGAAATTCGGCACCGCGATACCCGCAAGTGCGACGCCCATCACGGCGTGGTCGATCCAGCCGTTGTGCCTGCGTGCGGCAAGCAGGCCGAGCGGAACGCCGAGCAGCAGGGATAACGCGAGAGCGGCGGCGCCGATCGTCAGCGTCACCGGCAGCCCGCGCGCGATGAGCTCGGCGACGCTGAAGTCCTTGATGCGGAACGACGGACCGAGGTCGCCGTGCAGCAGGCCCGCAAGGTAGTTGCGGTACTGCACGAGGACGGGCTGATCGAGCCCGTACGCGGCCTGCAGATTGGCTTCGATCTCCGGCGGGACCGCCTGCTCCTCGTCGAACGGTCCGCCGGGCGCCAGTCTCATCAGGAAAAACGCAGCGGTGACGATCGCAAGCAACGTCGGCAGGATACCGACCAGCCTGCGAAGCGCGTAGCGAATCACGGCGTGCTCACCTTCACGCCCGGCGCCCGGCCGAGCATTCGCAGGAACTCCGGCTCCTCCACGACGCGCACCTTCAGTTCCTGTGCCTTGCGCAGCTTCGAGCCGGGCTCCCCGCCGGTCACGAGCAGCGTCGTCTTGCGCGACACTGAGTCGGTGACAGTAGCGCCGGCCGCACGCGCCGCATCGCGGGCTTCGTCGCGACTCAATGATGCCAGCGTGCCCGTGATCACGACGACCTCACCGCTCATCGGGCCCGGATCATTCGTCCGCACACGGACGCCTTCTGGCCAGTCGACGCCGGCCTTGCGCAGCGCAGCGACCACGTCGCGATTGCCCGGCTCGTCGAAGAACGACCGAACGTGCGCAGCGACGACGGGACCGACGTCGCGCACCAGCTGGATTTCGTCGGCACCGGCCTGCTGGATTGCCTGAAGGCTGCCGAAATGCTGCGCCAGCGCGAGCGCCGTTGCCTCGCCGACGTCGCGGATGCCGAGTGCGAACAGGAATCGCGGCAGAGTGGTTTGTTTGCTTGTATCCAGCGCTGCGACGAGATTGGCCGCGGATTTCTGTCCCATGCGATCGAGCGCGGCAAGCTCGTCCGCGCTGAGCGCATACAGGTCGGCCGGCGTCCCGACCCTTCCGGATTCGACGAGCTGCTCGATCAGCCTGTCACCGAGCCCTTCGATGTCCATGGCGCGGCGCGAGGCGAAGTGCCTCAGCGCCTCGCGGCGTTGTGCCAGGCAGACCAGTCCGCCGGTGCAACGCGCAACCGCTTCGCCCTCGGCACGTAAGACGTGGGAGCCGCACACCGGGCAGCGCGTCGGCAACTTGACGCGGCGCGCGCCTGGCGGGCGCAGCTCCGGCACCACGCGCACCACCTCCGGAATGACGTCCCCTGCCCTGCGCACCACCACCGTATCGCCGATGCGGACGTCCTTGCGTTCGAGTTCGTCCATGTTGTGCAGCGTCACGTTGCTGACCGTGACGCCACCGACGAACACTGGTTCGAGTCTCGCGACCGGCGTGAGCGCTCCTGTGCGGCCGACCTGGAACTCGACGTCCCGTACGGTCGTGGTTTCCTCCTGCGCCGGAAACTTGTGCGCGATCGCCCAGCGCGGCGCGCGCGACACGAAGCCAAGGTCGCGCTGCCAGTCGAGGCGGTCCACCTTGTAGACGACGCCGTCGATGTCGTAACCGAGCGAGTCGCGCCGGCGGCCGGTCCGCGCGTAGTAGTCGAGGCAGCCTGCGGCGCCCTGCATCACGTCGACTTCGGGACAAGTCCGCAGACCAAAGGCTCGCAGCGCCGCGAGCACTTCGCTGTGCCGCTGCGGCTGGGTCCAGCCCTCCGAGGCTCCAACGCCATAAAAGTACACGTCGAGCGCGCGGCTGGCGGTAATGCGTGGATCGAGCTGGCGCAGGCTGCCCGCCGCAGCGTTACGGGGGTTCGCAAACGTCTTCTCGCCCTTTTCGGACTGCCTGTGATTCAGTGTCTCGAACGAATGCCGGGTCATGAAGACTTCGCCGCGGACCTCGAGCACCGCCGGGACGTCGCGGCCGAGCAGATGCAACGGGACCGAACGGATCGCGCGGACGTTGGCGGTCACGTCTTCGCCGGTGGTGCCGTCACCGCGCGTTGCCGCCTGGACCAGGCGGCCGCTCTGGTAGCGAAGGCTGATGGCGAGGCCATCGATCTTGGGCTCCGCCGAGTACTCGACCTGCGCGACGTCGAGCCGTTCGCGCACGCGACTGTCGAAGTCGAGCACATCCTGCTCGTCGAACGCGTTCTCGAGCGAAAGCATAGGCACGGAGTGGACGACTTGCGCAAATTCCCGGGATGGGACCGCGCCCACGCGTCGCGTCGGCGAGTCATCGACCGCGAGTTCCGGATGGGCCTTCTCGAGCTCGCGCAGTTCACGCATCAGCTCGTCGTAACGGGCGTCCGAGATCTCGGGGTCGTCGAGGACGTAGTACCGGTAGTTGTGATGCTCGATCAGCCGGCGGACTTCGGCGGCGCGTTTCGCATCGACGCTGGCTGCCATTGTGTCCGCTTCAGCGGCCGGATTGTCCGGACCGGGCACGATCGAGATTCGTCATTTCCTCGCGCAGCTGGGCCACCCGCTGCACACTGAGCGGGGCCCCCCGCTCGTCCTGCATGTTGCCGCCGAGCCTGCCCGCGAGCGAGCGTCCGACCGCGAGCAGTTCCTCGAATGCCTGCTGGGCCGGCACCGGGCCCGGCAGCACGGAGAAGAGCGCGACACCGGCGTAAGCCGCGCCCGCCATCGTCGCCGGGTCGAATGTCCCCGGCTCGCGCAGGCTTGCAAGGCTGATGACGGGCCGGCCGCTCTGGTCGAGGCGATGGAACACCTGGTAGCGGCCGAATTCAAACCCCTCCGCGGCCAGTGCTTCCTGCAGCAGCGAGCCCTCGAACCGGGATGGCGAGGGTGCGGTGACGCGAATGGCAACGATGCGCTGCGCGCGGGCCACGACGGCGGTCTCCGTGTCGTCCTCGCCGGCGTCCGGCTCGCCCGCATCTGGAACATTCACCTGCTCATCCGCGAACATCGGCTGCAGTGGCCTGTCGGGCCCGGTCGCCACCAGCCGCTGTCCGAGAGTCGGTTCGCGCCGGCCGGAAGGCTGTGAGCGCGCCGCCGCATGGTCTTCGTCGGCATCGGTCTCGCGCACGAAATCCCGCTCGTCGACGGGCGGCGGTTCATCCTCGAATTCGACGAGCGGCTCGATGCGCGCCGGCTCGAGTCGCTCGGAGGCTGGTGGCTGCTCGAAAATGACGGCGCGAGCTGGCTCGGCGGCGGCCGACCTGCGCCGCGCCCGAAGGCCCCAGAGGTAGATCCCCGCGATCAGCGCGAGGCCGGCTCCGAGCAGTATCCAGCGCAGCTCCGACATCTTGCTTCGTCAGACCGCGGCCAGACGCACGGCCTCTTCCACGTCGACCGTCACGAGCCGCGAGACCCCGGGCTCGTGCATCGTGACGCCGAGCAGCTGGTTCGCAAGCTCCATCGTTGCCTTGTTGTGCGTCACGAACACGAACTGTACGCGCTCGGACATCTCCTTGACGATGTCGCAGAAGCGGTCGACGTTGTTGTCGTCGAGCGGCGCGTCGACTTCGTCCAGCAGGCAGAAAGGCGCGGGATTGAGCTCGAAGATCGAGAAGACCAGGGCAACGGCGGTGAGCGCCTTCTCGCCGCCCGAGAGCTGGCTGATCGAGCTGTTCCGCTTGCCGGGCGGGCGCGCCATGATGGCGACTCCCGCCTCGAGCACGTCCTCGCCGACGAGTTCGAGATACGCGTGACCGCCGCCGAACAGGCGGGGGAACTTCTCCTTCAGGCCTGCGTTGACTCGGTCGAACGTGTCCTGGAATCGGCTTCGCGTCTCGCGATCGATCTTGCGCATCGCGTCTTCGAGCGTCGCGAGCGCATCGTTCAGGTCGGAGAACTGGCGGTCCAGATACTCCTTTCGCTCAGACTGCTCCTTGAACTCGTCGATGGCCGCGAGGTTCACCTGCCCGAGCCGCTCGATCTTGTCCGCGGTTTCCGCCAGGGCGCTCTCCCAACCCGTGACGTTGGCTTCGGCGACCAGCGCGGCGACGACGTCCTGCAGGTCGAGACGCGTGGCGGCGAACTGCTCGAGCAGCGTTTCCCTGCGGACCCTCAATTCCTGAACCGAAAACTTCACGTTCTCGAGCAGGTCGCGGGCGTCCTGCACCGCGGACTCGGTGCCCATGCGTCGCTCGTCGAGCTGGCGCAGGTTGGCGTCCACCGCTTCCATTGCCCGGCGGGCACCCGCCAGCTCTTCCTCCACGGCAACCCGCACCTGGAGCGCCGACTCAAGCGCCTGCCTGAGCCCGTCCTCGGCGGCTGCACCCGCCGCGAGTTCCGCCTCGAGGTCTGTGCGACGCGCGGTGAACTGCGCCATCTGGCCGTCGAGGCGCGCGATGCCCGTCACCAGCGACTCGTGGCTGGCACGACGCGATTCAACACGGATGGCAACCTCGCGTGCGGTGTTGCGATGCTCCTCGGCGAAGCCACGGGCCTGCGATAGTCTCTGGCGCAGTTGCTCCCGCTCCCCCTCGAGTTCCTTACGACGTTCCTCGAGTCCGGCCATGGCTTCGATGGCCTCTTCGAGCCGGCCGCGGGTCGAGCGGTTGCCGGCATTGGCGACCTCGAGCGCGCCTTCGATTTCGGCGAGTTCGGCGGCGAGCTGGTGCATTCGCGCGCTGCGTTGCTCTGAGCGTGCGCGCAGGCTGTCGAACTGCGAGCGCAGTGACATGTGCGCAGCGCCGGTCTGCGCCAGCTGGGACTGCTCCGATGCGAGCCGATCCTCCGTGTCACGCACGGCGGCGCGGTGAGCCTCCAGCTGCAGGTCGAGTTCACGGTGACGGGACTGCAGCCGTTCGAGCTCCGAGCGCTGCCGCCGCAGGTCGTGCTCGCGTTCGATAACCCCTTCGTGCGCGTCCCGGTCACGACTGACGCGCAACCAGTCCGGGCCGATCCATATCCCCTGCCGCGTGATCACGGACTGTCCGGACTTCAACTGCCTGCGTACCGACAACGCTTCGGCCAGCGTATCGGTTGCGACGATACCCTCGAACAGTGCGTCGAGACCGCTCGGCCCCTGCACCCGCGAGCGCAGCGAACTCGCGTCGTGTCCACTGCCGGCCGGGCCCTGCCCGGCTGCGAAGAATGTCACCGTGCCGGAAGCGAGGCTCTCGAGAGTGCCCGCCACGTCGTCGATCGACTCGACACAGACTGCCTCGAGGTAGGATCCGAGCACCGTCTCTACGGCGCGCTCCCAGCCGGACTCCACCGACAACTGCTGCGCGAGGCGCTGGTTCCCATCGAGCCCGCGTGACTTGAGCCAGTCGACGACTTTCCCCTGTCCTTGCCCGAGCGCCGCGCGCTGCATGGCTTCGAGCGAAACGATGCGGCCTTCGACGTCCTGGGTCTCGCGGCGTGCGGCCTGCGCGACCTCGGCGAGCTCGCGCTCACTCGCGCGTTCCGACTGCAGCGCAGCAACGAGCTGGTCGATGCGCCCCCGGGCCGCCTCGAGTCCAGCGCGTGCCTCGGCTTCCGAGCGTTCGATCTCCGCAAGCTTCGCAACGACGTCGGCGGCAGACAGCGCGCCGTGTTCCTGCACCGCGCGCTCGCGCTGCGCCACGAGCCGACCGAGCTGGTTGTCCATTTCGCCGAGGCGTGCGCGTTCGGCTTCGGCCGAGGACGACGCCGCTCGCAGTGACTGGTTGAAAGTCTCCCAGTGCTCCTGCCAGGCCTGCATCGCGCTCTCGGCCTCGGACAGCCGTGCAACCGAGCCCTCCTCCGCGGCGCGGGCCGACTCGAGCGTGGGATTGAGTTCGGCGAGCAGTCCCTCGAGCGCCGCCGCCTGCTCGACGTCGCGCACGCGATGCGTGCCCGCATCCTGCAGTCCCTGTGCGATCTGCTCGAGTTCCTGGCGCTGGCGACCACGGATTTCGCGCGCATGCTCCATCGCCTGCTCGGTGCGCGATATCTCTGCACCAACCTGGTAGTAGCGACCCTGCACCGCGGCAAGCGCTTCGCCATGCGAGTCGTGGTCGCGGCGGGCGCGCTCGATCGCGGCCTCAACGGAGCGTTGCTCTGCGAGCGCCGACTGCAGCGCGAGGTCACGCTCGCCAAGGATCGCCTGGCGTGCGCCGGCCTCGGACTCGACCTCGCGGAGCCGAAGAGCCAGCAACTCCGCCTGCAGCTGCCGCTCTTCCTGCTTCAGCGCCTGGTAGCGGCGCGCGGTTGCAGCCTGGCGTTGAAGATGCCGGAGCTGCTTCTCGACCTCGTCGCGCAGGTCGGTCAGGCGGGCCAGGTTCTCGCGGGTGTGGGCGATGCGGCTTTCCGTTTCACGGCGCCGCTCCTTGTAGCGCGAGATACCTGCAGCCTCCTCGAGGAACGCCCGCATCTCGTCGGTCTTCGCCTCGACGACGCGCGAGATCATGTTCTGCTCGATGATCGCATAGCTGCGCGAGCCGAGGCCGGTGCCGAGAAACAGCTGAGTGATGTCCTTGCGGCGGCAACGCACGCCGTTCAGGAAATACGACGACGTACCGTCACGGGAAACCAGCCGCTTCAGCGAGACCTCTGCGTAGCTCGCGTACTCGCCGCCGAGCTTGCCGTCCGAGTTGTCGAAGACCAGCTCGACGAACGCATTGCCCACCGGCTTGCGGGACGAGGAGCCGTTGAAGATGACGTCCGCCATCGAGTCGCCGCGCAGGTGCTTGGCCGAGATCTCGCCCATCACCCAGCGGACAGCGTCGATGATGTTCGATTTGCCGCAGCCGTTCGGTCCGACGACCCCCACGAGGCTGCTCGGAAAGCTTATCGTCGTCGGGTCGACGAATGACTTGAAACCGGCCAGCTTGATCTTGGTCAGGCGCATCGTTCACCCGCGACGGAAGGGGGCTCGAGGAAGGAGCGCAAGTGTAAAAGAAAGCGGCCTGCGTCACAGCACCCGGAAGCGCCCTGCCTGGGGTCCCCGCCGGTCTGCAAGACACCCGTTCGAATGGGTAGACCGGCCGCTTCCGGTCTGTATAATCCCGCGTCCTTCGACCATCCGCCCGGAGTCCGTAGATGCCCGCAAAGAAACCGTCTGCCAAGCCGACCAGGCCCAAGAAGACAGTTTCTGCCAAGACGACTGCCAAGCCTGCCGCCAAGCCCGTGAAGAAGGCCAAGGCCGCTCCGGCGAAGCCCGCGTCGAAGGCACCTGCAACGCGCGCCCCTGCCCGGCCTGCTGGGACCAAGGCCACAACCAAGGCTCCGGTGAAGGCGGTAGCGAAGGAGAAGGTCGTGCCTTCCGGGGCTGCCACGGTCATCAGGACTGTGCAGCCTCCTCGGCCAGCCGTGGACCTGCGTCCCGGCATGAGCCTGCTTTCCGGTCCGCGCAACGTCGAGCCGTACGTTCCCCGCAAAGGCGAGGAGTACATGAGCAAGGAGCAGCTCGATCACTTCCGCTTCATCCTGTCCAGCTGGAAACAGGACCTGATGCAGGAAGTGGATCGCACGATGCTGCACATGAAGGACGAGGCGTCGAATTTCCCCGACCCGAATGACCGCGCTACCCAGGAATCCGAGTTCAGCCTCGAGCTGCGCACGCGTGACCGTGAGCGCAAGCTGATCCGCAAGATCGACGAAGCGTTGAAGCGCATCGAGGACGGCTCCTACGGCTACTGTCTCGAAACGGGCGAACCCATCGGCGTCAAGCGCCTCGAGGCCCGGCCCGTCGCCACGCTGAGCGTCGAAGCGCAGGAACGCCGTGAGCGGCGCGAAAAGCAGTTCGGCGATCGCGACGACTGGTACCGTTGAGCCGTCCCGGCCGTACCGGGGGCGTTTCGCACCGTCACCGAGCGGCCCACTGCACTTCGGGTCGCTCGTCGCGGCGGTCGCAAGCTGGCTCGATGCCCGCGCGCGCGGTGGCGAGTGGCTGCTCCGGATCGAGGACCTCGATCCTCCCCGCGAGCGACCTGGAGCGGCGGACGACATCCTGGCTGCGCTGGACCGACTCGGTCTGCACTGGGACGGCGCAGTGCTGCGGCAGAGCTCGCGCTTCGACGCCTATCGCGCGGCGCTCGACCGACTTGCGGCGAATGGACTGCTCAGGAGCTGCACGTGCACTCGGGCGGCACTGGCCGCCCTGCCGGAAAACCAGCGCCCCGACTCTGGCGACGAGTTGTTCCATCCGACCCGGTGCCTGCCAGCTGCCGGCACTCCGGCGGCGGGAGCAGCACTGCGGTTCCGGGTGCCGGACCGGGACGTCGAGTTCGTGGACCGAGTCCAGGGTCTGCACGTCGTCAATGTCGCCCGGTGCGTCGGGGATTTCGTCCTGAGGCGTCGCGACGGCCTGTTCGCATACCAGCTGGCCGTCGTCGTCGACGACGCCGAGCAGGGCATTTCGGACATAGTCCGGGGTGCTGACCTTCTTTCGAGCACGCCGCGACAGATTCTGCTGCAGCGGGCCCTCGGTTTGCCGTCGTTGACATACATGCACGTCCCACTTGCCGTGGGGCGCGACGGCCTTAAGCTCTCAAAGTCCGACGATGCACCCGGGCTGACGCTCGGTGCGCCCGCCGGACTAGCGGTGGCAGCGCTCGATTTTCTGGGGCAGGAGCCTCCCGCGGAGCTGGCGCGAGGCGGTATTGCAGCGGTGTGGGGCTGGGCAGTCACGCACTGGCGCCCGGAGCGCGTTGCCGGGCTCGCGTCGCGCATGGCGCCGGCCACGCTGTAGAGAGTTCAGGAACAGGAATACATCACAATGACGACCAGAGCGAAGACCAAGCGGGCGAAGAGCGGTGCGCAGGCATCGGTGGGCGGCAAGACCGCGCCTCGCGTCATCCGCAAGTACCCGAACCGGCGCTTGTACGACACCGTCGAGAGCCGCTACGTGACACTGGCCGACGTTCGCCGCCTCGTCGTGGATCGGGTGGACTTCGTCGTGCTCGATCGCAAGTCCCAGCAGGACATCACGCGCAGCATCCTGCTGCAGGTCATCGCCGAGCAGGAAGGCGCCGGCGAGTCGCTGATGAGCCGCGACTTCCTCTCGCAGGTCATCCGCACCTACGGCAGCGGCCTGCACGATTTCGTCGGCCGCTACCTCGACGAGAGCATCCAGCAGTTTGCGCGCGATCAGCGCGAGCTTCGCGAGAAGTTCAAGAACGTGCTGGGCATCGACCCGGTCGAGACGGTCAGCGCGGTAGCGCAAAAGAACTACCAGCGCTGGAAGGCGCTGCAGGAAGAGGTGTTCAACCGGATTCCGCGGCCGTGGGGCCGGGAAGAGAAAGACTGACCTGGAGCCAGAAAGCGGTTCGTGATCAGCGGTTCGCGGTTAGTGGCTGGCCCGGCGGCACCGGGCCGTCCGCTGCTGCGACTAACCGCTGATCACTGATCACTAACCGCTAACTTCGCTTCAGCCGTCGACGTTCCGCATCGAAAGGCGCACGCGACCCTGGCGGTCGACCTCGAGCACCTTCACTCGCACGACGTCGCCCTCGTTGAGCTTGTCGCTGACGCGCTCGACGCGCTCATCGGAAATCTGCGAGATGTGCACCAGGCCGTCCTTGCCCGGCAGGATCTGTACGAACGCACCGAAGTCCATCAGACGCACGACCTTGCCCTCGTAGACCGCGCCGACCTCGACCTCGGAAGTGATCAGCTCGATCCGCTTCTGGGCTTCGCGGCCCGCAGCGCCGTTGACGGACGCGATCTTGACGGTGCCGTCATTCTCGATGTCGATCGTGGCGCCGGTTTCCTCGGTGATGCCGCGGATGACCGCGCCGCCCTTGCCGATGACCTCGCGGATCTTCTCCGGGTCGATCTTCATCATGATGATGGTCGGCGCCCACTCGGACATGGTCGGCCGGGCGCTGGTGATCACCTTTGCCATCTCGCCGAGGATGTGCAGGCGGGCTTTGTGGGCCTGTTCGAGCGCGACCTGCATGATCTCGCGCGTGATGCCCTCGATCTTGATGTCCATCTGCAGGGCCGTAACGCCCTCGGCGGATCCGGCAACCTTGAAGTCCATGTCGCCGAGGTGGTCCTCGTCGCCGAGGATGTCGGTGAGCACCTGGAACTTGCCACCCTCGAGCACGAGGCCCATCGCCACGCCGGCCACCGGCGCCTTGAGCGGCACGCCCGCGTCCATCAGCGCGAGGCTCGTGCCGCACACCGAAGCCATCGAGCTCGAACCGTTCGACTCGAGGATCTCCGAGACGACGCGGATGATGTACGGGAACGTGGTCATGTCGGGCATCACCGCGCTGACGCCGCGGCGGGCAAGGTTGCCGTGCCCGATTTCGCGGCGCTTCGGCGAGCCCATCATTCCGGTCTCGCCCACCGAGAACGGCGGGAAGTTGTAATGCATCATGAACGGCTCTTTGCGTTCGCCCGCGAGCGCGTCGATGATCTGCGCGTCGCGCCCGGTGCCGAGAGTCGTCGTGACCAGTGCCTGCGTCTCGCCGCGCGTGAACAGCGCCGAGCCGTGCGTGCGGGGCAGCACGCCCGTCTGCACGGTGATCTTGCGCACCGTCTGCATGTCGCGCCCGTCGATGCGCGGCTCGCCGGCGAGAATGCGGCGGCGGACGATGTTGTACTCGAGGCGGCCGATCTCGTCGGTCACCTTGCGCGCATCGAACTTCGGGGTGTCGCCCGAAGCGAGCGCGGCCACGGCAGCCTTCTTGATCTCGCCCACGCGCGTATATCGAGCCTGCTTCTCGATGATGCTGTAGGCCTTGCCGAGGTCGGCCTCCGCCTGCGCCGCCACCGCTGCGACGAGCGCCGCGTCCTCCGCCGGAGGCGTCCAGTCCCACGCCGGCTTGCCGGCCTCGGCCGCGAGTTCCTTGATCGCCTTGATCGCGACCTGCATCTGCTCGTGCCCGTAGACGACCGCGCCGAGCATGATCTCTTCCGAGAGCATCTTCGCCTCGGACTCGACCATCAGCACGGCGTCGGCCGTGCCGGCCACGACCAGGTCGAGCTTCGAAGTCTTCATGGTTCCGAGCGACGGGTTGAGCACGTACTGCCCGTCCACGTAACCGACGCGCGCCGCGCCAATCGGTCCCTTGAACGGGATTCCCGACAGTGCCAGCGCCGCGGAGGCGCCAAGCATCGCCGGAATGTCGGAGTCGATCTCCGGATCGAGCGAGACCACGGTCGGCACGACCTGCACTTCGTTGTAGAAGCCTTCCGGGAACAGCGGGCGGATCGGGCGGTCGATCAGGCGCGAGGTGAGCGTCTCCTTCTCCGACGGACGGCCTTCACGCTTGAAGAAGCCACCCGGGATGCGGCCCGCGGCATAGGTCTTCTCGACGTAATTGACGGTGAGCGGGAAAAAGTCCTTGTTCGGGTCGGCGTTCTTGCGCCCGACGGCGGTGACGAGGACGACGGTGTCGCCCATCGAAACGAGAACGGCACCATCGGCCTGGCGCGCGAGGCGGCCGGTCTCGATGGTGACTGCGTGCGGACCGTACTGAAAAGTCTTCTTGTGGACGTTCACGATGGTGTCCCGTGCTGCAAAGCGTTTGGTGGGTGCAGAAACGAATCCGGCCCGCATTGCGGGCCGGATGTCGGGAGAGTCAGCGTCGCAGGCCGAGCCGGCTGACGACTTCCTGGTAGCGCGTGGGGTCTGACGCCTTCAGGTAGTCGAGAAGGCTGCGGCGCTGGGTGACCAGCTTGAGCAGGCCGCGACGCGAGGAATGATCGCGCTTGTGCGCCGTGAAGTGCTCGCCGAGTTCGTTGATGCGCGCGGACAGCAGGGCGATCTGGACTTCCGGCGAACCGGTGTCGTTGCTGCTGCGGCGGTAGTCGCCGACGATCTCGCCCTTGCGCTCGGTGGTCAGTGCCATCGTTGGAAAACCTCGAAACCTTGTAGGCCCTTGAATTGAGCCGCGCATTTTACCCGTCTGGGCGCCCGGATCTCAAGTGAAAGTCGCAGGCCCGGCCGAACCGGTGTCGCCGCTCACGAACAGGCGCTCGACCCTGATCGAGCCATCCGTTCCCACGGCGACCAGCCCTAGGAACGCACCGTCGGGGCCGTAGGCCGCCGTTCCAGCCGACGCGGGGATGCCGGCCGGTGCGGCCAGGACGCGCCCCTGGCGAAGATAGAGCGCCTGCGTGCCGTCGAGATCGATCCGGGGATGGCCTCGAAACGCCAGGTCCATGGGCTGGAGCCAGGCAGGCCGCTCGGCATCGGACTCGCCCTCGCCCGCCGGCCGTTCCACCTCGTCGAGCGAAATCATCCCCGCCGCCGAGAACGGTTCGACCCAGACCCTGCGCAACGCGGCCAGGTGCCCGCACGATCCGAGCGCGGTCGCGATCTCCTCGCCCAGCACACGCACGTAGGTGCCCTTAGAGCAGACGACCTCGAATTCGATGTCCGCTGCCCTGATTGCGAGCAGTTCCAGCCGTTCGATGTGGATGCGACGGGCTTCGCGCACGACTTCGATGCCCTCCCTCGCCAGTTCGTAGAGAGGACGGCCGTCGCGTTTCAGCGCGGAGTACATCGGAGGTACCTGGTCCCGGTCGCCGACGAAGCCCGCGAGCACCGCATCGACCATGGCCTCGTCCAGCGCGGGCACTGCAGCTTCAAGGAGGACGCTGCCTTCGGCATCCCCGGTGTCAGTCGCCGACCCGAGCCGCAACGTGGCCCGGTAGCACTTGGAAGAGCCAAGCAGCTGGCCGCAGGCCTTGGTCGCATGCCCGAAACACAGCGGCAGCATCCCGGTGGCCATCGGGTCCAGCGTTCCGGCATGACCGCCTTTGGCCGCAAGCAGGCGTCGCCGCACGCGCTGCAGCGCCTGGTTCGAACTCATGCCGGGAGGCTTGTCGAGCAGCACGATGCCGTCCACGTCGCGCCAGCGCCCGCGTGCAACTGCACCGCCGCTCACCGCTTTTCGTCTTCCGACGTCTCGTCACCGTCCGGGCTGCGCTCACGGTCCGTGCGAACGGCCTTGGTGATCAGGTCGTCGAGCCGGTTACCGCGTTCGAGCTCGTCATCCGGCTGGAAGTGCAGGTGCGGCGCCACGCGCAGTCGCAACATGCGGCCGAGCGGCCCGCGCAGATAGCGCGCGGCCTCGTCGAGGATCTCCTTCTGCAGCGGGTCGTGCGCGTCGCCGGTCAGCAGCGTGTAGTGCACCCACGCATGCGAAAGGTCGGGCGACACCCGGACGTGCGTTACCGTGACCGGCTTCAGGCGCGGGTCGCGAATCTCGCGCCGCAACAGTTCCGAGACGGTGCGCTGCACCTGCTCGGCGACGCGCCTCGCCCGGGGAACTTCACGCGGCATGCCGGTACGTCACACGTTCCGTGCGACCTCGACCCGGGCGAAGCACTCGATCTGGTCGCCCGCGCGGATGTCGTTGTAGTTGCGCACGCCGATGCCGCACTCGGTGCCGGCCCGAACCTCGCCAGCTTCGTCCTTGAAACGACGCAGCGAATCGAGCTCGCCCTGGTGGATGACGACGTTGTCGCGCAGCACGCGCACCGGGTTGCCCCGCTTGATGAAGCCCTCGACGACCAGGCAGCCGGCGACCGTGCCGAACTTGCTCGAGCGGAACACCTCGCGCACCTCCGCGAGCCCCATGATCTGCTCCTTGATCTCCGGCTTCAGCAGGCCCGTCATGGCCGCCTTTATGTCGTCGATCGCCTCGTAGATGATGCTGTAGTAGTTCACCTCGACGCCGGTTTCCTTCATCGCGCTGCGCGCGGAGCCGTCGGCACGCACGTTGAAGCCGATGATGCGGGCCCGCGACGCCGCGGCCAGCGTCACGTCGGACTCCGTGATCCCGCCAACGCCGCTCGCTATCACCTTGACGGCGACCTCGTCGGTGGAGAGCTTCGAAAGCGCGTCGCGCAGCGCCTCGGAGCTGCCCTGCACGTCGGCCTTGACGATGATCGCAACGGTCTCTCCCGCCGCCTCGCCCATCTGCGAGAAGACGTCCTCGGCCTTCTTGGCGGCCCCGGCAAGGCGTACGTCGCGGAACTTGCCCTGGCGGTAGAGAGCGACTTCGCGAGCCTTGCGTTCGCTTTCGACCGCCAGCAGGTCGTCGCCCGCGTTCGGCGCGTCCGAAAGGCCGAGCACCGCAACGGGCGTCGCCGGGCCGGCGGACTGCACCTGCTTGCCGGTCGCGTCGAACAGCGCCCTTACGCGTCCGAACTCCTGGCCCGCGATGATCGGGTCGCCCGCCTTCAGCGTGCCGCGCTTGACGAGAACGGTAGCAACCGGACCGCGGCCCTTCTCGATCGCCGACTCGAGCACCACGCCCACCGCGAGACCTTCCTGTGGCGCCTTGAGGTCGAGCACCTCGGCCTGCAGCAGGATCGTCTCCAGCAACTTGTCGATGCCGTCGCCGGTGCGGGCCGAGACGTGCACGAAAAGCGTGTCGCCGCCCCAGTCCTCGGGAATCACGTTGTGCTTGGCGAGGTCGTTCCTGACCCGATCCGGGTCCGCATCGCCCTTGTCCATCTTGTTCACCGCGACCACGATCGGCACGTGCGCGGCACGCGCGTGCTGGATGGCCTCGACCGTCTGCGGCATCACGCCGTCGTCCGCAGCGACCACGAGGATCACGATGTCCGTGACGTTTGCGCCACGGGCACGCATCGCGGTGAACGCAGCGTGGCCAGGCGTGTCGATGAAGGTGATCAGGCCCTTCTCGGTCTGCACCTGGTAGGCGCCGATGTGCTGCGTGATGCCGCCCGCCTCGCCCGCCGCGACCTTGGTGCGACGGATGTAGTCGAGCAGCGAGGTCTTTCCGTGATCGACGTGACCCATGATCGTGACCACCGGTGGTCGCGGCAGTGACTCGACCTCGGCGGCGGACGAATGCAGCTGGTCCTCGAGCGCACTCTCGCTGATGCGCACTGCCTTGTGGCCGAACTCCTCGACCACGAGCTGCGCCGTGTCCTGGTCGATGGGCTGGTTGATGGTGGCCATCACACCCATCTTCATCATCGTCTTGATGACTTCGTTCGCCTTGACCGCCATGCGCGCGGCGAGCTCGCCGACCGTGATGGTCTCCGGAATCTGCACATCGCGAATGACCGGAGCCGTCGGAAGCTCGAATCCGTGGCGGGAGTCGACGCTCACCTGTACGGGCCGGCGGTGCCGGCTGGACTGCTGGCGCTTCTTGAAGCGTGCACTGGCGTCGCCACCGACGTGCAGCTCCTGCCGACCGTACTTGGTCGGAGCGCCCTTGCGCGTGTCCGCCTCGACGGGCGCTCGCGGCTTGACGGCGGGCGCCGGACGCGCGGGTTCCGCCGCGCGCCGCTCTGCTTCGATGCGCTCGCGCTCCAGTCGATCCCGATCGCGGGTCTCGCTCTGGCGGCTTGCCTCGTCGTCGGCGCGGGCGCGGGCTTCTTCCTCGGCCCGCCGACGCACCTCCTGCTCGAGGCGCTCGCGCTCGAGCCTCTCTCCGTCACGCTTCTCGGCCTCGAGCTTCTCGGCTTCGAGTCGCACGGCCTCCTCGGCCTGGCGCACGCGGTCGAGCTCGTCCTGTCGCTGCCGCTGCTCTTCCTCGAGCACCGTGCGGTTGAGGTACGTCTTCTTCGCGCGCACCTCGACGGAGACCGTTCGCGCACGGCCCTGCACCGAGGCCACCTTGATCTCCTGCTGAGCCTTGCGCTTCAGCGTGATCTTGCGCGGCGCGGCCGCGTCCTCCTGCCGGCCGTGGGCCCGGCGCAGGTGCGTAAGCAGCTCCATCTTGGACTCGTCGCTGATGACGTCGTCTGCGCCCGAGACACTGATGCCGGCTTCGTCGAGCTGCGTGAGCAGCTTCTCGACCGGGACCTTCAGAACCTCGGCGAATTGACTGACCGTGACTTCCGCCATGGGGTACCTCCGGTCAGGCCTGCTGACTCTGCTCAAACCAGTGCTTGCGCGCGGCCAGGATCAGCTCGCCGGCGCGCTGCGGGTCGAGATCGGTGATCTCGCCCAGGTCGTCCACGGACTGCTCGGCGAGGTCCTCGCGCGTGACGATGCCATGCCGCGCGAGTTCGCCGGCCAGGCCCTCGTCCATTCCCTCGACATCGAGCAGGTCCTGGGCCGGCTCGCCGGACTCCATCGTCTCCTCGGTCGCAATCGCCTGGGTGAGCAGCACGTCGCGCGCGCGGTTCCTGAGTTCCTGGATGATCGTCTCGTCGAACTCCTCGATGCCGGCGAGTTCGGACTGCGGCACGTAGGCGATCTCCTCGATGCTCGAGAAGCCCTCGCCGACCAGGATGGCGGCGACGTCCTCGTCCACGTCGAGCTGCTTCATGAACAGCTCGCGCAGCTCGCGCTGCTCGGAATCGCTCTTCTCCTCGGCGGCAGCCTCGCTCATGATGTTGAGCTTCCAGCCCGTCAGTTCGCTCGCGAGGCGGATGTTCTGCCCGCCGCGGCCGATCGCCTGCGACAGCTTCTCTTCAGCGACGGCGATGTCCATGCTGTGGGCTTCCTCGTCCACGACGATCGAGCTCACCTCGGCCGGCGCCATCGCGTTGATGACGAACTGCGCCGGGTTCTCGTCGAACGGGATGATGTCGACGCGCTCGCCCGCGATCTCGTTCGAGACCGCCTGCACGCGCGAGCCGCGCATGCCGACGCATGCGCCGACCGGGTCGATGCGCGGGTCGTTGCTGCGCACGGCGATCTTGGCGCGGGCACCCGCGTCGCGGGCGGCGCCGAGGATGTTGATCAGGCCCTGGCCCACTTCCGGCACCTCGAGCTTGAACAGTTCGATCAGGAATTCCGGCGCCGTCCGGGACAGGAAAAGCTGCGGGCCGCGCGGCTCGGTCCGCACGTCCTTCAGGAATGCCTTGATGCGGTCCTGCGTGCGCACGGGCTCGCGCGGGATCATCTGCTCGCGCGAGATGAAGCCTTCGGCGTTTCCGCCGAGGTCGACGAAGATGCCGTTGCGGTCCACGCGCTTGACGAGGCCGGAGACGAGCGTGCCGACGCGGCTCTTGTACTGCTCCACGACCTGCGCACGCTCGGCCTCGCGCACCTTCTGCACGATGACCTGCTTCGCCGTCTGCGCCGCGATGCGGCCGAAGGCGACCGACTCGAGCGGTGTCTCCACGTAGCCGCCGATCTCGGCGTCGGCCATGACGTCGATCGCGTCGTCGAAACGCAGTTCCTTCTCCGGGAACTCGAGCTCGGTGGAGTCGTCGGCAAACACCTTCCAGCGCTGGAACGTGTCGTAATCGCCGGTCTTGCGGTTGATTGCAACGCGCACGTCGATGTCCTCGCCGTATTTCTTGCGCGTGGCCGACGCGAGAGCCGCCTCGAGCGCCTCGAAGATGATTTCCTTGTCGACGCCCTTCTCGTTCGACACGGCGTCCACGACCATCAGAATCTCTTTGTTCATCTGTCGTCCTCCCGCATTGCGGGGATCAGGCTTGCGGCGCCAGGTGCGCCTTGCGAATTCCGTCGATCGGCAGCACAAAGCGCCGACCGTCCACCTCGACCTCTATCGTCCCGCCACCTGCCGCGGCGAGCGGACCCAGGAACCTCCCCCGACCGTCGAGCGGATGGGCCAGCTCCACGAACACGGTCTC
>Ga0113563_10000320_pt1 | contig 21896 bp, 18 predicted proteins | sample Mud3Dept3metaG_FD_80117 | JGI IMG/M metagenome (GOLD analysis project Ga0113563, IMG submission 80117) | Freshwater wetland microbial communities from Ohio, USA, analyzing the effect of biotic and abiotic controls - Mud 3 Core 4 Depth 3... | ecosystem: Environmental > Aquatic > Freshwater >... | reverse complement strand
CTCGTGAGGAAGGAGACCCCGAGCCCTGAGTCCATGAGGGCCTTGAGGCCGATGCGGTCATGGAGAGAAAACGCCTCCGATTTCACGCCGTCCTGCGTGTAGAAGAGGGTATTGTCGGTCAGGATCCCATGGATATCGAAGATCACAAATTTCACTTTTTTTGCCTTTTCAAGCGCTTCAGCGTAACCCATCGCTCACCCCCTATTTGTAACCCATTTTGGTTACCTTCTCGACCCACTCTTCCCACTTGCCCATGGACCTGAGCACAAACTCGCATATTTCCCGTATGGGGCCTCTGCCGCCGGGTGCATTTGTGATGTAGTGGGCTGCCTCTTTCACCTCCGGTATAGCATCGGCGACAGCTACGGCAAAGCCAACTTTCTTCATGACAGGGATGTCCGAGAGCTCACACCCGATATATCCGATCTGCTGGTCTGTCAGGTTCAGCTCCTTCTTCAGTTCCTCCAGCTTGGCCATCTTGTCGGTCACCGCAAAGTACATCTTGTCGAGCTTCAGTTCCTTGGCCCGGAACAAGCCTTCTCCATCGATCGACGTACTGTCGAGAAAAACCGGCTTTATGTCGTTGGCCATGAAGGAGAGATCCCCAAACCCGTCCATGTGCCAGAAGGCATAGCGCCTGTTGCCCTCGACGTCGCAGAAGACGGTGTTTGTCGTGAGCACGCCGTGGACGTCGTGGGCAAAGAGTTTTATGTTCTTGGCCCGTTCTTTTGCAGCATTGATGTCCTTCTCAAACGCCATACCTGCCTCCTTTCGCTCTAGTACTTCTTGAACCGTTTAAACGGCTCGAAGGGCAATGCGGTTTAGTCAATCCCGTACTCACTCCAGCGCGCCTTCACCTTTTCCATCACGCTGTCGGTAAGCTTGATTTCGGTTGGCTTCACTTTCCACTCAAAGGGTATGGTTGCATCCATAATGATGCGGGAGGTGATGAACTTGTTTTCATCAGCCCCGATGGCCGGATCGAGCGGGGTCGATCTGCCCCTGTTGATGATCTGGGTGCCCCTGGAAGGGCTGTAGCGTGTGCCGAGCGCCCACCAGACCCTGGGAAGATCGTCCGCATCGATGTCATCGTCAACGATGATCACACACTTTATCCCATATGTGCCCGTGTTGCTCGCGATGACGGCTGCACCCACCTGGTCCGCGTGTCCCGGGTACATCTGCTGCACGGAGACGACCACTATGAAACGACCCGAGCCTTCAGGGAGCGTATAGACCGACTTGATGCCCGGGATCTCCATCTTGGTGAGGTCAGTCCAGAGCGAGGCATTGCGCGTGAAGGCGTAGAGCATGTGCTGGTCCCCTACAGGCCTGCCCACGCTCGTCTCCCAGAGGATGGGGTTGTTTCTGAAATAGACCCGCTGAACATCAAGGGCAGGCTTGGGGATCTGCTTGATGAGCTCTTCAGTGTAATATCCTGTGTACTCGCCGAAGGGACCCTCATTTCTGAGCTGCTGGGGGTCGATCTCGCCTTCGAGGACGATCTCCGCTGCCGCCGGAATAGGAAGCCCTGTGAGTTTGCTCTTTACGACTTCGACCGGCTCTCCGCGCAGCGAGCTTACAACATCATATCCGCTCTTGGCCTTTACGGTCGCTGCGCTGGCAAAGATGTGAAGCGGGTCACCGCCTATGATGGCGCACGCAGGCATTTTCTTGCCCGCCTTGGCATACTTTTTCATAATCCTGTCGGCTGTTTTTCCCTTGAGTATCTGGACGCCGATCGATTTGTTGTCGAGTATTCCCATGCGGTAGGTGCCCAGGTTTATATTCCCTGTTTCCGGGTCCTGCAACACCATGAATACGGCCGTGCCGAAGTAGCGCCCTCCGTCCAGCTCATAAAACTTGGGTGATGGAAAGGCGAAGGTATCAATCTTGTCTCCCTCCACGATGTTTTCGAAGATGGGCCCATCGCTCACCTCCTTTGCCCTGATGACCTCCTTGACCGCGACACTCACCCATTCCTTGGTAAGCTCGACCATCGAGAGCTTCGGGTTTTTGCCAAGGATCATGGCAAGCCTCTGTGTGGTACCGAATGCGCCGGTGAGCACCGGGCTCTTGTACCCCTTTATGTTTTCAAACAACAGTGCAGGGCCGCTTTTCTCCTCCACGAGCTTGGCTACGTGAGAAATTTCCAGGTTCCAGTCGACTTCTGCCTTGATCCTCTTGAGCTGTCCTTCTTTCTCGCACAGGGCAATAAAACCTCTCAGATCCATACGCACCCCCTTAGTCAGTCGATAGTGAGCAGTGAACAGTCAGCAGTCAACGAAGAACAGAAATCAGGAAAGGCAAGGACTTTCGCAGTCTCGTTACTGGTCACTGACAACTGCTCACTGGCTACTGCTCAGTTATGACGGTATGCTGCAATTGTATGTTATCTGCTTGACATGTCAATATATTTCTTTTTATATTCTATAACTAAAACTTATGCTCTCCTATTCGCTCAGCTCGCTTCTGGTCTTTTCCAGGGTGGCAAAACAGAAGAGTTTTTCAAAGGCCGCCGAGGCGCTCTTCATGACACAGCCGGGCGTCTCGAATCACGTTGCTCAGCTGGAACGGCAGACAGGGCTGAGCCTGATAAAAAGGGACAGAGGAAAGTTTGAGCTGACGAAAGAGGGGAGGGCGATTTACCGGTATGCGTTGAGGATCGAGAAGGTGGCGCGTGAACTGGAAGACACATTACACGGCCTGCAGAAAGGAATACGCCCATCCCTTAGTCTGGGAACCACGATCACCTATTCGAGAATCCTTATGCCATACGTGCTCGGGAATTTTCAGAAGAGACACTCCGACATCAAGATCAAGCTGGACGCAGGCTCTTCCACCGAGATGGAGAAAACGCTTTTTTCGGGCCAGAACGATGTGATCATCATTGCCAATCCCCACGTCTCGAGAAACATACAGGCCTTTCCCTTTGCAAGGGAGGAGTTGGTCCTGATTGCCTCCAACAAACATCCGCTAGCAAAAAAGAAGGCGGTCTCACTTTCAGATATCCGTCCTTACCCCTTCATTATTAGGGAGGAAGGATCTGCAACGAGGGATGCGGTACTCACAGCCTTTTCAAGGATGAACATTTCTCCTTCGGTGCTCATCGAAGCAAAAAGCACCGAGTTCATCAAGGAGTGGGTATCTCAGGGCAAGGGTGTCTCGATTCTGATCAGGCGGGCAGCAAGCGGCGAAGAGGATACATCGATCACAGTGGTGCCGCTGCGCAGACCACTCTTCCTGGAAGTTTCTATGCTTTTTCTGAAATCACGTCGGTACGATCCGGCGATTCAGAAATTCATAGCATTCCTGCGGGAGCTGAAGATCTAACCCGCCCTGGTCCGCTAGCGGGTGGCGAGGAAGGGAGGACCCCTGCTTTCAGAGCCCTCCCTTGCGCTGTGTTCCGCGTCAACCACCTTTTTTTGTTCACACGCTTTGATCCGGTGGCGGGGTCCCCGGTGGGTTGGGTAATGTCAAGGGCCACCTCAGCCAGAAGGCGTTATGGGCAATGAGAGCTGGACCCACGATACACAGGTTGAGATAGATGATCAGGATGTTCACATCGGCCGGAAGCTTGGCTGCTGCGATGCTGCTGGCGGCAGGCCCCAACATCACGTTACAGACGGCGATCCAGATGGCCGTGAGGATGACCACAACGATAAAGGCCGTAATTGCCCTCTTTGCGCCTGTAAATTTCGTGATCCCCCAGAACTGGAAATGCCAGGAGTAAACCAGTGACCAAAAAATAATGGATGAGGCCACTGCCCCAAAAGAGAATGTAGGGCTCATGCCCGTGGCCAGGCTCCCGCTCCAGCATATGTATGCCAGAATGAGCGCGAGAATGGTCTGGCCTATGGCTGCCCCGGGTTGGCCCCATTTTGCAAATGGCCACCCCTGGGTCACGAACACAGGGCAGAACACGAAAAACCAGGCAATCACCCACACGACGTATCCTGTCAGCCAGTTCACGTTGAATGGCCCTTTGTGATCCATGGGTGAATTTGCCGCAGCTGTTCCATCGAGGTTCGTCAAAAGGTTCCACACAAGGATGGTGACAAGCATGACGACGACGAATCCAGCGGCCATCGTTCCCCACGGGTGGAGCTTTCCCTTGAAGGGCCAGGCGTTCCAGTTCTTTCCGTAAAGAAGGGTGCTTCCGAAACCGATGGCACCGAACCAGAGATAGAGTGGTCCGACCGGCCATTGCGGATATATGTACCGCATGATCAAAAGGAGAACAAACGTGAAGACCGCCCAGAGTATTGTCATCTTTATTCCGGCGGTGAAGCGCGATTTTGCAGGTGTCCAATTGCCGGCTGGCGGGGTCCACGGGAAGTTGTCCCCTATGAGGACCAGATGTCCGAGCGCGATGAGCATGATGAGCGTTGCCGGAAGGATTTTCAATACGAGTGATGCGGGAGATACGCCGTACACGCAGATGATGGTCCCGAGAATTGTAAGAAGAATGAACTGAATGAGGGCCCCCATTCTGCCCTCTGGGCCGATACCTATCTTGTTCGCCGGTTGTTCATTTGCCATGACTCCCCCCTTTGCTTTTTTTTGAAGCGTACCTTTTCCTGGAAAAATCACCTCCTTCGCGTTGCGGATCAGCGGATGGGACTAAAGTCAGGACCGGCCCTGCTAGCGGCTTGCGAGTTTTTCCAGAATCTTGACCGAGAGCCTCTGACAGAGCTTTTCAGCTGTCCGGATCTCATCGTCAGTGATATTATCCCAGTGGATGCCTGCCACTACCACGGAGTTTCGGCCGAACCTGCGCGTGATCTCCTCAGAGAGCGGTTTGACTATGAGGTCTTCTTTGTGGCCGAGCAGCGTGAACACGGAACTCGTCGCCGCCTTCTGCTCTTCATCCCGTAAGCTCTGACGTGCCTGTGCCAAGCCGATCGCGCCGATGTGCGGCCGGTTGCCGCCCCAGATGGCTACGAGAATATCAGGCCCTATCTCATAGACCGCAGCGACGACCTTGAACCTGCCCTGCCTTAGGGATACCGTAAAGGAGCTTACTGAATATGATTCTCCGGTGCCAGGGGCTGCCACAACACTCCTCTATGTTTAACTTGTATTCTAGCTCAGCTCTTGCCGATTGTGATCATTCCATCCAGGACGTCAACCGCCCTCTCAGCGAAGGCCGGTTCGCTGATATGTAGGTCCAACTCCTCGATGATGATGCGGGAATCGAGGAGAGCCTTGAGCCTTTCTGAGAAGACGCGGTCAACCGCCGGATCAAAGAGGGGCATCCCTTCTTTGTCCGCGTCCGACCACCCTTTCTTGGGGATCAGGACGCGCGCCGGCCCCCTTCCTTTGTTCAGCTTTTCCGCCACGATGCGCGCGAAACGCTCCATCTCCGGGGCCTCCATGCGTACGCAAAAGCGGATGTCGTGGCCGTGCTGCCTTCGGCCTTTCAGTTCGTCGGGCATGGGATAGTACGGGCTGAACACGGCATTATCGAGTCCTCCCGGTGCGAACACAAGAGGCACTCCCATAGTGCCTGCCGTCTCGAGTCGCGTGGGTCCTATACCCCGGCAGTATCCGCCGAACATCTCGTCTGCTATTTCGTGCGGATTGAAGTCGAGCACCCCGGCAATGAGTCCTTGAGCGATCAATTCCTCCATAGCCATGCCGCCGCAGCCGTTTGCGTGGAATGCGATCATCTCGTATCCCCGTGTCTCGAGCAGGGGTTCGGCGAGCATGGCGCACCCTGAATTAATGCCGTACGCGGTGACCCCCACCATGGGGCGCCCCTTCTTGATGGCGCCCTCTTTCTCCATCATCCCGCAGACTGCATATGCAGCCTGGGCAAGCAGGTGGCGCATGAAGTCATTGAACCCCAGGAGATCCGCCACAGAGTGAAACATCACGATGTCCTTGGTCCCCACGTACTCCCTGACGTCTCGCGAGGCCACTGTCGACACCACAACTTTTGGAATACCAAAAGGCAGGGCACGCATGACGAAGGTGACGATAGCAGTGCCCGTGCCACCACCGAGCCCGATTACGCCATTAATCTCATCTCTTTCAACCATGCGCTTCGCCTTGATGGCGCCGCCGGCCTGCACGGTTCGGATAGCGCTCGCCCGGTCCTTCCGGGACAGAAATTCATTCAGGTCAGACCCTGCGGACGCGGCGAGATCATCCCTGGTGATGTCAGGCACGATCTGGGGCGGCGTGAGGGTCCCCACGTCCATGAGCAGGGCCTTGACGCCGCGTGCCTCAGCACACTCCCTGATATACGAGGCCTCTCGGCCCTTCGTGTCAAGCGTGGCTATGATGAGAAGGTGTTTCTTCTTCACAACCTCCCCCGTTGTGACGCAGTTCTGCGCGTGCAGGGTGAGCCAGAGGACGTTAGGAAAACTTCCCTTACATTTTCACCTTGGTCGGCGTTATCGCCCTTTCTATGAGCATCTCCAGGCCGCTCTTCTGCCCGAGCAATGGACCTTTTTGCTTCTTACTCCAGACCGTTTCAGGCCTTGTCTGGACAAGGAACACATTTTCAGGGAACGGAAGGCTCTTTGAGATGACCCACTCAGAATCCTGGGGACAGCCGAAGTATCCCTCTATCTTCTTCGAGACCTTAGCCAGCTCTATGATCTCCTTGTCTTCCAGACAGGGAACATCCTGCAGTTCAGCCGGCAGGTCTTTGTATTCCATCTCTCTCTTTTTCTCGTTATATACGAACTCCATGGTTTTGCGGGAGATTACCCGTTCCTCTACCTGTAGAAGAATCTTGTCGACCAGGAACCTGTCCGGATTGATCGACCCCGAGACCACCGCCTCACCCAGGCCCCAATTCCCTTCTATGACCACCTTGGTCATATCGCCGTCAGTAGGGTTCAGGCTGAACATGACACCGGCTGCCTTGGCGTCAACCATCGTAAGTACGGCACATCCTATAGGATCGTACTCCATGGGCAGACCCAGACGGGCCCGGGCAATGATGGAACGGGTATTGAATGTGCTTGCCCAGACCCGGATCACATTCTGCACCACGTCGTCTTTACCCTTTACGTGGAGGTATGTCTCGTACTGCCCGGGATGGCTCACTGGACCTGCCGAACGGGTGGCGACAGGGGTATCGTCACACTTCGTCCGTGTGCAGAGTCCCTCATAATATTCTCTGATCGTTTTTTCCATGTCAGAAGGCATCTTCTTTGATTCCACTATGCCCCGGATAATCTTCGAAGCCTCGTCATACCGCACTGTGTGGCTCAGGTTGTCGGGATCTGCAGAGAAGGTGCTCAGATATTTCAGCACGTCTTCTCTTGCACCGGACTCATTCATGAACCTCGCATATGCGTCCACGCTCAGGGCATACCCGGGTGGGACACGAAAACCGGCCTTGGTGAGCTCTCCCAGGTTTGCACACTTCTTGCCCACGAGATTGTTATGCTCCTGACATACCTCCTCCAACCAGTATATCCATTTCTCCGCCATATCTTTATTCCCCCTCATGCCAATCTGCTGGAAGGGCGCTCTGTGCGTGTGAGCTTACCCTTCCAGCGTCTCTTGTTCACCTTGCCTCAGGCGCGCTTCACAATAGTGACGATACCTGTGCCGCCATCGACCTTCAAGATGTCGCCTGTCTTGATTACGCTCGTGGCGATACCTGTTCCGGTGACAGCCGGCAGGCCGTATTCCCTTGAAACGATTGCCGCGTGTGAAGTCAGCCCGCCGATGTCGGTGACTGCCGCCTTAACCTTGGTGAAGACGGGTGCCCACGACGGATTGGTCGACGGAACGACCATGATCTCGCCATCCTTGAGGGTAACCAGGTCCTCGAGTTGTTTGAGCACCCGTGCCGGACCCTCGACAACACCTGCCGAAGACGCGAACCCCTTCAGTTCCTTGACATCTCCAGGCTTCTGATCTGTACCCTTCAGCCATTCATCTACTTTGTCAGTGGTGATGCCCCAGAGCATCACGGTAAACGGCTCCGATACCTCGGCGGGTGGCACACCAAGGCCAGGGACAGCCACCCACTTCCTGGCAGCATCAAGTATCTTCTTGCGTTTCTCAGCCAGTTCCATCCAGTACTTGCCTCTGGAAGGCACACCGACGCCCAAAGCCCACGTGGTTGCAAGATCCTCGATGAGCATGGGCACCTCGAACCTGTTGAAAAGGTAGATGTCGTCCACCTCTTTCAGCAGGCCGTTCTTCTGAAGGACAGCGCCAAACTCACGCACCTTGGCAAACCAGATGGTGTGCAGCCAGTGCTCTACCCAGAAGAGATGGTCTTCTGCATATCTGTAAATTGTCCGAACAACATTGTACGCGTCTTCAAAGGACTTTCTGTCTTCATCGGTTTTTATGAAGCTGCGATATTCGGCGAGGATCCTGTCCCTTTCTTCGGAGATGGCGGTGAGCGACCGTTCTATTTTTTCGCCCTTGTCGAGCCTTTCTATGTAACTCTTCATGTAGTTGAAGGGCACATCCATCTTATCGATCCAGCTGCCCTCGTAGTGGAACCAGCCGCTGCCACAGGAGACGAAGAACCAGGGGTTCTTGACTCTCTCCAGTTCCTCCAGCCATATCCTGCCTGAATCGATTGCCTTCAACTTCTCTATCTTCTGCGCCGCAGGGCCATCCGACCGCAGTACGTCAGCCACTGATTTGTGCGCGTGGGCGAGCCTGCTTAGCCTGCAGAGTTCCTCCTCGGGCCGGAACATGTAGACATCGGCTCCGGCCACCATCTTCCCTATCGCACTCTCCTTGATGCCCGGGAACAGCTTACGCGCTGCATCGTTAAACATGAGGTACGCCAGGTATGCAAGGTTCAGGTATTCGAAGTGGAACTGCCATGCCTTGAAAATAAGGCTGACTGCCGTGTTGAAGGACTCTATCAGCTGATACGCATCCGTATAGCCGCGTGGTTCCGGAAACACCTCTGAATCGGGTACGTACTTGGGCAGGTCGCTTGGGACTTTTACTGCCTCAAGCTCAGCGCCCAGCTTCTGGAACTTGTTGATCCATATTTCCCACATCTTATCGTAATTCTCAAAGACGTAAAAGACTCGTTTGCCGAAGAGTTCGGCCTTTTCCCCGATGATCTCGGGCGGCGGCGGCGCCACGGGCGTGATGTACATGTAGCAGCCGAGCAACCTTTGCGCGATGCCCTGCGCCGGAGGTATGCAGAAGACCCTTGTGGTGTATCCCGAAAGGGCGATCTGCCACGCTTCCTGGAAGATGTCATCCAAAGGATAGAGTGGCTCCGGCGCGTGAATCTTGTCCTGGAACCAGAACTGTCCTTTTTCCCACTCATCTCGATCCTTGCTGAACAAGCGAATGACCGGGTACATTTCCTCCCAGCCCTCGAGCTCTTTTGGTAGCTTTACTTCATTAGCAAATGGAAACTTTTTTTCTGCCATAGATACCCCCCTAGTTATATTTTTTAGAACCGTAAATCTCCTCACCCCCTCCCCGCCGAAACTGATATCGCCTTCAACTACCTATGCTATAACCTGAACCATCTCGGTTCGTCAAAGCGCTCCGTGCAACGCAGGATGCGGCTCGCATAATTGGTCACGTATTTGGTCTTCAGCTTCAGAGTGAGTCTTCTGAAATCCTCGTCGTTAAGAAGCCGTCCGATGTTGTTCGGATCTTTGAAGGTAAATTCCGCAATGATTTCGCAGAACCCACCCAATACCACGTTCCACCCGCCTGTTACCTCCAAGTACTCGATTTTTTCGAGGGTGGGCAGATGCTCGTTCATGATGAAGTCGGCATATTCCTTCTTCATTCCTGGTCTAAGATCGTAATACTGATTCAACTTCCAGACGCCTTTCTGGATGCTATACGCCTCACGCTTTACCCTGCCCGTCGGCTCTAACACAGCGGTTCTGTAATTGCAGACCAGTGATTTGACCTGCAGAGCGAGCTCCTTAAACGTGGCAGTGGAAACGAGCCTCGACAGTTCTTCAAGGTCGTTGGCGCGATGCACACCTATGAGGCGCGGACCGAACCCAACCTCCACATAATACCCACCTACCGCCTCCAGTCCAAGAGCTGCGGTCTCTGGCAGAAACCTCTTTGAGACGAATTCAGCATAGTCATCCTCCTTATCCGGGAGGATGTCCCAGGCCATGGTGAAGAGTACAGGCACGAATAACCTCTTGGAGTGACGATACTATCCGATTGTAGCGCATACAGAAAGCATGTCAACTAATTTCTTATGATGAAACATAAGGAAAAATTATGAGAGCCATCCGCTTGGTTTCCTGTTACGCCTATTACCGTGCCTGATTCCTCCGCTTCTCCACCCGGTCCCCCGCCTCCTTGCGTGGTGCAGCCTGATTTGCTACACTTCAGCGTGTTTAAAGGGGCAAGTCTTGCGGGGCCTGCAACCCGTAACTCGTAACCGTCTTTAAGCGTGATATGAACTTCGATCTCAGTCCATATATCCAGGTATACCGGAGCAAGCGCGTGGCCATGATGCTTGTCCTCGGCTTCTCGTCCGGCTTGCCCCTTGCGCTGACGGGAGGAACGCTGCAGGCATGGATGACGGTAGCGGGCGTCGACCTGCGCACGATAGGGGTTTTCGCGCTAGTCGGCCTACCTTACACCATTAAGTTCCTCTGGTCACCCCTCATGGATCGCTTCGTGCCTCCGTGGCTCGGGAGGCGCAGGGGTTGGATGGTCGCCACGCAACTCTCACTTTTTGTCGGCATCCTCGCCATGGCCTTCAGCTCTCCGGAGCACTCAGTCTCGACGTTGGCGGTAGTCGCCCTTCTCGTTGCGTTTGCCTCTGCCTCCCAGGACATCGTTGTGGACGCCTACCGCACGGATCTGCTTCACGAGAAGGAGCGCGGTGCGGGAACGGCTGTGTACGTGACCGCCTACCGCATTGCCATGCTCGTCTCCGGCGCGCTCGCCCTGATTTTGTCGGAGCAGATCGGATGGCGCAACACGTATGTGTTGATGGCTGTTTTCATGGCCGTTGGTATGATGGGAGCGCTCTTCGGGCCTGAGCCGGCCGTGGACGGAAGGCCGCCTGCCACCCTGCGCGAGGCGGTCTGGGGACCACTCCATGATTTTTTTTCCCGTTCGGGTGCGGTGGTGATCCTTCTTTTCATAGTGCTCTACAAGCTGGGGGACGCGTATGCCGGCACACTTACCACGGCCTTTCTTATCAGGGGGGCTGGCGTTTCTCCTACCGACGTGGGTACGGTTAACAAGGGACTGGGTTTTTTTTCGGGGATCGTGGGCGCAGCGGTTGTTGGCTGGTGGTGGTTGGCCTTCGGCCTTTTCAAGGCGCTGCTTTTGTTTGGCTTGCTCCAGGCAGTGTCGAATCTCTCGTTCATGGTGCTCGCCTGGCTGGGCAAGAGCTACCCCATGATGATTTTCGCGGTAGCCTTCGAGAACCTTTCGGGAGGTATGGGAACCTCAGCCTTCGTGGCCTTCCTGATGGGTCTCTGTAATCATCGTTACAGTGCTACACAGTTCGCGTTGCTTTCTTCCCTTGCTGTGCTGGGGAGGGTTTTCGTGTCGCCTTCGTCCGGCTACATCGTCGAGATTACCGGTTGGGCGGTTTTTTTTCTCATAACAGTGTTGACCGCGTTGCCCGGGCTGGCCTTGCTCTTCTGGCTCCGCGAAGAAGTCACCGGGTCAACGGGCGGGGCGTAGCTCTCGGCCTGAGAATCACTATACCGGGCTTACCTGCCAGGTAGTCCACCAGGTCTTCTTCAACCACTTTTCTTATTGACGGTGAAGATGAGGCGTGGCGCAGCTTGATTCTCTTCCCGGACTTCACAACGATTCCCACGTGAGACACGTCGAGGCCTTTTTCAGGAGAGTAGATGCCCAGATAGTCCCCGGTCCTCAGTCTTCTAATCACGAGGTGATCGATGGCGCGCCCTGGAATGTAAGCGATGCGTCGTTCTTGCGGGGGTATACCCGGCACATACCAGGTGCCGTTTCCCCGGTCGTTGAGACGCTTGGAGGCTGCCCTGACGCTATCCCTGCCCACCTTCGCGGTGGCATCCTCCACGTATGGGTTTGCCTTGACCCAGTCGGTAAGGAAATGGTTCCTTTTGCTGTAATCAACCTTACCCTCGCGGTACCTCACGGCCCTCAGAGCTTCCTTGAAGCCGGCAAAGTCATCTGATCGCCGCATTGCTTCAAGGTAATCGATATAGGTGAAACAATCCACGGCCCCGAGGTTTATGGTAAGTTTTTCCGGTGTGTGCTCAGTGCCGTTCAGGGTCGATTCCTTGTACGGCACACCCAGGAACTGTTTCGAGACAAATTCCATGCGTCTGCCCACGCCTGCAAGCCCATGGGCGGCCGCGAGCATGCGGTCCAGGCCGTGCCGGTCCCACCGACCGAGCAGGATCTTTTCTTTCTCTCTACGCGAACGCATGGCAATTTCCTGGACCAAGGTTTAGATATACTATAGCACGCTATGATGAAGCAAAGGGTTCGGACGTATTTTCTTGCTCTGACAGGATAATTGTGAGAAAACGAAATGAATAGGTGAAAGAATGGGGCGGAAAGCGGCTAAGAGTGAAGGGGCCAGACCGAAGAAGGGGTCCCCTGCGGATGCGCTGGAGAAGCTTCGTGCTCTTGAATCTATCATCAACCAGAGCCCGGCTGTTGTTTTCCTCTGGAGAGTGGCTCCCGGGTGGCCGGTTGATTTCGTTTCCGACAACGTAATTCAGTTCGGCTATTCGAAAGATGACCTCGTGTCGGGTCGTGTTTCGTGGGTCGGCATCACGCATCCTGATGATGTGCCGCGACTAGAGGCAGAGATTGCAGACTACACGAGGCGTGGTGTCAGGGAGTTTACTCAGCAGTATCGGCTATTCTCCAGGTCAGGGGATATCTGCGAGGTTGAGGACCGCACCGTCGTTGTGGTCGACAAGAACGGCACGATCACACACCTGCAGGGCGTCATACTCGATGTTACCAAGCGTAAGCGCGTGGAGGAAGCGTTGCGGGCCTCCGAAGAAACGTACAAAGGTGTCGTTGACAACATCGGCATCGGGGTGGCGGTCATTAGCCCTGAAATGGAGATACTCACCCTGAATAAGCAGATGAAGGAGTGGTTCCCCCGTCTGGACGTGCCGAAAAGGCCCGTTTGTTACGAGGCCTTCAACAATCCCCCGAGGGATGCGATCTGCCCGTATTGTCCGACCGTTAAGACACTGCAGGATGGGCTTGTGCACGAGGCAGTGACCGACACCCCTTCGGGGAGCAGGATCTTACACTACAGGCTGATCTCATCGCCCGTCTTTGACAAGGACGGGAATGTCGCGGCCGCGATTGAGGTGGTCGATGACATCACCAAGCGGCAACTCATAGAAGAGGAACTGAGAAACCACCATGACAGACTGGAGGACCTAGTTGCAGAGCGGACGGCAGAGCTGAAGATCCTCAATGCGCAACTCGAGGAGGAAATCAATGAGAGGAGACGGGTGGAGGATGAACTGAGGAACCTCTCCCTTAAAGATGAACTGACAAGCCTGTTCAATAGGAGAGGATTCTTTGCATTTGCGGACCAGCAGTTGAAACTTGCTGCGCGCATGCAGAAAGGCACGGCTCTTCTTTATGCCGACGTCGACAACATGAAGTGGATAAACGACACATTTGGCCACAAGGAGGGGGACAGAGCCCTCCTGGAGACGGCGTGCGCGTTGAAGGAGGCGTTCCGGGAATCTGACGTGATCGCCCGCATTGGTGGGGACGAGTTTGCGGTTTTTGCGATCACGAGCGACAGGCAGGATGCAGAGGGGCTTCTCTCCCGACTGAAAGAAAATATCGAACAGCGTAATGGGGTATCGGAGCTGAGGTGCAGGCTCTCCCTGAGTGCAGGCATAACGTATACCGATCCTGACCTCACGCGCCCGCTCGAAGAACTCATGGATCTGGCTGATAGGTCGATGTACGAGCGAAAGCAGAGGAAACGACGGAAGAAGGTGAAGGGAGCGAGGAAGGAGGCGCGAGGGAAAAGGATAAAGGCTAAGGAAAGAAGCACGAGGAGCAAGGGTCGAGGGTCGAAGAAGAGAGATTGAGAGACATATAAGTGCACGTCATCGATATTCACACGCATGGTATCGGAGGATATGACACGAGGACCGCTGTGGCAGCGCACATCCTCCGCATAGCTGAAATACAGGGCGCCTCCGGCGTTTCAGAGATCCTTCTTTCCGTCTATCCCGGACCTATTGACGTGATGCGACGACAGATGGAACTGGTCCGACAAGCAATGGAGGAACGGGGTCAAGGGTCAAGGGGCAAGGGTCAAGGAAGAAGCGCGGTCAGCGGTCAGCGGTCAGCGGTCGGCGGTCGTGACCAGAGGGCCGCCCGCATCATTGGTGTTCATCTCGAGGGACCGTTTCTCAATCCAAAGCGCTCCGGTGCGCTTGACTCCCGCTCTTTTATCGAAGCGCGCGAGAAGGCTTTTCGCGAACTGGTAGATGGCTTTGAGGACATTGTTAAGGTGATTACTGTCGCACCGGAGTTGAAGGGGGCACGAGCCCTCATCAAGAAGATGGTCAGTCGCGGGATCATCGTGAGCATGGGCCATTCCGATGCAACATACGGGGAAGCGGAAGCGGGCTGGAAAGCCGGAGCGCGGGGCGTCACCCACCTCTTCAATGCCATGCGGGGCTTTCACCACAGAGAACCCGGGCTTGCTGGCTTTGGCCTCCTCCACGATGACGTCTACGTTGAAGTGATAGCTGATCTACATCATCTGAATACTGCAACACTTGAGTTGATATTCAAGGTGAAAAAGCCCGAGCGGATATTGATTGTTTCCGATTCGGACAAGAGAGCCAGACCCACGGGCAGAGAACGAGCAAACGCGGATACGCGGGGCCGACTTCAGGCCGGTTCAATGACGGTAACGAGGTCCTCGCGTCGACTTATTGAGATGGGTTTTGACGAAAAGGTCATCGCCGACGCAACTACGGTTAATCCGCGGAGCTACCTCGGCCTTTAGTGCTGAACGAACACAGTCTTGCTAAAATTCTGCTGGCGTCCAACGGCTTGCAACTCCCAGTGTTAGTTTGAAGTCGTGTGGCATGGTGTGATTCGGGACCCTGGCCCCGGGACCCTAGTGACCTGTTCTTACGAGAGCACGGTCACGATATCGATGAGCTCCGGAAACTGGTCCATCGTAAAATCAGCTCCTTCAGCGAAGCCCGGAGAACCGTATCCGTAGGTGACGGCAACGGTCTTTACGCCGGCGCGCTTGCCGGCCTCGATATCGTATGCGGTGTCTCCCACCATCAGCACCTGGTCGGCAGCAACATCCAGCCTCGACAAAACTGAAAGTATGGCCTCAGGGCTTGGCTTTCGCTCAGGACCTGAATCGCCTCCCAGGATAAGGTCAAAGTGCTGGTGCAGGTGGAGGAGTCTAAGTGTCTTCATGGTGAAGACTTCGAGCTTGTTGGAGACAACGGCTTTCTTGAAATCCTTCAGTCTTTTGAGCGTGTCCTCTACGCCCGGGTATGGACTGGAATAGTCTGCGATATGAGCCAGGTAATGGTCTCTGAAGTGTTTGCGAACCGTTGTTGCGTCTAGGCCCTTCTCTTTCAGCTCATCAAATTTTTTCATGATGCGTGAGAGACCTTCGCCGAGCATGGCTTCGATCTCTTGCCTCGTTACGGGAGGAATGCCATACTGCTGGATGGAATAATTGAATGCATTGGTGATGTCCACGCTGGAATCAACAAGCGTGCCGTCGAGATCAAAGAGTATGGCTTGGACAGGCATCTGATACTCTAATGGAAAATCGCCAAATGCGCAAGCATAGAATCAGGGTCAAGGGGCCGGGGTGCAGGGGCCACACGATGCGGACCGAGCACGTACGGGGTCATTGTTGTGGATTCTATCCGGCCGTATTGCTATAATCGAGAAATTTTTGTTTATAAAGGAGTAACGCCATGATCGTTGTGAATGTAGACAGCCCGGAGGCGCAGCAGACCACGTACATAGCTCATCGCGGTGGCGTGGCAAGGATGCTCTTGACCAGCCACTTCATGAAGTCGATGGAATTTTTTGCATGGGCAGTCGTGCCGCCCGGTAACACCATGGATGAACACACCGATGAAGTAGAGGAAATCTATTTTATGCTTGCCGGCGAGGGCCTGATGAAGGTAGGTGATGAGGAGAGAGAGGTGAAGACGTGGGATGCTATCTGGCTTCCCGCAGGCGTGCCCCACGCCTTTACCAACAAGGGTAAAGAGAATGCATTCATCGCTGTGGTGGCTGCATACCCGCGGTAAAGTGAAAAAAGCCTGTTGCGAGTTGCGAGTTGCAGGACAAAAATACAACCAACCAAAGATGGATGGAAGGCTTGGGGTTGATGCCCACTTTTATTTGAAGTTGTTCTGCGTCTTAACTCGGAACTCGTAACCCGCAACTCGTAACATTTTTTTCTAACTTGTTGACAACAAGAGACGACGCGATATACTAGAAGCAGTACATCAGTACATCAGTACATCAGTAGATCAACAGACGGAGGTGGATTGTGGGGACCGAAAGAAAGATAGTCGTCTATTCGACACCGACCTGACCACACTGTAAGAGGACGAAAAAGTTCCTCGAGGAGAATGGTATCTCCTTTCAAGAAATCGATGTAGCACAAGATAAGTCGGCCCGTGACGAGATGATGCGCAAGGCCGGGCAGATGGCTGTACCGGTTATCGACATCGACGGTGACATCACCGTTGGTTTTCTCGAGAGCAAGCTGCGCGAGAAGCTGGGTCTATAATGGGCTTGTAATGGGCCTGTGACGGGGGTGCGCACGCAGGACATGCAGGACATATACGATCTGATCATCGTCGGTGCCGGACCGGCCGGCATGACAGCGGCCGTCTACGCCGCCCGGAAGAGACTGAAAACCCTTCTTGTTAGTGTCGACGTGGGTGGCCAGACGAACTGGACGAATGACATCGAGAATTACATGGGCTACCAGCTTATCGAAGGGCCAGAGCTGATAGATAAATTTGAGAGTCAGGTTCGCAAGTTTCCCATAGATGTCAAAACGGAGATGGACGTCACGTCTGTCAGCCGTGTTGAGGGTGGTTTCGAGCTGCGTGTGGCGAGCGGGGAAACGTTTCAGGGTAGGACCGCAATTATTGCAAGCGGAAAACGGCCGCGGCCTCTGAACGTCCCTGGCGAAGAACGCTTGCGAGGCCGGGGAGTGACGTACTGCTCCACCTGTGATGGCCCGTTGTTCGAAGGCATGAGTGTGGCTGTCATCGGGGGCGGCAACTCGGCGTTGGAAGCGGTGCTCGACATGGTGAAGATAGCGGAGCGTGTCTTCATGGTCTCGCTTACGCCGCTCACCGGGGACCAGGTACTGATCGATAGAGTCAAGGGAAGCTCCAACGTCGCGATCTTCACGGAACATGAGACACGTGAAGTGCTGGGTGATACGGGGGTGTCCGCCATTCGAATAAGGGATATGAAGGGCGGTGAGGAAAAGACGCTCGATGTGCGCGGCGTGTTTGTGGAGATTGGACTGATGCCCAATTCGGAGTTCGCAAGAGATCTCGTTACGCTTAACCAGGTCGGAGAGATCGTGGTGAGCTGCGCCGGAGAAACGGGTATTCCGGGGCTGTTCGCTGCTGGCGATGTGACTAATGTTCCAGAAAAGCAGATCGTGGTAGCTGCGGGTGAGGGCGCAAAGGCGGCACTCCAGGCGTATCGGTATCTCCAAAAGATTTCGTGAGCCGTCCCTGTTGAGTTTGCCGGGAGTTTTCAAAAGTACCCTTCCAGAACCAAGCCTATCAAGGGAATCCGAAGGACAAAAATTCTGCTCCGTAAGCCCCTGAAAGTTTTAGGAATTATGGTTATCCGGTTTTTTGACACCCACCGACATCAACATATTCGATTTCCTCGATAGTCATTGAAACGATTAGGTTTTTTGAGTTGCTCCATGATATGGCAAACCGAACAGAACCTAATATAATCAAGGGGTTTTGAAGGCCCTTCGACAAATTTTCTACAGGTTTTCCACACATTCTGTTGAAAACTAACATAACTAAGTGATATCTCTTGTGTATTATTCCATCTGAACAAGGATCAAGGAGCGAGGCACGAGGAGCGAGGATATGAGGATCGAGGAGCGAGGATAAGGGGTAAAGGCTAAAGCACAAAGATAGGACAGATATTTCTAGAGCGGGCAAATGAAAAGGGCCCTGACGGGCCCTTTTCTGATTCACTTATCCTCTTATCTTATTATCTTATTATTGGTTTGCCTTGAGATAGTCAACACAAAACTTCAGGACCTGGTCGCCGGCAAGACCCTTGCCCTGCATCTCTTTTACGAACTCGTCGAGCAGCGGCTTCACCGCATTGGCCCAGCGCGCGCTCTCCTCGTTGGACAGGCTTATAATCTTGTTGCCCCGTGCCTGAATCACCTCTATGGCTTCTTTGTCAATCTCATCCCAGGCCTTGCCCTCTTTCTCGATAAACTCCTCGTTGATCTTCTCGATTACCTTCTGGTCGGCCGGAGAGATTGCGTTCCACTTGCTCTTGTTCATGACGACGAAATGAGCAGACGTATAGGCAGTGCTGTAGCTCAGCGTGTGAAAGCCGACAACCTCTCCCAGTTTCCAACCTTTCATGGCCTCCATTGGGCAGAGGATCGAATCGACAACGCCCCTTGAGAGTGAATCATAGGACTCAGGCATCGGCATGCCGACAGGTGCGCCACCGAGTGCCTGGGCGATCTTCGCAGCAACTCCCTGGGACCGGATCTTTAGCCCTTTCACGTCTTCCAGCTTATTAACCGCCTTCTTGCTGTGGAGTATGCCGGGACCGTGCGAATAGAAGTACATCACCTTTGTCTCATCCCATTCTTTCGGTTTGAACGTGTTAAAAAATGCGTTGCTCATCTTCGTGGCCTGCGTGGCACTCTTGTAGCCCAGCGGCAGACCCACCACCTCGGTGAGCGGGAACTTTCCCCTGGTGTATGCCGCGTCAGCGAGGCCTATGTCAGCGATGCCTTTCACGACGCTGTCATACGTCTGTACTGGTGGTGTGAGGGTGTTGGCAGGGAATATGGTCATCTTCACCCGCCCGTTCGTCCTCCTCTCTATCTCCTTGGCCCATTCGTTGGCCACCTGGCTCTGCCGGTGGGGTGCGGGGAACATGGTTGAATAGCGGAGCGTCACGGTCTTTTCTTCGGCTGCACCGGCCGGCCACGGAAGCAGGCAGGCAAGGAAAGCAAGGATAGCGAAACCGGTTCCAAGAAACAAACATCTCTTCATCGTAGGCCTCCTCTACATTACTATTTTATTTATACATACTCCTCGAACTTCGGAATGAAATCCTTCAAGTCGATCCGCTTCATCACGCTTTCAGGAATGCTTGCGACCGGAGGGTAGTCCTTCCTGAAAGGTTTTGCAGTCGCGTCGACGCCGACCTTTGTTACCACTGCCTCCTGCGCAGCAGACAGGTCAAGGTCAGTGCCCAGGACTCCGGGCAGGACCATTATATCTCTGTCTGCCTGCACCCTCGTGGCGAGCGCCCAGGTCATCTGCTGCCCGTTTTCGATGTCGATGTCTGAGTCGAAGCAGACCACGTACTTGAGGTACAAATCATTGGCGAATGCCGCCAGGATGGCCTGTTTAGGCTGCCCTGCATGCTTCTTGTCGAGCTGGATGAACCCGTACCACCAGCCTGCTGCCGCGACGAACCTGAATTTTTTCACATCGGGTACTGCCTCTTTCAGTTTGCGGTTCATGTATGCGTGCTGGGGAATGCGCCCCATGATCATGCCTTTGCTCGGCCAGGCACCCATGTCGTGCACGATGGGGTTCTTCCGGTACGTGATCGCCTTTATCTTGACCGGATGGCGCATCGCGACCTGGTGATACTTGGTGAAGTCGCCCCACGGCCCTTCCTCTTCGCGCACGCCGGGCGGGATCTCACCTTCCAGGATAATCTCTGCACGTGCCGGAACGAGTATGTCGCTCGTCTCGCACCTGACCACCTCCAGGGGCTCGCCCAGCAGAGCACCTGCAACATCGTATTCTGAAGGCGGGTGGGGGACACGGCTCTGGGATGCGGTCGCCCACGCCGGATGCAGTCCTACCACGAAGGCAATTGGAAGAGGCTCGTTGCGCTCCATGTACTGGTTGTAAATGTACCAGAAGTGGCGGCCGGGTGTGATGTGCGTTACTCCCAGTTGCGGCTTCTTGACCATGAACCGGTAGTGAGCGCAGTGGGGAGAATTCGTTTTCTTGTCCATGACCACGCCGATGGCGCGGGTCAGGTAGGGCGCTTCTCCTTCGTGATGGATGATGAAGGGAAGGCTGGTCATGTCCGCCTTCTTCCCGGTCAGGATGACTTCTTTGCAAGGCGCCTCGTTCTTCCTCACTTCTTTCGCGGGGAACCTGTTCTGCGTGATCGCTTCCTCTTCCTTCTCGATGTAATAATTCTCCACCTGGTCGGGTGCACAGCCAAGCGCCAGGCCGAACTTGGTGAAACTCGTCTCGGTGTTGCAGACGACGGGCGTGCTGTACCCTTTCACATTTTCAAAGAGGACCATGGGATACTTACCCATCAGATCGAGCTTCTTGATGATCGCGCCGATCTCGTACTTTGGGTCGACCTTGCGGGTGACCCTGACAAACTCCTTGGGCAGCTTCTTTTCACACTCATCCATGAATGTCCGCAGATCTTTCTTCATCTCTTCTCCTTCAGTCCGCCTTTACTGTTTCTTCCACGCTCCCGCCAGGGCTTTTCTTGACTGGCCACTGGCAACTGCCAACTGGCCCCTGTTTTTACGCTATTCCCGGTATTATATTGCCTCCGGCCGGGAAGATGGTCACATCCGCTTTAGGCATTTTCTTTGCCGCCATATCGATCGCTTCCTGGAGGGTCTTTGCGTGCGTGAACTTCATCATCTTCACTGTCTCTTCGGGGAGTCCCTCTGTCACGTGAATCACGTCGAACCGCTCCGCTAATTCCTTGAAGAAGACAACCTGCATGATGTAGGAGATGCCAAAGGACGTCAAATGGTCAGGCACCTTGCCCTCGATCAGTCTGCGATGGAAATCTGTCGCTGTCTCATCGCTTGCCATCTCTCTTACAAGTGGCATGATGGGACCAGCCTCCTTCTGGGGCGCTGCCCAGATGATGATCCCGCCGGAGCGCGTGCAATAACCGGCCATGCTCAGTGCCTTCGTGGCCTGTACAGCTATTTCCAGGGGAAATGCGGAGGTAATTGTTATATCGGAAAACTTGGGTAGTGGTACCCAGTAGAGAGACCCCGCAAACTTTGATGCCTCGGCGTGCTCGGCCGAGGTTTCACCGGCAAAGGCACGGATGATCTCTTTCTTCTCATTGATCACCATGTCGAGCTTGAATGCAATTCGGGAGATCTTCCCTGCGTCGACTATGTCCTCATAAAAGTAGTTGCCTTCCTTGACGTTGACCTTGCTGTTTCGATGACGAATCCAGCTGAAGTGGTGATCGGCCACTGACCGGTACGAGCAGACGCCAGGCAGGATGATCTTGTAGCCCCCACCGTAGCCTGCTGTCGGATGCGGCATGCATTCGCCGATTCCGATGATCAGGTCTGCATCCGCAACATGCTTGTTGATTTCTACGAGCGTGCCCCGATGAGTCTTGCCGATGATGATGTTGCTTGACGCGTGCGGGTCGTGCGAGAAGAGTCTTCCCTTCAGGCGTTGCGCTGCTTCTTTGCCAACCTTCTTCTCCATCTGTTCAAGCGACAAGACAGGGTGTGTGCCGAGCGCGCAAACACCGACAATGTTTGAGTCCGGGACGCCTGCTTTGTTCAACCGGTTCATGATCTCAGGCATGGCGAGATGGGCGGGCGTGGGCCTCTGGAGGTCGTCAAAGATGAGCACTACCTCCATGCCTGGCTTCGCCATCTCTTCGAGTCTTGGTGATCCTAT
>Ga0113563_10000319_pt1 | contig 21902 bp, 20 predicted proteins | sample Mud3Dept3metaG_FD_80117 | JGI IMG/M metagenome (GOLD analysis project Ga0113563, IMG submission 80117) | Freshwater wetland microbial communities from Ohio, USA, analyzing the effect of biotic and abiotic controls - Mud 3 Core 4 Depth 3... | ecosystem: Environmental > Aquatic > Freshwater >... | reverse complement strand
GCGGTGGTCCTGACCTCGGCCATCGTGATCGCAGGGCCGTGGTCCCGTGACAGCGAGACCCCGTGTGCGGTCAACGAAGCCGCCCTCACCGGCGCGTGGGATCCGTTCCTCAAGGGCAGGATCCGCACCGCCTTCTCGGCAGCCGGTCTCAAGGACAGCGACCAGATCTTCCAGCGCGTCGAAGGAGTCGTCGACAACTACGGCCGCTCCTGGATCGAGATGCGCCGTACCGCCTGCGAAGCGACGCGGGTTCGGGGCGAACAATCCGAAACGCTGCTCGACCTGCGCATGACCTGCCTGGATCGCAGGCGCGACGAGCTCCGCGCGTTGACCCAGGGCCTCGCGGAGACCGACCGCAAGGCGGTGATGGGATCCGTGCGGGCTGCGCTCGGCTTGACCGCGATCACGGAGTGCGCCGACATCACCGCGCTCAGCGGTCCCGTTCGACCGCCGGAGCAGGAGATCCGTGTTCGCGTCGAAGCCGAGCGCACCGAGCTCGCGGCGGTGAAGGCACTCCGGCTGCTCGGACGGATCGCCCCTGCTCTCGAGCGAGCCGAGGCCATCGCCGCGCGCATGAAGGCGCTCGACTACCGCCCCCTCGACGCCGAGACGCTGCTGGTGCTGGGAGATCTCGAGGATCGATCCGGGGACACGGCGACGGCGATCAAGCTGCTCGAGCAGGCCATCGTGGCGGCCGACGCGGGAAATCATCGACTGGTGGCTGCACAGGCGTGGTCCACGTTGGCCTGGATCCAGGGCTACGAGGAGCGGCAATTCGAACGGGCCGAGTTCGCCGTGCGCATGGCCGGCGCCGCGATCGAGGGCCTGGGCGGCAATGCCGAGCTGTCTGCGCAGCTGACGAACTACGAGGCCCTGATCCTCGAGACCAAGGGTCAGCTCGAGCCCGCCCGGACCAAGTACCTCGCCGCGCTGGCGGCGCGCGAAGGCATGAACCAGCAGGACAGCTGGCAGATGTCGATGGTGCTCAACGATCTGGGTGGCGTCGAGCGCAAGCTCCGCAACTTCGGGGCCGCGCGTGCGCATCACGAACGCGCCCTGGCGATCCGCAAGAAGCTGTTCGGCGAGCTGCACCCGTACGTGTTCTCGTCGCTGAACAACCTCGGAAACGTCGCCTGGTCACAAGACGACTACCCGCAGGCCGAGCAGCGGTTTCAGGCCGCGATCGCCGTGGCCGACGAGGTGTTCCCCGCGATGCACCCGCAGAAGGCGCTCGCCCTGGCGAACCTGGCATCCGTCTTCGAGAGACAGGCCAAGAACCCGGAGGCCGTCCAGGCGTACCGTCGCGCGCTGGCGATCTACGAATCGGCGCGAGGCCCCGATCACGCCGACGTGGCGGACACGCTGCACAACCTCGGCAACGTGCTGGCCACGGTCGACCAGACCGACGAGGCGATCCAGGCCTATCAGCGGGCCCTCGCCATCCTCGAGAAGTCAGAGGATGAGGCCGAGCTCGCGGGGCTTCTCTACGACTTCGGCGATGTGCTGGTTCGCAAGCCGGACCATCGCCAGGCCGAGGCGTATCTCCAGCGCTCCCTGACGATCGGCAGCAAAGCCCCCGGCAAGGATCCCGATGTCGCCTACGCCCTGACGGCTCTCGGCGAGCTGTACACGATCACGGGGCGCCCCCAGGAAGCCGGCCCGCTGCTCGAGCGCGCGCTCCTCCTGCGCCAGGTCGATTCGGTACCGATCGAGGAGAAGGCCCGCACCGAGCTCGCGCTCGCGAAGCTGCTGTGGCGAACCGCCGACCATCGCCCACGGGCGCTCGAGCTCGCGCGTGTCGCGAAGGGGCGGCTCGAGCAGGCGGGCCCGACGCAGCGCAAGGCCCTTCGAGACGTCACGCAGTGGCTCCAGAGCCGCGACTGATCACGCACCGGGAGCAGATCGACGACGGCGCCGCGACAACGCACCGAGGGCGAGGACGAGCATGCCCGGTCCGGCGCCCACACCCGCCGAGCAACCTCCGTCGACGTCCCCCGGCGGCGGGGCATCGCCGCCGATCGTGATATCGGCGCACTGGTAGTAGAACGAGTTGTACGGGACGGTCGTCGTCATGATCTGCATCAGCTGCAGCGTGCAACCCGTGCACGGCTCGGTCGGCAGCGTGACCTGCTGCGTGTAGTGGCCACCGCTCTTGTCGGCGATCGGCTCGACCATCGTCGATGGGAAGTTATCGTTGGGGTTGTTCGGGTTCTGGAACGCATCGTTGCCCGCGTCGTCGAACGCGATCCGATAGTGACCCGGGTGATCGACGGTCTCGTTCCACTCCACCGTGATCGTCTCGCCGGGCTGGAACGCCGTCACGGTCGTGCCGCGGGTCGAGCCGGCCTTGCCGCAGGGCCCCTCCTTCTGATCGGCGATGCGGGGCGGCGGAAACGTCAGCGCGATGTGCGCCTGGGCGGTCGCGGTGGTGAGGAGGAGCGCGGCAGTGACGAGACGCATCCCCCGATTGTACCCCCGAGAGCGACCGCGGCTGGGTAGCGATTTCGGTTCCCGCCGAACCTGCCCTGATGCAGGATGCGCGCGTCATGCGGAAGCTCGTGTTCCTCGTCGGATTCGCAGCGTGCGGAGGCGACGATTCCGGCACCGCGGTCGACGCGCCGGTGGATGCCTCGACGATCAGCGGCTGCCCGCGCACGCCGTCGGCTCCGGATCGTGCGCGCCAGGTCGTGGTCTCGCGCCCGTACGACGCCGCGGGCGCACAGGCGGGCGGCTACGAGGTGCTCGACCTCTCGGTCGACGGCACGCTGACCCGTCCCGGCCGCCGGTTCACGATGGGCCGCGCCCTGACCGGCACGATCGCGTTCACGCCCGACGGCGAGGTCGGGATCGTGGCGCAAGAGAACGGCACGCTCGGCGTGTTCCGGCTCGACGCCAGCGGTGCACCGACGGTCGTGCACGCCGAGCTCGGGGGCGCGTTCTACGCGTCGCGCGTGGTCATCGAGGAGCGCGGCGATCGCGCGCTGATCCTCGACGGCAACACCCGTGACAATGGCGGCGGCATCTACCTCGTGACGATCGGCTGCGACGGTACGCTCACCGAGCACGGCTTGCTCGCGCCCGGCAAGCTCCCGGCGGGGATCGCGTTCGGAGGGAGTGCGCCGCAGGGTGTGCCCGCGATCGTGGCCGCCGCGGATCTGCTCGACTCGCCCGCCGGCCACGATGTCCACCTGCTCGACTGGAGCGACACGCCCGCGCGCGTCGTCGGCGTCGACGCGTTCGGCGACGACCTGGCGATCGTCGGCGGCACCGCGCTCACCCACGCCAGCGACACGTTCCTGGTCGGTGACGTCAGCCAGTTCTCGGGGATCCCGAACCGCGTCGCCGTGGTCTCGATCGACAACGGGCTGCACCCCGAGCTCATCGCGCGGCCGACGGTGCCGGTCGAGGATCCCGAGGCGATCGCGGCCTCGCCGTTCGACAACACGGCGATCGTCGCGAGCGCGTTCGGCGACGCGCTGTTCGTGCTCGATGCCGGCGGTCCCCAGGGCGCGTGGCGCGTGCGCGGCGAGGTCGCCTACCGCGGCGCGCCGCCGCAGCTCCCAGGTGATCTCGCAACGATCGATCGCGGCGCGCTCCAGGGCCGCGTGCTGGTCTCGGAGAACGTCTCGGTTCGCCAGCTCGCGTTTCGCACTGGCGGCGTCGTCGAGGATCTCGGATCCCTCGCGTTCGGTTCAGGCTTGCAGAACATCAGCGGAGCGATCGGCGTCACGCCCTAGTCCTGCCGGTCAGCGGAGCAGCAGGACGTACGGCGTGGCCTGGTCGACGGCGATCCCGACCGCCGCCACGGTGCGGGTCGGAGACATGACGGACGAGCAGGAGCCTCCGAGCAAGCTTGCGAGCCGATCCTGGGTGGTCGCGGCGCTGGTCGAGATGCTGAAGTTACTGGCGTTCACCGACGCCGCGTAACCGAACAACGACTGGCCGTTGCATCGATTGAGCGTGAGGTTCAGGTGGGCCGCTTCCCACGCCAGATCACGGGCCGCGGCGTGGAGTCCGGGATCGAGGGTGAGCGCCGGTGCGAAGGTCACCGCCCCCCCACCGCACGACGTTCCCGCGGTGCGCGCGTTGTTGATCGCCGCGAACAGCTCGACCTCGTCCTGCGCCCAGATCCACGGCGCGGGGCCGCAGTCGAAGGCGCAGGTCGTCCCGTCCTCCCCCGCGCCGCACGCGCCGTTGCCGCACACGTTCGTCGTGGTCCTGCAGTCGCTCGTGCAGCTCTGGCAGGTCTCGCCGGCGTTGCCCACGCACTGCGTGTCGCCGCACACCGTCTGGCAATCGGGATCTGCGGCGCCACAGCTCGGCGGGCAATACCCATCGGCCACGCACGCCGTCGTCGCATCGGGCAACTGGCTGCCATCGCCGCCGGTGCCGCCGCCATCGCCACCGCTCGGATCGAACCCGATCCGGCCGCAACCCGCGAGGACAAGCACGATCAGCCTCCGCTCCACGTGCGCATCCTACTCCCGACAAAGGGCGCCTGTTACGGTGAGGTCCACGTCGACCGACCCCACGTCGGCCCGGGTCTTGCTCACCCACGGTCATGTTCGAGCACTTCGCCCACGGTGCGGACATCGGGATTCGCGGGCGGAGCGAGACGCTCGACCGGGCCTTCGCCGAGGCCGGGCGCGCGCTGACCGCCGTGATGACCGATCCCGATCGTGTCCGCGCGACGACGGCCGTGCCGATCCACTGCTCCGCTCCCGATGACGAGCTGCTGCTCGTCGAGTGGCTGAACACGCTGATCTACGAGATGGCCACGCGCCACATGGTGTTCGGCCGCTTCGAGGTGCGCATCGCGGACCACGAGCTCGTGGCGACGGCGTGGGGCGAGCCGGTGGACGTCGCGCGCCACCAGCCCGCGGTCGAACCGAAGGGCGCGACCATGACCGCGCTTCGCGTCGCGCACGAATCCGGCGCGTGGCTCGCGCAGACCGTCCTGGACGTGTGAGGCAATCATGAACACCAGCGATCTGATCGACCGCGACACCAGCTGGGAGATTCCGCGGACCGGCGCGATGCGCGTGCCCGTCCAGCTCCACGCCGGGGAAGCGCTGGTCCGGGACATGGACGACAAGGTCCGCGAGCAAGCGTGCAACGTCGCGACCCTGCCGGGCATCGTCGAGGCGGTGCACGTGATGCCCGACGCGCACTGGGGCTACGGGTTTCCGATCGGAGGGGTCGCGGCCTTCGATCCGGCGGCGGGCGGCGTGGTGTCCGCCGGCGGGGTCGGGTTCGACATCTCGTGCGGCGTCCGCTGCCTGCTGACCGGCGTGCGCGCCGAGGACATCGCGAGCATCGACGCACGGCTCGCCGACGCGCTGTTCGCCGCGATCCCCGCCGGCGTCGGCTCGACGGGGAGCTTGCGGCTGCGCGAGGGCGAGCTCGACGCGATGCTGACGGGCGGCGCCCGCTGGGCGGTGGGGCACGGGTTCGGCACACCGGCGGACCTCGAGCGCATCGAGGAGCACGGGCAGATGCTGCACGCGAAGCCGTCGGCGGTCTCCGAGCGCGCGAAGCGGCGCCAGCGCGACGAGATGGGGACGCTCGGGTCCGGCAACCACTACCTCGAGGTCGATCGGGTCGTCGAGGTGTGCGCCGAGGATGCGGCGGCTGCGTTCGGGCTCCGGCGCGGCGATGCGGTGGTCCTGATCCACTGCGGCTCGCGGGGCCTCGGTCACCAGATCGGTACCGACTACCTGCGCGACATGGTCGTCGCCGCCGCCGGGTATGGCATCAAGCTTCCCGATCGCGAGCTCGCGTGCGCGCCGATCGACAGCGAGCTCGGCCGCTCCTACCTCGGCGCGATGCGTGCGGCGACGAACTGCGCGCTCGCGAACCGCCAGATCCTGATGCACCTCGTGCGTGGGGTGTTCGCCGACCTCGTCCCAGCCGCGCATCTCGCGCTGCTGTTCGACGTCTCGCACAACACGTGCAAGGTCGAGGACCACGTCGTCGACGGAGCGCCCCGCCCGCTGTACGTCCATCGCAAGGGCGCGACCCGCGCGTTCGGCCCCGGCCACCCGGAGCTGCCGCAGGAGCTGCGCGCGGTGGGCCAGCCCGTGATCATCGGGGGCTCGATGGGCACGGCGTCGTACATCCTCGCCGGCATGTCAGCCGACCGGGCGTGGAGCTCCGCCTGTCACGGCGCGGGCCGCGCGATGAGCCGGCACGAGGCGGTGCGGCGGTGGCGCGGCCGCGAGCTCGTCGCGGAGCTCGCGAACCGCCGGATCCTGATCCGCAGCCCGAGCCCGCGCGGCGTCGCCGAGGAGGCACCCGGCGCGTACAAGGAGATCGGGGCCGTCGTCGATGCCGCCGAGGCCGCCGGGCTCGCGCGCAAGGTCGCCCGGCTCGAGCCGATGATCGTCGTGAAGGGATGACGGTCGGGGCTCCTCCGCGCCTCACCCGAGCGGCGAATCGATTGCACGTCTGCTCGACGGAGACCGCAGCTTCTGCGCGGCCTGGAGCGTTCGCGCGGGGGTTTCGCTGGCCCGCAACGTGTAAGCCCACTCCATCAAGTCTCTGTTACCCCCAGGTGGAGGTCCCCATGCTGCGTCTCTTGATGATGCTCGGGTCGCTCGCGCTGCTCGCAACCTCGGCTCGCGCCGACACCTTCGGGGGGTGGAAGTACACGGCGCCACCGGGTTACGCGGTCGACGTCAACACCGACCACGTCGCGCTCACCAAGGTCACCGGCTCGACGTTCTGCTCGATCGCGGTGTTCGAGGCCCGGGCGCTCGACGGCAAGGTGCTCGCGGAGCGCGCATTCGAGTGGCAGAACGTCGTCTCGCACCTGTTCAAGGCGACCGTGAAGCGTCGCACCACCCTGCAGACCAAGCACGGCGTCAACGTCGCCGCCACGACCGCCGCGCTCGCCGACGCCGAGGGCAACGAATACGCCGCCGTGCACTACGTCGTGATGCCACCGGGGATGATCGGCAGCGTGCTGCTGACCTCGAGCACCGCCGCGTCGCTCAAGACGTGCGAGCCGGCCGCGACCTCGGTCGTGGGCTCGCTCGCGATCGACTGGAGCTCGCCCCGCTTCACCGATCCCGAGGCCCGGGTCGAGACCCCCGAGGGCCGGTGGGCGGTCGTCGGGTCGACCAGTCGCGAGTACACCTTCGCCTCCAACGGCTCGTACCGCTTCCACAGCGAGGCCGCGGGCACCGACGGCGATCGCGTCATCGACGAGACCGGCACCTATACGTTGCAGGGGAACCAGCTGATCGTGACGCCGGTCAAGGCGACCAGCGCGCTGGTCGCGGACGGGATCGCGAAGGCAGGCACGCGGGTGCCTCTCGAGAAGGCGACGTACACCTGGGGCAAGCGGTACCTCGTCGAGACCAACGAATGGCAGCTGGTCCTCGCGCCGAAGAAGGCGACGGCCCGCGACGGCAAGCACCCGACGACCGCAGGCTACCGCTACTCCGATCAGGCCAAGCCCGAGTGGAAGTTCGCGCCGCAGCCCGGGGTCTAGCGACGAAGAACGCGTGCATGCAATCGCGTCGGGCGGCGGCGACGACCGTTTCGCGGGGTTGCGCCGTGAGGATCGCCACCCGCGCATGAGAGACTGAGGGAGGTGTGGGAGCTGCTCGCGACGCCAGCGCTCTGGCTGCTCGGGTTACTGCATGGCACGGTCGAGAGCTGGGGCGTGGCGATCTCCGTGCTTGCCGTGGTCGCCGGTGGTCTGCGCATGGCGATCCGCCGCGCCTCAGAGCGGCGCACGCGGCGTCAGACCGCGGCGCAGGAGGCGCTGGCGCCGGAGCTCGAGCACATCAAGCGAACGCACCTGAACGACCGGGAGAGGCTCATGCAAGAGATCTCCGCGCTGTATGGCCGGGCCGGGGTGAACCCGCTCGGCGGTTGCATGACCAGCCTCCTCGGCTGGCTGCTGTTCGCGATCCTGGGGCTCAGCGTGTACGCCGCCGTGCGCACCGAGCCGGAGCTCGCGCTCGCGCCCTTTCTGTGGCTCCCCGCGCTGGGCGAACGAGACCCGCTCTACCTGCTGCCGATGATCACCCTCGTGCAGGCCTTCCTCGGCTGGATGCTCGCAGGGGCCCGCGCGCGCAACGCCGCGCTACGCCGGTTCGCGATCCCGACCATCCTCCTCACCTTGATCGTGCCCGTGGCGTGCTTCGTGTTGCCGTCAGGCCTCGTGCTGTACGTCGCGATCCAGAGGTGCTGGTCCGTGATCATTCACCCAGTTCTCCGCGGGGACCGTCAGGAACCAACCACGCCCGGGCCGCAGACCTGACGCGAGCGGCGAGCTATCGCGAGCTTGGCCGACGGCGCGTGGGTTGCACTTCGCTGTCGGGTGCGCCGATACCACCTCGCATCGATCGCGCTGGCGGGAGCCTGCACGACTCCTTCCCCGATCGGCCAGACCTATGCCACGGCGCTGCGCATCGCCTCGCAGCGGAACTGCCCCATCTTCGCGGGCGTCAGCACGACGCCAAGCGGGCACGACCTCCGGATCATGATCAACGCCGACACCGTCAGCTACGCAGGCGGGACGACCCGCGACGTCGCCATCGGGGACCCTGACGACGGAGTCTCCTCGGTCCTGTTCAGCGTCGATCTGATGTGGATGACGGGGACCACGCCGGTGCCCGTCTCGATCCGCTACGAGGGGACGGCGCAGTACGACAACCTCGACCTGGTCGGGACCGTCACGTTCCCGACCGCGAATCCCGAGACCGATCGCTGCGAGATGACCCTGACGTTGTTCGGCTTCGAGGAGTAGCGCGTCACAGCCGGTGGTCGCGCAGGAAGTCGTCGATCGCGGCGTGAACCTCGCGTGGCTGCTCGACCTGGACGAGGTGCGTATGGCCCGGGAACACCACGAGCGAGCTGCCGGGGATGGCGCGCTGCATGCGTTGCGCCGTCGCCACCGGCGTCAGCTGATCGCGATCGCCCGCGATGATCAGCGTTGGCACGCGGATCGTCGACAGCACGTCCTCGGCGGAGTGTTCGAGGTACGCGCCGACGATGTTGCCGATCAGCTCGGGATCGAGCTCGGCGACGTGCGCGAACAGCCCTTCGAGGACCTCGGTCGGGCACGCGCCGCGATGCGCGCCGCCGCTGAGGTACGCCAGCTCGCGCGCGATGCGCAGGCCCGATCGGCTGCGCAGAAACCCGAGCAGCCCCGCGGCGAGCCGCCGCTGGTGGCCCAGCTCGCGGAACACGCGGCTCGCCGCCCGGCGGAGCAGCGGCGACGATGACACGCGATCGAGCGGGTGCCCCGGCGTCCCGCAGATCAGCACGAGTGCCCGCACCGCGTCGGGGTGCCGGCGCCAGACCTCGAGCGCTACCTGCACGCCGAAGCTGAGGCCGACGACCACCGACGGGCCGACGCCGGCGCCGCGCCACACGGCATGCGCATCGTCGGCGAACTGCGCGACGCTGACCGCGCGATCGCGGGGCACGGCCTGGCCACCGTGGCCGCGATAGTCCCACGACACGACCGGCCGTTCGGCCGCGAAGTGCGGCGTGAAGAACATCCAGTGATGGATCGACGACACCAGCCCGTGCGCGGTGAGCATCGGCGTTCGGTCGAGCGGGCCCTCGACCCGGTAGGTCAGGGCCTCGCCGTCACCGCCATACGCGATCCGAGGTGCGGTCGTGCTCGTCACGGTGTGACGCTACTCCAGGGGCGCGGGGGCTTGTGGAGATCCAGGCGCTTACGAATTTCTTCGCGTCCTCGTGCCACTATGCGGGGGCTCGCGCACCGAAGGGATGACGACCCACCATCTCTGAAAGAGAAGAGCAGCCATGTCCCAGCTTCGTAGCGTTCTCGCCACGGTCACCGTTTCCTGTATCTCGCTCGCGGCCTGCGCCTCGCAGGTCGACGGCGATCATCAGGGGACTCCCCTCGCCACGCTCGCCGGCAGCGTCACCAACACCCGTGCTCAGACCCCGAGCAGCGCCGACGTCGTGGTCCTCTGGGTCACCGACGGCATGGGAGACTTCGTGACCGCCGAGACGGTCCCCGTGCAGGGCAGCTTCCCGGCGGCGTTCTCGCTCGCGCTGTACGAGCCACCGGCGGACATCGTCCTCAACGCACACCCCTCGGGTGGCCCCAAGGTGGGGCTCGCGATGCTGAGCGCCGCCGAGCCCGGGCAGACCCCGAGCGACGCGACGCCGCCGCTGGGGATGGATCCCGATCATCTCCTTGTCTATCTCCCCGAGGACGTCACGGCCGGAACGTTCGCGTCGTACTTCCTGCACGGACCGGCGCAGGCGGGGTTCCACATCTACGGCTTCAACCGGCTGACCGACGCGGAGCGCACGCAGCGCCGAGACTGCGAGGACGGGCTCGGCGACGCCCCGTCGTACATCGAGGTCTACACCCAGTGCGGCGGCGACACCTTCGACGAGGTCGTGCCGCTGTCCACCGATCTCGACACGCCGCTCCACGTCCAGCTCGTCGACGATCTGGACTCGCTCGATCTCGCGAACTGGATGTGAGCGTGGGACGCGGGATCGACGTCGAAGCCATGTACCGGTCGTACGGTCATAGCGTGCTGCGTCGCGCCCGGCAGATCCTCGCGAACGACGACGAGGCCGGCGAAGTGCTGCAGGAGATCTTCGTCGGGCTCGTCGCGCGCCCCGAGCAGTTCGACGGCCGCAGCGCGCCGAGCACCTTCCTCTACTCCGTGACGACCCATGCCTGTCTCGCGCGCCTGCGCGATCGGAAGAACCGGATGCGACTCATCGACGAACAGGTCAGGCCATGGACCACGGACGTCGATCCGCGCGGCGCCGACGCGGCGACGATCGTGCGCGCCGAGCTCGCCCGGCTTCCGGACGAGGAGGCGCGCGCGGCTGTCTACTATCACCTCGACGGGATGTCCCACGCCGAGGTCGCCGACGTGCTCGGTTGCTCGCGGCGTCACGTCGGGAACCTGCTCGATCGCGTCGAGCGCCGGGTCGCCGAGCACAAGGAGGCCTCGTGACCGATCACGTCTCGGATCTGCGATGGGATCGCTACCTCGCGGGCGAGCTGTCCGCCGACGAGACGGCGGCCTCGCTCGCGCACGCCGAGGGCTGCGAGCGGTGCGGCGCGCGGATGCGCGAGCTGTCCGCCGGGCGCGACGCGTTCACCGAGCGTCCGATCCCGATGACGTTCGCGCGCGCCAAGCGCGGCTCGCGGCGCGGCTGGATCGGCGGTGCGGCGACCCTGGTGGCCGCTGCCGCCGTGCTCGTCCTCGTCGTGCGGAGCGGCGAGCCTCCATCGGAGGAACGTGCCAAGGGCACCGGCCCGGTGTTGATCCTCACCGGCGGACGCGATGGAGCCATGGTGCCGCTCGCGAGCGGTGACGCCGTGCACCCGGGCGACTCGCTCCAGGCGGGCTACTCGTCGACGCGCGATGGCTTCGGCGCCGTGCTCTCGCACGACGGTGCCGGCCAGGTGACGAGCTATGTCCCATCGACCGGCGCGACGCTGGCGGCCCTGCCCGCCGGCACCGATCGCACGTTCCCCGAGAGCACGATCCTCGATGCGGTGGTCGGCAGCGAGACGCTCTACCTCGTGTGGTGCGAGACGCGCGAGCCGCTCGCGCCGCTGCTCGCCCAGGTGCGCGTGGGAGGGGCCCTCACGGTGCCGATCGGATGCCACACGCGCAGGGTCGTCGTCGAGAAGCGCCGATGATCCGCGTCGCCATCGCCGTCGCGATCCTCGTCACCGCCACAGCCGCGCACGCCGACGTCGAGAAGTACGCGATCATCGTCGGTCACAACACGGGCGCCGCCGACGAGCAGCAGCTGCGCTACGCCGAGACCGACGCCCAGCGGTTCGCGGAGCTCCTGGGCGAGATCGGCGGCGTCCGCGACGAGAATCAGGTCGTGCTGCGCGGCAAGAGTGCCGACCAGGTGCGCCGCGCGCTGATCGCGACCAACGAACGGATCCGCACCGCGCAGCGCGCCGGACACGAAGCGATCCTGCTCGTCTACTACTCGGGCCACGGCGACGCCGACGCGTTGCACCTCGGCGATTCGCGGTTCGAGCTCCGCGAGCTCGAGGCGCTGGTCCGCGGATCGTCGGCGGCGATCCGGATCCTCATCATCGATGCGTGCCGCTCGGGCGCCGTCACGCGCGTGAAGGGCGGGACGCCGGCGCCGCCGATCGCGCTGACGTCGGTGGGCGAGCTCCCGGGCGAAGGAGTGATCGTGCTGACCGCGAGCACGGCGGGTGAGGACGCCCAGGAGAGCGACCAGCTCGGGGGCTCGTTCTTCACGCACCACCTCCTGTCCTCGCTGCGCGGCGCGGCCGATGCCGACAACGATCAGATCGTCACCGTCGCCGAGGCATTCGGCTACACGCGCGAGCAGACGATCCTGTCGTCGAGCCGCACGCTCGCCGGCACCCAGCACCCGACGTTTCACTACGACCTGCGCGGTCGCAACGAGGTCGCGCTCGCCGACCTCGGCTCCGACAAGACGCGCGGCCGGCTGACCGTGCCCGACGGCGCGAGCTTCCTGGTGATGCGCCGCGAGGTCGGTGGCGCCGTCGTCGGCGAGATCGCGACGGGCCAGAAGCACCGCACGCTCAGCCTGCGTCCCGGAGTCTACGGCGTTCGTGGTCGAGGGCGCGACGCCCTCCTCGAGGGCACGATCACCGTCGAGGCGAACCGCGTGGCCGTCGTCGATCCCGACAAGCTCACGCGGACCACCTACGCGCGCCTCGTCCGGAAGGGCCATGGCGACATCCTCGACCACGTGTCGGGGCCGTTCGTGGGCCCCCTCGTGCAGACCGCCGTGATCGACGGTGCGAGCCCGTGCTTCGGGGCCGTGCTCGGCTGGTCGTGGGTGCGCAGCGACGTCGCGATCTCGCCGCGGATCGCCGGATGTCGCGGCGGCTTCGCGAACCGCACTGTCGACGCGACGACCGACGCGCTCGCGTTCGACGTCCGGGTCGCGAAGGCGTGGGACCTCCGCGGCATCACGCTCGATCTCGGGATCACCGTCGGCGGCGAGCTCCTGCAGGAGCGGTTCGAGACGCGCGGCGTGGCTCCCACTCGGACGACCGCGGCCGGGCATCTCGATGCCGGCGGCGGCGCGAGCGTCAGCCTCGGTGGGCGAACCTACGCCGCGGCAGAGGTCGCGGCGCAGAGCCACTTCTTCTCGGTCGAAGCGCAATCCGGTAGCACCGAGTGGGTCGCGCGATTCGCGGTGCGCGGGCTCCTCGTCATCGGCGCCTGGTTGTAGCCACTTTCCGATGGTCGGCGGCGGCGCGCGTTCCTTCGTGTATATGGTTCCCCAGATGTCGCCCGGGCCACGCATCGAGCTGCGTCGATCGAAGGTGACGTCGCTGACCGCGGACGCGATCTTCGCGACGCTCTGCGACCTGCGGATGACGCCGACCTGGCTCCCGAACTGCACCGGTCTCGAGCTCGTCGACGAGGGGCCCATGGCTGCCGGCGCTCGGCTCCGCTACTCGTTTCGGGAGTTCGGATACGCGGGCACGCTGCCGTGTACGGTGACGGCGTTCATCCCGGGCCAGCGCATCGCCATCGGGTTCTCCGATGCGCGCTTCGAGGCGAGCTTCGACTTCCTGCTCGACCACCGCGATGGCGTCACGACGATCACCCACCACGTCGAGCTCCTGCCGAAATCACTGGCGGTCCGCCTCGTCGGGGGCATGCTGCGTCGCGCCCTACCGGGGCGCATGGAGGCTGCCCTGCATGGGCTCGACCAGGCCGCTAGCCGGGCGGAGCAGGCGGATGCGTAACGAGCCTGACATTTCATTCGCTGGCTCGGCGCCGGCGGCCGCGTGATAGCGTCGAGGACGCATGCGTTTGGTCCGTGGGGGATGGCTCGTGATCTCGGCGTTCGCCGTCGCGTGTGGCGACGTGCCGGGCGAGCACCATCCGCCGAACGAATCGCTGACGTTTGGCGAGCTGGTGTTTCGCGTCATTCGCACGAACCTCGCGGCCGCTCAGACCTGCTCGCTCGAGTACGTCTCGCAGGTCGAGCCGCATCACGCCGACTTCGTGCGCTCGGTCGACTACGCGCTCGCCCAGGACATTCGTAACGACCTTCCGGATCTGCTCGGCAACACGATCCAGCCGGTCGTGGCCAACGGCACGTTGCCCGGGCTCGTGGATCACGTCGGTGCCGCGCTGCAGTTGCTCGTCGACGACGACGTCGATCCCGAGCGCACGACCTTGGCGGCGATGGTGAGCCTGGCGACCTCGCCGACGCTCGTCGAGTCGACGATGGTCACCAACCTCGCCGCCGGTGTGCTCGCGAGCTCGAGACTCCCGGAGGTGCTGCACGCGACGCGGCTGCTCATGCAGGAGAGCGACGGCGTCGATCTGGTCATCAACGACATGCTCGGCCTCGTGACCCACGGCGAGGCCCCACCGGCGAGCTCGTGTACGGGCCTCGTGCTCGACGACGTCCAGGGCACGCTGCTGCGCACCGACGGATTCGTCGATGACCCGCAGTACGCGCTCGGCGCTCCGGCCTGGATGGTCCGGCCTGATGTCCACGGCAATCCGAGGGTCCTCGTCGAGACCGCGACCGGCACGCTGCCCGCACCGTTCATCGATCTCGACGGCAACGGCGCCGCGGATATCGGCGCGACCGGGCGACCGATCGACGCAGGCGGAAACCTGATCGATCTGCCCTATCTGCGCGCGGCCGCATCGCCCGACGCCCAGGGACGCGCGCTCAACGCGAGCGGCGGCCTCCTCTACGACTACTACGACGTCAAGCGCACGGCGCTGTCGTTCACGATGCAGATGGGCGCGGACTTCCTCGCGGCCGATGTCCACCACCAGATCCCCGCGATCGCCGATGCGGTCCTCGGCGCGCCGCTCGTGTGCAACGACGGGACGACGACGTGTCGCGCGTACTCCACCGCCAATCACCCGCTCGCCGATCTGTCGCATCTCGGACTCGAGCTGCTGCGGTTCCCGAAGACGTCGAAGCTGATGGAGGTCCTCCACCAGCTGTTCGTCGGCGATCCCGACAAGGCAGAGGATCTGCTCGTCGCCGGCGGCGACGTGATCGCCGCGCTGCAGAGCTCGACGGTCACGCTCACCGATACGGCGATGTACGACGCGCTGATCGGCGTCGTGCCGCTGATTCGTCAGGTCTTCACGACCAGCAACACGACCGGCAAGTCGACGCCGCGCCTGCTCGTCGATCTGATCGCCAGCATGTCACCCGCGGAGAAGGCGCTGATCGAACAGTCGGTCGGCTGGATGCTCGAGTACAAGTCGCTCGCCAGTCGACCGAACCCGACGCCCAGCGGCCCGCTCGTCGACTATCGGCGCAACCGCTTCTACGTGAACACGAGCGGGACGTGGGTCGATAACCGCAGCGGGCTCGAGCAAGCGATCGAGCTGCTCTCGTATGCCGACTGCGGCTTCATCGGCTGCTCGCGCGGGTCGCTGTCGACGAGCTGCGTGGCCGCCACGGTCCTCAACGGCTCGTTCGGCGACCCGGACGACGGCACGGTGTCGGAGTGGCTGCTCGGCGCGATGTCGAGCAAGTCGCCGGCGACGGTGTCGACCCTGATCACGGTCATCGACTGGCTCAACGGCTTCTCGATCCCGTTCGTGTGCAACGGTGCCGGATGCGCGCTCGAGGCGCTCGGGTGTAGCTCGGCGCGGGCCGACGACGCGGCGGCGCACATCCCGGCGCTGAGGAGCCTCGTGAACTCCGGCGGGCTCGACTGGCTGTTGCCCATCGCCCGCGTGTTCGATGACCAGCATCAGATGCCCGCGCTCGTCGACATCTTCGTCTATGTCGCCGACGACCTGTGGAGGAGCGGCGAGCACGACCGCAAGGTCGACAACGCGAACAGCTTCGTCCGCCGGCTCGAGCCGCCGATCCTGTCGTCGACCAAGGTGGGCGCCGTGGTCAAGATGTTCACCGCGCTGGACGTGCTCCACGGCATCCAGGTCGCGGGGACGAGCGACCGTGCGAGCCACTTGCTCGTCGACATGATGGACTACGCGATCAAGCTGCGCACGGTGAACGCGCGGCGCGGCCCGATCGCGGGCAGTGACATCGCGAGCGAGCTGCTGAAGGTCACGCGGACGATCAGCGCGCGGGTCGATGCGGCGAATGTCGAGAGCTCGCTGTCGTCGGTGGTCGGCTTCGCGACGCAGTACCTGACGACCACCGCCACACTGCCCGGCGGGCGCCGCGTGCTCACCCATCCCAACATGCGCATGCAGATCGCGGTCGGGCTCGGAGCCTTCGCCGATCTCGCGGCGCTCCCGGCAGTCGATCAGGCCTGCTACATCGATCACTTCCAGCGCACGAGCGAAGCGTTCCTGACCGGGCGCAACTTCGCGACGCTCGTGAGGCTCGCCAAGCACGTGATCGGTTCGCCGAACGCGGCGGCCGTCGAGGATTGGCTCGTCTCGCTGTTGCGCGGCAATCCGGCGGCACCGCAACCCGAGGCGTACGGGCCGATTCTCCAGCTCACCGCGGCCGCGGGCTCGGCCGAGGTCGCGAGCAAGGACCTGGCGGCCATCGCGTCGTGGCTGGAGGGCGTGGCCAAGGACAACCAATCGACCGCGATGACGACGCTGATCGCGCTCGACGACATGGTGCAGAGCGATACGAACGGGGCGATGGTTCAGATCCTGCGCAACCTCGTCGGTCCTGGGCCGGCCGCGGGTGGCGCGGCCCCGGTCTCGGTGTTTGCCGACACGTTCGGGGATGTCGCGAGCGTCGACACCGGCAGCTCGTGCGCGATGCGACAGGTCATCACGGTGCCGGTCCTCGAGCACGCCGTGATCTCCCTCAGCGAGTTCCTGCTCGATGACGTCAACGGCATCACGTCGATCTGGAAGCTGGTCGGCACCCTCGGCCCTCATTGACCGCCGGAGTCGTGCGCGCCGTGGTGTTCCGCTGTCTGTGTGTCGCCGCGCTCGTGCCCGGCGTCGCGTACGCGAACACCCCGGACGATGTCTACGGCGTGTCGCCGCGCACGATCGCGATGGGTGGCGCGGGAACCGCACTGCCGGGCGACCACGCGGCCACGCACTACAACCCGGCGGGACTGGCGCACTGCCAGGCGAGCTCGCTCGCGCTGGACGTCAGCTACCTCGCGCATCGACTGTCGTTTACCGACGAGAACACGGCCAGCGAGCCCCTCGTGCCGAAGCGGACGCGCAACCAGACGCGCTTTGCGCTCGGCTCGTGTCTCGCGCTGCCCTTCGATCTGAGCGCGGGCTTCATGCTGGGCTTTGGCACCCCGGGTGCGCTCGCCCTCGACCAGCAGACGGCGAACGAGACGCCGAACTACGTCATGTACGGCGAGCCCCACCAACAGGTGTCGTTCGCGCTCGGGTTCTCGTGGCGCGCCACGCAGCAGCTCTCGATCGGGGCCGGCATCGCCGCCCTCATCAAGTCCGAGCTTCCGCTCACGGCGGACTTCCCGATCCTCGAGCCGGATCCGGCGGACCCCTCTGGCTACCGACCGGTCGGGTTCTCGCTCGGGATCGGCATGGGCGCCATGCTCGCGCCTCGGCTCGGCGTGCTCTACGCGCCGTCGTCGCGGTTTCGCGTCGGTGCGGCGTACCGGGGTGCGCTCTATCATGACCTCGACGTCGACGCGTACATCACCGCGAAGCTGATCGTCGAGATCCCCGTGCCGGTGCATGTCGATTCGCTCGGTTGGTTCTCGCCACGACAGTTCTCCGTGGGTGCGAGTGGCGAGCCGACGCCGAACCTCACCCTCACGGCCGACGTCACGTACTACCGGTGGGGCGAGCTACGTACGAACGCCTCGAGCTACCCGTTCCTCAACATGTACTCGCTCGATCCGGAGGGCGCATCCGGCGCGCTGGTGTTTCCGCGGCCGGTCCGCTCGGGGTGGAAGAACAACGTCGCGTGGCGCGCGGGTGGCGAGCTGCGCACGCGCGATGACACCGTCGCGGTGCGCGGCGGCCTCGGATACCGGACGCCGGCGGTCAACAGCGCAGAGGACTCGAACGTCAACCTGCTCGACGGCCCGGTCGTGACCGCGAGCGCCGGCATCGCATGGCACGCCGGCAGGCGCGCGGCCGCGCCCGGTGCGCCTCGCCCCGCAGCGTCTGCAACGCCGCCGCGCCGGTGGTGGCGGTACGAGCTGCCGGACGTCAGCTTCACGGTCGACGCCTTCGTGCGCGTCGATCACATGATCGAGCAGCGCGTCGATCACGCGACCTCCCCGGGTGACATCGCCCCGGACAAGCACTACCGGTTCGGCGGCGACGTCTTCCAGCTCGGTGCCATGGCCACGCTCGCCTGGTGACGCGAAGTTCCGCGCGCCGTCAGGACGTCTTCATGACTGTGCCTCGCGTTCGCCGACGCAGCCTGAGGCCTCGGGAACCGCATCGATGTCGACCTCGGTAACGTCGTCCTCGTCGATCTCGAACACCGGGTCCGTCGTGCCGAGATTGCAGCGACCCTTCTGCGCGCAAGAGCGCCCGCACGTGAGCGCGGTCGCTGGCCGAAACCGCGAGCACGCGTGGATCAGCGCACCGATCGGACTCTCGACAAACTCGATCAACTCGAGGCTCTTCGTCGCGGGACACACTACGAGCGCTCTGGCCATGTGAACCTCCCTCCAGCAGTGTGGGGCAAGCGCACCGACTCTCGGTGTGGCGTTCGGTCGCGGCCGGCGTCCTGTGGCCGCGGCACGCAGCCGCAGAACCTGCACGGTGACACCGGCGCCGGGCAGCGACTTCGCGGTTCGTCGGCGACGCTACTGGATGCGGACGTTCAGCGAGTACGCGCCGAACGCGCCCGGGTCCCAGCTATCGACGATCGCATAGAGGGTCGCCGCGGCCGGCGCCGTGTACGTGAACGTCTCGGGGTCGCCGTCGTCCTGACCGACGAGGCAGGTCGCCGCGAGCGTGCAGTTGCTCGTGAGCTCGATCGAGCTGTCCCAGGCCGTGGTCAGCGTCGCGGTGATCACCTGACCAGCCGTCACGTTGACGAGGTAGATCGCGTCGGGGCCGTCGGCGTTGAAGCCAGAGCAGTTGTTCGCTGGCTGGATGTCGTTGGCGTAGCCGGTCGTGTTGCCGGTGACGGTGATGCCGCCCGCCACGAGCGCGCCCGCGGTGATGTTCTGCGCCTGCGCGCACGTATCGGGAGTCAGGTTGATCGGCGCGTCGATGGCTGCATCGATCGCCGGTGGTGCGTCGATCCCCTGCGGCGCGTCGATCGTGTGCGGCGCGTCGGCCGGATCCATCTTCGCGTCGACGTCACCGTTCGGCCCCGCATCGCCCGCGGACGCACAGGCGGTCAGCGCGGCCGACGTGGCCAGCAGCGACGCGAGGAGGGACGGCATCCATGTGATGTTAGATCCGCGATGGCCCCTTCCACAACCACGTGATGACCCGGCTGCGACACGCCGGGCTCTCGCAAGTGCTTGTTGTTGGCACGCGTGATGCTGAACTGGCGGGCGTCGAAATGGAGGACCGCCATGACGCGCATCACCAAATGGCTCGCCGGCGGCGCCGGACTTGCGAGTGCATCGTACGCGACGTATGTCGCGACCACATGGTTTCGCTACGGACGCCCGAAACGAGCGCAGGGCGACGCGGCAGATCCGCTCCTCGACACCTTCATGCCTGCCTACGATGTCTGCGAACGGCACCAGGTCGCGGTCGAGGCGCCTGCGGAGGTGACGCTTGCCGCGGCGAAGGAGATGGACCTCGACAGCTCGCGCATCGTTCGCGCCCTGTTCAAGGGTCGGCAGCTGATCTTGCGCGGTCGGCCCGACACGACGCCACGGCCCAGAGGCCTCATCGAGGCGATGAAGTCGATCGGCTGGAGCGTGCTCGCTGACCGTCCAGGCAGCGAGATCGTCCTGGGTGCGGCGACCAAGCCGTGGCAGGCAGAGCCGGTCTTTCGTCCGCTGTCGCCGGACGAGTTCGCCACCTTCGCCGAGCCCGACTACGTGAAGATCGCCTGGACGCTGCGCGCGAGTCCAGCGCCCGATGGCGGCTCGACCTTTCACACCGAGACACGCGCCGTCGCGACCGATGCAGCCGCACGCGACAAGTTCCGCGCGTACTGGTCGTTCCTGTCACCGGGCATCATCCTGATTCGCCTCGCGATGCTGCCGGCACTCAAGGCAGCGGTCGAACGCACGTGGCGAGTCGAGGGCGACGACATCCTTCCCGACGCACGCGCGGTGCTCACCCACGCCGTGACGATCGACGCGCCCCCGAACCACGTCTGGCCGTGGCTGCTCCAGATGGGCTGCCAGCGCGCTGGCTGGTACAGCTGGGACATCCTCGACAACGCCGGCGTGCGCAGTGCGGATCACATCATCCCCGAGCTCCAGCAGCTGGCCATCGGCGACGTGCTTCCGGCGCGACCTGCCGGTGCCGAAGGCTTCAAGGTGCTTCGCATCGTCCCCGAGCGCGCGCTGGTGCTGAGCGGCCTCTCACCAGCCTGGGCGGGAACGTGGGCCTTCGTGCTGGAGCCACTGGGTTCAGACCGGACCCGACTCGTCACGCGCTATCGCGCCGCGTACCCACCGAAGGTGCGGATGTCGGTCATGGTGCCCGCCATCGCGCTGGTGCATGCATTCATGGAGCGCAAGCAGCTGCGCACGATCAAGCATCATGCGGAGCACATGCACGCCTCGTGACCGCGACGGAGTGTCGTGATGCCGAATCTATCGGTCGGGACCACCGCCGCACTCTGATACGACGCGGCGCATGAAGACGACCTCCCTGATCACGCTCCTCGCAATCTCCCTCGCGGGCTGCGGTACCTCATCCAAGAAGGCGGCAGGGGTCCCGTGCGACGCCAAGGCGCTCGCGGCGCTCTCCGCCGAGCTCGACAAGGCGAATGGCATCGGCCTCAACATCGCGGACGAGCAAATCAAGAAGGACGTCGACGCCGCGAAGGCCGCCGTCCTCGGCAAGCACTACGCCTTCACGGGTTGCACGTTCGCGAGCCAGGGTAACGACGAGGTGGGGTTCGGAGCGGCGACCGGCGGTGAGCCGTCCATCGACTGCACCATGAAGGACGGCAAGGACGGCGTCAGAACGTTCCGCAAGGAGGCGCTGGAGATCGGCCAGGACAAGGTCCGGCTCGACGTGAGCGGCGAGCTGGCGGTCGGCGGCATGAAGGGCTTCGAGCGCGTCGGCCTCCGCAACTGCGAAATCTCCGTCCACGACTGAGCCGCGGAGACGTTCGCCGTCTCGAGGCGTCCTGCGTGCGGTAAGAAGGGGCGTGCAGCAGTTCGCACCCGATCGTCCGGAGCCACGCGCCGTGTGCACGCGGTGCCTGCGTCCCGTCACCGTGTGTTACTGCGCGTCGCTCCCGCGGCTCGAGACCACGACCAAGATCGTGATCCTCCAGCATCCGCGCGAACGGTTCATGCCGATCGGGACCGCGCGGATGGCGAGCCTGTGCTTGCCGCAGACGACGATCCACGTCGGCATGCGCTGGAGCGAGCACGCCGCACTCGCGGCCCAGCTCTCCGATCCGGACCGGCCACCGATCCTCCTGTACCCGGGCCCCGACGCGAAGGACATCCTGCGCGAGCCGCCGCAGGGGCCGGTGACGCTGGTCGTCGTCGACGGCACGTGGTCGCAGGCGCGGAGAGTGATGCGCGACAACCCGGTGCTCCAGGCGCTGCCGCGCTACGCGTTCGTGGCGCCCGAGCCCTCGACGTACCGGATCCGCAAGGAACCGAGTGACGAGTACGTCTCGACGATCGAGGCGCTGATGCACGTGCTCGGCGCGCTCGAGGGAGATCCCGCGCGCTTTCGCAGCCTGCTCGATCCGATGCGCGCGATGATCGATGCTCAGATCGCCTGCCAGGCGAGCTCGCCGCGCCGGAGCACGCCGCGTGTCGTCCGGACCGGGCCACCGCGCCGCCCACTGCCCGAGGTGACGCGGTGGGATGACCT
>Ga0113563_10000318_pt1 | contig 21916 bp, 15 predicted proteins | sample Mud3Dept3metaG_FD_80117 | JGI IMG/M metagenome (GOLD analysis project Ga0113563, IMG submission 80117) | Freshwater wetland microbial communities from Ohio, USA, analyzing the effect of biotic and abiotic controls - Mud 3 Core 4 Depth 3... | ecosystem: Environmental > Aquatic > Freshwater >... | reverse complement strand
TTCGAGCGTGGCCAGGTCGCCCAGCGCGTAGGTCGGGGGCGCGCTCAAGCCGGCGACGGTGCCGGGATTGACCAGCAGGGTTTCGCCGCCCTTGACGTTTCTGATGCGCGCAATCAGCGCCTGGTGGCTGTGGCCGCAGCACACGAGGTCCCATTCGCCGGTGGCGGCCATGCCTTGCGCGATATGCGGATAGTGGATGGCAAAAATCCGCCGGCCGGCGATTTCCAGTTGTGCGTCGTTGCCATGGTAGCGCACCACGCTGCCGGGCTCCGCGGCAAGGCGCATCATGGCCATGACGTCCCCGACATTGTTTCCGTGCACGACGTGCACCGGCAAGCCGATGCATTGCAGTGCGCGCAGGGTATTGGCGCCGATCACGTCACCGCAGTGAATGACCGCCTGCGCGCCCTGCGCCGCGGCGGCTTTCACCGCTGCAGCCAGCAGTCCGCTATGGTCATGGCTGTCGGAGACGATGCAGATTTTCAAGGTTGTGAACAATAAGCAGTAAGCGGTAAGCGGTCCGGTGCTGGTTTCTCTGTTCACCGCTCACGTATTTTAAAACATCGGTTTCTTCGCGGCGCGCTTATAGCGTTTTACGCCGTCCAGTATTGCCTTTTTGGCGCCCAGCGGGCCGACCCATTTGCCGACCCTGACCCATTTTCCGGGCTCGAGATCCTTGTAGTGTTCGAAAAAATGCGCGATCTGGGACAGCACCAGCTCGGGCAAATCCTGTTGCGTTTTGATTTTCCGGTAGAGGCTGCAAAGTTTGTCGATTGGCACGGCGAGCACTTTTTCATCTTCGCCTTTTTCATCCTTGAGCCTGAGCATGCCGATCGGCCGGCAACGCACCACCACGCCGCTGATGAGAGGCACCGGGCTGAGCAGGAGGACGTCGACCGGATCGCCGTCGCGCGACAGCGTGTGCGGGATATAGCCGTAATTGCACGGGTAGTGCATGGAGGTCGACATGAAGCGGTCGACGAACAACGCGCCGGTTTCCTTGTCGACCTCGTATTTGATCGGATCCGCATTCATCGGGATTTCGATGATGACATTGAAGTCGTCGGGAAGATTGCGACCGGAATCAACTCTGTCTAGATTCATGTTTTATTCCAGGGGTACGAACGCCGGGTGGATTGCGGCAGCATTATACCTTGCTGACAAGCGGCGCCGCCCGGAGCGGGCGGTCAGTGCAGGGTGGCGTGCTGCCGGGTCCCGCTCAGATATTGCGCGATGAGCTGCAGCAACTCCGCCTCGTGGTAGGGCTTGCCAAGAAAGGCATTGACGCCCAGTTGTTCGGCGTGACTGCGGTGTTTTTCGGCGGTACGCGAAGAGATAATGATGATCGGGATGGCGGCCGTTCTGGGGTCGTGACGTATGTTGCGGGTGAGATCGAATCCGTCCATCCGGGGCATCTCGATGTCCACCAGCATGACGTCGGGGAGCGTCTCCTTGAGCTGCTCCAGCGCATCGACGCCGTCTTTCGCGGTGAGCACGTGATAACCCTCGCGTTCGAGCAGCCGGCTGGTGATTTTTCGCACCGTCAGGGAATCGTCCACAACCATGACCACGCGGGCCAGCGGCTTGCTCAAGACCGGCTGGGACACGGCGGGACTGGCCGCTGCGCGCGGGTGCTGGGCGAGTTGCACGGGATTAAGAATGAGCACGATCTTGCCGTCACCCAGGACAGTCGCGCCGGCAATCCCGGGCACCCGCGCCAGTTGCGGATTGATGGTCTTGACGATGATCTCCTGGTTCCCGATCATCTCATCGATATGCAATGCCGCGCGCTGAATGCCGCTGCGCAGCAACAGGACGGAATTGTAGCTTTGGAGCTGGGCGGCGGTATGGTCCGAGCCCAGCAGGTGCTGCAGGTAACGGAGCGGATAGGTGTGGCCCTGGGATTCTATCGCGCCCCGCTCGTAGAACCCCGACAGCGTGTCCGGTTTGATCCGCAGCACCTGTTCCACCATGGCCGAGGAAATCGCGAATGTGCTTTCTCCGCCGCGTACCAGCACGGCCTGGGTCACGGCCAGGGTGAGCGGCAGATAGATGGTGAATGTCGTGCCTTTGCCGTGAATGGTTGCCGACTCGATGCGTCCGCCGATGCCCGTGATTTCACTGCGCACGACGTCCATCCCGACGCCGCGGCCGGACAGCTCGGTGATTTCTTCCGCGGTTGAAAAACCCGGAGTGAAGATCAATTGTATGAGTTCCGCCTCGGATGGGTCCCGTCCCGCTTCAAGGAGGCTTTTTTCCAGCCCCTTGCGGCGCAGTTTTTCGAGATCAAGGCCCGCGCCATCGTCGCTCACGATGATCACGATCTCATTGCTTTCCTGGCGCAGCGTGAGGCTGATCTCGCCGATCTCGCTTTTTTTCGCGGCGCGGCGCGCATCCGGAGATTCGAGCCCGTGCGCGATGGCATTGCGCAGCATGTGCTCAAGCGGCGCGCCTATTTTTTCCAGCACGCTGCGGTCCAGTTCGACGTGGCTGTCGCGTATTTCCAGGTTGGCTTTCTTGTCGAGCTCGCGGGCGGTCTGCCGCACAATGCGGTACAGGCGTTCGTTCAGATTGGAAAAAGGCACCGTGCGCGTGCGCATGAGTTCCTGTTGCAGGTCGCGGTTGATGCGCGCCTGCTGCAGCACCGCGGCGTCGACTTCGCCCAGATTCTTGAGCAGCGTCTGCTGGATCGTGGTCACGTCATGCAGGCTTTCCGCCATCATCCTCGTGAGTTCCTGCAGGCGCGTGTAACGGTCGAACTCCAGAGGATCGAAATCGTGCTTGTCTGCATCCAGGACCGACAGGCGTGACTGCATCTGGGTGTCGGCCTGAAGTTCCATCTCGCGCAGCTGGCCGCGCAACCGCGCGATGCTGTCGTTGAGGTCAAACAGCGATTGTTTCAGGGTGCGCAATTCGCCTTCGATCCTGGAGCGGGCAATGCCGACTTCGCCCGCTTCGTTGACCAGCCGGTCCAGCGTATCGGCGTTGATCCGCAACATTGCCGCAGGGCCCGCCAATGGCGGCTCGATCCCGGGTGGGGCGAGGCCGGGAACGGTTATCGCCGGTTTGGCCCCGGGCCCGGCCTCGGGCTGGGCCTGCGGCTGTATTTCCGCCTTGCCGCCGCCATGCAGGCTCTCTATGCCCTCGCTCAGACGGTCCATTTGAGATTCAAGCTCTTCGATCAGCCTGGCAACGGGCGAGGCCCCGGATTCAAGCGCACCCTCCATTCTGCTTTCCATCAGATGCGCGAGTTCGCCCAGGCGCATGGCGCCGGCCATGCGCGCGCTGCCTTTAAGCGTATGCAGGGTGCGCTGCAGGGACTGTTGAATCTGCGCGTCGTCGGGTTTGGCCTTCCAGTCGCGCAGATCGTTGCCGATGAGCGGCATCAATTCCTGTGCTTCCTCCAGGAAAATCGGCAGCAACTGGGGATCGAGATCGTCACGTATCGCGCGTTTCTCGGTTTGCCGGGGAGCAGCTACCGCCGCCATGGCGATAATCTTGTCATCGCTGGAAACGGGGCGATAAGGCGGCGGGGCCGGACTTTCGGCCAACGGCGGCGCCGCTGCCGCGGGTGGTGCGGGCTGCTCGGCTGGCGGTGGCGCCTGCAGGCGCGCAATCAGCATCCGCAGCGTTGCCGCTTCAGCGCCCGAATCGGCCGCGGGCTGCAACCGTGAAATACTCGACAGCATCTGCCGCAGGCCGGTGAATGCGGCTGCCATGATCTGGATATCGGCGTCGGCGACGATGTCGCGCGCATGCGGCAGGCACTGCTCCAGGGCCGCTGCGAGATCGGCCAGCGAGCCGAAGCCCGCGGTGCGGGAAATGCTGGCGAGGGTGTGGGCGGCGCGCAGGAATTGATCTGTCGCTTCCGTGCCCGGGTGGTCGTGCCACGCCTTGAATTCCGCCTCCAGCATCGCCAGGTGTTGATGCGCTTCCTTGAGGTAAATGTCATAAAACGGACGGGCGAGGCGCACCGCGCCGATGACTACTTCCGGTTCCGGAGCGGCGGGGGGGGTGTCCACGGGGCTAGCCGCTGCGGCCGTGGCGACTTTGGCGCCAGCGCCGGCAACAGCCGCCATGCCCGGGGCGCCTGGGCTTTTCAGGCGCTGCGCGGCCGCGATGAGGTGCTGCGCGTCAATTTCCGGTTCTTTACGCGATTTGAGCTGGCCCACCCAGGTCGAGAACGAGGCGCTTGCCGAGGTGATGAACTCCAGCAGGTCCGGGGTGGCGGGGTAATGTTGCTCCAGCCAGCGGTTCATGACCTGTTCGATTTCCCACGCAATCTCGCCAAGGTCGGTGAGTCCGACCATGCGTCCGCTGCCCTTGAGCGTATGAAAGCCGCGGCGTATCGTGGTCAACGCTTCGTGGTTGTCGGGTTGACTCCGGCTCACCGGAAGCGCCGTATTGATATTGGCCAGCACTTCCTCTGCTTCCTCGAGAAAAATGCCCAGCAATTCCTCGTTGATCAGAGTGGCGCCCGCAAGCCTGGATTCGGGAGATGGAGCGCGGTGCGCCGCTGCCGGCACAGCGGCGATGTTTACGTTTGTGGCGCCAACCGCGGTCGGTACTTCGACGGGGACGGGGCTGGCGAGGGCGCTTTCCGGCACGGGCTGGGCGGAAATTGCGGCGCGTTTGTCAAAGCGCTCGAAAAAAAGTTCAAGCGCCGGGGCGGTGGGCGGCCGGCCACGCAGGCAGGGATCAAGGAAGAATCCCAGGCTGCTCAGGCCTTCCGCAATCCAGTCCATGTCCTGCGCCGTCGCCGCATGGCCGGGCTGGGCGCACGCGGCGATCATTTCCTCGCAAACCGCCAGCAGTTCAGCGGCGCGCGTAAAACGCAGCATGGTCAGCGCCCCTTTTATCTGCTTGAGATGGGGGCGCAGCGTCAGCAGACCCTCGCGTTTGGCGGCATCCCGCGCAAACGCGTCCAGGACTTGCTCCACGTGCTGCAGGTTGCTGCGAATTTCCCTGGCGACCTGGGCCTGCAGCTGCATTTTGCTGATCTGCTGGCTGAGTTCGGCTCGCAGTCCGGCCGGAGGCTGGCCGGTCGACTTGCCTTTGGCGGCATCGAGCAGCCAGCCGGCCATGATGCCGACCTGCTGCTCAAGGTCGGGCGGCGCACTGGTGAAATTGTCTACGATGTTTTCGATCAGCAGAAAGGCGGAGGCCATTTCCGTGATCATCAGCTGATGCTGCCGGGGATACGGGTCGGGCAGGCGGGTCGCAACCATCAATATGACGTCAAGCAACCGGACCAGCTGGTGATTGCCGATTTCATCGATCTTGGCCTTGAGTGCTGTGACGAACTCGCGAAACTTCAACAGGGTGCCGGGGTCACCGGATATGTACTGGACCCAGGTGTTCTTGATGGCCTCAAGCCGCTGCCGGATATCATGCAGCGTCGGTTCCAGCCAGTCCATGTCGAATTCCATCAACCCCAGGATGTCGGGTTCCGGAAACAGGCTGTCGAGCTGATATAGCTGTTTGACGTCCTTGATGCGCTGGGTGTCGGCCTTGCATGTTGCCAGCGCGTACAGTATTTCGCGCAACAGCGATTCGTTGGCTGCCTTGGAGCCTTTGGCGAGGTCGCGCATCTGCAGGTCGATCTTGCCGCAGATGGACTTTGCTCCAGCCACCCACTCCGGTGCGGGTGTTTGGGACAGGCCGTCGATGAGACCCAAGGCCGCCCACCACAGCGCGCGCGGTTCGGGCAACTGCGCAGCAATCTGATCCATCGCATCGAGCGCCTGGCGCATGTCCTGCAACCCGGCCGCATCCGACGGATTGCGCAGCCAGCTCAGCAGGCCGCGTTGGAAACGCGAGCGCTGGGTTTGCAGAAAAGCGGTCAGTTCGCCGTCGGGGACGGTGCGGCTGTCGGGGTGGTGCGGTGCGGCAGGCTTGAGGTTGGGGTAGAACAGGTCCTTTTCCGACACTTCGGGTTTTCCCTGAAGTGTCGAGAGCTCCTGGTATAGCGGGAACAGTTTGATGGGAACGTTGGTTTCGCCTTTGGCCAGGCCGTCCATGAATTCCTTGAGCGCGAGCACCGCCCGGTCGATGACGGCCAGCGTCGACTTGCTCAGGCGCTGGCCTTTGCTGGCGCCCGCGAACGCGCTTTCTATGGTTTCGCAGAAGCGGGTGGCCCCGTTTAATCCCAGGATGTAGAGCGTCCCCTTGATCTGATGGAGCTGGTCGGGGCAGCCGCTCAGCACCCCAAGGTCATCAGGCGCAGCCGTGAACTTGGCGATGTTGTCGCGGACCGTTTTAAGGGCGTAGTCGACCTCGGTCTTGACCCAGGACAACAAGGTGGTGGCTACGATAGTGGTCATGACGGCGCTGAGCTTTAACTGAGTTTGAACCCGGATACCGACTTCTTGAGGTCGTTGGCGAGCGCGGTCAGCTGTGTCGCCGATGCCGCGGTCTTCTTGGTGCCCTCGGTAGCCAGCTGCGTAATGTTAAGGATGCCTTTCATGCTGACTGCGACCTTGGAGGCAGACTTTGCCTGCTCCTGGGTGGCGTTCGAAATGGAGCCGATCAATTCCGCAAGGCGGGTCGATACCTGCTCGATCTCATGCAGTGTCTGGCCGGCTTCGTCGGCGGTTTTGGTTCCGTCCACGACGCCCTGCGTGCTGCGCTCCATCGCCTCCACCGCGTCCTGGGTATCGCGCTGAATGCTTTTGACGATGGCGCTGATATGCTTGGTCGCTTCGGCGGAGCGTTCGGCCAGGCGCTGCACTTCCTCCGCGACCACGGTGAAGCCCCGTCCGGCTTCGCCTGCCGACGCAGCCTGGATGGCCGCATTCAGCGCCAGCACGTTGGTCTGTTCGGTGATGTCGGTAATCAGCTGAACGATCTCCCCGATTTCCTGAGAACTTTCACCCAGGCGCTTGATGCGCTTGGAAGTCTCCTGGATCTGCTCGCGGATGTCGTTCATGCCGCGGATCGCGTTCTGAACCGCCTGCGCCCCTTTTTCCGCTGCGCTCAGCGAGCCTTCCGCAACCTTGGCCGACTGGGTGGCGGTGTTCGATACGTCGTTGATCGATTTCACGATCTGCATTACGGACTGGCCGGTGGCCTCGATCTCGCTCGACTGTTTCTGGTTCGCCGCCAGCAGCTGGGTCGTGATTTTCTGCGCCTCGCCGGTCGCCGAGGTCACCTGGGTTGCCGCCTTGGTGATGCCCAATACCAGGCGGCGCAGTTCCTCGATGGTGTAGTTGATCGAATCGGCAATGGCGCCCGTGATGTCCTCGGTCACTCTGGCCTGCACCGTAAGGTCGCCATCCGCCACCCGGCCCATCTCGTCAAGCAGGCGCAGAATCGCCTCCTGGTTGCGTTTGATTTCCTGTTCGCTTTCCAGCGCACGGCGTCGCGCGTCGTCGAGAAAGACCTTGCCCAGCAGGATCAGGCTGGCGAGGGCGAACAGGGCAGACAGCACGGCCGCGAAGATCAGGTAGCCCTGGCTTGCGGCTTGCTGTTGATACGTCTCCGTCAGCTGAACCGGCAGCTTGAGCAGGTTTTCACTGGCGGCAAAAATCTCGCGACTGCCTTGCTTGGCCCCGGACAGCGCCTGCATGTTGGCCAGTATGGTCTGCACGCTCGAGGCAAACGGCGCAAAGAGCTTGTTGAGTTCGCCGATCTTGCGCTTTGCAGCCGCGCTGGTGATTGCGGGGGCCGCTCCGGGCGTCTTGGCCTCGTCCAGGAGCGTGTTCAGCATGCTCTGAAACTGGCGCGTATTGGCGCCGAGCTGAGAGGCGATTTGGGGATTGGGATTGTCGGTGGAAAGCAGGCGTATGGCATTGATGAAGTCGAAGTTGGCCACGTCCGCGTGCATTTGCCTGGCATAGGTGATCGTTCTGTAGGGTTCTCCTGAATCTACGACGGCAACCGCCAGTTCCTTGGTCAGCAGGTACAGCCGCGGGGCGGATTTGTCTATGGTGCTTTCCAGCTGCTTCAGGTCAATCAGGGTCTGCTTTTGCCCCAGGATCAGGTTGATGTTCGCGTGCACCGGCTTCCACAGTTTGTCCAGTTCCTGAAGGACCGCTTGCGCTTCATGCGTCGAGGGGGGGACGCTGACGCCAAATTTGTCGCCGCCTTTGGTCAGCAGGCCAAGGTTTGCGATGAACTGGTCACGGCCTTTCTGAAGCTGATCGAAGGCCAGCGCGCTGCCCTGTGCCGCTTGCTGCGCACTGTTTGCTATACGCTGCGAAAGCATCTGCATCTCGGTTGCTGTTGAAATATAGACCGTATTCTTCGACGCTTCACGGTAGGTGATCAACACGGCGATTGCGGCCAGGAGGAGAAACACGCCAAGCGCTGCGAGCAGCACCTGGAACTGGCGCGCCACCGGCCATCGGCCGATGATGGGCAGCCCCCCGCCGATCCGTTGCGGCGCCGGCTGCGATGCGGGCGCGGCGACTGCGGCGCTGCCTGAGGCAGACGCGCTGTCTGTCTTGACCTTGCCTAGCTTTTTCCCAAGAAAGGCTTTTATGTCTGGAACGGTGATCTGCATGTTTGCCTCGCTGCTGCGCTGTTGAATTGAACTGGTGTGCTATACACCGACCTGGAGGAAATCGGGGTGAGCAACCAGCCCGCGTACGTCAAGCTGTTTCCACCTGTTGCCCTGTGTGTCGAGATATTCCGCGGCCGACCATTGTGCCCGGGCCGTGCTGTTTTCGGCCCGCAGTTGCTCCTCGCGGTAGAGGCCGAGCACGCCGTTGATCAGAAGACCGCTGCTCATGCGGTATTTTTCGGCGAGCAACAGCAGCCGCGTCTGATCCGTGGCGACAAGCGGCGCGTTGCCCAGGAACGCGGGAAAATCGATGATGCTGTAAAGTTTGCCGCGAATATTGGCCACGCCCAGGAACCAGGCGCGTGTCAGCGGCACCGCTGCAATGGGCGGCACCGGAATCACTTCTCCGGCATCTGCCAGGTCGATCAGCCATTTTTCGGCGCCAATCTGCAAACCCAGCCTCGAAGCCGACTGGCCGGCGTCGAGGCTGACCAGGCGCGCGGACAGATCGCGCTGGTATTCGCGCAGTGAAGGTTTGTCGGCCATTTATCCGAGAGCCGATATCTTGGCCAGCAGGTCTGCCTGAATAATCGGCTTGACGATATAGTCTTTGGCGCCCTGGCGCAGCCCCCAGACTTTGTCGGTTTCCTGGCCTTTCGAAGTGCAGATGATGACCGGAATATGTTTTGTGGCGTCATCCCGGGTCAGCGCCCGCGTGGCCTGAAAGCCGTTTTGTCCGGGCATCACGACGTCCATCAGCACCAGGTCGGGGTTCAGTTGCCTGGCCTTGGCCAAGGCGTCTTCCGCGCTGTCTGCGGTGGTCACTTTGTAACCGTTCTTGAGCAGCATGTCGGTCAAATACTGGCGCTCGGTGGGGGAATCATCGACGACGAGAATGTTCTGTATGGCCATGGTTGTGTAGTCTCCTGGGAATGATTAGGCGGCGGCAGCCGGCGTGGTGTAATCCTGGACTGCCTGGATCAGTCCTTCCTTGGTGAAGGGCTTGGTCAGATAACAGTCGGAGCCGGCCAGCCGGCCGCGGGCCCGGTCGAATACGCCGTCTTTGCTGGAAAGCATGATGACCGGCGTTGATCTGAAAACCGGGTTTTGCTTGATCAGCGCGCAGGTCTGATAGCCGTCGAGCCGCGGCATCATGATGTCCACGAATATGATTTGCGGCTTATGGTCGCTGATTTTAGATAGCGCATCGAAGCCGTCTTCGGCAAGAATGACTTCATATCCGGCCTGGCGCAGGAATATCTCCGCGCTGCGCCGGATGGTGTTGCTGTCATCGATAACAAGGACCTTGATGGCACTTGTCGCCGGACCTGTCACTTTTTTGTATCCCCCCAAACTGCCGTTTCTGGTTTTGCATTAACCGCGCAGCACGGTACTGTTGCCAGCCAGTGTGCGATCGATGTCCGGCACGCCTGATGCCCCGTTCCGCGAATGACGCCGGTCCGAAACGAAGGTCCCGCATCCATTGTTATCGGAAGCGCTGAGTCTTCCTTCAATGTCTTATTTGCGGTTGAGGTTGTAGCTGGACTAACTGCGGGAAATCATACCTGCATGATAAAAAAATGCAAATCTATCATTATGTTAGATTTTAATCATCATTCAGATTGGCAGGAGATCATGCGTATCTCATTCAATATAATGGAAATGTTCATTTAAAATGAGTTTAAACCGAGGTTTTATACCCATAGAGTGACCGGAGCGTGCCGCGCGCGCATCCGTTACGGTTCCGGCGTGGGCTGGTGTTTGCCGTTGCCCAGCCGCCGGACTGCGGCCAGTGGTCAATGCGTCAAATGCGGCATGCTAGGATGACCGGAATGGGGCGACAGGAAAAAGAGCATATGAAACTTTCTATAGCCGGTCTTCTTCCCGGGTAGGTGTCCTGAATGGCCGGCTTTCGTTATGGCCACGCCGCGGCGGACCCGTGGCGTGATGCCGTGCAATCGTGCCTGGTGCAGCTCGGGCAGGGTCCGGCGAATCTCGGATTCCTGTACGTCAGCGATCTGCTGGCAGATCACATGGGCGACATTCTGGCCCTGTTCAGGCAGGGGACGGGCATACAGCACTGGGTCGGCGCCACAGGCATCGGCATCTGCGCCACCGGGCAGGAATACCTCGATCAGCCGGCGATCGTGGCGATGGCCGGCGATTTCGAGGCCGGCTCGTTTAACGTCTTTTCCGGCATCGGGGACGAAGGCGATATCGATGCCGCGCTTCTCCAGTGCGGCAACACTCCCGCCAATTTTGCGATCGTTCACGCCGATCCCCGTAACCCGCACGTGAGCACACTCGTCAGCGTTCTGGCGCAACACGTGGAAAGCGGGTTTCTCGTCGGCGGCCTGACCAGTTCAAGGGGCCGCAACATCCAGATCGCAGATGAGATCGTCGAGGGCGGGCTCTCAGGCGTGTCCTTCTCGGACGGCATCACCATTGCCACCCGCCTGACGCAGGGATGCTCGCCGATCGGGCCCAGGCACGTGATTACCGCGTGTCAACGCAATGTCATCATCAGTCTCGACGGACGGCCCGCGCTCGATGTGTTCAGGGAAGATATCGGGGAAGTGCTGGCTCGCGACCTGAACCGCGTCGGCGGTTACATTTTCGCCGGGTTGCCGATTGCGGGCAGCGATACCGGCGATTATCTGGTGCGCAACCTGGTTGGAATCGACCCGGCCAACAATCTGATCGCGATCGGGGAACTGGTCGAGCCTGGCGCCTCCGTACTGTTTTGCCGGCGCGACAGGGACACGGCGCGCGCGGACATGGCGCGCATGCTGGAAAGCATCAGGCAGGGGTTGTACTCGCAGCCGCGCGGCGGCGTGTATTACTCGTGCCTGGGGCGCGGCGCAGGGCTGTTCGGGCCCGATTCGGAAGAGCTCAGAATGATCAGCGAGGCCCTCGGCAAATTTCCGCTGGTGGGTTTTTTCTGCAACGGCGAAATTTCCCACAACCGGCTCTATGGCTATACCGGCGTGCTCACGCTGTTCATGTGATCAGAAATCGACGTCGTCGTCGGTTATGGGACGCTTCTTATGCCGCTGGTGTTGCCATAAGGCGAACACCACGGACGCCAGCGACAACCCGAGCATCAGACCCGAGATCGGGCGGGTGAAGAACAGCCAGAGATTGCTGTCGGTCATGATTGCCCGTATCAGGTTGACCTCGATCTGGTCGCCGAGGATGAGGCCGAGGATCAGCGGTGCGAGCGGAAAGCGGAATTTCACCAGCCCGTAGCCGATCACGCCGAAGATCAGCAGCACCCAGACATCGGACACGATGTTGTTGAGCGCAAACGCGCCCACCATGCACAGCACCAGCACGATCGGGATCAGCATCGACTTCGGCACCGTCACGATGCGCAGGAAGAACCGCGCCGTGAGCAGCATGAGCAGGATCATCAGCGGGTGTGCGATCAGGTAAGCGGCAAAAATGCCGTAGGCAAGCCGGGGTTCCTGCGTAATGAACAGCGGCCCCGACTGTATGCCGTGTATCGTCATCGCACCCAGCATCACCGCCGTCACCGCGTCGCCCGGGATGCCGAAGGCGAGGATGGTCACCAGCGAGCCGCCGACGTTGGCGTTGCACGAGACCTCCGAGGCGATGATGCCTTCGGGGTTGCCTTTGCCGAAACGTTCGGGATGCTTGGAGATTTTCTTGGCCTGGTCATAGGCCATCACCGTGGCGGCGCTGCCGCCGATTGCCGGGAGCACGCCGATCACGATTCCGACCAGCGTGGTCCAGACGACCAATACCGGGCGGCTCAGAATTTCCCAGATCACTTTGAGATGAGATACGGTGAGCGGCGGCGTCTTGACCGGCGCTATCGTGCCGGCGCCCCGCCCGAATTTCTCTATGTCGGTCATGATCTGGGCGAAGGCGAATATCCCGATCAGCACCGGCAGAAACTGGAAGCCGTTGCGCAGGAAATCCCAGCCCAGCGTGAAGCGCGGCGTGCTCATTACGGGATCGGAGCCCACGATCGTCACCATCAGTCCGAGCGCGCCAGATAACAATCCCTTGACCAGCGAGCCTTCGGTGAGTCCCGCCACCATCGACAGCGCGAATATGAAGAGGGAGAAATACTCCCATGGGCCAAACTCGAGCGCGATCGCGGCGAGCTGGCCGGTTGCGCCGATCAGGAACACCCCGCCCAGGAGTCCCCCGAAAAAAGAAGACCACAGTCCCAGCCATACCGCGCGTCCGGGCTCCTTGCGCGCCATGGGGAAGCCGTCGAACGTGGTGGTGATCGCCGACGGCGTGCCGGGAATGCCGATCAGCGCCGCGGTGATCGCGCCGCCCGCCGATCCGCCGACGTAGACGCCGGTCATCGCCGCCAGGCCCTGCAGCGGATCGAGGCCGAAGGTGAAAGGCAGCACCATGATGATCGTCATGGTGATGGTGACGCCGGGCAGCGCGCCCCCGATGAGTCCCGCGAAAGTGCCGGCGAGCAGCGGAATGAGATACTTGAAGTGCAGGATGTTGACGATGGCCGTGCCGAGTTGCTCGTACATGGCTCAGATTCCCGTCAGCGTGCCGCGCGGCAGCAGCACCTGCAGATATTGCTCGAATACGACGTAGGAGACGAGCGCAGTGGCTGCCGCGGTGACGAGCACGATGATCCAGCCGCGCAGCGACTGCGGCCGCTCGAGCAGCGGTTGCAGCATGGCGACGAAAAGAAAAGTCGAGATGCGGTAGCCGGCCCAGGGCAGCAGCGCAACGTAAAGCCCGAAGATGATGAAGGTCAGGGCGACCAGCCTGTAGTTCTTGGGTGCGGCCGCCTGTGGAGCGGTTGGCGGTTCCACGCGCCCGGCATCGCGCTCCCGCCGTGCCGACAGCATATCAATCCCGACCAGGAGCGCGCTCAGAACAGCAGTGATTCCGAGCACTATCCGCGGATAGAAATCCGGGCCGATGGGCACCAGCGCAGACTGCTGCAGTCCGCGCGTCAGGTACAACATGAACAGAGACAACGCCAGGCAGGCCAGCCCGGCGATGGTGTCACGGCTAAAGCGCATCGTTTGAATTCAATCAGGACGGGCGGGGCATGACATGAGCCCCGCCCGGACTGCGTTCGGTTATTGACGCTTCAACAGACCCAGGTCGCGCGACAGGTCTTTGTTGAGCACGTCGTTCTGCTTGAGGAACTCGGCGTAACCCTTACGGTCAAGATAGCGCACTTCCGTGCCCTGGACCTTCATCGACTCCGCGAAGACGGAATCCTTGGCGGCTTTCGCGCACGCCGATTCGAGGGCGCCCTGGATGTTGGCGGGCGTGCCTTTCGGGACCAGGATGCCGCGCGAGACGGCATAGACGACGTTATACCCCAGTTCCTTGAAGGTCGGCAGGTTGGGCAACTCGGGGCTGCGTTTCTCCGTCGCGATGGCGAGGAACCGCAGTTGCCCTGCATCCACCTTGCCCTTTTGCGTGAGATTGCCGTCCGTGAGATCGTTATGCCCGCCAAGAATCGCGTTCATGCGCTGGGCGAGACCGTCATACGAGACATACTTGAACTTGAGCTTGGCTTCTTTCTCAAAGATCGCCGGGAAGAAATGGCTGGTCGAGCCCAGGGAAGCGCCGACCGTGATCTGGCCGGGCCGTGCCTTGGCGTCGGTTATCAGTTCCTTGAGCGTTTTCCACGGCGTCTTCGGGCTGGCCGTCAGAATGGAGGGCGTGGACGCGACCAGGCAGATCGGCTCGAAGTCGGTATAGTTGATATCGGAGAGCCCCGTGTAGTACGTCGAGTGGATGTAATCGTGCACGGCGTACAGCGAGTAACCGTCGGGTGGCGAGTTCTTGGCCTCGCGCGCGCCGACGGTGCCGGAGGCGCCGCCGATGTTGGTGACGACCACGGTCTGGCCCAGCTGCTTTTGCAGCGCCTGCGCAAAGGGGCGGAAAATGTTGTCGGTGTCGCCGCCGGCCGCCCATGGCACGATCAGCTTGATGGGGCGTTCCGGGAAGGCGGCGAATGCCGAGGCGGACACAAGAAGCGCGGCAACAGCTACGGTCGATAAGACTTTCCTCATGGTTTCCTCCACTGGGTAAAGATTGTTATGGTGGTGCATCTTAGCAATGCGCTCCCGGACTTGCAATTAAGAGCCTAAGACCCGGAACCCACGCTGCGCGGATACCCGAACGGAATTAGACGAGTTCTAATAACCGACCGCCTGGCCATCGGTGCGCCGTTCTGACGCACCGAGATAGCCGTCATCCATTTTGTAAATCAACTGGGCGCGCCCGAAGTCGGTCGACCAGCGGTCGGCCTGCGGCATGTCATGCCCGCGGCTTCTCAACTCGTTGACGACGTCGGCGGGCACGCCGTGCTCGATCCCGACTTTCACGCCGCTGTCGATGCGCCAGCGCGGCGCATCGGCCGCGGCCTGCGGGTTTTGCCGGTAATCGACCGTGCGCAGCATGACCTGAGTGTGGCCCTGCGCCTGCATCGAGCCGCCCATCACGCCGAAGCTCATCAGCGGCTGGCCGTTGCGTGTGACGAATCCCGGGATGATGGTATGGAACGGGCGCTTGCGCGGCGCGACCACGTTGGCATGATCCGGACGCAGACTGAAGCCCGAACCTCGATTTTGCAGACTGATGCCGGTGCCGGGAACGACGACGCCGGAGCCGAAGCCCGAGTAGTTGGACTGGATATACGACACCATCATGCCCGATTCGTCGGCGGCGGTGAGATAGACCGTGCCGCCCTTGCTGGGGTTGCCGAAAGCGGGCGTGCCGGCTTTTTTCAGGTCGATCAGCCTGGCGCGTTCCTTGAGATAGCTTTTGTCGAGCAGCGCGGCAGCCGTGACGCGCATGGTTGCCGGATCGGATACGTGCTCGTAAATATCGGCGAATGCGAGCTTCATCGCCTCGATCTGCAGATGCAGGCTGGCTGCGGAGTCGACCGGCAGCGCGGCCATATCGAAATTTTCGAGTATGCCCAGCGCCATCAATGCGGCGATGCCCTGGCCGTTGGGCGGAATTTCGTGCAGCGTATGGCCGCGATAGTCGATGCCGATCGGCTCGACCCAGTCATTGGCGTGCGAGGCGAGATCGTCCAGCGTGAGCGCCGCCCCGCACTGTTTCGAAAAGGCGGCAATTTGTTCGGCGAGATCGCCTTTGTAGAACGCTTCGCCCCGGGTTTCGGCGATGCGCCTGAGCGTTTTGGCCTGGCCGGGGAACGCGAACTTCTCGCCCACTTCCGGCGCGCGGCCGTTGGGCATGAAGGCTTCGGCAAATCCCGGCTGGGATTTGAGCAGGGGCACCTGGTTGGCCCACAGCCGGGAGATCGTCGGCGTCACCATGAACCCGTCCTGGGCGTATTTGATCGCCGGTTCGAACAGGTCGGCAAACGGCAGCTTGCCGAACTTCTGCGACAGGTCGGCCCATGCCGACACGCAGCCGGGTACGGTCACCGCATCCCAGCCGCGCTGCGGCATGGCATTCAGGCCCTTGAAGCGGCCCGGGTTCCACGCGGCAGGCGAGCGCCCGGAGGCGTTCAGTCCGTGCAGTTTCTTGCCGTCCCACAGTATGCAGAACGCATCGCTGCCGATGCCGTTGCTGGTGGGCTCCAGAACCGTGAGCGAGATTGCGGTCGCCAGTATGGCGTCCACGGCATTGCCGCCTTTGAGCATCATGCGCAACCCGGCCTGTGCCGCGAGCGGTTGCGAGGTCGAGACCACGTTGCGCGCCAGGACCGGCATGCGTTGCGAGGTGTAGGGAAATTGCCAGTCGAATGGTTTCATGTAGGTATCTGTGAGGGTGAGTATCGGATTTTAGCGGGAAACGAGCGGTGCGCCAGGCCCTGTGGTCATGGCGCGGGCCGGACGGGAAAAAGAAACGCGGCGCGTTAACGCCGCGTTAACCCTTTCACCGGGAAGCCGGGGGTCATTCAGGCTGTATGCCCGCCTCTTTGACCACCTTGATCCATTTTGCGATTTCGGCGCGGTTGAATTTGTCGTGCTGCTCGGGCGTGCTGGCCACGACCTCCGCACCCTGCTGGGCGAGATTTTTCTTGACTCCCGTATCGTTCAGCGCCTTCACCAGGGCGGCATGCACGCGGTCTATGACGGGGCGCGGCGTGCCGACCGGTGCGAACAGGGCGAACCCGCTCGACACGACGAAATCTTTCAGGCCCTGTTCCCGCATCGTCGGAACGTCGGGGGCCGCGCCCGAGCGCTTCTCGCCGGTCTGCGCAATCATGCGCAGCCGTCCCGTCCGCGTGTATTGGACCGCCGCCGGCATGCTCGGGAACTGCATTTGCACGTGTCCCGCGACGAGGTCGGTCATGGACGGGCCCGAGCCCTTGTAGTGGACCGCCGTCAGCGAGATTTTCGCGATGGAGTTGAGCAGTTCCGCGGACAGGTGGCCCACGGTGCCGCGGCCCGCGGTCGAGTAAAAGATTTCCCCGGGTCGCGCCCGCGCGATCGCGAGAAATTCCTTCAGGTTCTTCGCCGGCAGCGACGGATGCACCACGAACGCGGTCGGCACGTCCGCGATCACGCCGATCGGCGCGAAATCCTTGATCGAATCGTAGGGCAGCTTTTTGATCATCGCCGGATTGATGGTGTGTCCGGCGGAGACCATGATCAGGGTATAGCCGTCGGGCGGGGACTTCGCCGCGATTTCAGTGCCGATGGTGCCGCCGGCACCGCCGCGGTTGTCGATGATGATCTGCTGCCCGATCATTTCGCTCATCTTCGGCGCAAAGACGCGGGCGATGATGTCGGTGTTGCCGCCCGGCGCAAACGGCACGATCATGCGGACCACCCGGGTGGGATAGGTCTGCGCATGGGCCGCGCTTGCGGCAAGTGCGCACAGCGCCCCCGCGCAGGCCAGGCGGAACAGGTGTAACCAGGATTTCAAAGTCATCGGTTTTCTCCTTTGTTTTAGGGTGAGCGGCCCGCGGGCTGAGCGCAGCCCGGCGGTGCTGGTCTCGCACTTCCCGGTTTCTGCCTCGCGACACGAAATGATACTACATCGCGCGCGCCGGATTCTGTCCGGCGTTCGGTCCCCCCGTCGGGTAAAATCGGCGTTTGGTGAGATGCTCTTCAGGAGAAATCATGGCGTCCAGTCGCATGACCATCATGGGTACCCGGCATGTGATATCCGCCGGACATTATCTGGCGGCGCACGCCGGATTCCAGGTTCTGGAGGCCGGCGGCAATGCGGTCGACGCCGGGGTGGCCGCGGGTCTGGCCATCGCCGTGCTGCAGACCGACAAGGTCAATATCGGGGGGGTGGCGCCGCAGATCATTTACACTGCCAAAAACAGCAAGGTGCATTGCATAGACGGCCTTGGCGTGTGGCCGCAGGCGGTGACGCCGGACTATTTCATGAAAAAGCATGGCGGCAAGATTCCGCCGGGGGTCGAGCGTTGCGTGGTTCCGGCCGCGCCCGACGCCTGGATCACCGCGCTGGCGAATTTCGGCACCATGAATTTCGGAGAAGTGGCCGCAGCCGCCATCCGTTTCGCGCGCAATGGCTTTCCGATGTATCCGCTGATGTCGCAGTTCATCGCCGACAACCGCGCATCCTATGCGCGCTGGCCGTCGAGCAGGAAAGTTTTTCTGCCCAAGGGCAAGACGCCGCAGCCGGGCGAGGTTTTCGTGCAGTCCGATCTGGGCCGCACGCTCCAGTACATGGCCGATGAGGAGAAGCAGGCCGCGCGGCGCAAAGGGCGCAAGGCCGGCCTCAAGGCCGCGCGCGATGCCTTCTACAAAGGCGACATCGCCTGCGAGGTCGCGAAGTTCATCGAGAAGGAAGGCGGCCTGATGCGCTACGAGGATTTCGCCGCGTTCAAGGTGAAATTCGAGCCGACGGTGCACACGCGTTTCGAGGGTATCGATCTGCATGCGTGCGGCCCATGGTCGCAGGGTCCGGTGCTGCCGATGGCGCTCAATATGCTCAAAGGCTATGACCTGAGGCAGATGGGGCACAATTCGGCGGCGTACATCCATGTCGTCACCGAGGCCCTCAAGCTCGCTTTTGCCGACCGCCACCATCATTTCGGCGATCCGGATTTCGTCAAGGTGCCGATCGCAGGGCTGATGTCCGACAAGTACGCAGCGTACCGGCGCTCGCAGATCGGCATGGATAAAGCGCAGCCGGAAATGCCGCCGCCAGGCGACCCCAAAACGCTTTCCCTGCTGCAGCATCGCTGCGTGCCCGTGCCGCAACCCGATGAAGCGCCCGGCCCGGGCGATACTTCATATGTGTGCGTGATCGACAGGCACGGCAATGCATTTTCCGCTACGCCGAGCGACGGTTCCGACAAGACACCGCTCATCCCGGGAGTGGGCATTCTGTGTTCGGGCCGCGGCACGCAGTCGTGGGCCGATCCGGCGCATCCGTCCTCGGTCGCGCCGGGCAAGCGCCCGCGGCTGACGCCCAGCCCCGCGCTGGCGTTCAAAAACGGCCGCGTTCATATGCCGTTCGGCACGCCGGGCGGCGACGTGCAGCCGCAGGCCATGCTGCAGGTGTTCCTCAATATCAATGTCTTCGGCATGGCGCCGCAGGACGCGATCGAGGCGCCGCGCTTTGCGACGTACAGCTACCCGGGTTCGTTCGAACCGCATGCGTATTTCCCGGGGCGGCTGTATCTCGAGTCGCGCATCGATAAAACGATCGGCGCTGAACTCGCGCAACGCGGCCACCGGGTCTACTGGTGGGACGACATGACCTGGCTCGCCGGCGCCGTGTGCACTATCCTGAACGATCATAAAACCGGTGTGCTGCACGGCGGCGCGGATCCGCGCAGACCGGCCTATGTGCTTGGCTGGTAATGCAGCGGCAGCAGGGCAGCGTAACCATAGAAAAGGAGGGGTAAATAATGAATAAAAACAATGGACTGCATGTTTTAGTCGTGGTGGCTGCCTTGGCGGCAGGGCCGGTGCTGGCGCAAAGCGCGGCGAATTATCCGAACAAGCCGATACGCTATATCGTCGGCTACACGCCGGGCGGCACGGCCGACATGCTGGCGCGCGCGGTGGGCCAGAAGCTGACCGAGGCGTGGGGCCAGCAGGTGATCGTCGAGAACCGGGCGGGCGCGGGCACCAATATCGGCACCGAAATCGCCGCCAAATCGCCGCCTGACGGTTACACGCTGTTCATGCCGACGGTCGCCAACGCCATCAACCCGACGTTGTACCCGAAACTGAATTACGACCCGCTCAAGGATTTTGTCTACATCACCAATTATGCGAAAGTGCCCGGCATCCTGGTGGTGCATCCGTCGGTGCCGGCCAGGAATGCGAAAGAACTGATCGCGCTGGCCAGGGCGCACCCCAACGCGCTGCACCACGGCTCGACCGGCATCGGCAGTCCGCATCATCTGGCCGGGGAGATTTTCAAGACCATGGCAGGGGTGAAAATGATCCACGTGCCGTACCGGGGCGCGACCCCCGCTATCTCCGACGTTGTCGCCGGCCATATCGAGGTGTATTTCGGCGCCATGGTGTCGACGCTGCCGCACGCCAAGAGCGGGCGCCTGCGCGCGCTGGCGGTGACGAGCTTGAAGCGCGTGGCAGCCGCGCCCGACGTTGCAACGCTCGACGAGCAGGGGTTGAAAGGGTTCGAGACCGGATCCTGGTTCGGCATGGCCGTGCCCACGGGCACCTCGCGCGACATCATCAACAAATTGCATGCGGAGGCCATGCGCGCCATCGCCGCGCCCGAGCTGCGCAACCGCATGATCGCGGAAGGCGCGGAATTCGTCGGCGACACGCCGGAACAGTTCACGGCCTTCTTCAAGTCGGAAATCGAGAAGTGGGGCAAGGCGGTCAAGGCGTCTGGAGCCAAAGTCGATTGAACCCGGAACCGCCAATAACAGCGAGGCTTTATATGAGGGTATTCAGCAGCCTGCTTGTCGTTTTGATGGGAGTGGCGTTGTTCGCGGATGCCGCTCCGGTCAGCGCCCGGAATTATCCCGATCGGCCGATACGCCTGGTGGTCGGCTTCCCGCCGGGCGGCGCGGCGGACATTTTAGGCCGCATCGCGGCGCAGCAGCTCACCGATGCGCTGGGCCAGCAGGTGGTGGTCGACAACCGCGGCGGCGCGGGCGGCCTGATTGCCACCGAGATCGCCGCCAAGGGCGCGCCCGACGGCTATACGCTGCTGTTTACTTCCATCCCGCATGTCATCAATCCTCATCTGTATCGCAAGGTCAACTATGACGCGATCCGGGATTTCACGCCGGTCGTACAGTTCGTTGCCGTGCCGCTGATGATGGCGTCGCACGCTACGCTTCCTGCAAGCTCGGTGAAAGAGCTTATCGCGCACGCCAGGGCGCATCCCGGCCAGATCAACTACGCATCGGCGGGCAGCGGCTCCTCCAGCCATCTGGCGATGGAGTTGTTCAAGACCATGGCGGGCGTGAATCTCGTGCACATCCCGTACAAGGGGACGGGGCCGCTCACGGCCGACCTGATGTCGGGCCAGGTCAAACTGACGATCGCCAGCGCGGTGCCGCTTGCGCCGCCGGTCAAGGCAGGCCGGTTGCGGGGGCTGGCGGTGACCGGCCCAACGCGTTCCGCAGCCTTTCCGGACCTGCCGGCCGTCGCGGAAACGGTCCCCGGATATGAAGTCGTGAACTGGTTCGGCATTCTGGCGCCGGCGGGCACACCCGAAGCGATCGTGGCGCGCATCAATGCCGAACTGAACAAGGCCTTGCAATCTCCCGATCTGATCAGGATCCTGAATTCACGCGGCGCCGATGCCGCGGGCGGGACGCCGGAGCAATTCGCCGGTGTAATCAAGGCCGATTTCGCCAAGTGGGGGCAGGTGGTCAAGGCATCCGGGGCGCGCGTTGACTGACGCCGCACAACTTCCCGATCCGCGGCGCTGGCCGGCGCACGGCGCGGATATTCCGCTGTTACGATTGGCGCTGGCGGGCGAGGCCGGCGATCCGGCGGCGCAGCAACGGCTGTTGCTTGAATTGCAGCACTGTGTCGAGCAGGGCCGGGACGAGGACATCCTGGGCGCGCTGCGGGCTGCCCCGACTCCTGTTGCATATGCGCATCTGTGGCAACGCATATGCGCGGCGGCCGACCCGCAGCAGGACGATGGCGGCGCCATCGTCGCAAGATTGTTTGCGATTCCGGTGGTGCTGGTCGCGGGGGCGAAAAGCCGGACCGTGGTCTCCGGCGTCATTCCCGACATTGCTGAAATCACTGCGCTGCTCGAGCAGCACGGCGCCATCGGGGCCACCCGCAATTTCGGCCTGAGCAATGCTGCTGCTTCGCTGCATACCCTGGAACGCATTACGCCGGGACAGGCGTATCGCTGGGCCCATGATTTCATGCGGACCGGCGCACCCCGCACTATCGCAGCCGATCCGATAGAGGTGGCGCCCGGCCGGGAGCAGGTCCATCTGCGCTTTCTGGTCGGCGCAGGCATAGGCGCGGC
>Ga0113563_10000317_pt1 | contig 21932 bp, 15 predicted proteins | sample Mud3Dept3metaG_FD_80117 | JGI IMG/M metagenome (GOLD analysis project Ga0113563, IMG submission 80117) | Freshwater wetland microbial communities from Ohio, USA, analyzing the effect of biotic and abiotic controls - Mud 3 Core 4 Depth 3... | ecosystem: Environmental > Aquatic > Freshwater >... | reverse complement strand
GACCGACATCCCCTTTTCCCGCTGGAGGCGGTTGATCAATTCCAGGATCTGCGCCTGGATGGTGACATCCAGGGCCGTCGTCGGTTCATCGGCGATCATCAGCTTGGGACTGCAGGCCAGGGCCATGGCGATCATGGCCCTCTGGCGCATGCCGCCACTCAACTGGTGGGGGTACTCCGTGACCCGTCTTTCGGCCGCGGGAATCCCGACCATCCTGAGCATCTCGACCGAGCGGTTCCAGGCTTCCTTTTTCGACAATCCTTCGTGAAGGGTCAGGACTTCGGAGATCTGATCGCCGATCTGAAAGACCGGATTCAGCGAGGTCATCGGCTCCTGGAAGATCATAGAAATCGATCGGCCGCGGATTTTCCGCATCTCCGCTTCCGACAGGGAGAGCAGGTCCTTTCGGTCAAAGAGGATCTTCCCCTGGACGATCTTTCCCGGAGGGTCGGGGATCAAGCGCATGACCGAGAGGGCGGTGACGCTCTTCCCGCAGCCGGATTCGCCCACAACCCCGAGCGTCCCTCCTTCGGCCAATTCGAGATCGACCCCGTCGACGGCTTTGGCCACACCATCGTCTGTATAAAAATAGGTGTGCAGGTTGCGGATTTTCAAAAGCAGATTGTTTGTTTCACCCATAACCTAATCCAATGGCCCCTATTCTTCGCTGTCTGCTATTTCAATAGGAAATTTAGTATGTTAGAATATCTTACCCTGCCTTTTTTGTCAAATCATTCGCGAAGAAAAAAATCAAAAACAAGGGGTCACCGGCTTCAGGGCGACCCTTTCTTTCCGCACCACCTTCACGAGCTCCACCAGGTTCTTAACCAGGGCTTCGTGCAGCTTTTTCCCTTTGGCGGCCGTGGCAAGAGTCGGATCTCCGGTCACGCCGCTGGGTTGCGTGGCTTTGCGGAAGCTCTCCAGGGTCGAGGGCGTGAAGGCCCGGTCGTCATTCACATACGGATCCGGATGGTGGAATTTCTTCTTCTGGGGAAGGTTCCTAACCGCCTTTCTTATATCCACCAGCTCCGGGAAAATGTGCATCATATGGGAGGTCTCCAGCTCTTCCGCGTGGCCGATCCCCCCGGCCGGGGACTCCATGATTTCCCGCGAGGTTCGGTCGGCGAGAAAAAAGGGGTCGGCGATGGTGACATAAGCGCCGGTTTCGTTGCGGACCCGCGAAGCGGCGATCTGGAGAGGCGGGAGGTTAGCCATCCGATGGCCATTGATCACGATCAACCGCTTGAAACCATGATAGATCAGGCTCCGCAACACTTCGTAAAGCACCTTGGTCAGGGTTTCCGGCGATATGGAAATGGTTCCGGGGTAAGCCATATGGTGGGGCGACCACCCGTACCAGCAGGGCGGGGCGACAATTGTTTTCGTGAGCCTCGCGGCGTCTTCTGCCAGGCGGATCGCCACCAGGGCATCGTTCCCCAGGGGGAGGTGAAGACCATGCTGTTCCGTTGAACCGAAAGGGACGATGATGACGCTGTCCCTTTTCAAATAATCCCTGACTTCAGGCCAGGCCCATTCGTATAAATATAATTTTTCCATATCTCCTCCCGAAAACTTTTTTTCTTTCTATGGGACACTATAAAGAAGATTGAGAACGCTGTCAAGAAACGTCAACCCCGGCTCTTCTCCCCGGTTTAAACGAGGTGGGCAAACCGGCGGATTTCACAATCCCGGCCGAAAATTCCCTCCCCGTTTCCCCCGAAAAGATCCAGGACATTCGGGTCCAAGAAGTCATCATCGGGGCCAGACCGGACCCGGAAGGAATGAGAGGAAGATTACGGCTCCCCGGGGGGAGTTTTACGAAAATTCATCTCTCAGCTTTTTAATAAACCAGGCCCCCAGGTGAGAATAGGAGGGTAAAGGAGCGACAGAAGCAGAATAAAGATCATGCAAATCAAGTAAGGAGTCATGCGCCCAAAGGTTCTTTCCGGCGACGTTTCGGCCATCTAGCTGGTCAAATAAAGGGTCAAGGCCACGGGGGGGTAAGCGTGCCCAGGCAGAGAGCGATGGTTACAAAAGTGTAAAACCAGACAGGATCGAACCCCTGCCGCGGGAGAGGATTCTAACAGGAACAGCTTATTTTCAGGCTACGTGGTGTCTCCGCGGCGGCATAAGATTTTTTCGAAGCCCTCAATAATATCCATATTTCAGCAGAGCGCGGTGCATGGCCAGGACGTTTTCGGGTTTGCAGTAAGGCGTCAGGCTGTTGGAACTGGCGAGGATATAGCCCCCCCCGGGCCCGATCTCTTCGATGCGTCTTTTCACTTCCGCCTCGGTTTCCTCGGGGGTTCCCCGGGTGAGGGTATAGTGAAGATCGATGTTTCCGACCAAGCAGATTCGGGTCCCATATCTCTTTTTAAGAGCGAGAATGTCCATGGCATTCGGCTCGATATTCGCCAGGCCCTTCATGCCCAGGGTCAAAAGGTCGTCGAGAATCGGCATCAGATTTCCATCGCTGTGGTAGATCCAGGGAATCCGGATTTTTTCGGCGACCCTTTTCATCCGCGGCAGAAAGTGCTCCCGGAAAATCTTTGGCGAGAACATGGGTCCCTGTTTCCAGGCCAGATCTTCGGGCACGATCAGGAAATCGAATCCTAAGTCGTTTATTTTGGTGATGGCCTTTTCCGCCCAGTTTACGAAGAGATCCAGGATTCGGAAAACGAGCTCCGGGTTGTCATACAGCTGCAGGCTGAAATGCTCGATGCCCATGCTCAGATAGGTGTTGCTGACCCCGATGCGGGTCGTGACGCCCAGCGCCCGGTTGCCGCCCCGGAAGCGGGCCACGAAATCGCGGGCGGGCTGATAGAAAGCGTCATCGTCAGGATTTGGCAGATTGATTTTTTCCAGGTCCCCTTCGTTCTTGATCAGGCCGTCGATAAGGATGTCCATGCCTTCAAAGGTTTGGCTTTTCACATACCGGGGCGGGGCGATGCTGAAGTTCAGGTTGTCGACGGCCAAAACCTCGAAAACGGCGGGGGAAAATCTAACCCCGGGGAGCGCAAAAAGCTGCGTCACCGTGGCCTTTTCAAATTCCTTGCGGTTCAGCAGCTTTTCGACCAGGGCATTATGGATGCTGCTTTCAACCCAGGGAACCCGGTCCGGCTGTTTTCCGCGAAGAGCCGTAAGGACTCTTTCTCGCGAGGTCATAAAAGCTCCTTGCCAAAAGATTTAAAAATTCGGACCGCGAGCCGAAGGGCCCGCTTTTTTAGTGTACCAAAAAAGTTTGCGGAAATCGATTTCTAACGCAGAAAAGGAAGAGGGGCAAGAAGAAAGCGGAGCCTTTTCTATCGTTGACCCGCAACCCGAGAACGTTTTAGGATAAAGAGCAGCGGGGTAAAATATCTGAGAATTTGAAAGCAGGACAAATGAGCCGCACACCGCCTATTTTTTACGGATGGCACCTGGTTGCCATTTGCGTGATCAGCATGATTCTCATTTACGGAATCCGTCATTCTTTTGCCGTCTTTTTCTCCCCGATTTTGGAGGAATTCCGCTGGAGCCGGGGGGACATTGCCATGATGATGTCTCTCAACATTTTGATTTACGGCTTTTTGGCTCCCCTCGCCGGCGCCCTTGCCGACCGCTGGCGCGCGCGGGTTCTGCTCCCGGCAGGGGTTATCGTTCTGGGGATTGCGACGGCAGGTTGCGCCTTAGCCACCCGGCTATGGCATTTCTATGTTCTCTTTGGGGTCCTGATGTCCGTTGGGAGCGCCTTCAGCGGCTGGCCGATCTTCGCGCCGGCACTCATGAACTGGTTCGCGAAAAGGAGGGGGCTTGTAATGGGGTTAGGGCAAATGGGCGGCGGGTTGAGTTTTGTCTATTCCATTTTTGTCGAGTTTGCCATCCGCAATTTGGGCTGGCGCCAGACCTTTTTGGCGCTGTCCTTCATTTTAATGGCCACTCTTCTGCCGCTGCTCTTACTGTTCTTCTACTACAAACCTCAGGATCGAGGGATGTCGGCCTACGGGGTCGACGGCCCCGGCCTACCTCAACGGCAAGCGGAAATGAGAGGAGGACGAGGACGACCTCCGGCCGGGGGGGGATTAAAAGAGGTCCTGCAAACTCGGCAACTCTGGTTCTTAGTCGCCTCTTACGCCCTTTACTGGGGGATTGCCGGATATATGATCATGGCCCATCAGGTGAGATTCCTCCAGGACAAAGGGTTCAGCAGTGCGTTCAGCGCTTCGATTTTTGCGCTTCTGGGAACCATGATTTTTTGCGGACAACTGTCGGCGTTTTTGTCGGATTGGCTCGGGCGGGAAAAAACCCACACCCTCGCAACTTTCCTCTCGATTACGGGCTTGGCGGTGCTCTTAGGGGTCGGGGAGAGCTCTCCTGGCTGGCTCCTCTATATCTTTGCTCTGCTCTTTGGGTACGGGGGAGGGTTGGCAACCCCCGTCACCTATGCGGCGTCCGCCGATATTTTTCACGGGAGGCATTTCGGAATGGTAGGCGGCCTCCTCTTGGGCGGGATGGGGTTGGGAGGTGTTCTGGGGCCGTGGCTCGGCGGATACCTGTTCGATCTTTCCGGAAGTTATAAATACGCCTTTGCTTTCTGCATCATCAGCCTCGCTCTTTCCACCCTCTTCCTTTGGGTTGCCGCCCCCCGAAAGGCCGCCCTGGCCGATATCCCTCCTCCGAAATGAATTCCCATTTAAGTTCCTGATAAAAAGTGTCGAACCTACTTCAGGAAATGTCATGCCCTTGACCTGGGCGATCCCCGGGGAAATTTGGGGTCCGGCCCCGGAGAGGGGCGCATTGATCTTTTGCTTTAAAATACGATGAACTCGCAAAAAGTCGGCAAACCGCCGGTTTCGTAAAAAGCTCTCCCGCCAAGGCGGGACAAGGCGCGCAATCCCGCTCCGAGCGGGACAGATGGACTTTTTACGAGACCATCAAAGAGGATTAGTCGGCAAAGTGGAGTTCAGCCCCGGGAGTAATTCTTAAAGGCACAAATATTGCTTGATATCATGGTGTCGATTTGCATTGGCGGATCGGTTCTTTACTAAGAGGAGATCGAAATGGCACAAAAAGGCAGTATCCTGATCGTTGATGATGAAGTCGGCCCCCGCGAATCGCTGCGGATGATTCTCAAACCCATTTATGAGATCTATACGGCCACCAACGGGGAGGAAGCCCTGCAGGTCATGCAGAAGGAAAGCATCGACCTGGTGACTCTTGATTTGCGGATGCCGGGGCTTTCGGGAATCGATGTCCTGCGGGAAATCAAAAAAATCCGGGCGGACGTGGAAGTCATTGTCATTACGGGGTACGGAACCTTGACCAATGCTCAAGAAGCCATCCGTTACGGGGCCGGGGACTTCATTTCCAAGCCTTTCAATGTGGCCGATATTATTGCCATTATCAGCAAATCCTTTGAACGCCGAAATTATAACCTGAAAATCAAGAATCTGATTCAACAGATCAAAGATCTCAAATCCACAGGCTCCCAGGAATGCGCGGGCCAAATGGCGCATTAGGGGATTTTTCCTCTCGGTTTTCCATCCTTCCAGCCTTTTTATTCCAGCCGCCCAGGATTTCCGGAGTCCCGGATTTCGCCCTCGATGAGAGATCTTCTTTCATTTTATTCTAAGTTTTTATGCGTTGTTTGCCGATAATTTTATGAATCTTTTATCCAGGGGCCCCTTCCGCATAGTCAAAAAAATGACATTGCTGGGAAGAATGGTCTGGACAAGGGAGATAAGAATTTTTAATCATTTATTTATCCGAATATAATCAGATACTTATTATCATGTTTCCTTTGGCATACTCATTGCAAACCAATATTTTTAAGGTTGAAAACGATTTTTGGAAGGATTATTGGCACCTCCCGGGCGATCCGGGAAGAGGGAACTTTTCAGGCGGGGTTTCAAAGATATGGTCTGGGGCAAGATTATCGGACAGGGAGCAAAGAGAGAAAACGGGCCGGAGGGAAAACCGGTTCGGGACTTTGAGCGCATAGAACCCGCTTTCCTGCGCCTGGCGACGCTCGTCAAAGAGAAGAAGGAATTCAACCTCCTTCTGGAGCATGTCGCCCGGGAATCTTTGCCTTGTCTTCTGGCGCATCGCTCTTCGATCTTCACCGTCGACGCCGGCAGCGGTATTCTGAATGCGCAGTATTCCTTTGCCGAAAATCCGCAGTACGAGCAGACGGGGGTTCTGGAGGAAAAAGAAGTGGTCCGGAGAACGGCCAAACAGAACAAGGCTTACTTGCTTCGAGAACCCAGGGATTTTTCCGATCTTCTTAAGAACGGGGAGCGGGAGCGGAAAATTGCATCCCTCATCACCATTCCGATTCCGGACGGGGAGAGAGTGAATTGGATCCTGAGCGTCGCCCTCATTGACGGGAGCCGACGTTTCCATTCAAAAGATCTGGAGTTCCTTTCGTTCTTCACCTTCCACCTCTCCATTGCTTTGGAGCAAAGGCGCCTGCAGGAGGAACTGGAAAATGCCTCAGGCTTCCAGAAGAACTATGAAAAATACCTGGATGACATTCTCTCCCAGCTTCTGAGCCTTCAGGAAAATGAGCGCCAGCGGATCGATGGCCATATCATCAAGCTGCTTCCCGAAGAAAAGAACGTCGAACCGGCCGCGGGTAAGCCTGTTGCGGAATCGGAGGCCGCGGATGACGGGGACGGTCTGGAGGCGCTCCTCTTCTCCCTCGCGGACGATGGAAAGTTTAAGGAGAATGGCGGCGGGGAGAGAGTCCGGGTGGACTTTGAAGGGGAAGATTTGGGGATAACCGAGGCCCATGGCGTGGGAACAGCCTTTGTGCGCACCCCCAACCCGATGGAACTGGGGGACCTTTTCGCCCTGAAGCTTTATCTGAACGACGGCCGGGGGCCGCTGATGGTCCAGGGGAAGGTGATCTGGACCAACCAATACGGGCAGGATAAGAAGCACCTGCGCCGGGGGATGGGCGTGAAATTCCTAAAACTCCAATCCGAGGAGCAGAAGAGGATCGGGGATTACAACCGGAAACGGAGAGCCGCCCTGGAGAGAACCCTCTGAAGCCGCGAACGGAATTTCAGGGGAGAACGAAGTTCTTTACAGAGTCTCCAAAGGTGATAAAATTTATAGAAAAGGCCAAAGCCGGTTATCGACTTCCCCAGTTTGAAAATTTTTGCACCGCTACCGGAGGATTTTAATGAAAGAAGACAACAGCATCGAGAAGTTCAAACTTTTAGGGAATTTTGTCAAAGAGCTGGCGGATATGAGCCAGCAGTTCGTGGAGTTAAAATCCTCGGAACTCCAGAGCCGGATGGCGGTGAAGCGTTACCGCGATGTTTTTTACAACCTTCCCCAGAGGATTTTTGTTAAAGACCGGGATTCAAAATATCTCCTGTGCAACGATCTTTACGCCCGGGATTTGCAGCTGCAGCCGGAAGAGATCGGCGGGAAAGGGGATGCGGATTTCTTCCCGGAGGAGTATGCGAGAAAGACCGAGGCGCTGGAAAAGCAGATCATCGAATCCGGAAAGACGGGGGAAACCGAAGAGACCCTGTGGCTGGGCGGGCAGGAGATCGTCGCCCAAGTCGTGCGCATACCTTTGAAGGATGACGAAGGGCACGCTGCGGGCATTTTGGGCGTTCTCTGGGAGGTCACCGAGAAGAAGCGGGCTGAAGAAGAAGCGCAAAAGTACCGGGCCCACCTGGAAGAATTGGTTTTTGCCCGAACCTCGGAACTGGAAAGGGTGGGCGCCCAATTCCAGGGAGAAGCCTCCGCCCGGAAGCGGGTCGAGGAAGAATACCGGAACGCGGCCGAGGAATGGGCGCGCCTGCGGTCAAGCTTCGAAGGACAGATCGGGGAGCGGCTGGCGGAAATCCAGCGAACGAATGAGCTGTTCCAGCAGGAGTCTTCTCTGCGCCGCCGGGTGGAGGAGGAGTTGCAGCGGACCCGGGAAGAAGGACAGCGGGTGCGGGCGGAATTGGAGGGGCAGCTTGCCGCCCGGACCGGCGAATTGCAGGGGCTGCAGGAAAAACTTCAGCGGGCAGAGGAGGAGAACCGACGCCTGGCGGGCGAATACCAGGGGGCGATGGAGGAGTTCAAAAAAATCCGCAGCGACCTCGAAAATCAACTTTCCGGGCAGGCGGGGCAGCTGCAAAAAATCAGCGAGCAATGGCAGCAGGAAAGCGCCGCGCGAAAGAGTCTGGAAGAGGAATCCCGCCTGGCGGCGGAGGATTTCCGGAAACGCCATTCCGAATTTGAATTTCAACTGACGGGGCGGACGGCCGAACTCCAGGGGGTTCAGGAGCAGCTGCAGCAGGAAATGAGTGCCCGGCGCAGGGCGGAAACAGAAGCGGCAGCGGCGGCCGAGGAAAACCGAAAGATCCGGAGGGATCTGGAAGAACAGCTTACCGGACGAGCGGAGGAACTGCGGCAGGTGAAGGAGCAGCTGCAGCGCGAAATCACCGAGCGCAGGAAAGCCGCGGAAGCCTTGCAGCAATCTGTGGCCCAGTTCTGGACCCTGATGGATTCGGTGGAGAAAACGCTCTCGGATCTCGGCAAGGATACGCTGTAACGGGGGGATTGGGGATGGGGGGTCGGAAAAGAGATCGGGTGCTGTTTTTGCCGCCCCCCCAGTCCACCGGCCGATGATTCAAACCGCCGCAGGTCGGCAAATCACTCATACCGCAGGGCTTCGATCGGGTCCAGATTCGCGGCCTTGCGCGCCGGATAGAAGCCGAAAAAGACTCCAACCCCTCCCGCGAAAGAAAACGACAGTAGAATCGCCGAAGCGGAAATGAGGGTTGGCCATTTGAAAAACTGGGAAATTAACTGGGAAGCGGTGATTCCCAGGGTGATTCCGATCACCCCGCCGACCAGGCTCAGCACCAGGGCCTCCACCAGGAACTGATAGAGAATATCCCGCCCCCGGGCGCCCACCGCCATGCGGATCCCGATTTCCCGCGTCCGTTCGGTTACCGAAACCAGCATAATGTTCATGATCCCGATGCCCCCGACCAGCAGGGAGATGGAAGCGATGGCCCCAAGAAGGATCGACATGACCCGGGCCGATTCCTCCGCCGTGGAAAAGGCTTCGGTCAGGTTACGGACGAAGAAGTCGTTTTCCTGGCTGGACCGCAGGCGGTGGCGCTGCCGCAAGAGCTGGGTGATCTGCTCTTCGGCCAGTTTCATGGTATCCTGCCCGATAGCTTGAACGCTGATCGAACGGACCATCCCCGGAAACTGCTGGCCGAAGAGAAGTCTCTGCCCGGTCGTCAAGGGAACGTAGACGACGTCGTCCTGGTCCTGGCCCCAGGTCGTTTGGCCTTTGACGGACAGAACGCCCACCACGGTAAAAGGGAATTTCTTCACCCGGACCACCTGGCCTACCGGGTCCATCTCGCCGAATAGATTCTCCGCCACGGTCTGCCCCAGGAGACAGACTTTGGCCGCCCCGTCCACATCGGCCTGAGTCAGGGGCCGTCCCTGGACCACCGGCCAGTCCCGGATGAGCAAGGCCTCGGGGGTGGTGGCGAAGGTGACGGTAGACCAGTTCTGGTTTCCGAAGACCACCTGGGTGACGCCCTGAAGGACAGGGGCCGCATATTTCACGGCCGAGAGCTCGTTGGCGATCGCCTTGGCGTCTTCCACGGTGAGGGTGGGCACCGACCCATGGCCCCAACGCATGCCTCCGCTGGTGGCGCTCCCCGAAAGGACGATCAGCAGGTTGGAGCCCATAGAAGCGATCTGCTCCTGGATCCGTGCTTTCGCCCCGGAGCCGATGGCGATCATGGCGATCACGGCGCCGACCCCGATAATGATCCCCAGCATGGTCAGGCTGGAACGCATCTTGTTGCGCCCCAGGGCTTTGAAGGCAATTCGCAGGGTCATGAAAAAAATCATGGCGTCTCCCCTTCGGCGGAGGCCGGGACCCGATTCAAATCCTCGGCGGCCTGGCGGGGCTGAACCCTCTCGTCCAGAATTACCTTCCCGTCCCGGAAGACGACCCGCCGACCGGCATAGGAGGCGATGTCGATTTCATGGGTTACAAGGATGACCGTGATGCCGGATTCCCGGTTCAACCTCTGGAAAATATCCATGATTTCCAGGCTCGTGCGGGTATCCAGGTTGCCTGTGGGTTCGTCGGCCAGGATGAGCGAAGGCTGGTTGACCAGGGCCCGGGCAATGGCCACGCGCTGCTGCTGGCCGCCGGAAAGCTGGCTGGGCTGATGATGTTCCCGGCCTTGCAGACCCACGGTTTTCAAGGCCTCCATCGCGTCCCGGTGCCGGTCCCGGGAGGTATGATTGTGGCGGTAGTACAGGGGGAGTTCGACGTTCTCCAGGGCGGTGGTCCTTCCCAGGAGATTGAAGTTCTGGAAGACAAAACCGATCTTCTGGTTGCGGATCCGGGCGAGTTCGTCCCGGCTCAGGACGGAAACATCCTTCTCGTCCAGAAAATATTTTCCCTGCGTGGGTCGGTCCAGGCAGCCCAGAATATTCATGAAGGTCGACTTGCCCGATCCCGAGGCCCCCATGATGGCTACGCACTCCCCGGCCGGGATGGCCAGATCCACCCCCTTGAGGGCCGGCACCTGCACCTCCCCCAGGTAGTAGGTCTTGGTCAGATGTTCAACGCGGATCAATTCAGACATGAAAATACCTTAAGGGCTTAAAGGGCGCTTGAATGCCCAAGAATATAGGAGCTATAGAAATTGTAGAGTTTTAGATTGAATTTTTTTCTCGGTGCTCCCTGCGGGCTCTGCGGTGAATAATTCTTACCGGAAGCCTCTCATGGAGGGCTGGGGCGTTTGGGAAGAGGCCCCGCCCTTGCTGTTCCCTCCGGCGACCTCGATGACGACTTCCTGCCCTTCTTTCAAGGCCCCGGAGGTCACCTCGGTGAAGGACCCGTCGGATATCCCCGTGGTGATCTCCACCGGCGTAGGGTTCCCTTCAGGGGCGGGGACCCAGACTTTAAACATCTGCGCCGGGGCCTGGGAGCTTTCCAGGCCCCGGTCGAGCCGATCGTATTTCTTCCTCTGCCCTTCTGTCAGCAGCGAACGAATTTTAAGGCGGTTGGCGGCGCGAAGTTCCCTGGCTTTGTTTTTCGCTTCCTCCGGGCCTCCGGCTTTTCGGGCGGCCAGAATTTCGCTCTGGGCATCTTTCAGGATCCGGGAGATGCCGGCTTGTTGTTCAGGGCTTAGTTCAAGCTCCGTTTTCAGTCGTTCCAGGATTTGTTCTCCCGTGACCGGAGAGGACGAAGGAGCGGAAGCCGCCGCGGCCCCCTTCGCAGGGGAGGCGGCGTCTTTCTTGGCGAACTCCGGACGGAACCGCAGGGCGGAGTTGGGAATTTTCAAGACGCTCTCCCGCTGGGCGACCAGGATGGAAGCGTTGGCCGTCATTCCCGGCCTCAGCTTCAAGTCCGGATTTTTAACCTGGATCACGACGTCATAGGTGACGACGTTTTGCACGGTCAGCGGCGCGTTACGAATATCGGTCACTTTTCCCCGGAAGGTCAGATTGGGAAAGGCATCCACCGTGAAGGTCGCTTCCTGGCCAATGGCCACCCGGCCGATGTCCGCTTCGCTCACGTTGGTGTCAACCTGCATGTCCGTGAGGTCCTGGGCGATGGTAAAAAGAGTCGGGGCCTGCAGGCTGGCAGCCACGGTCTGGCCTACGTCCACGTTGCGGGAAATGACAATCCCGTTCACCGGCGCCAGGATTTTGGTGTGGTCCAGGTTCACCTGCGCGAGTTCAAGCTCGGCTTCGGCCTGCTTGATTTGGGCGCGGGCCGACTCCAGCTTCGCCTGGGCCGAATCCAGCTGGGCTTCGCTGGCCTTTTGCTGGGCCTGCGCGGCTTCCAGCTGGGCCAGCGCCGAATCCTGGGCGGTCTGCGCCGAATCGCGCTCGCTGGCGGAAATCAGATTTCGGCGGAAAAGCTCCAGGGCCCGATCCAGACTTCGCTTGGTGTCGTCAACCGCGACTTTGGCTTTGAGCACGTTGGCTTTGTTGGATTCGACGTTCGATTTGGCCGTGGCAATATCGGCTTGGGCGTTCAGGAAGGCGGCTTTGGTGTTTTCCAGCTTGGCTTTGGCCTGGGAGACCTGAGCCTGGAAAATAGCCGGATCGATCTGGGCGATGAGCTGGTCTTTTTTCACCCGGGAATTGTAATCGGCGTAAAGTCTCTGGATCGTCCCCGAAACCTGGGATCCAACCAGGACGGTGATCACCGGGTTAATCGTGCCGTTGGCCGTCACGTAAGCGGAGAGGCTGCCCCGTTCCACCTTGACGGTCCGGTATTTTATGGAGGCTTCCGAGTCTTTGTAATAATACAGGTATCCCCCGGCGCCGCTGGCGAGCACCAGAATTCCGAGGATCCAGAAAAGATATTTTTTCACGCCTGTGGGTTTCCTTCCGGAGCGATTTTTCTTTTGAACCGGGTTTCAAAAATGGTGTAGAGGGTGGGAATAAACACCAGGGTCAGAACGGTCGAAATGGAGAGGCCGCCGATCACGGCGATCGCCATCGGCGCATTGGACTCCGAACCCTCGCCGAGGCCGATTGCCATGGGGATCAGCCCCAGGATCGTGCAAAGGGTGGTCATGAGGATGGGCCGCAGGCGGGTCCTTCCCCCCAGAATCACCGCCTCCTGGAGCTCCACTCCCCGCCCGCGCAGGCGGTTGGTGTAGTCGACCAGAAGAATCCCGTTGCTCACCACGATGCCGGCCATCATGATGATCCCCATGAAGGAGGTGACGGAAAGGTTCGTCTCCGTCAGGAAGAGGGCCCAGAGGACGCCGATCAGCCCCAGGGGCACGGAGAACATGATGATAAAGGGATCCAGAAGGGATTTGAACTGGGAGGCCAGAACCATGTACACCAGGATCACCGCCAGGATGAAGGCTCCCAGGAGGGCGATAAAGGACTCCTGCTGGCTCTCCACCGTTCCGCTCAGGTTGATTTTGAAATTCGGGGGAAGCGGCAGCTTGTCGAGGTTGGCCTGGATATCCGCGGCCACGCTGCCCAGGTCCCGGCCGAAGGTGTTGGCGGTGACATGAATGATCCGCTGCTGGTATTTCCGTTCGATCTGGATCGGCCCGGCCCCGGAGGAGATGGAAGCGATGTTGTCCAGCGAGATCGGGCGGCCCTGCGGGTTGAAGATGAAGATCTGGCCTAGGTCGGCGAGCGAAGTCCGGTCGCTCTCCCGGGCGCGCACGTTGATATCGTACTGGTTCCCGGTCCGCGGGTCGGAGAAGATGGAGGCGTCGTACCCGTTGATGAAGGTCTGCACCGCCCGGGCCACTTGGCCGACGCTCAGCCCGAGAAGGGCGGCGCGCTCCCGGTCGATCACGATGTTCTGCTGGGGATAATCGGGTTCCCGGCTGACGCGGACGTCCTTGGCCCCGGGAGTCGAGCGGATGATGGCGGCCACCTCTTCGGCCAGCTTTTCCGCGATTTTCAAATCATACCCGAGGATTTCCACATCGATGGGGTTTTCGTTCCCGAACGAGATCAGCATCCGCACGATCCCGCCGGAGCTGAAGAAGATGCGCACCCCGGGGAATTCCTGCTGGAGCCTCGGCCGCAGCTTCTCCATGAGGGCGTCCGAAGACAGGGCCCGCTCCTCGGGGGGGACCAATCGGGCGCGGATCCAGCCCATGTGGGGCCCGGTGTTCTGGGACCAGATGGCGGAAACGGTGCCGGTGGGCTGGCCGAAATTGACCTGGATGGCCTTGGTCTCCTTGCCGAGGGTCTCCTGGACGATCTTTTCCATGCGCGCGGCCACCCGGATCGACTCCTCCAGACGAGTCCCTACCGGCAGCTGGACAATGAAGCGGAATTGGCTCTCGTCCATGGTGGGGAAGAACTCGGTGCCGATGAAAAAATAGAGGGGCAGGCTGCCGAGAAAAGCGATAGACACGATCAGAACCACGGTCTTGCGATGGGCGAGCGCCCAGGTCAGAACCGATTGATAGTCGGCGTCGACCCGTTCGAACAAGCCCTTGAACCGCCACTTGAGCCGCTCCAGCCAGGTGGGGGAGGCGGGCAGGACCTCGTCGGCCTCGGGGTGCAGGTACCTGGCAGAGAGCACGGGGATGACCGTCAGGGAGACGAAATAAGAGGCGATGAGCGAGAAAGCCACGGTCAGGGCCAGCGGCGTGAAAAGCAGCTTGGCGATCCCGGTGATGAAGGCCACCGGCAGGAACACGATAATAGTCGTGATCGTCGAGGCCAGGACGGCGAGGCCCACCTCGCCCGAGCCTTTCGTGGCCGCGTCGTAGGGGGATTCGCCCAAGTTGCGGTGGCGGAAGATGTTTTCCAGGACGACGATGGCGTCGTCCACGAGCCGTCCGACGCCCAGGGCCAGCCCCCCGAGGGTGAAGACGTTCAAGGAAAGGCCGCCGAAGTAAAGCAGCACAAAAGCACAGACCACCGAAATGGGGATCGACAGGGAGACGATCAGCGTGCTGCGCAGATTGCGGAGAAAGACCAGAATGACGAGCACGGCGAGCCCGGCGCCCATGGCCGCCTCGTGCTGCAGGTTGATAATCGAGTTGCGGATGTAAACGGACTGGTCGAAAAGCTCGAGCATCTCCACGCCCGGGGGAAGCATCTTCTGGATCTTCGGGAGCACCTTGCGGACTTCGTCCACGATTTCGATGGTGTTGGTTCCCGAGGTCTTTTGGACGGCCAAGGCCACGGCCGGCTGGCCGTTCACCCGAATGATATTGGTCTGGTCCTGGTAGTCGTCGCGCACCTCCCCGATGTCGCGGATATAAACGGGACGGCCGCGAACGTTGGAAACGATGATGTTTTCGATGGGCTTCACCAGACTGAACTGGGTTTCGGTGAAGAGGCGGTAGTCGAAGGGGCCGGCTTTAATGTCGCCCGAAGGAAGGATCAAATTGGCCTGCTGCACCGCCTGGATCACCGCCTCCGGGGAAAGGTTGAAGGCCTGAAGGCGCTGCCGGTCGAAGTGAACCTGGATTTCCCGGATCTTCCCGCCGTTCACCCGGGCGGAGGCGACGTTGCGGACGTGTTCGATCTCCGGCTCCACCAAGTTGTAGGCCAGGTCGTAAAGCTGCCCTTCGTCGAGCCCTCCGCCCATGAGGGCAATGAAAATGACCGAAATCTGGGAAACGTCGAATTTGCGGATAATGGGATATTGGACGTCCTTCGGCAAATCGCCGTGGATCAGGTTGACCGCCTGGAGGACGTCCGACTGGGCGCTGTCGAGGCTGGTGCCCCAGTTGAAAAAGATGGTGACCAGGGAGGCCCCCTGGCGCGAAATGGAGGAAACGTATTTCACCCCGTTCACCGTGGAAACGGCTTTTTCGACGGGATAAGTGACCATCCGCTCCATGTCCTGGGGGTTGGCTCCGGGGTAAAAAGTGGCGACGGTGATCGACGGGAAGGTGATGTCCGGAAACATGTCCACCGGCATCTTGGAGAAGGAGATGACGCCCAGGATGATGGACCCCAGAACCGCCATCAAAACGGTGATCGGATTGCGCAGGGCGAATTTGGCCAGATTCATAAAAAGGTCCTATTTCTTCGGCTGCAGGGAAAGGCGGACCTGGCTCCCGTCTTTCAACAGAGCCTGCCCGGCGGTAACCACCTTTTCCCCGGGGGCCACGCCCTCCAGAATTTCTACGACCGTATCCTTGAGGATGCCCTTGCGGACCAAACGGCGGGAGACTTTTTCTCCCTGGAGGACAAAGACGAAATCCTGATCAACCTGAGAAACGATGCTCTGGACGGGGACGAGGGTCGCCCGGGGGTTGGAGCGGAGGAGAATTTGCGCGCGACCGAACATGCCGGGCTTCAGCAGAAAATCCGGATTGGGGATGGAGATCTGGATTTCAGCCGTGCGGGATTGAAGCTCCAGGGCGGGATTGATGACCTCGATCTTCCCGTTGAAGACGCGGTCGGGAAAAGCCGTGACGGTAATTTTCACCTCCTGCCCCTTCCGGAGAGAGACGAACTCCCTTTCGATGACGTTGACGACCATCTTCATTTCCCCAAGGTCCATGAGGGTCAGAATGGGGGTCGTGTCCTTGACCATGGTTCCGGGGTCGACAAAACGCTTGGTGACCCCGCCGTTCATCGGGGAAAGAATGATCAAATTCGCCAGTTGGGCCTGGGAGAGGTCCAGGGAAGCTTTGGCCTGCCGGACCTGGGCTTCGGCGAGAGCGAGATCGTTCTCCCAGGTCTTCTGGCGCAGGCTGTTCAGGGCCAGGTCGTAGCCGGCCTTGGCCACGTTGTATTTGGTCCGGGCCTCGTCGAGCTGCTGCCGGGCGACGAAGTTCTTTTCATAGAGCTCCTGGAACCGCCTCAGGTCGGCCTCGGCGAGCTCCATATTCGCCCGGGTCTGCTGAATTTGGGTTTGAACGGTTTCTTCGGCGGTGGCCCGGACCTGCGCCAGCCGAGCGCGGGCGGCTTCCAGGTTGGCCTGAGCCTGGCCCACGGTGGCTTCCGCCTCGCGTACATCCAGCGTGACCAGGACCTGCCCTTCCTTGACCCGGTCCCCTTCCCGGACATTGATGTTTTCAACCCATCCCTGAACCTTGGAGTAAATGGTAACCTGGGTGTGAGGAATGATGTCGCCGGCGCGCAGGATCCGGTCCTCGATGAGCCCTTGAGCGGCTGTCGCCACATCCACCAGGGGTATCTGGCTCAGGCCGGGTTTTTTCTCTTCTTTTTTGGCCGAAATGACCTGGGCCGCCCGGAACGCGCCCAGGCCGATAACGGCTAAGACGGCCAAAACGATAATCGTCCTGAATTTCTTCATACGTTCACTCCGCCCCAAAGGGACCGCAGTTGTCGGGCGCGGTTCCGATTCGTTCAGCGAGTTATTCCCATCGCCTTGTCGATCCGCGCCTCGGCGACCTTATAGTTATAAAGGGCATTGATATAGCTTGCCCGGGAGTTGGCCAGCAAAACCTCGGCATCCGTTATTTCCAAAGGCTGGCCCACCCCCACCTGATAACGGCCGCTGGCCAGGTCATAATTTTCTTTGGCCTGGGAAACGGACTTTTCGGTGACCGCGATGCTTTCAATGGCCTCCTTGAGACCGATGTAGGCCTGTTCCGCTTCCAGACGAATGTTCTGGCGCAGGCTTTCCTCCTGGGCTTCGAGATTTTTGAGGATCGCCTTCGCTTCCACGATCTGGTTCGGGGTCGAAAAGCCGCTGAAAATGGGAACCGTCAGCGTGGCTCCCAGGCTCCAGTCCCACTGCAGGTCGTTAAAGGGTTGGTTCGTGCGCCACAGGTGGCTGGCATTTCCGGAAAGGATGGGATAGTATCCGGAACGGGCCAGGTCAATCGCCCCCTCCTGGCCGCGTTGTTTCGCCTTGAGCTGCAGGATTTCCGGGCGCCGGGCGTAGGCCGAATCCAGGATCGAGTCCATGGCGGGGAGCTGCGGGCGGATCTCACCGATTCGCTCGATGGCGAATTGGAGATCTTCGCGCAGCCCCATGGCGTTATTGAGGGCGGCCCGGGCAACGTGGTAGCTGTTCTTGGCCCGAATGAGGGCGAGCTGGACGTTGGCCAGATTCACCTCCGCGTTGGTCACATCGATCTTCGGACGCGTTCCGGCCTCGTAAAAACCCTTGGCCTGTTCGAGCCTTTTTTGATTCTGGTTCAAGGTTTCTTCGGCCACTTGAATCAAAGCCAGGGCCTGCAGAACGGAATAATAGGCCTGTTTGACGTTAAGAACAACATTCAGCCGGACCGTGTCCCGGTCTAACTCGCTGGCCCGGGTGTTTTCGCGGCTGATCTTCACCGTATTGGCGGTCCGTCCGAAATCATAAATCAATTGATTCAGGGTCGGACCCATGGCAAAAATATCAAAAAATGTCCAACCCCCGTTGTTTCGGGTAAATCCCGCTGTCCCGCCCCCGACGGTAAGGAAGTTGTTGGTGGCGGTGTTGTAGCTGGCGTTGAAGTTGATCTGCGGGTAATAAGCGGCCAGCGCCTGTTCCGCTCTCGCTTTCTGGGCTTCAATGGAGGCCTGGGAAGCGTGCAAATTCGGCTGATATTTCAGGGCCAATTCGATGCATTGCTCCAGGTTGAGCGGCTTCCCCTGGGGAGGCAGCCCTTCCTGGCCCGGCACCGTCCCGGGGAACGCGGCGACCAGCACGAGGAAGAAAAAGAACCTGAAAACCCATTTTTTTCCCGAAGATTTCATTGTTCTACCCCTTTCCTGAATTATAACATAGCCTCATCATTTATTCGGCGATGGTTCCTGCTCCCCCGGCAGCCGCCTGAGGGCGGTTGCGGATCAGAAGCGCCGGAAGGATTCCTGCGGCCAGCAGCGCCGCCGAGAACACGAAGGCATCTCCGAAGGCGGAAACCGCCGCCTGCTTGTGCACCCAAAGAGCGAACAGGGTTTTCCCCTGGGAAAGAACTTCCGCCGGCGAATGGCCGGCGCGAGCCAGCAGGTCCTGCATCGCCTGCTGGGCCCGATAGAACGGAGGGGCAAAGGCGTCGTTGAACTGCTGCAGATAGTGGGCGTAGTGAAAAAACTCGCGCCGCTGGAGCGACGCCCCCAGAAGGGCGACCCCGAAAGCCCCCCCCACCTGCATGACCACGGTTAAAAGGCTTGAGGCCGTGCTGGTCTGGTCCCTGCGGACCGAGTTGATCGCGGCGCTCATGAGCGGAGCGTTGATCAGCCCCAAACCGACCCCCCGGACCACCTGCGGCCAAAAGAGAAACCAGTAGTCCGCTTTCAAGGAGAGGTCCTTATACATATAAAGGGAATAGGCGACCAGCACCGTCCCGAGAAACAGGGGGATCCTCGGCCCGATCCGGTCCGAGATGAGGCCGGAAAAGGGGGAAACGACCGCCACGCTGATGGCCGTCGGGACGAGAATGACCCCGGTCTGCAGGGCCTTATAGTCCAAAAGGTTTTGCAGAAAAAGGGGCAGAAGAAACATGGAGCCGAAAATGGCGACCGCCCGAACGAAATTGACGATATTCGCCATCAGGAAATTCATATTGCCGAACAGGCGAAGGTCTATCAAGGGTTCCGCCACCCAGTGGTAGGCAATGAGAAAAACCGTCAAACCCAAAAGGCTGGCCGCAGAACAGGCCAGGATGTAATCGGAATCCCACCCTTCGCGCTGTCCCTGGGCGAGCGCGACTAAAAGAAAGGCCAGGAAAAGGGAAAAACTGAAAAACCCGGCAAAATCAAAGCGGGGGACCGGCCTTTGGGTTTTTGACGCGGGGAGGACCCCAAAGGCTGCCAGAACCGCCCCGGCCCCCACCGGAATATTGATGTAGAAAATCGAACGCCAGCTGACTTCGTCCACCAAATAGCCTCCCAGAAATGGGCCGATGGCGGGGGCGACCATGGCCCCGATGGACCAAAACCCCATGGCCATCCCCCGCTCCTGGGGAGGGAACGCCTCGGTGACGAGAGTGAAACCCACCGGCATCATGGCCCCTCCGCCCAAGGCTTGGACGATCCGAAAGAAGATCAGGGAGTCGTTATCCCAGGCCAGGCCGCAGAGGGCGGACCCGAAACAGAAAATCCCCAGACTCAAAATAAACGTGATTTTCAGACCGAGGGCGGCACGCAGCCAGTTGGTCGTCGGCATGATGATCGCGAAAGCAATCATGTACCCCGTGACCACCCATTCCACCTGCTCGACCGTGCTCCCGAAATTCCCCATGATCTTGGGCAGGGCGACGTTGACGATATTGCTGTCCAGGATGGCCATGAAACTTCCCAGGATGACCACCGCGAGGATGCTCCATTTGGGGTCCGAATTTTGAAGGGTCGTATTTCCCAGGTTCATGCCGCCCAAAAATCCTCTGCGCCTTTTCCCCCGGCTCCTTGTTCCGCGCCCGTTCCTATCGGGCTTCAATATTTACAACGACCATCATCCCCGGCCGCAGGTGGTTTTCCGGATCCATTACCCCGATCCGCACGGGCAGCCGATGGGTGATCTTGATGAAGTTCCCCGAGGGGTTGTCCGCGGGCAAAAGGGCGAACTCGGAAATGGCCGCCGAGCCCAAAAATTCCACTTTCCCTTCGAAGATGCGTTTGGGAAAAGCGTCCGCTTCGATATGGGCTTTCGCCCCTCTCTGAACCCGGCGGATTTTCGTCTCTTCCACATTGGCCACCACCCATTTTTCCGCCGGATTGTTGACGGTGAATACCGGCTGCCCCTGCTGGACGAGCTGCCCCTGGTCGGCGAACCTCTTGGAGACGACGCCGTTGATGGGGCTTGCCACCGAGGTCTCCTGCAGGCGGATTTCGGCCAGCTTGAAGGCCGCTTCCGCCTCCCGGACCTTGGCCTTGAGGAGCTCAATGTTTTTTTCCTGAATCTGGATCTGCTTCTTCTCTTCCCGGGCGAGGCTCAATCCGAGCTTGGCCTTCTGCTGAACCTGCTCGGCGATCCGCACCGACTGCTGTTTCAGAACGATGGAACGTTCGTTGGCTTTGGCGAGTTCGAGCTGGGCCCGCGCTTCCCGCTCGCCCTCCAGAGCCACCCGGTGTTTGCTCTGCGCCACTTGCCAGGCCGTTTCGGCCGCGTCTTTCAAAGTTTCGGCCACAAACTGCCGGCGAAAGAGTTCCGTCGCCCGTTCGTATTCCTTCCGGGCGTTTTCGAGATTGGCTTGAGCCTCCAGGACTCTTGCCCGGGCTGCCTGGCCACCGGCCTCCGCCTGTTCGATCTCTTTCCTCACCCGGTCGGCCTGGAGCAAGGCGTCTTCTTTCGAGAACTGCAGGCTCTCCCCGGCTTCCCGGAGGGAGGCCTCTGCGGTTCCGATCCCCTGGGCGACCCGTTCCCGCGTCAACGAGAGGCTTTCCACGGCCTGAGCCAGCTCCTGCCGCGCCTTTTCGAGCCCGGCCGCGGCCTGGGCCCGGGCGGCCTCATAGTCGTCCTTCTCCAACTCGAAGAGGACCTGGTCCTTCCGGACCGGCGTCCCCTCCTCCACCAGCAGGCGCACGATTCGGCCCGGCACTTTGGCGCTCAGGGTGATGAGGTTTCCCTTGACCTGGGCGTCATCGGTGGACACGTATTTCCAGCGGTGCAAAATCCAGGCTCCCCCCGCCGCGATCCCCGCGAGGAGGATGAGAACGAGCAGGAGGATCAGGCCCTTCTTCCGGGCCGTTCTTCGGGGAAGATTATTCTTTTCTTCCATGAACTTTCGGCATTTCCTTCAGGCCGTTGAGAAACAGATCGGCCAGGGTGTCGACGACTTTATCTTGGGAAAAATGAAAGAACTTTTTCAAACCGTAAATTTCCTGGGACATGACGTAATGAATCGCCATGCCGATGAAGGCGCGGGCCGTCAGAAGAGGATCCACTTTCCGGAAGGCGTTTTCCCGGATCCGCCGCCGGATATACCCCGCGAGAAGTTTGGAATGGTCCAGGGCGTGATTTTCAAAAAACATTTTGGAAAGATCGTGCCCCTCGAGGGCGCTGTAATTCAGGAGCCGCATGAAGGAAGGGTCGGAGGTGTTTTTCCGGAGGAGATAGGAGAGGATCGATTTGAAAACCTGGCGGTCATCCTTCGAATCGATCGCTTCCGTAGGAAAGATCATCTCCTCGGCGCCGTTCATCCGCTTCTGGATGATGGCCCGGTAGAGGGCGGCTTTCGTGGGAAAGTATTTGAACATGAGCGCCTCGCTGATGCCCAGCTGTCTCGCAATCTCGCGGGTGGTGGTCCCGCGAAAGCCTTTCTGCGCGAAAAGACTCCAGGCCCCGTTCAGAATCTGCTCCCGGCGCCCTTCAGCCGACATGCGCTTTTTCATTTTTCCCCCGGACTTTAAAATATTAGTGATCACTCACTAATATAATATCCTTATCGGCTTGTCAAGGGGAAGAATCAACTCATCAACTCGCCGTAAGCATTCCGTCACGGGTGGCCCGGAACAAGTTTTGTTGGGGCCTGGGGGTTCGGGCGGTACGCGCCGGAAGCATCGGCCGGGATGACCCGAGACTCGAAGAAAACACCGCT
>Ga0113563_10000315_pt1 | contig 21997 bp, 25 predicted proteins | sample Mud3Dept3metaG_FD_80117 | JGI IMG/M metagenome (GOLD analysis project Ga0113563, IMG submission 80117) | Freshwater wetland microbial communities from Ohio, USA, analyzing the effect of biotic and abiotic controls - Mud 3 Core 4 Depth 3... | ecosystem: Environmental > Aquatic > Freshwater >... | reverse complement strand
GGCGGATTCGAACTCGCGCGATCCGCTGCGCGGCCACGCGCTCAAACATGAATCCGCCGACTGCCCCCGGCGCGGCTGCGCTACTCGGCGGCTCGCAGGGGCCCCGAAAAGCGTCGAGATGCTAACAGATGAGTAACGTTTTGCTGAGCAGTCGATTTCAAACGGCGATAGTTTGCGTAGGGTGGATAAGCGCAGCGCATCCACCTTTTTAAATGGGCACGGTGGATGCGCTGCGCTTATCCACCCTACAAATTTCGCTGGGCTGAAGGCGATCATTTAGGAAAATAAAGCATCGACAAATTCTGTGGCGACAAAAGGCCGCAAGTCGTACAGCGTCTCGCCCACGCCGATGAAGCGTACCGGCACCGGCCGCGTCTTGGCGATGGCGGCGATGACGCCGCCCTTGGCGGTGCCGTCGAGCTTGGTCACAACCAGGCCGGTCAGGCCCAAGGCATCGTCGAAGGCCTTGACTTGCATCACGGCATTCTGGCCGGTGTTGGCGTCCAGCACCAGCAACACTTCATGCGGCGCGCCGGGGTCGGCCTTGGCGATGACGCGTTTTACTTTTTTGATTTCTTCCATGAGATGCAGCTGCGTCGGCAAACGGCCGGCGGTGTCGGCCAGCACGATGTCGATGCCGCGCGCCTTGGCGGCATTGACCGCATCGAAGATCACGGCGGCGGAATCGCCCGATTCCTGGCTGATGACGCTGACGTTGTTGCGCTCGCCCCAGGCGATGAGCTGCTCGCGCGCCGCGGCGCGGAAGGTGTCGCCAGCCGCCAGCAACACCGATTTGCCCTGCGCCTGATAGTGCTGTGCCAGCTTGCCGATGGTGGTGGTCTTGCCGGCGCCGTTCACCCCCGCCAACATGATAACGAAGGGCTGGTGGGTGCCGATATCGAGCGGTTTTTGTAATGGCGTCAGCAGCTCGACCAGGGCTTGTTTCAGCGCACCCTTGAGCTGCGCGGCATCGGTCAGGGCATCGCGCTTGACGCGGCTGCGTAGCGTCTCCAGCAGCGACTCGGTGGCCGCCACGCCCATGTCGGCGGTGAGCAGGATGGTTTCCAGTTCTTCGTACAGCGCTTCGTCGATTTTTCCGCCGCTGAACAGCTCCGTGACCGGGGTGTTGAGCACATCGCGCGTCTTGGCCAGTCCGCGCCGCAGGCGTTCGCCCCAGGAGGCATTTTCTTCCGGGCTGGGCGTTTCCGCCTCGGGCTTGGATTTGCTAAAGAAACTAAACATGGATTTTTGCGTCAGATGTGATTACTTCGAACGTATAATTTTAACTTCATTCCATCAGGCGAACTACTTTATCCATGAGAAAAGCAACGGAATTATTTAGTCTAGCGTTAATTACCCTTTCTTTAACCATAGGCACGGTCTTTGCCGCCAATCAGCCGCAGCAAAAAGTCCTGGCCAACGGCCTTAAGGTGATCGTCAAAGAAGACCATCGCGCCCCGGTCGTGGTGTCCCAGGTCTGGTATCGGGCCGGCAGCATGGATGAGCGCAACGGCACCACCGGCGTGGCGCATGTGCTGGAACACATGATGTTCAAGGGTACCAAGCAGGTGCCGTCGGGCAATTTCTCGAAACAAATTGCGGCGGCGGGCGGGCGCGAAAACGCCTTCACCAACCGCGACCACACCGCCTATTTCCAAACTCTGGAGCGCTCCAAGCTGGAGCTGGCCTTGAAGCTGGAAGCGGATCGCATGCACAACCTGGTGCTGTCGAAGGCCGAGTTCGAGAAGGAAATCGAAGTGGTGCGCAACGAGCGCCGTTGGCGCACCGACGATCAGCCGCATGGCCAGGTGTACGAACAATTCATTGCCACCGCGTTTCAATCCCACCCCTACAACTGGCCGGTGATCGGCTGGATGAACGATCTGGAAAACATGCAGACGGAAGATGCGCGTGCCTGGTACGACACCTGGTATGCGCCGAATAATGCCGTGCTGGTGGTGGCGGGCGATGTGCAGGCGGAAACTGTATTCAAGTTGGCGCAAAAATATTTCGGCCCGCTCAAGGCCAAGAAATTGCCGCCGCGCAAACCGCAGGAAGAGCCTGCGCAGAAAGGCTTGAAGCGCGTGGTGGTCAAGGCTCCGGCCAAGTTGCCCTACCTGCTGATGGGCTGGAAAACGCCGGTGGTGCGCGATATCGACAAGGATAGCGAACCGTTCGCGCTGGAAATGCTGAGCGGCGTGCTGTCGGCCAACGCCGCGGCGCGTCTGCCCACGGCGCTGGTGCGCGAGTCGCAGATTGCGGTGGATGCCGACAGCGGTTTCGACAGCGTGCAGCGCGGGCCGGGCCTGTTCGTCATCGACGCCACGCCGAGCGAGGGCAAAAACGTGGTGGAGTTGGAGGCGGCAATTCGCGCCGAAGTGGAGAAACTAAAACGCGACGGCATCAGCGAGGAAGAGTTGAATCGGGTCAAGGCGCAGGTGATCGCGGCCCAGGTGTATCAGCGCGACTCGGTGTTTTATCAGGCGATGCAGATTGGTGAGATGGAAACCGCCGGTTTGAATTATTCGGCCATCGACAAGCGCATCGAAAAGCTCAAGGCAGTGACCGTGGAGCAAGTACGCGATGCCGCGAAAAAATATTTGATCGACGACACCCTCACCGTGGCCACGCTCGACCCGCAACCCTTGGACGACAAGAAGCCCGTCGCCGCGCCGAAAGGGCTGCATCATGGCGGATAATTTTCAGGGCGCACAGGAATACAAAATGCAAAAATACTTGAAGGCTGTAATTAGCAAGTCCCCTCGCCCCTCGGGGGAGAGGGGCAGGGAGAGGGGGCAAACGCAGCGCAGCGCTTGGCTGCTTCAGGCCATGTTCCTGGCCGCAGTTTTGAGCTTGTTGGCACTGCCGGCCCAGGCCGGCGTGAAGATCCAATCTTGGCAGGCCAAGAGCGGCGCCAAAGTGTTGTTCGTGGAGAACCGCGATTTGCCGATGTTGGATGTCGCGGTGCATGTCGACGCCGGCAGCCGGCGCGATTCGCCGGAGCGCGCCGGACGCGCCGACCTGGTGGCGGGCATGTTGCAATTGGGTGCGGGCGGCTTGAACGAGGAGATCATCGCCAAGCGCCTGGCGGATGTCGGCGCGCAGATGGGGCCGAGCTTCGACCGCGACCGCGCCGGCTATAGTCTGCGCACCCTGTCCTCCAAACGCGAACGCGAACAGGCGCTGGATATTTTAGCCAAGGTATTGCAAACGCCGGACTTCCCGGATGCAGTGCTGCAGCGCGAGAAAACCCGCGCCTTGGCCGCGTTGCGCGAGGCCGAGACCAAGCCTGCCGCCATTGCCGACAAGGCTTTTTACAAGGCGCTGTATGGCGATCACCCCTATGGCTTGCCGAGCGACGGCGAGATCGCGACGGTTAGCAAACTGACGCGCGACGATTTGCTGCGTTTTTATCAAAATCATTATGGCGCTTCGCGCGCAGTCGTCTCCATCATCGGCGACGTGAGCCGCGCCGAGGCGGAAGCGATCGCCGAGCAAATGACCGCGCGCTTGCCGGAGCATGAGTCATGCGAAGAGTTGCCCAAAGTGGAAGCGCTCGACAAACCGCAAGAACAGCGCATCGCCCACCCGGCGACGCAAACGCATATCACCATCGGCGCGCCCGGCATCGCGCGCAGCGACCCGGATTATTTCACGCTATATGTCGGCAACTACATCCTGGGCGGCGGCGGTTTCGATTCGCGCATCCTGAATGAAATTCGGCAAAAGCGCGGCCTGGCCTACAGTGCCTACAGCTACTTCATCCCGCTGCAACAGCCCGGACCGTTTCAGCTCGGCATGCAAACCAAGAAACAAGATGCCGATGTCGCGCTCAAGGTCGCGCAAGAAACCCTGAATAAATACATTCAGGAAGGCCCGAGCGCGGCCGAGTTGAAGCAGGCGAAAAACAACATCATCCTGGGCTTCCCCTTGCGCATCGACAACAATCGCAAACTGCTGGAATACCTGGGCGTGATCGGCTTTTACAATTTGCCGCTGAGCTATCTGGACGACTTCCCGCGGCAAATCGAAAAAGTGACCGCGCAGGCCATACAAGCCGCCTTCAAGCGCCACGTGCATCCGGACAAGATGGTGACGGTGATGGTCGGTGCGCCGGAAGCGACGCCGTAAATAAAAAGGCCGGCTGCTAATGTAGCAGCCGGCCTCTCGTTTTCGAACAGCTGTAATCTATTGTTCCGATTTTGCCACGCGCTTTTCAACGGCGCGTCCCTTCTGGAATTTCCCCGCCTGGACTGCGATATCCTTGGTATCGAAAATAGGCGTCGAGCATGCATCGTGCGAGCAGATGAACAAGGTTGCGCGTCCTAAATCCGGATAGCGGCCCGGCTTTTCGTAATGCAGCAGCTTCCGTGGCTCGTAGTACATGCGGGCGCTGTCGAACAAGACTTGCGCCTGCGGATCGTTGGCATCGCCGACCACGGTGAATTCGACGTAGTCCATGGTCAGCATTTCCAGCGCGACCGCCAGTTCGCCAATGATTCGGCCTTCGCGCTCCAGCATCATGGGCACGCTGACAACGCGCACCGCACGCTCGGCGGATGTGATCAAGTCCTGGCTTTTGGTGTATTTGCCGAGTTGATAAAAAAAGCGTGCGGCAACGCCATTTTCTTGCAGCGGTTTGCGGCGCGCAAAAGTCTTGTCCAAAGCGTCCGGCAAGGAGGCGTAAAAACCGCCCAGCTCGCGATCTTCGAGCTTTGCCCGGAGTGCGTCGGCCAAGCGCTGTGCCGATTGCTGCCAGGTGGGATCTCCGGTGACGCGTTGCAGCGCCATCAAGGCCAGGCCGAAGTGTGCCTGGGAACGTAGGTAGGGCGTTGGCTGCGCGGCCTTGAGATGGATACGTTTATCCTGGTTTATCGCCTCGGTGTCGGCGATATGCAGCACCCAGCCTTCTGCTTGTTGCCGTTGCTGGATGATGCTGCGCGCGGCCTTGGCGGCGGTTTGCAGGAAAGCCTCGTCGCCGCTGGCTTCGTACAGTTTGGCGTAGGCCACGATCAGGCGCCCGTTCAGGTCGGTGTAGACCGCGTGGTCGATGGGCGGGATGCCGTAACGCCGGCGCTTGGCGTCCGTATTGAGTGCAAAGTATTGTTGCGGTGTCCAACCCTTGGGCAGATTCGGGGCCAGGTCTTTTTGGCTGGTGTAGAAGGTTCCGTCCGGTGCCTGCATCCAGGTGCGCAAGTAACGGTCGACTTCCTTGGCGGCGTGCAGGAAGCGCTTGTCCTTGGTCAAATAGTAGGCCGTGGCGTATACGTCGATGGCCGTGGCCTGGGCGCCGGCGCGCTTCTCCGGGATCGGATTGGTCCAGCCATCCAGGCCGGCCGCGAAGAAGCCGCCCCAGACCGGGTCGATCCGTCCCAGCATTTTGTAGGCGGTCTTGAGGAAGCGTTGCTCGGACTTGCGGTCGCCCTCGGCATGCGCGCGCATTAAAAGCTGCACAAAATTTCCCGAGTTCTCGATTTCCTTGTACTCGTCATCGAAGCCGCCGAGCTTATCGTCAAAGTCCCGGTCCAAGACGGCCCGGACTTTGTCGCGCAGGTCGGTGAGATCGGTCTTTTCCGGCGCAGCCGGTGCGGCATAAGGCGCGAGGGCATCTGGCTCCAGTTTGCCTTGTGCGTGCTGCGCGATGAGCTGGTTCAGCAGGGGCAGAAAATCCGGCGGACGGCGATTGCCGCGCAAGGCCAGCACTTGCGTCGTGTCCGGCGCCATGAAAATAGTGGCCGGCCAGGCCCAGTCGGAATAGCGCTCGCCCAAGTCCGGCTGATTGTCGGCGTCGACCTGGATCGGCACGAAGTTGTCCATGACCAGGCGCACCACGCGCGGGTCTTGGTAAGTGAATTCCTCCATCCAGCGACAGGCGAAACAGACCTCGATGCCGACGCTCAACAGGATCATTTTGTTCTCGCGCTTGGCTTGGGCAAAGGCCTCAGGCGACCATTTTTGCCAGGTGATTTGCGGGCCGGTGGGGGCGGCGCCGCTGCTCTTGGCCGCGCCAGCGGTGATGGGGACCACGCATAGGCAGCCCAACGCAAGCCATATGAGCGCTTTGTTTAAAAATTGCATCATCTTGTTATTCCTTTGTATCGAATAAAGGGCGGCGAAGTGCTCATTTTTTTGCATAACGGCGCTTGAAGCGTTCGATGTTTTTCATGGGATCGACGGTTTTTTGAATACCGGTATAAAACGGGTGGCACTTGGCGCACACCTCGGTTTTCAGGGTGCCGCCTAGCGAAGAACGGGTGATAAAGGTGTTGCCGCAATTACAGGTGACCGTGGTCTCGGTATAGGAAATGTTGTCGTTTGCTTGCATATGTCCTCCAGGGTGGGGGTTGGTCGTCCATCTTACTATCTATCAATAGATAGTATAATTACGAAAAATTATTCTGAAAGTGTGGCCTGGATCCAATCGCCCGCGCTCATCAGGCGTTTCTCATCCTTAAACAAGCGCGCCGTGATCATGACTCCCTCCAGGGTCGAGAAAATGGTCTCGGCCTTGATTCTTGGGGAGCCGTTGAAACTGAGCTTGCCCATCTCGCGGCCTTGTCTCAGGACATTGGCCAACCAGGTTTCATTTTCAGTATAAAATTTTTTTACTTCGTCCTGCATCGATGCAGGCAAGGTTGTGCAGTCGGAAGCGAACATGCCGCCTAAGCAAATTTTTCCTGCACGAACCGTATCGACAAAGAGATCGACAAAGCGTTCAATTTTTAGCTTGGGATCCTGCACTTCATTTTCGATAACCGTCAGCGCACCTCTGAACCCATCACGATAGCGTCGCAATAAGGCTAGGCCGAGATCTTCCTTGGATGGGAAGTAATAATGGATGCTGGAGGTCTTGACGCCCACGCCATCGGCGAGATCGCGGTAGCTCATGGCATTGAATCCGCGCAATTGAACCAAGGATTGGGCCAACTCCAAGACTTGATCGACTACAGGAACTGATTTCATAGTTTATCTATCGGTGCGTGTATCAGCCCATCACTAGCGACTAGCGGCGGGCGAGTTGTTAACGATAAACGGATTACGCGAACATTAGTAATTAATGTAGGTCATGAATTCAAACCAATATTGTAATGCGGGTGCCGGTATTAGGGTTAACAGCGCTAAAATAGGACGTAGCGAGGTACGGCCTAAATTAAAAGAAGGGGGTAGGCAGTAAATCCAGGATCAAGCCGAGAAGGATTACCAGGACTTAGGAAGTCGTTTATTGATGGTGATTTTGTCCGGCGTGATATGAATATAACCACCGAAACTCAATTCCTTGAATATCTTGCTAACCATCGCTTGGGAAGCGCCGACCATACCGGCAATATATTGCTGGGAAGGGGGGTTGGCGATGGACAGTACATCCTCCGTCCGGGTCGCGGAATTGAGAAGCACCTTAGTCACGCGATCATAAACATCGGTTAGCGCCAAGTCGCCCAAGCGCTCGGTTAGGTGGCGAACTTGGGAGGTGGTCTTGCGCAGAAGGTAGCATGCCAACCAAGGATCATGAATGGCATGACTCTTGATTTCGTCTTTTGGCACCTTTAAAACCTTGGTTCTTTCCAGTGTAATAGCAGAAGTAAGGGCAGGGCTTTCCTCAAAGATCGTAAGCTCGCCTAACAAATCGCCGGTACTAAAAAATCCAAGAATCAGTTCGTTGCCAGATTTTCCGCGAATAAAGACTTTTACGCTGCCAGACAAAATCACATAAACAAAATCATATAGCTCGCCCTCGGACATGATGATGGCGCGGGCAGGGAATGTGCGGGTGGTGGACCACATCCCAAGGTCAGAGAGATCAAGTGAGCCATCCGTGCTGTGCGATTTGTCGGTGCAATCCATGGTCAATCCCAATCAGTAAAAGAGGATAAAAAGACCTAACCATTTGATAGATAGATAGAAAAGTGAATCAAATGGGAAAACAAAAAATATGCAGTAAATCGAGCATCCTGGAAAAAGAAGATTTACCTAAATACTAAACAATTAAAGCTTTATACGTAATTAACAATAATTAAACTATTTATAAATAAAAAAAGCCATATGTGAAAATGCATATATCGAAAGTAATATGTTTTATCATTAACTTTCAATGAGTTAATAATTTTCAGAAATTCATGATATGCCGATGATGTTATTCAACGAAATATTTTAATACGCAAAAGTTTCATAAATACTGATAGAAATAGTGTCAAATTAGAATATAAAACTGTCACGATAAATATGTAGGATGCAATCCAAGCGATAGAGCTAAGCGATGGCTGTTAAACATTCTATTTATTGGTGCATAGTTTTTTAAGGAGTCGAAATGGAAGCGCGCATAGAACCCAAATTGGTCAATGAGTTTTGGAAAATTGCAGAGTACGAGCAAATGCAGGCCGAATATACAGTGCAGGATAAAGTGCAATATCTGAAAACGGCCACGCTGGAACAATTGCAGGCCGTGTTTATTCAGTATCGCTACTTTACTAAGTATTACGGAAGCGATCTGGGCTTGTTGATCTATAAGGTGCCTTATGGAAATTTCAAAAGCCTGATCAGCGAAATTGCCGCCGAAGAGTTGGGTAATGGCAAGGCCAGCGAGTCGCATATTCAGCTGTGGGATAACTTTCTAATCAGTCTTGGCGTCGATGAGCGGACCTTGGAAAGCTCGATAAATCCGGGCAACGCAATTTTGCTCGAGGAATTGCGCCAGTTGTTACACAGCGCCTCACCGGCGTTTGCCATTGGGCTGCGTGGCATGGGCGGCGAGTGTTTGTGCCAAATCTATTTGAGCGCCGTGTATGAAAATTTCAAACAAAATCCAGAAGTGCAGAAGCTCCAGGGTTCCATCGATTGGAGTTTCTGGGATATTCATGCGGGCGATGCAGACATTGAGCACCGCATGCTGGTCAAGGCGGCCATTAGCGAAATCGTCGAGAACGATCCAGCCAGTGTAAGTGACCTATCGCGTGGGTATTTGAAAGCGAAGGAGATTTGGGATCATTTTTGGAGAAATGCCTATGAGGGCGGCTATGCCCAAGCGGGCGGTCTTGCCGCAAGGTGCTAGCAAAATAGAACCCGAAATAGCCGGGGTCGGCAGTTAGTGGTTTTTATCAACTTTATTACATGAGGAAAACAGAATGAATGCAACGATGAAAAAAATGCTGGTGTGTGCTTTCCTGGGTGCCAATGCATATGCGGTAACAGCATTGGCCAGCGACGACGAAAGTAAAGAATTCCGGCAGCAGCAGCAAGTTCTGCGCATTACCGGTGGCGGGGCGTTTTATCCGTGCGATATACCAGCAACCGAATTAGGCACTACGCACGGATTTTGTGCCGATGCCGATATTATCGACCTGAGAACCGGCGAAGTTGTTGGTACTTTTACCGATGCGCTAGCGGATCAACAGGATACGCCGGACGGCGGTTTTGTGATTACGAGCACGCCGACATTCCGTTTACCGGGCGGCGATATCACATCCCGCGCCCGCGTAGCGGTCATCCCAGTCAGCGATGCAGCGCGCAGCCTGAATGCCGCAGTGTATAACACGAGCCATGTAACGGCCGGTATCCCAACACCAGGCGGCGCTAACAATATTATGTCTGGCACCGGCCGCTTCCGTGGCGTGACTGGTCAAGCGCGCGTATCAGGCGCGATTAGCCTTACGACGCCTGGTTCAGAGTTTTTCAATTGCCTGTTTGTTCTGGATTTAAATGTACCGCGCAAAAAATAAGTATTAAGGTCGGAATCAGCCGGTCTGCGCAGATATTTGAAGCAGGCCGGCCGCTAAAAATAATTTCATGAGGTTGCCAGATGAGGGGTGCGCGTCGATTGCTTGATGAAATGAATGCGATCATTAAAAGGGATCCTGCTGCACGTTCGGCGCTGGAGATCTTTATGACGTATCCAGGATTTCATGCGGTATTGCTGCATCGCGTGGCGCATCACTTGTGGTTGCTCGGATTGAAGTTGCTGGCGCGCATGGTTTCGAATGTGGCGCGGCTTTTTACGGGTATCGAGATTCACCCAGGTGCGCGCATAGGCGCACGACTGTTCATCGATCACGGTATGGGTGTGGTGATCGGCGAGACTGCCGAGATCGGCAACGATTGCACGATCTATCACGGCGTCACGCTAGGCGGCGTTTCATGGAATAAAGGTAAACGGCATCCAACCTTGGGAGATCACGTCGTCGTGGGCGCAGGGGCGAAAATACTCGGCTCGATCGTTTTGGGCAACGGCGTAAAGATTGGTTGCAATGCGGTGGTCGTAAAAGACGTGCCGGATAACATGACCGTTATCGGCATACCTGGCCGGATCGTTGAAAGCAATGAATCGAAGGCGCACACAGTTACACAAATAAAGAAAGTAGTGAGAGCGGGTGAATGATCGAATTATATCCAAGACAGGCCTATGCGTATCTAAATGTGCAGAAGGAAGCGCTGTTGATCGATGTTCGCAGCGAGATCGAGTTTATGCTGATAGGCCACGCGGAAAGCGCAATTCATATACCGTGGTATCTGGATATCGGGAGAGCGATAAACCCGGATTTCCTGGATGAGTTACTGCGTGTTGCAGGTAGCCGAGATCGCCCGTTGATTTTTATTTGTAGAAATGGCAGCCGCTCGAAAGCGGCGGGCCTGTTCGTAGAGCAAAATGGCTTTACGCAGATATTCAATGTGCTGCACGGTTTTGAAGGCGATATAGATGAAAGCAATCGCAGGAGCGTAATGAATGGTTGGCGCTATGAAGGCCTGCCTTGGGAGCAATGTTAATTGAAAGTAGCGAGGAAACTGCGAATCAGCATCTGGGCGAGCATCGGCCTACTGGCCTGCGCATTGACGCAAAACGTCCATGGGGAAACGACGGACATTGATCATGTCGTCAAAGAATCGTTTCTAAATCTAAAGGATGACCTGAGCGAGGCGGCGGTCAGTGACCGCATCCTGGCGATCTATTTTGAACAAAATGGATGCTCCTATTGCGAGCTGATCCATAAGGTGAATTTTGCAGACAAGGCAATTGTCGATCTAGTAAAAAGTAAATTCGATGTGATCCAGCTCAACAGCCTGGGAAGTCGGGAAGTCAGGGACTTCTCGGGCGCCGTAATGACGGAAAAGGAATATGCCTATAAGCTCGGCATCCAGTTCTCGCCCATGATGGTTTTTTATGCAGGCAACGGAGCCGAAATTTTCCGCATGAAGGGTTACTACAAGCTAGCCGAATTCAAGGCGGCACTGAGCTACCTGTCTACGGGGCAATATAAAACGCAAAGCTTTAAGGACTATGCCGCTGCGAATATTCCCCAAGTGCAGGCAAAGAGCGGCCTGATCGACGAAAAATTCCTTGCGCGCAGCGACGATCTCAAGCGCCTGGCCAAGGATGCCAGGAAAAATGGCAAAGGGGTCGCGTTGCTCTTTACGCAAAAGCAATGCAGCAGTTGCGTTGAATTGCACGAAGAGATCTTTAGCGACGCCGCCATCGTCGCGCGGCTGACCGAAAAATATGCTGTGACGCGGATTAATGTGATCGGACAGGACGAGATACGCGACCTATCCGGCAAGAAGGTTCAGGAAACAAAATTGGCCGATACCTTCGGCGTGCGTTATACCCCGACGATCATATTTCTCGATCAAAGCGGCAAGGAAATCATCCGCTATGAAAGCTACCTGAAGCGGCAGGATTTCGAGGGCTTGCTTAAGTTCGTCGCCACCGATGCTTGGCGCCAGACACGATCCTTCCAGGATTGGTTGCGCGACGAGTATTACGGCGCCAAGAAGTTGTAAATCAGGAAATCCAAAACCGGCCTGGGTTTATCTTTCCCCGGGCCGCTCCAATGCAGGATTATCCAATGTAATATTCGTGCGGAGCGGACGGCAATAATACGCCGCATCCAGCGCGAATACGATTTCTCGTTTGAAAGGAAAAGCATGTCTCAAGGCCAGATAGAGCAGGGTATCCAGGATTTTTTTGCGGCGTTTTGCAATAAGGACGTCGAGGCCTGGTTGGCGACCTTTGCTGCGGATGCGACCAGCCATGACCCGGTTGGCGCGCCGCCCAATGTCGGGCACGCCGCTTTGCGGCAATTTTTCCTGACCGTCATGGATATGTTTGATCGAGTCTCGATCGGGGCAGAGCAAGTGTTGGTGTGCAACCAACGCGGCGTGGCCAAGTGGCGCGCGCAAGGCGTTGGTAAAAATGGCCGCACTGTAAACTTCGCCGGCCTCGATGTGTTCGAAATGGATGAGAGCGGCAAGATCAAGGGGCTATGGGGATTTTGGGACCCAGCCGCCATGCTCGCCGAGTTGAATGGTTGATTCACAAACGGTCTTTATAGCCGGAGCTACTGGTTACATCGGCCGTCGTCTGTGCGCAGCCTTATTACAGCGTGGGCATACGGTGATTGCGCTGGCGCGACCCGGGTCGCAAGCCAAGTTGCCGCCGGGTTGCCGCGTGGTGCTGGGCGATGCGCTGGCTGCCGAGAGCTACGCCGCGCAAGTGCCGCCGGGATGCGTGTTCGTGCATCTGGTGGGAGTCGCGCATCCCAGTCCGGTCAAGGCGCAACAATTCATCGATATCGATCTGGCTTCGGTGCGCGCCTCCCTGAGCGCCGCGCGCCACGCCGCGCATTTCGTGTATGTCAGCGTGGCGCAGCCGGCGCCGGTGATGGCGGCGTATATCCGGGCGCGGCAAGCGGCGGAACAATTGATCGCACAAAGCGGGTGCAATGCCAGCATTTTGCGCCCGTGGTATGTGCTGGGGCCGGGGCATCGTTGGCCGCTGTTGTTGCTGCCTTTTTATGGGCTGTTCGAGCGGCTGCCGGCGACGGCGTCCGGCGCGCGCCGTTTGGGCCTAGTGACGCTGGCGCAGATGCTTAAGGCGCTGACGCATGTCATCGAACAAGCCGCGCCCGGGCAGCGTATTTACGACGTAGAGCAAATTCGCAGTTTCTCGTAATTTCTTTTGCCCGATTTACCTCTATCCCCGACAATGCCGGCATCGTGAGCAATAAAGTACGCATCATCGGCGGCGAATGGCGCAGCCGCATCCTGACTTTTCCCGAGCAAGAAGGCTTGCGCCCGACGCCGGATCGAGTGCGCGAAACCCTGTTCAATTGGCTGGGCCAGTATTTGCACGGCAAGACTTGCCTGGACTTGTTCGCCGGCAGCGGCGCGCTGGGTTTCGAGGCGGCTTCGCGCGGCGCGCAACAGGTGACGTTGGTCGAGCACAGCGCGAAGGTGGTCGCGGCCTTGCGCGACAACGCCGCCAAGTTGCAGGCGGATCGCATCAGCATTGCACGCGCCGATGGGCTGCGCTGGCTGGGCGCGAATGCGGGCGTGTATGATGTGATTTTTCTGGACCCGCCGTTCCAGTCCGGCTTGCTGGAAAAACTGCTGCCGCTGCTGGCGGCGCATTTGACCCCGGGCGGTTGCGCCTATGTCGAGAGCGGCGCACAGATTATCCCGCCGCCCGGTCTGACGTTGGCGAAAAGCGGGCGTGCCGGCCAGGTTTATTTTGGATTGCTCACAAGGAGCGAGGATGCCTAAGCAGCGTATTGTGTACCCCGGCAGTTTCGACCCGATCACGCGCGGTCACGAGGATTTGGTGCGCCGCGCCAGCGCCTTGTTCGACGAAGTGATTGTGGGCATCGCCGAGAGCCCGAGCAAGCGCCCGTTTTTTACGCTGGAGGAACGGATCGACATGGCGCGCCAAGTGCTGGCGGATATTCCCGGCGTTAAAGTCGTCGGCTTTTCCTGTTTGCTGATCAAATTTTTGGCCGAGCAGCAAGCCGCGATGGTGCTGCGCGGCCTGCGCGCAGTCTCGGATTTCGAGTACGAATTCCAGTTGGCGGCCATGAATCGCCGCCTCAACCCGGAGGTGGAGACCTTGTTTCTCACGCCGTCGGAGCAATATATGTTTATATCGGCCTCGCTGGTGCGGGAGATTGCCCGCCTCGGCGGCGATGTCGGCGAATTTGTGCATCCCTTGATAAATTCGCGGCTCAGTGCCAAAATGGCTTGAATATTAGCAAATACCTATATTGAGGTAGCGGTCTTATGTCTTTAATGATCACCGACGAATGCATCAATTGCGACGTGTGCGAGCCCGAGTGCCCGAACGGCGCGATTTCGCAGGGCCCCGAAATTTATGTCATCGATCCCAATCTGTGCACCGAATGCGTCGGCCATTACGATGAGCCGCAATGCCAGCAAGTGTGCCCGGTGGATTGCATTCCGCTAGGCATCGAGGAAAGCAAGGAAGTGCTCCAGGAGCGCTATTTGATCATCAGCGGGCAGAAGGCTGCGACGGCTTAAACCGCATTCGCAAATCCAAAAAAACGGCCTAGGCAGGGATGCCTAGGCCGTTTTATTTTTGCGCGCTGGGCGGCAAAAAGCCTGTTCCGAGAAACAGTTGCATGCGCTGCAATGCAGCGGCAATGCGCTTATGATAGGCAGGCTATGGAGCCGTACTTAAAAATCCTTGCTCTGTTCCTGGTCGCCATTGGCGCGCTGTTCTTGCTGCGCTCGCTGGTGACCGGGCGCGTGCTGTTGAAAGACGAATACGGCAACCCGCGCGGCTGGCGAATGCTGTTCTTTTTTGTCGTGCTATTCCTGCTGGGTTATCTGGGCTATGGCTTGATGCTGTTGGCGCGTCCGGTTGCCTCCATCGATTTGATGATCGCGGCAGTGTTTTGCGGCGGCGGCCTGTTCGTGGTGCTGGTGGTGCGCATGAGCGTGCGCACGGTGCAGCATGTGCATCACATGCGCGCCTTGGAGCGGCACCATGCGCTGCACGACAGCCTGACCAATTTGCCGAATCGCCGGCTGATGATGGAGCGCATCGACCAGGCCATCGCCACGGCGCAGGCGCAGCAAAAAAAACTGGCGATTTTGCTGTTGGACCTGAATCGCTTCAAGGAGGTCAACGATACCCTCGGCCATCACTGTGGCGATCAATTATTGGTCGCCTTGGCGCCGCGCCTGCTGGGCGCCATCAGCGCTACCGATGTCGTGGCGCGCCTGGGCGGCGACGAATTCGGTTTCGTGCTGGAGGACGTGAGCGTGGAGCAAGCCTGCACGATCTGCATGCGCCTGCTGGAAGTGGTGGATCAACCCTTCATGATCGAGGGCCATGGCGTGAGCATCGGCGGCAGCGTGGGCATCGCCATGTATCCGCAACATGGCGACGAGGCGCAATTGCTGATACAGCATGCGGATGTCGCCATGTATGAAGCGAAACGCCAAGGTCAAGGCTATGCAGTGTACGCGGCGGAGCAGGACCAATACAGCTTGAACCGGCTGCGAGTCGTCACCAGCCTGCGCGACCGCGCGCTGTTCGATCAATTGGCCCTTTATTATCAACCCAAGATTTCCTTGAAAGACGGCCGCGTGTGCGGACTGGAAGCGCTGCTGCGCTGGCATCACCCGACACTGGGAGAAATATCGCCGGACAACTTTATTCCGGTAGCCGAACGCGCCGGCGTGATGCGGAAAATCACGCTATGGGTTTTGGAAAACGCCATCATGCAAATGGAAGCGTGGGAAAAAGCCGGCATGCAACTGCAAGTTGCAGTCAACCTCTCCATGCGCAATCTGGGCGACGAAAATCTGCCGCAAGATATCCGCAAGATCATCGAGTCGCATACGATTGCCCCATTCCTCATCACGCTCGAAGTCACGGAAAGCGGCATGATGGTGAATCCCCGGCTGGCCCAGGAAATCCTGAACAAACTGAATGCGCTGGGCCTGCCGAGTTCCATCGACGATTTTGGCTGCGGCTATTCCTCGCTGGCTTACTTGAAAAGCCTGCCTGCTACGGAAATCAAGATCGACAAATCCTTCGTGCTGAACATGACCCACGACGAAAGCGACGCCGTGATCGTGCACTCGACCATCGCCATGGCGCACAACATGGGCTATCGCGTGGTGGCGGAAGGCGTCGAGAATGCGGAAATCCTGGAGCTGCTGCAAGTGCTGGGCTGCGATGTGGTGCAGGGATTTTATTTCAGCCAAGCGATGCCGGCGGAGCAGGTCATGGCCTGGGTGCAGCAGCATAACCAGAATCATCTGCGCTACGCGCGCGCGATCTAACGCCTAACTTGCAGACAAATAAAAAGGGGTTGCATTGCTGCAACCCCTTTTCGTATTTGGTAGGCCGTGCGGGATTCGAACCTGCGACCAACGGATTAAAAGTCCGCTGCTCTACCAGCTGAGCTAACGACCCAAAACGAAGGCGCGATTATGCTTTAGCTACCGTTTAATGTCAATAAAAAGCCCCGCTAAAAGCGGGGCTTGATGCTTGCGCATGCGGTAATTTATAGGTTTTAAACCGCTTCCAGTTGGCGCAGGCCGGAGGGCAGCAGTTTGAGGTCGACCAGCGCGGTGACGAAGGCCTTGAAGAAGGTGGCATCGGCTTCGTACACCATTTTGTAGTACTGGATCTTCATGGTGAGGGCGCTGCCCAGCACGATGGCGAAGAAGGTGATGAAGGAGCCCACGGCCAGGGTCGAGACACCGGTGATGGCCTGGCCGACGGTGCAGCCCATGGACAGCACGCCGCCGAAGCCCATCAGGATGGCGCCGATGAAGTGGTTGACGAAGTCCTTGAACGAGGCGAACCATTCGATGCGGAAGCTGCGCGAAATCAGCGACCACAAGAAAGAACCGAGAATCACGCCGGCCAGCGCCATGATGCCGAAGGTGAGCAGGGTCTTGTCGAAGCCGTTGGCGATGTAGCCCAGGGTTTGGCCCATGGGGTTGATGAAGGTGAAGGATTGCGCCGCCAGCGGGCCGGCTTGCGCGGGCTTGACTTCATCCGGCTTTGCCAGCAGATCCCAGTCTTGCACGTATTTTTGCAAGCTCGTGTTTTCGCCTTCCGCATTGATCATGACATTGCTGCTGATATACCAAGCGCCGACCACGATCAGGCCGATCAGCAAGCCGGCCAGGATGTTGTCGAAGCTGCCGCGGAACTCGCTCGACTTGAACACGAAAATCAGCATCAAGACGCCGACAATGCCGCCCATCACCATGCGGCCCAGCGCCACCTTGTCTGCGCCGAACAGCATGGCGCCCAGGTCTTGGTTGGTGCTGAGGCCGACGGCGAGCGGGTTGACCCAGCCGTAGAACAACTGCGAATACAGGGTTTTGTCCGAGCCGGGGAAGGGGTTGATCATGAAGTAGGCGATGACGGCGATGACGGCCAGCACCATGATGGACTTGATGTTGCCGCCGCCGATGCGGATCAGCGTCTTGTTGCCGCAGCCCGAGGCCAGGGTCATGCCGATGCCGAACAGCAAGCCGCCCAGCAGGTTTTCAATCCACAGCAACTGGTTTTGGCGGTAGGGCGGGAAGGTGCTGGACAGGTTGATCATGCCCGCTGCTTCGAGCGCCATGACGCCCAGCACGCCCACGGCGATGGCCAACACCCAGGCGCGCAGACGGCCGGTGTCGCCCATATTGACCCAGTCCGAGACCGCGCCCATGGTGCAGAAATTGGTTTTGCTCACGACCAAGCCTAAGAGCAGGGCCAGGCCGAATGTCGACCATAGGAAAAACGATTGCGCGCTAGCGAAATTCTCGAAAACCATGATGGGACCCTCTTCTGTGTTTATGTGGCGCACCTGGCGAAGCGTGCACCGTTGCCGAAAGCAAGATAATCAGCGAATTCTAATGATTTTGCGCCAAATGGCAACCATTAAAATTGCCGGAAATTTCAATGGAATTCGATACTTGGTATATTCGTACTAGGCTGCGCGCGTTGATGGATGCCGCGCGGAGCAAAGTAGGCTATATTTCCTTTCGCGCGGTTTACGCGATCATTCAATAAAATCAATGTAATTCTTGAGGGAGGAAATCAAAAATGAGCGAGAAAAAAATATTGCCGGCTTTTTTGTTGTGCTTTTTCCTGGGATGCTTCGGCGCCCACCGTTTTTATGTGGGCAAAACCGGCACGGCGATCCTGCAGATCGTGACGCTGGGCGGCCTCGGGATTTGGGTGTTGATCGATTTCATCATGATCATTATCGGTTCCTTCACCGACAAGGAAGGCAATAAGCTGACGCAGTGGACTTAAGCGCAACGCCGGCATTGTTAAAAAGGGGCCGCATCAGGCCCTTTTTTATTGCTTCAGCAATAGCGGGTCGGATCGGGGATACCGGCGGCGGCGAAGCCTTGTCGGCGCAGCTGGCAAGAATCGCACTGGCCGCAGGCGCGCCCCAAGGCGTCGGCCTGATAGCAGGATACGGTCAGGCCGTAATCCACGCCCAAGGCCTGTCCTTGTTGGATGATTTGCGCCTTACTCATTTGGATCAGCGGCGCGTGGATATGGCAAGGCGCGCCTTCCACCGCGGCCTTGGTGGCGAGATTGGCCAGCCGTTCGAAGGCCGCGATGAAGGCCGGTCGGCAGTCCGGATAACCGGAATAATCCACGGCATTGGCGCCGATGAAAATATCGTGCGCCTGCAACACCTCGCTCCAGGCCAGCGCCAGCGACAACATGATGGTGTTGCGCGCCGGCACATAGGTGATGGGGATGCCGGTGCTCGGCGCGGTGGGCACGGCCAGGCTGGGATCGGTCAGGGCCGAACCGCCGAAGGCCGCGAGATCCAACTGCAACACACGGTGCGCGACTGCTCCCAGGGATTGCGCGATTGCGGCAGCGGCATCCAATTCGGCGCGATGGCGCTGACCGTAGTCCAAGCTTAGGCAATAGCAGTCAAAGCCATCGCGCCGCGCCAGGGCCAGCGTGGTGGCGGAGTCGAGGCCGCCCGAGAGCAAGATCACCGCCTTATTTGCCACGCGCGTTGTCCCACAGGTATTTATGCAGTTGCAGTTGCATGCGCACCGGCAAGCGGTCGCGCAAGATCCACTCCGCCAATTGCGTCGGGTCCAGCCCGCCATGCACCGGCGAAAACAGCACGGTGCAAGCTTGCGTCAGGCGATGTTCGCGCAGCATGTCTTTGGCCCATTGATAGTCGGCTTCGTCGCACAACACGAACTTCACTTCGTCGCCGGCTCTGAGATCGCCCAGATTCTCCCAATGATTTTTTTCCGCCTCGCCCGAGCCCGGCGTTTTGATATCGACGATGCGTGCCACGCGCGTATCGACTGCGGCAATCGGCAGCGCGCCGCTGGTTTCCAGCGACACCGAGTAGCCAGCGTCGCACAGTGCGCTGAGCAGTGTTAAGCAATTTTTCTGCGCCAGCGGCTCGCCGCCGGTGACGCACACCGTGGTCGTGGCGAAGGCGGCGACGCGTTCCAGGATGCTGGCGATGGACAGGCTTTCGCCGCCGCTGAAGGCGTAGCTGGTGTCGCAATAGCCGCAGCGCAGCGGGCAGCCGGTGAGGCGGATGAACACCGTCGGCAGGCCGACGCGCGTCGATTCGCCTTGCAGCGAATGAAAGATTTCGGTGATGCGCAGCGTGGTTTGCAGCGCTGGATTAGTTTTTGGCACGCGGATGAATTCCGCTGATCAAGGCGGAAATGGCTTCGTCGGCGCTGTCCACGATGCTGGTTCCAGGACAGAAAAAATCGCTGTATAAAAAATTGTGCTGGGGATCGCGCGCCCTTCCGGGGATCTCTTCCCACTTGGCGAAGCGATTGCGCGACCAGTCGCCTTCCTTGCGACCGAAGGCGTACAGTTTCTTCTCGCGTGTTTCGCAGCGGATGCCTTCGTAGCTGACATTCAGCGTACCGCTGGTGGATTTTGCGATCAGGGTATAGCGCACCACGCCATCGGCGCCGATGGCAATCGATTTAGGGTCGATAAAGAATTGGGCGGGCCTGGAAGGCGGGACCTCGAAGGGGACGGCTCGCGCCAAGTCCGGATAAGCAGGCAGTTGCGCCTGCAACTCGTCCCAGGGTTTTTTTTCTTCTTCGAAATCGGACTCGAATAAATTAAAACCGGCCGCGTAGGCCGGCATGCCGAGCAGTTGCAAGAGCAATAAAAGTAACGGAAGGCGGAACGGCATAGGGACTCGGCTATTAGGATTGCCAGCGCGCCGAGCAGGGCGCGCTGGACGTTCAAAGCAGTTTACCGACGCTGGATGATTTGCAGCCCTTTGAGCAGATTCAAGGCCTGGCTGATCTGGTAGTCCTGCTTGATGGCGGTTTCCGGATCGACGGCTTCCTTGCCGGGTTTGTCATCCTTGCCTTTTTTCGGCGCTTGCAGCTTGACTGACGCATTGTCGGGCTTGGCGGGCTTGGCGTCCTTGTCGTTGCCGTTGCTCAAGTGGCGCTCCAGATCGGCCTCGCGTACCGACAGCGATTGTTTTTCGGTCTCGCTGACGGTCGCATCTTCCACGGTGATGTCGGGGGTGATGCCCTTGGCCTGGATCGAGTTGCCGCTCGGCGTGAAATAGCGCGCCGTGGTGAGCTTGATCGCCGTGCCGTTGCCCAGCGGCAGGATGGATTGCACCGAGCCCTTGCCGAAGGTCTGCGTGCCCATGATGATGGCGCGCTTATGATCTTTCAGCGCGCCGGCGACGATTTCCGAGGCCGAGGCCGAGCCGCCGTTCACCAGCACGATCATCGGCACGGTCTTGGTCCACTCCGGCAGGCTTTTCAGATAATCGTTTTGTGCGCCGCGCACATAAAATTCCTTGTTGGCGCTGAGGCGCATCTTGGCGTCCTCGGTGCGGCCTTCGGTGTACACCACCAGCGTATCCTTCGGCAAAAAGGCCGCGGACACGGCGATCGCGCCATTCAGCAAGCCGCCCGGATCGTTGCGCAAATCCAGCACCAGGCCTTGCAGCGGATTCTTGTTTTGCTTGGCCAGGGTGTCGATGGCTTTGACCAAATCTTCGCCGGTGTGCTCCTGAAATTGGGTAATGCGGATATAGCCGTAGTTCGGATCGAGCATGCGGTATTTCACGCTCTTGATCTGGATCACGGCGCGCGTCAGGGTGAGGATCAGCGGTTTGAGCTCGCCCTTGCGCAAAATGGTCAGCGTGATCTTGGTGTTGGGCTTGCCGCGCATGCGCTTCACCGCTTCATTCAGGGTCAGTCCTTTGACCGGGGTATCGTCGAGCTTGATGATCAGGTCGCCGCTCTTGACGCCGGCAATATAGGCTGGCGTGTCCTCGATCGGCGATACGACTTTGACGAAGCCGTCTTCCATGCCGACTTCGATGCCGAGGCCGCCGAACTCGCCCTGGGTCGAAACTTGCAAGTCCTTGAAGGCGTCCTGATCGAGATAGGCGGAATGCGGGTCGAGGCCGGACAGCATGCCGTTGATGGCCTCGTTGATGAGTTTCTTGTCTTCGATCGGCTCGACATAGTCGCTCTTGATCTTGCCGAACACTTCGGTGAAGGCACGCAGTTCGTCGATCGGCAAGGTAGCGTCGACATCCTTGTTGGCCACCGCCGAGAAATGCAAGCTGACGGCGATGCCGATAATGGCGCCGAAGGCTATCAGACTGAAGTTACGGAATTTGCCGCGCATGAATTAAGAGCTCCAAAGTTTAAGATGTTAGCGCTTGCTTACCCACTGTAAGGGGTCAATCGCCCGACTATGATAACGCACTTCAAAGTATAAACCGGATTCGGCATTGCCGCCGCTGTTGCCGACCTGGGCGATGCTGTCGCCGGCCGCGACGCTGTCGCCTTCCTGCTTGAGCAGCGCCTCGTTGTTGCCGTACAAGCTCATGTAGCCGTCGCCATGGTCGACGATGAGCAAATTGCCGAAGCCGCGCAGCCAATCGGCGAACACCACTTGCCCCGGACCGAGCGCCTTGACCGGGCTGCCGCTGCTGGCGCGGATGAAGAGTCCCTTCCAGCTGGTGCCGGTATCGCTGCGGCGCGCGCCGAATCTATTGGTTAATTCTCCCGAAACCGGCAATTTCAAGTGCCCTTTGAGTTTGGTGAAGTCGCCGCCGGCAGTAGCGGGGCGCGCGCCGGGCTTGCGGCTTGCGCTTTTCTTGGCCGTCATGGCTTGCGCCAGACGTTCCACCAAGCGCGTTAAGCGCTTCTCGTCGCGTTCCAGCTTGGCAACCTGCTTGCGGCGGTCGCCGATTTG
>Ga0113563_10000314_pt1 | contig 22044 bp, 15 predicted proteins | sample Mud3Dept3metaG_FD_80117 | JGI IMG/M metagenome (GOLD analysis project Ga0113563, IMG submission 80117) | Freshwater wetland microbial communities from Ohio, USA, analyzing the effect of biotic and abiotic controls - Mud 3 Core 4 Depth 3... | ecosystem: Environmental > Aquatic > Freshwater >... | reverse complement strand
AGTATCCAGTTTCTTGACTATCGATGCAAGCTCTTTTTCCTCCAACTGCAGAGCCAGGTCTGATCCCGCATCCGGGAGCAGACACCTGGAGCGAGGAGATGGATGCCGGCCTTAAGTTTTGCTGGTCTGAGGCGAAATAAGAGATAAGGATTATCATGGGGACTCCCCTTGTAGAGTTCAGAGACGTTACGAAGCGGTTTGGCGATAGGACCGTGTTCGATGGTATCAACCTGAGGATCTACGAAAACCAGATTACCACGATCATCGGAAAGAGCGGCACTGGTAAGAGCGTTCTGCTAAAGCACATCATCGGCCTACTCAAGCCCGACGGAGGCGCCATCCTCTTCCAGGGCAAACCGGTTGACGAGATGAAAAAGGGCGAGTGGGACGCGTATCTCAGCCAGATCAGTTACCTCTTTCAGGGCAATGCTCTGTTCGATTCGATGACTGTCTTCGACAACGTGGCACTGCCGCTGCGCCAGACAACCGACCTGGGCAGGAAAGAGATCCGGGAAAGGGTCATGACCAGGCTCGAGCAGACCGAGCTCGTTGAAGTGGCTGACAAGTATCCTTCAGAGCTTTCCGGTGGCATGCAAAAACGGGTTGCCCTCGCACGGGCACTCGTCACCAGTCCGAAGATCGTTCTATTCGATGAGCCAACCACAGGACAAGACCCCATCAGAAAGAATGCGATCCTGGACATGGTCTCCCGGTACCGGAGCAGGTTTGGCTTTACCGCGGTCATGGTCAGCCATGATATCCCGGATGTTTACTTCATCTCAGATCGGATCATCCTTCTCTGGGAGCGGGGAGTCGCCTTCGAGGGTACGTACGCAGAAATGGCTGAGCTGTCGTTATTGCCGCCTCCACGGTGAGACAACCTCTCCGTAGAAAGGCCGTTGATACGTTGATAGGTGATGCGTTGATACGGCTTGGCTTACAACAACGTTCCAACTTGCAGACTGCTTAGGCACCGGTGTCGGGACGCTAAAGACCGCTGATCGCCGTTCACCGGCCTCTTGCCGCGTATTTCTCTCGCAGCTTCGGTTTCTCTATTTTTCCTGTCGGATTTCTCGGCACAAGATCAAAGATGATTCGCCTCGGACGCTTGTACCGTGGTAGCCGTTCATCGCAGAAGCTGAAAAGTTCTTGCTCCACCTCTGGTGAGGGCTTGATCTCCGGTTCAAGCGTAATCACCGCAACGACAGTCTCTCCGAGCCTCTCGTCAGGCAAGCCTATCACGCCGACGTCGTGCACTTTTGGGTGGGACTGCAAAACTTCCTCCACCTCCACGGGGTAGACATTTTCCCCGCCACAGATCACCAGATCTTTCTTTCTGTCGACAAACCACATAAAGTCGTCAGTATCCATTCTGGCAAAGTCGCCTGTATAGAGCCAGCCATCGCGAATAGCTTCGGCCGTCTTTTCGGGATTCCTGTAATATTCGCGCATCACCCCGTCGCCCTTCACAACGATCTCTCCCACGTCGCCCCGGGCAACATCCTCACCCCGCTCATTCACGAGGCGCGCTTCCCAGTTGAAGCCTGCCTTGCCTATCGATCCCACCTTATGCTCGTTTTCTGTCCCCAGGTGGATGCAGCCTGGGCCAGAGGCCTCGGTCAGGCCGTAGTTTACCTCATACTCCATCCACGTGAAGCGCTCCTTCCACCGCTCGATCAATGTGGGAGGAACATACTGCGCACCGAGCAGAACAAGCCGCCAGTCTTGCAGATCATAGTCTGCCAGCCTAAGCTCTCCGTTATCAAGAGCCGCCAGCACGTCCTGAAGCCAGGGCACCAGCAGCATTGCCACGGTACCCCGCTCTTCATGCATGACCTCGAAAATGGCCTTGGGCGTTATCCTGTCACCCTGTATGACCGATGTTCCACCGAGGATCAGGCTTGCAAGCCAGTGAATCCAGTCGCCCGTGTGATAGAACGGTTTGAGTGTCACCCAGATGTCTCCCGGCCTTCGTAAGCCGTGCACGACCTCTGTGATGGCCATGCATTCCATGTTTTTATGCAAGAGAAGAATCGGCTTGGGGAGACCGGTTGTGCCTGACGTAAAGTAAAGACCGCAGGGATCCTCATCTGCAACCGTCACTCCCGGTGGTGCAGAGGTCATTGAAGAAACGGCATCGTCCAATGATTTTATCGCAGATGTCTGCTTCGTACCATTTACAAAACATTTTGCAGGAGGGAGAAGCGGGTGGTCCACGGCCTCGACGATATCGATAAACTGCTCATCGAAGATGGCTGCCTTAGGCTCAGCAACATCCGCACAGTACTTGAAATCTTTTCCTGTGAATCTGAAATTAAGAGGCACGGCAATGCCCCCTGTCCTGACAATGCCGATGTAGGCCTCCAGCCAGCGTATGGAGTTCATCATCCAGTGCATGACAAAATCGCCCTTTCCCACGCCGACGCCCATGAGGAGGTTGGCAATTCTGTTCACGTCCTCGTCAAATTGTTTCCAGGTGATCTCTGTTCTCTTATTCTTGCTCGGAACCCGTTCGATAAAGGCAGTAGTGTCAGGGCACGTGCGCGCGTTCCGTGCAACCATTTCCGAGATTGTCATGCCTCACCTCTTCACGCCGAAGCGGCAGTGCATCGATGATTTTGCCGTCCGCTCCGGCCGGTCCTGGCGCGCGCTATTCTTCTTTTCCCGACGCAGAACGCATACCTATATAAGGGTATATTCTTTCACGCCAGAGTATGCCAAAAAAGACCGCGTATCCCGCCAGATTGATCAGCGGGCTAGGTGGAATGAACATCACGCCCGCCAGGAGCATCACGATTCGTCCGATGAGCCCCAGGCTCCCGCCGAAGTAACCAAGAAAGGCGATGGACATGCTGCTTATGGCGCAGAATGTGGTCACCACCCGGAAGACCGTGTACAGTATAGGACCTTGTAACATCAGTTCCGGAGAATAGACGACCATGTACGGCACAATGTACGTGGGCGCGGAGATGAGGAATGCGAGGTTGGTGGTCTTCAACGGGTCAGTCTTGGCGATGCCGGCAGCAGCAAAGGAACAGGGCGCCGACGGAGGAGTAATGTTGCCGAGAACGCCGAAGAAGAAAATGAACAGGTGGGCGGCCATGGGTGGCACACCACTCTTGATCAGGGCCGGAGCCGCGAGAATCGCAAGAATGAGGTATGCGGTGACGGGCGGCAACGGCAGCCCGATAACGAGCGAGGCCAGCATAGTGAGAAAAAGAAGCACGAGCATGTTGCCGCCTGCCACGTAAATGAGCATCTCCGAGAAGCGCAAGCCCATGCCCGTGAGGCTGAGCACACCTTCAATCATACCCGCTGACGCGCATGCTATGGCAACGATCAAAGCAGTCCTGGGCCCTCCGACGAGGGCGGTCACAATCTTGGAGATGCCCATGCGCGAGCTTTTTCTGAGCATGCTCATGGCAACAAGTGCGATGACTGCCCAGAATCCTGCCTTCTTGGTGGTGGCGCGCTCTATGATCAGCAGATAGAGTACCACCAGGATGGGTATGAACAGGTGCGCGTTTTCCTTGAACAAGGGCCAGACTCTGGGCAGTTCGGATTTCGGTATCTTCTCAAGGCCCAGCTTCGACGCCTGGACCTGGATGAACATGAATACTGCGGTGTAGTAAAGGAGGCCAGGTATCAGGGCGGAACGCATTACATCGACGTACGTGCCTCCAACGAGCTCCGGTATGATGAAGGCTGCCGCACCCATCACCGGTGGAACGAGCATGCCGCCGGTCGACGCAAGGGCCTCCAGAGCACCCGCCATGATAGGTTTATAGCCCGACCGGACCATCAGCGGAATCGTGAACGTACCAACGGCTGCAACGTTGGCGGTCTGACTTCCCGTCATCATGCCGAACAGGCAGCTTCCAAGAACGGCAGCCTTGGCAGCCCCGCCCTTGAACCTGCCGAAAAGCCCGTAGCCGATGTTTGTCAACGAAGACGTAGCGCCTGACTGTTCGAGGAAGGCACCGAATATGAGGAAGACTATGATCACCGTACCTGAGACCGCGATCGGCGTACCCAGTATGCCATCCGTGCTGAGAAACATGTGGTTCACGATCCGGTGGAACGTGTATCCGCTATGCGCTAATACCGGCGGAAGGTAGACCCCGAATATGGCATACGCCAGCCCGATGAAGATGAGGATACACATGGACCATCCCATGACGCGCCGTGTCGCCTCCGTGACAAGGACCATCGCCGACAGACTGATGAGTGAGTCGGCCAGATTCGGGGCGCCGGCCCGCCCCGATAAGTCCTCATACTCCTGCATTACGTATGCTCCGATGACAAGACTGAGTGCGATGAGGAACACGTCGATCACGTTGGACAGTTTAGTCGGACGATCCTCGCTTCCCTTCTTGAGAGGAAAGAAGAGAAAGACCAGCATCAGCACAAAAACGAGGTGGGTGGTCCGTTGCTGTATTGCCGGATACAGACGGAACCCTGCGGTGTAAAGATGAAAGAAGGACATTGCCACTGCGATGACGGTTATGGCGCGCTTGCGAGTGATTATCCCCATGGTCCTCTCTCCCGCCTGCTGCTTCTGGTGAGGATCCTACTTCCCGGTCCCGGCTTCCTTGAAATACTTCTCTGATCCCGGGTGGAACGGGTTTGCTATGGTTATACGCGCGTTCTTCAGGGTCATGGACTTCATCTGGGGCGTGATGGCGATCAGTTCATCGCGCTTCTCAAAAAGATTTTTCGTGATCTTATAAGCCAGGTCCGCATCAACAACCGTAGTTGTCTCAAGGATGCTCCCGAACACCAGAATAGGCGTGTCCTGGGTGACACCCTTGTACGCGTTTGGTTTCAGGGCATCGCCGTAGAAATACGGATTGGCCTCGAGCACCTTCTTAAGCACGGCCGGGTCGGCCGGTACGATCCGTATATCCTTCTCAAAAGCGAGCTGCTGTAATGCAGGGATCGGATACGTTCCTGCAATGAATCCGGCATCGATGCTGCCGTCCTTTATCCCTTCTGACACCTCGTTATATCCCAGCCAGAGCTGCTTAAACATATCCTTGGTGACGCCGTGTGCTGCAATGAGGTCGACGCTGATCTGCGACGTGCCGCTGCCCGCAGCCCCCACACCTACTCTCTTGCCTTTGAGGTCTGCGTAAGATTTTATGGGCGAGTTCTTGGGAACAACCAGGCAAAGCTCTGCCCCGTGGATGAACGTCACTGCCCGCAACTGGGCGATGGGTTTGGTGAACTGCCCCTGCCCTGCAAACGCCTGGTAAAATACCTTGGAGTCGCCTACGCCAAACGCAGGTTGATTCTTCTCAGCTTTCTCCCCCATCAGTTTTGACATGGCCCCGGTGCCGCCCGTTGCTTCCACCATCATCTGCACTTCCGGGATGTACTTGTTCATCACCGTTGCGATCGCCCCGCCAACGAGATACGCCGTGCCACCGGCACCAGGTGTGTAAATGGGAATAACCGTCTTTCCTGCTGCAAGCGAAAGCGCAGGAAGCAGACACGCAAGAACAATTGCCATGATCCGAAACTTTTTCATGATACCCCCCTTTCAAGACAGTGGTTAGTGATCAGTGGCCAGCGATCAGTGGCCAGAACCAACGAGTCACTGATTACCGATTACTGGTCACGGCTTACTTTTCTTCAATCGTTGCGGCCCCTGGGCCATGTAAATGATAATATTGAGATTCCGATGCGATTTCCTCGATCCTACCAGCCATGTTTGGCAAGAGTCTTTGCATAGTCGGTCTGCATTGACCGAACCTCACGAATCTGTTCTTCGGTGAACCATTTCTTCAGATCGATCTTGTTTACCGGGTACTGAGGCCTCTGGAAATGGTGTCTTGTATTGTAAGGCTTAGTCGCATCGAAGGCCATACCTCCCTCCCAGCCAGCTATACCGCTCTTTCTCTCTTCTTCGGGCTGCGCAGCAATCCCGCGCATACCGCGCGGCAGCTTCAAGATATCATGATCAGGGTCAACTCGGCTTTCCAGGGCCCACATCACATCATCGGCATTGTAGATATCCACGTCTTCGTCCACGGCGATAGCCATACGCATGCCAGGGGCGTCCGCCAGCGCCGACATCAGGATGTTCCGCTGAAAGCCTTCGTCCTGGGCGCGCTCTTTTCTGATCTGGAAGATGACACCGCTGCCCCATTTGAAGTAATCAGGGATATTGACATCTACGCAGATTCCCGGGGCTATCCTTTGGGCCAACTCAAAGAACGTGGCTTCTCTGGACAGATCGAAGCACGTGTATTCAAGTCCAGCCGCCATCGGCGTATAGAAGATCGGGTTCTTGCGCATGGTTATCGCGGTGACCGTGAGCTTACGGACTTTCCACGCGGTGCCCATGTACCCAACCCATTCAGGGAAGTAATTCGTCTCTCCCTGTTTTTGCACTCCTAATTTCTCGGACTCGTCACTTTCCCAGACATTCTCTGAGGTTGGTTCGAGGTAGCCTTCCAGCACGATTTCGGCATTGGCAATGGCGTACGCATCGACTGTTCTTGCCTTTACCAGTTCAATTGGGGCTCCCTGGAAACCGCCGGCTATTCCGAGTTCATCGGCCCCATGAGGAACTATCGTCCTCACATGCCATGCTCCGGCAACCCACCCCGCAGCAGGGGGAGGGTTGATGTTGACGGTAATCGGGATCCTTGCGTCTCGATGCGTCTTGAAGCACATCTGGCCGATATGGGTAATCTGGGCTGTTGAGATGGATGCCCAATTCTTCCCCCTGAAATGAATCCTATTGAAGGAGATGTTGGTGTCTCCCTTCCTGTAGACATCAGTCAGGAGCTGGTTGCCGCACCCCATGATGCGGCCGGCATCAAATTCGGTGTGCTTGATAATCGGCAAGGTACCGGGAACATCAATCTTCCTATCGATAACGACTTCCTGGACCGGCGCGTCTTTAACAACCTTTGGCGCAATCGGGTCATGAAGTGCATCCACAAATTTGAACTTCATCTTATTGGGATCTTCCACACCAAAAATATCAGCCCACGGTTCACGGCGGCCGAAAAAGTTTGCGATGTTGACGTACTCCGGGTACCCTTTTATTTTCTCGAATTTAAGGATCGGCCCTTTTTCCAAGGACTTTGCGATACCTGCGATCTCGCATATCGGATCGACCTCTTTCTTGACATGCAGCACGTAGCCCTTCTTGTCCAGATACTCAAGGGCACTTCTAACACTCGTTGCCTCTTTCCTGCTCATCCTATTACCTCCTGGAATGTTGTTCTATATCTGTTTCAATTTTTTGCGCGAAGGCACCATAGATGTCTTTTCCCTACCTCACCACCTGATTGAAGGGGCACGAGAGTTTTTCCTAAGCAAGAACGGCGGATGTGAAGATGAAGAAAGAACCGAGACAAGGAGAATGACTCTTGCGCTTCTCGTGGTAACCTCCCCTTTTTGGTTACTGGTCTTGTCCAATGCTATGTTGCCTTTACTCCATATCACCTCACAAGTGTACTCTCTTTGAAAACTTTACTTTGCCGCGGACCGCACCTTTCTTGTCAAGCAGTATCGGAAGACGGAATGAGCGGACCGTACACGCCGCACTTCAATATCAGATAGCGCATCGCAAGGTCGCCAATCAATCCCGATAGGATTGCGCTGTAAAGAAACGCCACCGAGATTGTCTCAAGGTTCGTAATCATGCTATTGATTACGGCGACCAGGGGGACAATCATGCCCAGGATGACCACTCCAATCCAGAAAACGGCGGACCATTGGCTCCGCATCATATATCTCACGGAAACCTGACCCGTTGATGACGTGTACCGCACGCTCATCAGGTAGACGGGCACCAGGAGCAGGTAACCTATCAGCAGTATACGAATCCATTCTTCTACTGCCTTGCCGACCACCATCCCACCACTTCCCAAAGCCAGGCCCAGGGTCACCTCTGCCCCGCCCCAGAGTCCGCTGACCACGTACAGGATCGGCAGCAGTGCTGTGTTCCACAGAGGAATACCATTGACATAGTTCATGGCAAACCCGCCGTAGATCACCGTGAGGAACGCGAATACATCTGCGATGACCACGAGGCCCGTATATCTGATTGACAACTGCATCAGCAGAATATGGATAAAGCCGAAGCCCAGAAAGAAGCTGACAAAGATGATGCCTCGCGAAATCCATGAGGTCTTCCACCCCGACGAAAAGGCCATGCGCCAGAACCTCAATGGTTTCCCCAGGTAAAGGAGGTGGAAGCCGCCCCCCAGAACAGCACAGAGAAACCATCCTATGGACATCGCCAAGACATTGTCGAGTAATGAGGCGATGAAAAACATTCCGGCGCCCAGCTCGATGAAAAAGAACGCCAGCCAGAGCTTTACTCCACCTTTTTCTATCCATTGTGTTTGGGGGGTGTAGGAAACCATGAACTCATAAGGTCTGCTCTGTATCATTGTGCCTCCTTTACTATGAACCGATGGAAGATCGTTGCGCTAGGAAGAAAAAACCTTCTTTTCGTCTTCCCTCTTCCGTTTCCCTCTTCCGTCTATCTTTTAGCCTATCACGTACAACACGGACGGCTCAGTGCCGTACTCGGGGCGCAGCTGAACAGGACGCCACTTCCTCACGAGCATGGAAATCTCACTCTCCGGATCATCCAGATCACCAAAGTACCGGGCCTTCGACGGACAGGTGATGACACAGGCCGGTGTTGCGTCCCTGTCGACTCCTGGTTTCAAGCCTCGCTTGATACCTGAGTCAATCCTCTCCATGCAAAACGTGCACTTGAGAACGGTTCCGGTTTGATAGGGGTGCAACTGCCTTCCCAGTTTCTCAAACTCCGTGAGGCCCTGACCCGGATAGTATTCCTTTTCCTCGTCATAATAGGTGCGGACCTGATAAGGACATGCCATCAGGCAGTACCGGCAGCCTACGCACTTGTCCGAATCAACCCAGACAATGCCGTCCTCACGCTTCTGCGTGGCACGCGTCGGACAGGCATCAACACATTTCGCCTCTTTGCAGTGGTTGCACAGCACAGGATATACGTGCTTCAGAGCCCTTGGGTACTCACCGGTCTCCGAAATCAAAATCCTGCCGAAGAGCACACTCGGCGGCAGAAAATGCTCCTGTTCGCACTTGACCACGCAACTGTAACAGCCGACACACTTAACCAGATTTATCAGCATACCCCATCTCATGTCGTCGACCTCGCATTCTGTTTTCTATACACCTTAACCCTCGGCGTTGGTTCGGAGGAGCCTGAAAGTGGACAAAAACGATGCTGATCCTGTCTCAGCAGCGCGTTGGGGTTGATCCCCTTTCCGCTTGAAACAGGCGTCCCTCTGGCCCAACTACCCAATCCCACAGCCGCTATCACAGCCGGGTGGACCAACTGCGACAGCTTGACCTTCCCCGTCTGCGTGTCCCCGAAACGATTTTCGAGACAGATGGTATCTCCTTCTTTTATGCCTTTCTTCTTTGCCGTCTGCGCGTTCATGGTTACGTTGTACGTATACGGGTTGATTGTAGCCGCTGCGTTGATAAACGGATTGTGTGCCGTGAAGCGATAGGTCATGAGCGGGTCCCGTTGAGAGATGACGAAAAGGTCATATTCAGAATCGGGAGGCAGTTCGGTGTAAATGACAGACGGGAAATAGGTGGTCATGCCGGTGAAATAATCCCAGTTCAAGTTGAAGCCCACGCTCTCGGCTTTCTTCCGTTGCTCCTCCCTGTCCTGTTCAACCTCCTCGTAGTAGATCGGCACCCTGGCGTCCACGAACCAGCGCCAGTAACATTCGTCAGGCCTCTTCTTCCAGGTCAGGAAACCGTTATCCCTGAACCATTCCAGGCCTCGCTCCGGGCCGAAGTGATACTTCAGGACCCTGTCCACCAGTTCCATGTTCGTGATTCGTTCTTCCGGCTTTATGATGAGAGGAATCTCTATGTCTCTCCCCATCCGCCTTCCCCTGGTGAACGAGTAGTAATCGTTGATCTGCGCATTATATTGATCCCGTATACCCACCCGATCGGCAAGGTCGAACATGACATCCTGAATATCTCGTGCCTCGCCCTTCGGTTCGGTAACGGGCATGCGCACGTGAAAGCTCCACTTGTCCATGCCCACGGGATAGCTGTAGGTGGTGCTGAAGCCAGTGGAAATATCGAGCGTCTCGAGGAAGTGTGATTCCGGCAGCACGATGTCGCAGAAACCTTCCGTTGTCTCGTTGTGGAATGGTTGCAGCGCACAGGCAAAGGGGACTTTCTTCAGAAACTTTTCGACGGCTTCCGGCCTGAGAAGGCTCATCACCACGTTGGCACCGTAGGTGAAGAACACTTCCGGGCTGAACGGTTCACCCGTCTTTTTCCACTTCTCTTCCCAATCCTCGGCGTACGGGTAGATGTTCGACCGCGCATGCGGGAAGAGATCGTAAAAGTTCAAACAGACGCCGGGCCCCTGCACTTTGCCGGGCGGCCACGCAGGTATGCCGACAGGCCAGGCCCCGGTAGTGAGGATACCGTCGAGACCGCGGTAAGCCGAGTAGGCAAACCCGCCCGTTTCCGGGTAGCCCAGGCTCCGTGCCGTGCCTGACCCCAGGAGGCCTCCGCACACGTCCTGGTTACCCAGCAGCACGTTTATCAAATGCATGGCAGTATACTGGTGATGGGAGTTCGAATGGGTCTGCAGCCCCTTATACCCGACGACGCAGGCCGGCCTGTACGGGACCTTCACCCCATCGATCTCGATGAAGCTACCTATCTTCGCTTCCTCAACGAGCTCCTTTGCCAGGCGTCGTATCGTGTCCGCAGGAACGCTGCTTATCTCGGCAGCCCATTCCGGTTTGTACTGCTTGAGGTGTTCTTTCATACGCGCGAAGATGGGCTCGCCTTGAACCCCGTGAGCCGTGTACTTCCCCTCGATTGCCGGATGCTTCAGTGTCGGGTCATCATAGGTTTTCAGCTTTTGGTCAGCCTCATCAAAGATGAGAGGCTTCTTCGTCTCTTGATCGCGCACGTAGAGACGATCAGGACCAAGAAGATAGGCGCCGTTCGTCTTATGCCTGATATACTCCTTGTCATATACCCCGATCTCATTGACCATGAGGTTGGCTATCGCCAGGAAGACGGCGATGTCTGTTGCGGGGAGAATCGGAATCCATTCTTCTCCTTTGGACGCGACCGTGAACCCTTGAGGGTCCATGACCCTCATCTTCATGCCCCGCTCCCTGGCTGCCGCTGCCTGCCTGATACTGGCGCTCGCGTTGCGGCCGCCGCCCCAGCCTTCGTTGCCGCCGCAGCGCAGCACATAGTTGCAGTACCGGTAATCAGGAACAATGTCCCACGCAGCGTAGTGTAATGCCCCTATGTGATGGGCAGCGCCTCCGCACATGGTCCCGGGTCCGCCTGACGCATGGGAGTTGCCGCCATACGCCGGAATAAAGCGGGACCAGGAACTGTTGGCCCTCATGCCGCCTGTGGGGCCGGGTGACATGGCAAAGACCGTGGACCTGGGGTCTTTCTTTCGTGCAGCTATCAATTTTTCCGCGATGGTATCCAGTGCTTCTTCCCAGGTAATACGCTGCCAGCCCGGCGCCTCGTGGAGCCCCTTCTTCGGATTCGTCCTTTTCACCGGGTAGAGTATTCTGTTGGGGTCATGCCAGTCCATCACGGCGGTGACGCCCTTGGCGCAGAGCCCTCCCTGGGCGCCTTTGTCGCTCTCAGGAACGCCCTCCGCGGCAACCGGTTTTCCATCGAGGACCCTCACCCGATTCGCACACTCGTTGTAACAGAGGGAACAGACACTGTGGACCCAGTAGTCTTTCTGTTTGTCCCGTTCGCCGAAGAATTTACGGTAGCGCTCTCTCTCCTTCGTGACGATACCCGTCATAAATTCACCTCACCCCTCATGATTCTCTCACCTTATTCTTATGCTTATTCCTGTTGTTAGAGCCACCGGACCCATCCAGCCTGTCCCCTCTGCGGAGCAGTGGACTATCCGCGTTCTTCGACTTCAAAGCCAGGGACAAGAACCGACTGCGGACATCGACCAGATGATCCCGCATCACTTTTCTCGCCGACTCCACCTCTTTCTTGCGCAATGCTTCATAGATGGCCTTGTGAGCGTCCAGTATCCTTGCAGAATAGCGGATGCCTGGTTTGAGCTGGTTTGCGAGCGAATCAACAACATTCATGACAGATTCGATCATGACCTCGAGCAGGTAATTCCTGGTGCCTCTCGCCAGTATAAGATGGAACATTATATTCTCTTCACGTACCATCTCTTCTTTGCCTTGTGTGATCAATTGCTCGGAGTATTCGATGTTTTTCCACAACTGCTCAAAATCGCTCTCGGTCATCCGCTTCGCCGCAAGTCCTATGATGGCCGATTCGATCTCGATTCTGGCCTCGGTCAATTGCTCCAGGCTTATTCTTCCCAGTTTCGCCAGATCCGTGATGGAGCCGGTCATTACTTCCGATCCTACGTCCTTGACGAACGCCCCGCCTTTGTACCCGCTCTTGATGTAGATGAAACCGGACTGTTCCAGCATCCGGAGTGACTCCCGGACAACCATGCGCCCGGTCTTGAACAATGTCGCCAACTCCCGTTCTCCCGGCAACCTGTCTCCGGGGTTCAGGTGGCCCGAACAGATAAGATCCTTTATCTGTTCCGATATGGCTTCGAAAGCCCTTTTTGGCTCGAGCGGCTTGAAGAGCTCTGAGATGGTCATCAGGTACTAGTATAGCTAAGGTATTACCTTTGTCAACTGATAAATCGCAGAGGTTCATCAGTTCCCTGAGCCAGTACCCGACGGCCGTTCCTTAAGGAGGGATTCACCGCACGTGCGTTCAAGCGCGAAGGGGGGCGATGAAGTGCTTTTCAACCAGCTCCTCGAGGGCACTGCGGACGATGGGCGCAAGATGCTCCACTCTTACGCTTTCTTCTTTCTCGCTCGCCAGCTCTCTTACCAGCGCGTTGACGAGGTCAGATGGTCTCGCGGTGCCATCGAGGTGTTGGAGAATCCAGAGCACCAACGGAGAGACTTCAACGATGCTGTCGTGGGTGTAATCGTAAAGCATCGCGTGCTCCCGTTGCTTGCCAGTATATTCCGGACTCGCAGGGAGCGCATCCGCAGCGTGATGACGGAACGTTCCCACGCTCTGTCGCGCCTGTCTGATAAGCCGCTCTTCCATCAGGTCAGGTACCGCACCCGTGCTGCTCATTCTCTTGCCATCATCCGGCCCGTAAAGACCTGCCATGGCTGGTACACCCGACTCACGGAGGAAGATCAGCGTGTGGGCATTGATGGAGAGGCCTGGGTAAGGATATTTGATGATCCGCCGCAACTTTTCCTTAAGCTCGTCCCTCGCCTTCTGCGCGTGCGAAGGGACCGGGCTATACGTATACTTCACTGCTAACGGGCCGCACGTGTGGTCGACATTCCCGAGGCCAAACGCTGCCGGATCTTTCTCGACTGCGGAGCCTCTCTGCACTTCGAACGTGCCGAATGAAAAGGTTGCCGCGCCGTGCAATTCTTTCGCAATGAATGCCGTCGTTGTGCCGGCATCAGCCGGTTTCTCTCCGGGAAATCCGAAAAAAAACTGAAGATTGAACGCAATCCCCAGCTTCCGGCAGTCGCGGATAATCCTGTCTATCTGCCTGCGCTCAATCCCCTTGTTCATGAGGGAGAGCACGCGGGAAGAGTATGATTCGAGGCCAAAGATCAGGTTGAGGCAGCCTGCGTCTCTCATCTCTTTCAGCAATCTTTCAGTCAGCGCTTCTTCAAAACGGACTTCGCACTGCCAGTACACTTCAGGGCCCTTCCTGTTGAGCCTGTCGGCAAACTTGCGCAGAAAGGCCGGCACAACGCAATCATCCGAAAAGGCGAAGCACCGCGCATTGTGTCTCTCTCTGAGACGCACTATATCTTCATGAACCAGATCCACTTCCCGGGCTCTGTAACCAGGGCGCATCGATGCCGACACTGAACAAAAATGACACCTCGACCAGTAGCAGCCCCTCGACGCAGAGAGAAGAAGAACAGGCTCAGGCGCCAGGTATTGATCGAGCGGGAGACCGCGATAATCGGGCGTCGGCAGGCTGTCTATCTCTTCCAGCACGACAGGGTTCTTTCTGATAACATCCCCGCTACGGTAGACGAGGTTCGGAACATGGGCAAGGGACTTTTCTCCGTAGAGTGAGTTGAGAAGCCGATCGAGAGCGCTTTCCCCCTCGAAGGGTATGAGATAGTCACACCAGTCAAACAACTCCGGACACCTCTCCAGGCCATCGTACCAGCAGCTGACAATATTGCCCCCGAGGATCACGGGAACCCCGGGGAGATGCTTCTTTACGAGGAGAGCAAGGGTCGCTGCAGCCAGTACTTGCGCCCGGTACGTTATGGATATCCCAATGGCTCCCGGAGCCTTTCGACTGAGTTTCGGCAGCGTATCCTCTTCAAAAAATCGGATATAAGGGTTCCGCGTGGACTCCTGTGCCCAGTGCATTAACTCCGTCGTGGTGTCGAGGGGCGGACCGGTTGTATTGGAAAAACCAAACAGGAGCGGAAACGTGGTTGCCGAAAGCATCTCGAACGCTTCATGGACGAGACGCCTGCTATCATTGAGCCGCTGGAGATCCCTGAAACAGCCCGGCTCCCTCAACTCTCTGACAGCCGCATCTATCCCTGAAATCACAAAGGGTGCTTTCAGGGCAGCCTTCACCAGCAGGGCGTACTCGACGCCGTCCTCCTTGAGCGCTGCCCTCCTGTCGAGGCGTGCCAGCCGCCTTCCAATCCGCTCGGCAATCTGTTCCATCCGCTTGCCGTTGAGCAGATGCGTGACAAACTCGATGTTCACATCCATCTGTTCGACCTGGTTCCAGCCGCGATGTCTCAAGAACCCGGCGAGAGCCGGGAGGCTGGAGTATGGCTGAGTCGCATCCGCCATGGGAGGAAAGATAAGAATGATGTTCATGGTTGACGCTCGCACAAGAGAAAACCTTCCTGGCAGAGCCGGCGGTAAAACTGAAGGGCGACCTTCCTGTTTCTCCCGTTTAATACCGACAGGATGTCGCTCAAGGCATAGCGCCCATCACAGGGCTTAATGAGGAGCAGCCCGTCTTCTCCCACCTCCACAAGCTTCTCTGTCTGCGCGTGGAACAGGTAGTTCGTGGGCCGTTTACGAATGCTTGCCCTGGAGCCGCGCTGATCCTTTTTCAGGTGATCCCGCACCTCTTCCAGGTTAAAGGGCATGGTCACAGGGACAAGGCCATCAGCCATCGTCGGAAAGATCTCTGCGGGGCGCGAGAAGTCGATCACTCTTGTTGCATGATCCTCCTTGACCTCCTCCCTGGTCTCCTCTCCGGCCTGCTCTTCTTTGACCGGCAGAAAGGTAAGGTGCATGCGCGAGATCAGGTACGTCGATATGAGAGAGCCTACGGCGGGCCTATTCTTAATCTCATCCACGAACGCGATTGCCTCCTGTGCAGTCAGCCCTTCTCCGACGCTATATTCAGCGTATATCTTGAGATCCTCGCCGGGATAGCGGTTGATGGTAACCACGGCGTATGTTGCAGGATGTGCATGGACAGCCGAACGCATTTCCAGGATGAAGTTCGTGAACGCGATGTGGGTGATGGAGCCTCGGTGAGCCTCGATGAATTCGATAGTCCTTTCTGCCTCATCCCTCGTCTCCGTGGGAAAGCCCACGAAGAACATGACAAACGTTCTGATGCCCGCACGCTCGCAGCCCCGCAGCACTTCCGATGCCACCTCTGGAGCAATGCCCTTTTCCATCAGGTTAAGCACGCGTTTCTCGCCCGATTCGAGCCCGAAGATCAGCATGGAGCAGCCCCCGGCCTTCAGCTCGGCGAGCATTTCACTGTTAAGCGACGTCTCGAATCGACATTCTCCAAACCAGGTATAGGGCGCTCCAGCCCTGGCGATCCCGCGGGCAAGAGCGCGCGCAACAGATGGCGGTATAGACTCGTCGGTAAGATAGAATGCGTTTGCATGAAACCGGTCCGATAGCCATCTCATTTCACGCAAGACCTGCTGTGCAGCCTTCTTGCGGAACCGGCCACGGTACAGCTGGTCATGAGAACAGAATGCGCAGCGGCCCCAGTAGCAGCCTCTCGACGCGAGGCAAGGCAATACAAGCTTCGGGGCGAGGTACTTATCGAGCGGCAGTCCATCGAAGTCCGGCGGAGGAAGCCTCTTGGGATCGGGTGGCGGCCCGGGAGGGCTATAAACCGCAGAAGGACCATCAAAGCGGACCAGGCCCGGAACTCCGGAGAGGTCCCTCCCGCGTTGCAGGCTGTCCGCTAGATGGAGTAGAGGCATCTCTCCCTCGTAAGGGATAAGGCCATCTATTACATCGCTAAAGGGACGGAGTGCTTCCCAGCCACCCTCAAAAAAACAGACGAGACCGCCTCCCACGACAATAAAGCTGCGTTTAAGACGACCTCTGAGCATGGAAGCAAGCGTTATGCCCGGTACGACCTGGCAGTAATAGTTGATCGATATGCCGATGATGTCGGGCTTGACTGCAGTGATCTGTGACATGCACGATTCATAGAATGGGATGAAGATGTTTTGACTGCTGTCCGTTGCGGCGCGCAGCACGTCGCCGCTCTTTGTGGGCAGGTAGCTCATCGAAAATCCGCGGGGGTACCAGCGTACCGGGTAGTGGGCGGCGGAGACAAATTCCATGGCCCTCCTCACGAGGTTCGCTGCCCGGCCGTATTGGGAACGACCAGCATAGATAGCCGGGTCACGCAGGGCAGAAAGGGCAGAAGGGGCATTGGCAACGATGTGCTCTTCAGACAGCGAGTTCTCGGCAAGAAGCCGGTATTCTTCAGCATCACCCATCGATAACCTGTTCCCGGACTGGAGCTCTGAGAGGCGCGCCCTGATCCTTTCGGCAGACCGCCTCAGGTTCTCCTCAGAGAGAAGATACCAATACGAAAGAAGATTCAGGTCAAGAAGCGTGACGTTTAGATCCTTCTGCCTCAGGTATGCGGCGAGAGATGCGATGCCGAGAGGAGGATGACTGGGGTCTGAGACGGGTGGAAAAACAAGCAGCGTCTTCAAGAGACTGGGTGGGACAAGGGGGCTTTTCCCTTCTTCCCAACCGCATAGAGACAGTATGGGTTATCGTGGACCGATCCGGTCGCACCGTATGCCATGAATGTGCACCCTCCCCTGCAGATCTCCCCGTATTCGCATTCCTGGCAATGGCCGTGCAAGTCTTCGCGTCTGAAACCGCGGGTATAGGAAAAGGCCCCATTTTTCTGCCATATGCTCAACAGAGATTCTTCGCGGATGCTGCCCTCCACGAATCGCTCCGCCTGTAACGAGAGGCAACCTTTCACGTTCCCGTTCGATTCTATCCCCACGTTGAGGCAGCCTGCAGAGCAGCCGCACCAGAAGTTCCATCCATCGCGATTCGGGGTGTCGCGGAGTGCGGGCTCATGCGCGGAGTAATAACCGATGTTGTCGCCCACACTGATCTTGACCCTGTTTCGGCGTTTTGCTGCCACGACAAAATCGGCAATCTCCGGCAGATGCTCCGGCTCGATAACCAGTTCCGGATGGTCGGCAAGGCGCCCCATAGGGGAACCGAGCTGCAGTCGCCACACATCGATGCCGAGAGAAACAACCAGATGCTCGATGTTCCGAAGCTCCGGGAGGTTCATACGGTTGATATGGGTAACCACATTCACCGGCATCTGCTCTGCCTTGAGATATGACACAGCCTTGAGGACCCTCCCATACGAATCGTCCTTTCCCCGAACATAATTGTGTGTGGATTCCGTGCCATCCAGACTGAGCGCGACCCGGCAGAGTCCGGCTCCCTTTATATTTCGAGCCAGGCGCTGATCGATAACGTAGCCATTGGAGATCAGCGAAACGTTAATCCCCAAGCTCACAAGTTTTCGGGCGATCTCGTCCCAATCTTTCCGAAGCAGGGCTTCGCCGCCCGAGAGGACTACCTTTTCGCAACCCAACGCGGCCAGGTCGCCGCACAGGCGCATTGCTTCCGTGAGGCTCAGTTCGTCGTTGCCCGACCTTCCGTCATTGATGCTGGAGGCGCAGTGCAAACACTTCATGTTGCACGTACGGGTGATCTCCCAGACGCAATACTTCGGACGTAGATGGATGTGGTCGAGAATTTCTCTCATACAGGAACCTGCGCAGCCATACCCAGAGCCCCATCGCACCCGACTCAGGCGCAACTGGTTCCGCAGACAATTAAGAATCTGATCCGATGATGAGAATCAGGCTACGCCGACTCCCCCGCCGCCGCCGTCGCCATACGCAATCTCATCCGCCAGCGCATGTTCGAGACGCTTCGCCAATTGGACGTCCTTCACGTGTGCGCTGATCTTCTCTTTGATAAGGGCCTTAAGGTCATCGCACTTCCAGACATCGATCATAACAGGCATTTTTATCGGTCTCTTTTTACGCTCTGCCATAGCGAACCTCCTTGTCCGTCATTGATGAACTTACAGTTATCGGCGGCAAGAATCGCTGCCACATACTATTAAATATCTACCGAGGGAACTTGGTTGTCAAGGTGAAAAGGTGTCGAGGCACCTGGGCTGAACAAATCCTCTGCAACTGTGTTGAGCGGTTTCGAGTGTTAAATGACTTCTTCGGCCACGGCGAGTTTCGATGGATGACTAGGCGCGCCGAGGCTTGGGCTGCACAGGCGTACCTCGTGTGCGACCCGTGCAAGATATTTGGTCGAGTTTTGGGTCGCTCGCTAAACACGGGTGCCCCGCTAAACCCAAGTCAGGCGCGAAAGGCGCCTCGGCCGCGGCCTACTCGACGGTGACAGACTTGGCCAGGTTCCTTGGCTGATCCACATCCGTACCCAGCAGGTTTGCAATGTGGTATGCAAAGAGCTGCAGAGGCACGATGGAGACAATAGGTTGGAGATCGTACGCAGTCGGCTGTACGCGTAGAAGCGCGTTTGCCTTGGGCGCCATATCGTGTGAGTCTGTATCGGTGAGAAGGATGATGTTTCCCCGGCGCGCCACCACTTCCTCGATGTTGCTGCAGGTCTTCTTGTACGTCTGGTCATTGGGCGACACTACCACCACAGGCATGTTTTCATCGATCAGTGCGATGGGGCCGTGCTTCATCTCGCCCGCTGCGTAAGCCTCTGCGTGGATGTAAGAGATTTCCTTGAGCTTGAGCGCGCCTTCCAGGGCCACAGGGAAATTGATGCCGCGTCCCAGGTAGAGGAAGTTTTTGAAGCCCATGTATTTGCGTCCAAGCTCCTCGATGCCTGCCCCTCCGTCCAGCACGAGCTGCAACCGGTGGGGTATTCTCCGGATCTCCGCAATCTTCTCCCGCACTGTTTCTCCCTCCATGATGCCCAGCTTCTTGCCCAGGTGGAGCATCAATAAATAGAGGGCCGATATCTGCGTGGTGAACGCCTTGGTCGACGCAACACCTATCTCAGGGCCCGCGTGCGTGAACACCACACCGTCCGCATCACGCGCGAGCGTGCTCCCGAGCACGTTGCAGACGGACAACGTGTAGACGCCTTTGCGCTTGCCTTCTTTCATGGCAGCGATCGTATCGGCTGTCTCACCCGACTGCGACACCAGTATCAGCATCTCATCCTTGCCCATGATGGGGTCCCTGTAGCGGAACTCGGATGCGATGTCCACCTCCACCGGGATGCGCAGGTTTGTCTCGATGAGATGTTTACCGATCAGGCACGCATGGTACGAGGTACCGCACGCGATCATCCAGATGCGGCGCAACTTGCGCATGGCGGGAAGCGCGAGCTCTTCGAAATCGACTTCTCCCCTCTCTTCCTTCACCCTGCCGATCAGGGTGTCGGAGATGGCGCGCGGCTGCTCGAAGATCTCTTTCAGCATGAAATGCTTGTATCCGCCTTTTTCAGCCATTGCGCCTGACCAGTGGAGCACATGGACCTTCCGCTCCACCTCGTGCCCGTCAACATCGATGAGCCTGAGAACTCCGTCCTTCATCACGGCAATGTCATTATCCTCGAGAAAAATGAACCGGTTGGTCCTGCCAATCAGCGCGGGCACATCGCTCGCCACGAAGAACTCATTCTCCCCGAGACCAAGGACCAACGGGCTCTCCTTTTTGGCGGCAATCAGTGTCTTCTGCTTTTCCTGTATGATCCCGAGCGCGTACGAGCCAGACATCTGTGAGAGCGACACGCGTACCGCTTCCACGAAATCAGCGCCCTTCGTCAGAAGATTCGTGACGAGATGAGGGATCACTTCCGTGTCCGTATCGGAGAGGAATGTGTGTCCCTCTCTACGAAGCTTCTCTTTCAGCTCTATGTAGTTCTCCACGATGCCGTTGTGCACCACCACTACATCGCCGGCCCTGTGAGGATGGGCATTTTTCTCCGACGGGGTGCCGTGCGTGGCCCAGCGCGTGTGGGCGAGCCCCATCTTGCCCGAGATGCCCGGCGCACAGAGGTCCTTGAGCTCATCCACCTTGCCTTTCTTGCGGGCTATTTCCACCTTGCCGTCGCACCAGACAGCGATGCCTGCTGAATCATACCCCCGGTATTCCAGCTTCTTGAGCGCATCAATGAGAATCGGGTATGCCTCTGCGTGCCCGAGATAGCCCACAATGCCACACATTATTTTTTCCTCCTGGCGTAACCTTCTATGTGCCTCTGTTTGGCCCTCGTCACGGCAAGCGCGCCTTCGGGCACATCATGCGTGATCGTTGAACCCGCGCCAATGGTCGCGTCCTTGCCTACCCTGACGGGCGCTACCAGCTCCGTGTTACTGCCTACGAAGACACCGTCCTCAATGATCGTCTTATGCTTTTTCCTGCCGTCATAGTTACACGTGATGGTCCCGGCACCGACATTCACATCTTTCCCGATTTCTGCGTCCCCCAGGTATGAGAGATGATTCGCCTTCGTGTTCTCGCTGATAACGGCGTTCTTCACCTCCACAAAGTTGCCTATCTTGGCACCCTTTTTGAGAAGCGTCGTGGGACGTATGCGCGAGAACGGGCCTATCTTCACCCCTGCTTCCGCGGTGACGCCGTCCAGAGCGCTGAACGGCTCGACCGTCACCCCGTCTCCTAAAACCGAATCGTTCAGAACGACATGAGGCCCGATGGTTGCCCCTTGGCCGATAACCGTCTTGCCTCGGAGGTGCGAGAAGGGGTAGATGATGGTATCGGCTCCCACCGAGACGTCGGCCTCGATGTATATCTGATCCCCCAGCAGGGTCACGCCGCGCTCCATGTGATGCTCAAGGATGCGCCGCCGCATGATCAGATTGGCCTCCAGAAGGTCCTTTCTTGTATTGATGCCGAGCACTTCATGGGCGTGCGCGTAGTGCATGCCTTTCGTCTTTAACCCGCGGCTCGCTGCGACTCCGCAGATATCCGTGAGGTAGTGCTCTCCTTTTGCGTTATCCGCCTTTATCTCTCTCACCAGGTCGAACATTTGCCTCGCCAGCATGCAGATGCCCGTGTTAATCTCCTTGATCTGCTTCTGGTCGGGAGTCGCGTCCGCGTCCTCGATGATCTCCCGGATGTTGTCCCCGTCCAGGACTACCCTGCCATACCCGTCAGGATTCGCGACTTCGGTTGTCATGAAAGCAACGCCCTGAGACCTTCTGAAGAAGCGTACGAACTCCTGGAGTGTCCCGGGGCTCACCAGCGGCACGTCGCCATAGAGCACCAGCACGTCGCCTTCGCCGATGGCGCCCTCAGCCGTAAGCAGCGCATGGGCGGTACCCTTCTGCGCTTCCTGGACTGCAAAAAGCACACCCGCGGAGTGAAGCCGTCCTTCCACAGCTTCTTTCTCGTGGCCGGTGACGACCACCACCTTCGATGGGTTGAGTGCCCGGGCTGCCTCCACAACATACTCGATCATGGGCTTACCCATGACTTCATGGAGCACTTTCGGCCTCGCAGAGAACATCCTCTTGCCCTTACCGGCCGCAAGGATGACTATGTTAAGTTGAGGCGTCTGTGGTGTCGGTGGCATTGCTGGCATTGCTGGCCTGGGTGGCCTGGGTGCCATGGGATTCCTCCTTCTCTTTCTCCTGCCCTTTCTCCT
>Ga0113563_10000313_pt1 | contig 22062 bp, 17 predicted proteins | sample Mud3Dept3metaG_FD_80117 | JGI IMG/M metagenome (GOLD analysis project Ga0113563, IMG submission 80117) | Freshwater wetland microbial communities from Ohio, USA, analyzing the effect of biotic and abiotic controls - Mud 3 Core 4 Depth 3... | ecosystem: Environmental > Aquatic > Freshwater >... | reverse complement strand
TTCGGGATGTTGTATCGGCCGCCGATTTCCGGACGGCGCACCTCGGCGGTGCACGCCACGGTGTTGAACGCGCCGCCCAGCGAGAGCATGGCCTGCTGCGAGCGCAGGTTGGCCGTGGCCGGCGCGTGCGGACGCAGGTGCTTGAGATACTGCGTGGTCGCCAATTGCTCGAAGAACTCCACCGCGTGCGCCGGCCAGTCGGTGACCGAGAGCGCCAGCTCCTCGAGCATGAGTGCCGTGCCCTTGCGGCGTCGGACGCGGATGGTGTTCGCCACTTCAGCGCGCGGCGAGGCAATGCGCGCCGCCACGCCGTGCAGTGCGCGATAGCCGATGAGTTCGCCGATGTAGGGTGCGGCCCAGTCGGCGCAGGTCTCGATGAACTGGTCGTCATAGAGTTGTTCGAGGTTCTCCTCGAGTCCGGCCAGCTCCTGGCTGATGAGGTCCAGCAACTGGTGCAGCGGCTTTCCGCCGGCCTCATCGCGCAGTCGATGGACCGCGGGCAGCAGACGGTACAGCGTGTCGGCATCCAGGCTCATGGCATTTCCTCGAGGCGATCGAACGGACCTGGATGCAGCGTGAGGATTTCATCGGCGCGCGGAACTCCCGAGGCCACGTGCATGCGCGTGGCCAGCAGCCGGACCTGGAGCGAGCGCGTCGTCTGCGCGGGCGGCGCGGTGCCGCCGTAGAGCAGGTCCAGGTCCACCGCCACCACGCCGCGCACGCCTTGCGCGATCCTGATGACCTCGGATTGCTGGACGGGCGCGCCCAGCGCCTGCGAGGCGAACGAGAATCGAGCGCGCAACGCGGCTTCGACCCCGTCCAGCACGGTTTTCGATTCATGCTCCCGATCGCGGCGCACCTTGAGGCCGAGGCGGAAGGTTGCCGGTTGATGCGTGAGCAGGCGCACCGCCACGTGCGGGTCGCCGTTGGCCGCGAGCGCGGCGTAGAGATTCTTCCAGACGGGACTGTCGGGCGAGATCACCTTACCGTCCGCACCGGCGATGGTGATGGCGATGACCGGACCCGCGCCCAGTTGCAGGACCTGCGCTCGCGCCTTGCCGATGCCCGCAAAGGCACGCGCGAAGTCCTCGTAGTCGAGAAGTGAAACGGCGCGGCCCAGGGTGCGCGTACCCAGCGGCATGGCGGCTCGCGCGGTCTCCGCGCCTTCCGCGTCCGTGCCGCCCTCCGCGGCCTTGGGATTGCTGACGCCCTTGAGGCCCAACGGTCGCTGCGTCGGCTGCGTGAGACTGTCGGCGCCGACATTGCCCGCGGCGCCGATGCCCTTGCGGTAGGTCGCCCGCACGTTGTTGACGCCGCTCGACGGCCGCGCGCCGCACACACCGTCGCCGAACTGCACGAACTGCCGGCCCTGCTCGTCCGTGGTCACGGTGTAGGCGCGATCCGCCGGCGCCGCGCCAAACAGCGTGTCACGCAGCTTCCAGGCAACTTCGTCGACGCGCACCGTGAGCTCGGCGGCGACGCCCAGCTCGTTGGCCGCCGCGCGATACGTCAGCGGCAACTGGCGCAACTCGAAGCGCTGGAACGCCGCCGCCGCATTGCCTGCGCCCAGGATCTGCGTGACCGACTCGCCATGCGAGGCCGGCGCCACGTTGGCATGGATGGCCACGGTGCCGCGCTTGAGCGCGGCCGGCAGCGGCGGGTCGATATCGAGAAGCGAGCGGCCCACACCGGCCGAGGTGGCCTTGGTGAGCGTGGCGGCGTGCACGATCTCCACGCCGTCGGCGACCCGTTGTCCGCGGATCAGCAGGTGCCGGCCGCGTTCCAGTCCGTCCGGCGCAACGTTCGCGGGGATCAGATCGCCGGACACGGCGGTTTCCACTGGATAGGCCGCGAGCGCCAGCTCCTCGGATTGCGCGAACACTGCGGTCTCACGCACGCGGCCCGAGAAGCGGGAGTAGTTGGCGCCGGACAGTCCGAGGCGCGACACCTTCCCCGACAGCGCGAATTCCTCGCGCGAGGCTTCGGCCGCATGCGTGACCGCGAACAGTTCCACGTAAGTATCCGTTGGCGCGGGTTCCATGGCGTAGTTGAAGCTGCCGCGCGCCAGCACCGCGAGGCTTCCGGCGGGAATCTCGGCGTACACCGAATCGAGGTCCACGCTGAATTCGACGCGGGAGATAAGGAAGCGCGGCCAGTCGGTGCGCAGCCGCTTCAGCGGCGTGGACGTAGCGGTCTTCGCGATGCTCGTGCTGGCCGCGACGGCAATCTCCACGGGCGTCAGCTCGAATTCCAGGTCGATGACGTCCTGCAGCGCCGAGCCGAATTCCGCCGTGTACTTCTTCTGGAAGTCGTCGCTCATGGTGTGCCAGTTGGGCGCGTTGTGGCCGTACACACCTGCGCGGCGACGCAGCGCGAACACGCGCCCGCTCGCCGCGGTGTCCATGGGCGGGTCGATGGAGCCCAGCGGACGGCGCCAGCTCACATAGGTGCGGTTGCTCGCGGCGTCCGCCTCGACGCGATCGAGCACACGGAAGTCCCAGCGATTGGATTGATGGTTCGCGAAGAACTCGGCCCCCACGATCACCAGCGCGTCACCGGCGCGCAGCTGCGTGGCCGTGCCGGCCAGCCAGGTGAACGTGGAGCCGCGCTTCGGCTGTGCGCGTTCGTCGAGCCAGGGCCTGATCGCATTCCACTCGGGCCGCGCGGTGATGGATTCGACGGTCTCGAACACCTGCGGCAGCGCGCCGGGCGCGGGCACGCTGCGCACGGCCAGGCCCGCCTCGAGCGTGATCTCGCGCGGCACGCCGGTGACGAACATGCCGGGCTCGGGGATGATTCCAGGCGGCGGCTGCGGGGGAGTTTCCAACGTGAACGCCAGCAATGTCTCGGCCGCAACACCAGGTCTCAACCGGTAGCCGATGAGCCGGCCCATCTCCGCCAGCGAGACGCGCTCGCCTGCCGTGCCCAGCCAGGACTCGTTGGCGATGCGCTCCTGGTAGAACGTGAGCACGTCGGCCGCGCAGGCGAAGGCATCGAGCAGCGCGATGGAGAAGTCGCCGTCATCACGCGTGCGCAGATTCTCCAGCGCCGGGCGACCCTGCGAGGACAGCCCCGCAAGCAGGCTGGCGCGGAATGCCGCGTGGTCGCCGATGCGGTAGCGGATGGCCGTGAGGCCTGGCCGGTTCTCGATGGCAAGCGGAGTGGCGCGTTCGACTCCGGCGCAGCAGCCGCAGCTCTCGGTGCCATTGGGGATGGCCGGCAGGCGCGGCGGTTCCGGCAGCAGTGTGCTCACTTGCCACCTCCGGCGCTCAGGCTCAAGCGGCCACGGTCCCGGTAGTTGGGATCGGCGGCCAGCTGCGCGATCTCCAGACGACCCATGGGGATCACACCGTTATCGAGCGTGGTCGGATCCGGCGCATTCATGCGCTGGAAGCGGTCGAGCCGCACCGATTCCACGCCCTCCACGGCCTGCGCCGCGGTGATCACGCGGCTGGCGAATACGGCCTGCGCGAAGGTAAAGCTGTCGGGATGGAAGGCGCCAAGCTGGCCATCGGGCTGTCGCACGCTGGACAGCGCGGCTCGAACGGCCGCAAGCACGTGGCTGCGGAAATATCCCGGCTTCACGCAGACGTGCAGCATGATGTCCAGAGGCACGAAACGCGGCGCGTCCACTTCCAGGTCGTAGCCCGCCATGCGGAAGCGTTCCAGGTGGCGGCGCAGCCCGCGCTCAAACTTGTCGTCGACTTCGGCTCCGTCGACGCGGTCGGCCGTGACGAACACCGTGTTCCAGCTGCCGGTCCAGCGGAACGTGGCCGCCGCGCGCTGCACGTCACCGCGACGTTCGGCGGCGGCGGCGTAATCGGCCGCCGTGACCGCGCGCTGCTGCGTGCGGAAGGCCTGTGGCGCATCGCGACGCGCGGACTCGATGTCCTCGGGATCCGCACCGCCGAACGCGGCCATTGGGTTCCGCACCGCTTCGATCTCCAGCGCATCGTCGAGCAGCAGGTGCGCAATGGAATCCGCGCCCACGTTACCCGCGGCGCCATTGCCGACGCGGTAGCGCGGCAGGAATACCGTGCCCGGCGCCGGGCGCTTGCCATGCGCGTCATCGCCGAAGCGCAGACGCGCACTGCCGTCATCCTCGATCTCGGCCACGAAGTGACGTTGTTGCTTGGCGCTCGACAGCAGGTCGCGGCGCACGTTCCAGGGCTCGGGCGGCGACTCGCCCTTGACGAGGAGTTCCAGCACCTGCGGATGCGCGTCGCGCGGTTCCAGCGCGCGCAGGGCCGCGGCGCTCCAGAAGTCCTGCGGCCCATCAGGAGGCGGATCCAGCAGCGCCGCCAGCGGGAAGCCATGCGTCAGCGGTAGTTTGGCGAGGCGCGGGCGGAAGCGCAGCGGTGGCAGGCGCGGTTCCGGCGGGTCGCAGCACTCGCCGACCACGTGCTCGCGCTTGGCGTAGGCCGGTGATTCCCGCGGCACGGGCGGCAGCTCTTCCGGCAGTTCGTCCTGGAGCGGCTGCGTTTCACCATGCTCGACCAGCACGATGTTGCCCAAGGCCACGCTGACCATCGGGTCCTTCTCGGTGGAGATGCACAGCGCGAACGGCAGCGCGTCACTGGCTTCCCATTCGATACGCGTGATGGGCGCCGGCTCTTCCGAGGCCGGAGTGTCGAAGAGCTTTCCGACCGGATCCCGGGTGAACTGGACGCGCGTGAGCCGCACCACGTGGCGGTGCGAGCGGTCCGCGTCGCCTTCCGTGAGCGTGGTCGGGCTCTTGAGCTGGATGAACACCAGGAAGTCGTGCTCTTTCAGCCCTTCGACATGGCCCGCGAGCGTGGCGCTGGTGGCGCCGCGTGGCAGGCAGCACTCGCGATTGCCCCAGGTGTAGAACTCGAGCTGGTTGTGAAGGCGGTGCAGCTCCTTGGCGAACACCGTTTCGAAAACCTGGGGCGCGGCAAGGCGCGCGGCCCTTTCCTCGGGCGTTCCACGCTCGATGACTGCCGGCAAGGCCGGAATCTGAGTGAACAACGGCGTGCCCGCGGGCAGCGTCAGCGAGCTGGCATTGCGGCTGATCTGCAGGTGAACGAAGGCGCGCGCATTGCAGCCTTCGTGCAGGTAGTAGTCGACGAGGCGCGCATGGCGGCGCACCGACACGCGTTGGCGCGCCGTGCTCAGATACGCTTCATTGGCGATGACGTCCTGGCGATAGCTCAGCGAGTCGGCCACGTAGGCCAGTAGTTCGACCAGCGCCACGCCTTGATCCGCCGCCGAACGCTCGGTCCAGCCCGGCGCGAGCAGGCTCAGGCGGTCCAGCATGAGGCGGCGGAAGCCGGCGTAGTCCTTGGCCAGGTAGTCGATGCGCGGCGGCGGCACTGGGGCCGGCGTGCAGGGAAGCGGCGCCTCGCAGTCGAGGTCCGCGGGACATTCGACCTTGAACGAGAATTCGACGTGCGAAAGCAGAGGATCGAAGTCCGTGGGCGGTTCCGACGGATTGGCGACGCTCGACAGCGCAAAGGTGTAGCGCGAAAAGTCCCCGGCGCTGGTCGTGCGGACCACCAGGGTGCGTTCACGCGCCTCGATGCCGGCCAGCAAGGTGAGCAAGGCGGGTTCCGCCTGGGGGATGGCTTCGTCCGCGAACCCGATCCACTCGATGTCAACCGAAGGGATGCGCACGCCGCCGGTGATGCCGAGGTTTGCCTTCACCAGTACATTGGGGGTGGGCGGTTTGCGCAGCAGCCGCACGAGCAGGGTGCGCTGGCGCGGCACTCCCGCGGGCGCGGTGCGATCCAGTACCTCGAGGAATTCGATGGCGTTCGCTTTTACCGCCGAGCGACGCAGCACTTCCAGCCGGCGTTCGTCGCAGCAGCTGAACTTCATGGGGTGGCTCCCGGCACTTCGAACGCATCCGTACGCTGCGAACCATCGGCCAGGACGGCGTAGCGCACGGTCACGCGGAAAGTGCTGTCTTCGGTGGCCACGTCCACGCCCTGCACGGCGATCAGGTGCCCGAGATGTTGCTGCAGCGAGCCCTGCGCCAGCATCTGCGTGGTGGCCGCGAGCGTCGTGCTGTTCGGCTCGAACACCAGTGCGAGCAGACCGCTGCCGAAGTCCGGCCGCATGAGGCGTTCGCCCGGCGAAGTGAACAGCACCTGCTCGATGAGATCGCGGATGTGGTCGCCCGTGTCCGTGACGGCGGTGCGGCCGCGGCCGTCGAAATGATAGGGGAAGTCGAGATCGTTCATGCCCGCTCCTACTTCGCCTGCACGCGCTTCTGGAACATCATCGGTTTCAGGCTGCCGCCCGGCACCACCAGCGAAGTGCCGGTGTCCAGCGCCACCGGCAATCCGCTGGCGGTCACTTTCTCCGACCCCTTGATCCAGACCGCTTTCGAGCAGGGCGTGTTCTGCGGGCAGCCGCCGATGGTGTAGGTACGCACCACCGTCATGAGCGGCTGGCCCGACAGCGTGACGCGCGTGTCGGTCTGGTCCGGCGTCGCCACACCGGCGGTGTGCGGGCAGGTGACGTACGAGCTTTGGTCCAGGATGAATCCCATGACTAGCTACCTGATGTTGAGCGCGCCGTTGTTGATGTCGACCGTGGGTCCGCGCAGCGTGATCTCGGCGCCCTGGCCATTGGCGATGGTGATGCCGGCGTCGGTTACCTCGATCTTCGCGCCCGCCGCGGTTCGGATCAGGATGCCGCCGCCTGGCGTGTCGCTGATGACCAGGCCGTTGCCGCCCACGGTCTGCAGCGTGATGCCGCTGATGCCGGGCGGCACATTGCGCGAGAGCGCTGGCGCCTCACCGTCCGCGTAGAAGCCGCCCAGCCAGATGGGACAGTCCGCATCGCCGCGCACGAACTGCACCCACACACCCGCGCCGATGGGCGGCACCGTGAACATGCCCATGTTGCGTCCGGTCACCGGCAGGCAGGGCAGCGCCCAGCTCAGCACCGCGCTGCCTCCCACGTCGGCCACCGACACCTGGATGCGGCTCATGTTGAGCGGATCGATGTTGTTCTCGACTCGGCCCGGATACATGCCGAGGAAACGTTGGTCGCTCATGTCGGCACCATCGGGACCGTCGGGAACAGGCCGTTGCGGGCCAGCGAGAAGGTTTGCTTGTACGAGCCGCGCTGGATGTCGTGCGTCACGTTGCGCACGTAGTGCAGGCCGTCGTAGGGCAGGCCCACGCCGCGCACGCCCACCAGCGAGCGCGACTTCAGGACGCGGCCGTAGCGCGCCACGTCCAGCGTGCCGCTGCCGAACACCGCGTCGCTGTGCTGGGCCACGTACGCGAGACCGTGCATCATCGCCTGGCCCGGTGTGAGGTGGCCGGTCTCCGAGAGATGCTCGATTTTCGGCGGCAGTGGCTGCACGAGACCCAGCGGCGGGTTCATCGGTGTGATGTCGGGAATCGGCAGGCCGATGGAGAGATGGCTCCGCGCCTCGTGGAAATAGACGATGGGGATGGACTTCGCCTCGCGGTCCATGTGGAAGGAGATCTGGTCGACGTTGGAAACGCCGTCCATGCCGGTAGTTAGCGCGGGCTGCGGCGCGCCCACGCGGATCTCCGGGCCCCAGTAGGCGCGAGACATGCCGGGCGCCGGGCCGGGTTCCATGAAGAACACGTAGCCGGCTTCTTTCGCGAGGCGGCGGATGTATTTCAGGTCCGTGCCCTGCTGCTGCGGAATGCGTTCGGTGGGCACCGGCGGCTCGTCGACCACTGCCGGGATCACCAGCGGGATCACGCCGAAGGCCGCGTACTTTGCCAGGATGGCGAGCACACGCACCGAGGGCGGCGTCGCCGGGTAAGGCAGCCCGCGAATCTCGTTGAAGTCCATGAGCGCGGAGAGGTCCTTGCCCTTCACGACGATCTTCGTGTTGCCTGACTCGGTGGGCTGCACTTCGATGTCCGTGGCCACGCCGTCGATGATGGGATCGGCCTTGCCGTTCAGCGTGACCACCAGCACCACGCGCATCATCGGCACTCCGCCCAGGGCGCCGCCGCCGGAGGCGAGGAACAGCGTGCGGAGTGGTGAGCGTAGCGGCACGTCGAAGGTGAGTTCGAAGCCGCTCTGGGATTCACCCGAGCCCGAGTCCACCTTCACGGAGGTCAGCGCCTCGATGGCGTAGCCCGGCGCCGGGACGGGAATTCCGGCCCCGATGAGCAGCGATAGTTTGATGCTGCCTAACATGCGGCGTCAGGCTCCGGCCGCGCCCGGCGGCAGTGGGATGACCAGGCGTTCGCCCGGCGTTGCGGTGAAGGAGACCAGGTCCTTGGCGAGGTTCGCATCCGCGATTCGCCAGTTGAGCTCCACGTCACCGAGGTAGGTGTTTGCGATCAGATCGCCGCGATCGTTGGCGCTGACCGCGTGGCGCGTAGACAGAGGAATGTCGCGCGCCTGCGGAATGAAGCGGCGCAGAACATACGTGACCGCGTCTTCGGCGGCGCCGGCCGGGAAGACGTAGCGCGCCGTCGCGACGTTCGCATAGCGGCTCGATGGTCCGAAGGGCGAAGACGGGATCGCACCCGCGTTGATCAGCATCTGTACCGGGTCCGACATGCGTTGCTCCTCAGGGGAGATTCGACAGGCCTAACGACTGCAGGGTCGCGCCGGGTATGCGCGCCGCGAGCGACTCGCGCGCGCGTAGATATGAAAGGAACAGCGTGCCGCCCCGATGCGTGTAGCCGAGGTCGTCGACGGTGAGCACGCGCAGTCCGAGGCTGACCTTCGCGCGTATCGGGTTAAGCAACGGATCGAAGGCTTCCTCGGTCACGGAGAAGTCCGTGACGCGCACGGGAGCGACGCGGCTCTTGCTGAAGACGAAGATGAGCAGCGGAGATTCGGGCGGCAAGATCTCCAGCGTGCCGCCGCGGGCGTCGGCCTCGACGGCGAGCAGCTCCGCCGTCGTCGGGTTCACCAGCGCTTCGAGCGACGCGATCTGCGGCCCAAGGCCGACTTCCGTGGCGACGGCGTTGCGGTCGGGGAATTCGAGCTGATCGGTGGCATCGAGCTGCGCCTCGATCTTGATGGATTCGATCGCGGCGCCCTTGAGGCGGAAGGGCTGGGCGCGTTCGCCGCCGCCCTCACCACCGACGCCTTGCACCTGGTAGGAGCGCGTCAGCGAGTCGGGGTTGTATTGGAGCGAGATGACGCGGCGGGCGCGCGTGCCGTCGGGCGTGAGGATGACCAGGCCGCCTTTCAGTAGTCTGGGGGAGGCGGGAAAAGTGCTCATGGCAGCCTGCCCTTTGAGATGGCGGCGCGTATCGCATCGCCCGCGAAGCGCGTTGCGGCGTCAGGGCCCGTGAGGCGCTGTGCACTGCCCGGGACCGAGAACCGGCGGGTGAATTCGCGCTGCAAGCTTGCAGCCAGGGCGCTTCGATCGAGAGCGCCAGCCCCTCTGATTACGAGCCGATCGATGTGAAGTCGCACACGCATCAGGTGCACTTCCTGTTGTGGATCTTGTTGGCCGTCTCGAGATCGGCGCGCACGGGCACCCGGAGCTTGTCCTTGAGCGCCTCCTCCTCAAGCAACTGGTAGAGCTCCGGAGCGCCACACAGCAGGTCCGCCTGCGCGTCCTTGGTGTCGCCGTGAAAGACGCTGTACGCCTCGGCGTAGAACTCGCGAATGTCGCTGGTGACATGCTCAGGCCTGGTCCTGCTGTTCGCGAAGGACCAGTTACCCTGAACCGGGCGACTCATGAATCGATCGTATGTGTCCTGGATGGACAGCTTGACCTTCTTCGTTCCGGATCCTGCGGGACCCTCGACGGTGACGCGTTTTTCATTGATTTCAGACGAGAACTTCAGCTCAGCCTTGATTTGCTTGTCGAGTGCCGAGCCCTTGAGTTTGTCCAGCTTCTGGACTTTGCCGCCGCGAACGTGGTCCCAGGCGTGGGCGAGCTCGTGGCGCAGTTCATCGACGCCTCCCGAGTCCAGACCGTGGATGACGCGATAGTGATAGTCGTACCGGGCCAATTCGTCCGTGCCTTTGCGCTTCGGCGCGTAACCGCTGCCGAACGACGGCGGCAAGCTTCCCCATTCCCAGAACCGCACGCCGGCGTTTTTCATCGCCCTCATCTGGCCGATGGAGAACGCAGCCAGCGCTCGCCGGATCTTCTTGCAGTACGCCTTCTTCTGTTCTGGCGTCGTTCCACGCAGCATGTCCTGAAGGATGGCGTTCCGTTCCTTCTCTTCCTTGGCCGAGTACGACGGAAGCTGCGAATCCGCGTCCGTACAGGGATCGGTCTGCGCGACCCTTGTCTGCCCGCCCCCGCTCGGCGCCGCATCCTTGTCGGCCGGCTGCCGCATGAGCATGCCTCGGTGCGCGTTGCCCGACCCCTGAACCACATGCGCCAGCTCGTGCGCGATGAGACGACGCCCGCGAACCGACTTCGGCGCGTATTGGTTCTGCGCAAACACGATCTGCGAGCCCACGGTATAGGCGTTCGCGGAGACATCCTTTGCGGACTGCGCGGCCGATGCATCAGCATGCACGCGCACATCGGCGAAGTTGTGACCGAACCTGTTTTCCATGTCGTTGCGCAACGCGGGTTCGAGAGGCGCTCCGCGACGCGCGAGCGTCCGCTGGACGCTGGCAGGCACTGACTTTCGATCGGCACTGTTGTCGCCCATGCGTTGGGTAGATAGCGCGCTGCCCTGAGCGGCGTGTCCCGCGGATACCTGGTCCGCCAGTCGATCGGCGGCGCGCTCGTGGCTCGCGTCGGGATGGCCGATGGCATTCACCTGGCGCGCGGCGCCCGCGGTGGTGTCGGTTCCCGAGTCCCTGGCATTTGTTCGCGCTCGTTCGGAGGACATCACTTCTCCCCCTTTTCCTTCGAACCGCCTCTTTCGAACGTTCCGCCGACAAAGACGAGCGCCTTGAATTCCTGGTCTCCGGAGAGATTGACCTGGTATGTCAGATCGAGACCGAGCTTGTTGCCCCTCCACACAGACTTGGTGAAACCATGAAGCTGAGCCACGCCCTTCTTGCCGATGGGATCGAAGCCGGCGATGGCCTGCACCTGGGCGAGGTCTTGCCCATACATGAAAACCTTGCCGCCGACGATGGTCTTGTTCTTCGAGAGTTCGGAGAGGATGGCGCCGTACTCAAAGACCAGCAGGGGTCTCAGGCCGAAACTCTTCTGTATGTACACGCCGGCAATCGGAAGCCCGCCGATGCTGACGCTGCCCCTGGCGTCGATCCTGGTCGCCAGGGCCAACGCTTCTCCGGCCTCGAGCTTCGCGAGCACCGACCTCACGACAGGCCCGATGCCACCGGGGAAGCTCTGCTTCACCAGCCTCTTCGTCTCCTTCATGAAGGTCTTGATCGTGATGTCCCTGCCTGCGAGCTGCTTCAATAGTTTGGTGAAGTCATCGGACTTGAAGACGGCCTTGAGCAGGTCGATCTCCGGTCCGGCAAGACCTTCTAGGAGATCGGACAAGTCGATGTCCATGTTCCCCTGCATGTGGAGCTGCAGGTTTCCTTCGCCTCGTACATCGAAACTGTTGCGCAGGCCCAGGCTCTTGCCGGCGCCGAAATTCCCGATACTGGGATCCAGGTGAAGGCTGGCGCTGTAGTCGCCAAGCCCGGGCACGCCGCCGAACTTGGCGCGGCCAATGACGTTGAGCTTCGGCGTGATTCGCAGCGTCGTTCCGGGTAGCAGCGAGATCTGATCCTCGCGCTGGATGTCTTCCGGGCGGCCCGGGAATGCCACCGGGCCATTGCCGAAGCCTGCCTTCTCGCGCGGCTGATACAGCGTGACGCCCTGGTCGTATCGGCCAGTGAGTCCCTCGCCGGACAGATCTACCGTGGCCGCGGGCAAAGGCGCGCTCGCTTCTCCCGTCGCGCTCGGGCAGGGCAAGACACTCGCGGATTCACCGCAAAGCGGCTTGGCGCTCGTCAGCAATTTTGGCTTCGTGCTGCCGTGCCGCGCGGGCTCGCCCAGGTCCGGGGGCCAGACATCCTTGTCGCCTTCCATGTGGCAGGAGCCAGGCGTGGTCTCGGCCATCATCTCGCAGCGTGTCTTGCTGCCCGGTGCGGGATGCACGGCGCCGCAATCCGAAAACAGTTGCTGCAACAAGCCATGGATGGGAGGCAGGTCGCGCTTGGCCCCATCGGTGCGCTTCCAGACATCCTGTCCCAGCGCCGCACCGTAACAATCGGAAGGCAGATCCTCGACGGTGAACGCGCTACGCGCGGAGCCTTCGATGGTCCCCTGCAGGCCTTCGGGGACGATGGTCTTGAAGTGCTGCCTGTACTCATCGAGCGTGCTCTTGAGCTCTCTCTTGAGCGGCGCGGGCACGGCGCTGCCGGGATCGTCGACCAGCTTCGCGACCTGTTGCACGAACTCCATCCAGTAGCCGAAGACCAGCGCGATGTCCCGCGGCTCACCCGACTGCAGAAGCCTGCGCACATCCGCGATCACGGTGTTGCCCTGGCTATCGGGTACGGACTTGACGAGGGCGTCGAGGAGAACGGAAAGCCTGTTCTGCCCGCCGGTGAGCAGCTGCTCGATGGTGCGCGACTTGCCTCCCACGCGAACGTCGAGCCGCTTGCGCTGGTACCCGAGGCCATAGGCGGCGGCCGCGGAGATGAAGAAGTGCCCCATGTCGATCCAGCCGCACCGGCAGGTGTAGACGAAGGCGTTGTCCTTTTCTTCTTTCGTGGCGCCTGGGTTGAATGCGGCTCCCAATTTCCCGAGTCGCAACAGATTCCCGGTCGCCGGATCCTCTGCGGGCCCAACCTCGTCGATTCTGGTCTTTACCTTGGCGAGCACGTCTTCCTTGCTGGCGATGCGCTTGGGATTGACCTCGCGCTGGATCCATTTCGCGCCGGTCTGCTGCACCACGTGCGTGAGTTCGTGCGCCAGAAGTCGCCGCCCTTCGCTGGTGTCGGTACTGAACCTGCCGGCATCGAACACGATGGATTGGCCCAGCGTGTAGGCATGCGCGTCCACATCCTGCGCCGAAATTGCGGCGGCACTGCCGGTGTGTATGCGCACGCGGGAAAAATCGTGACCGAAGCGGCCCTCCATGTCCTGGCGCAAGGCCGGTTCGAGCGGCCGGCCCCCGTCGGCGATCGCGCGTTGTACGCTGGGCGGCGCAGACATTGCGCCCGAGGCCGCCGGCGTGGCGCGCCGGATGCTCACGGGCGAATTGGCGATCGCGGCGGGCGTGTTCAGCTGCAGGACCTGGTCGGCGATGCGATCCGCTTCCAGTTCGAGAGGATCGTTGCTCGCGCCCACGGCGAGCTTGCGTTGCAGGCCTTTCTTCTCGCAGTCCTCGCAAGTCTGGGCGAGCGGCGATTTGCCGGCACCGCAGGCGCATTTGCGTTGCAAGAGATGACGACCGAATGGACTGGCCTGCGCAATGGCTTGCGTCGCTACGGACTTCTGGCCCGCGATGCTCATGACCAACCCCGCGTCTCGGTGTCCGAGTACGGCCGCTCGCGCTTGGTGGCTTCGCTTCTCGCGGCCTGCAGCAAGTGATGCATGCCCACGGGTGTGTCGCTTTCCGCGGCAATGAACGCCGCGTTCATCGCGATGTTGCGAATGCCGCCACCGGGCACGCCGAGCTGCGCGAGCTTTGCGTAATCGATGAGTTGTAGCGGCGTCCGCGCCGGAAACGCGGCGCGCCAGATCCGCTCGCGCATGTGTACGTCCGGAAACGGAAACTGCACTGAGAATCGCAGACGCCGCTGGAATGCGGGATCGAGCGCATTCTTGAGGTTTGTCGTGAGGATGGCGAGGCCGCGATACGCCTCCATTTCCTGGAGCAGGTAGCTGACCTCGATGTTCGCGTAGCGATCGTGGCTGTCCTTAACTTCGCTGCGCTTGCCGAACAATGCATCGGCTTCATCGAACAGCAGGATGGCGCCGCAGTTCTCCGCGGCATCGAAGATTCGGCGAAGGTTTTTCTCGGTTTCGCCGATGTACTTGCTGACGATGGATGCGAGGTCGATGCGATACAGATCGAGCCCCAGGTCGCTGGCAAGCACCTCGGCGGCCATGGTCTTGCCGGTACCGCTCTCGCCGCTGAACAACGCGCTGATGCCCAGGCCGCGCGAGCACTTCGCGGCAAAGCCCCACTCTTCATAGACCTTCATCCGCTGTCGGACGTGGGAGACGATTTGCCGCAGGGTCGTGACCTGAGAATCCGGCAGCACCAGGTCTGCCCAGGTCGCGGCCGGCTCGATTCGGCGGGCGAGTCCTTCGAGCCCGGCGCGGGCCGCGCTCCTGCAGGAAAGCAACAGCTCTGTGGCCAAGTCTGCACCGGCGGGCCTTGTGCGCAGCGCGCTCGCGGTGCGCGTGATGGCGTCGGTGCGGAGTCGGAATTGAGTCGCGAGTGCGTCCAACGCCTCATTGAGTGGGGCCGCGGCATCACCGAGAGCTTCGCGCCACAAGCGCCCCTGGTCCGCCGCATCCGGACGATCCACGTGATAGGTCAGCGATGTCCGGTCCACGGTGGTCGCCTGCGGCAGCGAGGCGAAGACCACGCCGCGGACATGGTTCGCGAGGATCGCCAGCATCGGCGCCTCCGCATCGCCCGACTGAAGCAGCAACGCACTGTTGAGCAGCACGCTTTCGCGTGACCAAAGCGTCGCCAGTGCATGCACCTCGTGCAGGTTCTGCGGGATATCCGACGCGCGGAGGACGTAGAGTCCGAGGCCGAGCCGGGCGGCAATCCGCCGCGCCACTTCGAGGTGCGCGCCGGGATCATCGCCGGCGAGTTGGACCAGGGGCACCGGTCCGTCGGTTCCGTCCAACACGGCCAGGACTTGCTCGGTGATGCTGGCGTGCACACCGGTGATCACGGCCGCGCCGACATGCGGGTTCATGAGCGTCTGCAGCCTGGCATCGAGGTAGTTGATGCCGGCAAGGAAGTGCAGCACGCGTTCGTCGATAGAGAGCCGGCTGGTCGTCAGCGCCCGTTCGTCGCGTACTTCCAGCAGACGCCATAATCGCAGAGGACCCACTGGCGCCAGCGCACTCCAGTGAGCTCCCTCGAGGCTGGCGAGCGCGAGGCCGAATGTGGCGAATGGCTGTCCGCCCGAACGCTGATTGATCGAGCACTGCGTCGCGAGCGCGCCTTCCATCTCCACGCCGGCGCAGAGCAGCAGCGTATCGCGCTCGAACGGGCTGAGCCCGAAGGACTCGGCGAGCGAGTCGATCGCCGCTGGCGCCGGCATCGCTTCCCGTGCGGCCACGATTGCGTTCTTTTCGGCGGTCACGTCCGCGCCCGTCAGCTGTGCCCGCAGCCGCGCGAATTCCGACGCGAGCAGGCGTTGATTGGCGGCAGACCAGTCATTACCGCTCACGGAATGTTGATCCTTCTGTCGAGGAAGGTTGGCGGTGCGGCGCCCGGATTGACGATTGGACTGTCGATGCCATCGACGCGAAGTCGCGCGAGATGGCTGCCGGGAGGCGCCCGGGCGATTGCAAAAGTCAAAGTCGCAGGCAGGGCGATCGTCAGCGGCACGTGTTCCTCGCTGCCCACCAGCAGGCGCACCGACTGTCCTTCACGCAGTTCCGGCACGAACTTGAGCGTGAAGCTCGCCGTCCCCGCGGTAACCGAGACGGCAGGCGGCAGGTTGGTGATCGTCGGCGCTAGCGTCAGCGCCAGCGCGTTCGTGAGGCGCGGCTCGGGATCGCCCGGCAGCTGCACCCGCGCGCTCACGTGGTATACGCCCGCCGGGAAGTCGTCGGGGCGGTCCAGGGGAATCTTGAATTCGATCTGCGTGGCGTTGCCACCCGTGGGCTGCAACGACTCTTCGATTTTGAATCGATCGTTGGTGAGGAGGACCTCTACCAGGGTTCCCGTCAGCGCGAATCCCATCAGCCTGACCGTGGTGCCGAGCTCGACCACGGTCTGGTTTCCATCGGGAACCACCGCGGTGAGCGTCGGCACGGTGGGAGCGAGGCTCGGGCGCGCGGCGATATTGCGCGCCAGCACCGGCAGCGGATTCGGCGTCGGTTGCTCCGCCTGGATCAGCACCACCGACACCTGGTAAGCCACGCTCGGCCGATAGTGACTCAGCGTGGCGCTCCAGAATTTCGACATTTCCTCGGTGCTCAGGAACTCCGGCGTGATACGCAGCTGTTCGACCTGATTCTCGAGCCCGGAATCAGCGAGTGACTGCAGCCACGGTGGCAACGTGCCGGCGGCGTCCGGCGCCGGCACCAGCGAGTTGCGGATCAGGTCGCGCGGGATCGCGGGGTTCTCATGCATGAGCTGCATGGCATGCCCTAGCAGGATCTCCGCGTGGAGATCGGCCGCACCGTACGCAGAGATGATGTAGTGCAGGTTCAAAGCGAGAGGCGGATTGCTCAGCCGATTGCGTGCGGAGACATCCCGCGAGGGCAGTCCCTCGTTGCGCCAGCCGAGATTGGGTGTCACCTGCCGCAGGAAGAGATTGAGCTGCGTGACCTCGACGCCGTTCTGCTGGAGCACTTTGTCCGGCGGCAGCGTACTGACAGTGACGCTTTGTCCGATCTGCCCGATGACATTCTGATTGATGAAGCGATCGTTAAGCAGGTCGCGGAGCACCTGCGTCACTCCGGCAATGGCAAGCGCGGTACTCATGCGCGAGTCTTGCTTGCAAGGTACTCCGCGAGCGGCACCGTGGGGCGCGTCGCGGGTTTATGCGGCCTCTTTGGCGCGGCGGGCTCGGCCGCCGCGATCACCTCGATGCGTCCGATGTGAACGTGGACTTCGGTGGGCTCGCGATGGTTGTCGGGCCGTATGCACGATTCATCTTTCCGCGTGGCGTTGAAAACCGGTGCGCTCGCGAGCGGAACGATGACGGGCGCGGGCGCTTCTGCCAGCAGCCGCTGCGGCAGAAGCGCGACGTTGTCGAGCGCGCCCGGATCAGAGACGATGCGCGCCGATTCCACGGCCACGGAGCTCGGGGCCGTGGTTCGCGGTGGACCCGCAGGCACGGCGGCCGCCGGCGACTGCGGGGCATCGCGCGGCGCAGGTAGTTCCCGGGCCTCCGGCCGAGGTTCACCCTTATATTTGGGGTCCGGGGATCGGATCAGGGGCTGGCCGGCCGGTTCGGGCAACCCGGTGTCGTGTGTCGGCGTGCCCCGACCCAACGGCACCTGAGCGTGCACCCGGACGGCCGAGCGGATTTGCAATCCGACCGCCGGCGACCCGCGCGCCTGCCCGACGAGCCTTTGCAGCAACCCAGTCAAGCCAGCACCCGCTCGAGATAGGCGCCGCGGCGCACATCACTCATTTCCAGAATCTGCCGCTCGCTCCACCCGTACGACTGCGCCAGTGCGTGTACCTCATCCAGCAACCTTCGCGCGCGCGTGTCGATTTCCTCCCACAGGAATCCCGGCACGTCGAAGCTGGCATTCCAGGCATGCGCGCAGGCGGGGCACGTGAGATCGATACCGAAATCCATGCACGGATCCGCGGCGTCGAGCACGCGCGTCATCTCCGCCTCGAATTCGGTGCTCACGTATTCCGGCGCGCCGTCCAGGCAAAGCCGTTGCAGCAGGCGGCAAGTGGCGCTGACCTCGTCCGCCGCCTGCGCGGCGCTAACGAGATCGCGCGTGGTCGGCAGGCGAACGCGCAGTCCGTGGATCTCCAGGGATGCCGGGGTATCCGACGTCGGCGCGCGTTCCAGCAATGCCTTGGCGCTCAGCGTGAACTCGAGACGCTCCGAGCACTCGGGGCAGTCCACACATGACTTGAGCTCGTCACCAAACACCGCGCGCCGCAGCCGAAGCAACGCGGCGTTGCGTTCGCCGAGCGGACGATCGGCAAGCGACTCCACGTCGGCAGCCGGCTCCGCGGCCGCGAACAACAGCAGCGCGCGGTCCAGCGCGTGGCGCCGGCGTCCGTGCTCCCAGCAGTTGATCAGCGCCTGCGCATCCATCGCGGGTCAGAGCGGAGGTTCGGTGAACGACGGCTCGGCGGGCTCGGTCACGTCCACATCGCGCTCCCAGCCTTCGTTCTCGAGTTTCAGCGTCTGGATGGCGATGGCATTGGCGTTCGCATCGAGATCCGGAAGCGCCTGGAACTCCGACACCCAGGCACGATAGATCTTGTACGCAAGCACGAGCTGGCCGGCTTCGTTGTACAGCTCGAGCATCACGTCCTTGCGGAAGTCCTTGAGCGAGGTCTCCTGGCCGAGCCCGGCGCCGTAGTTCCAGACCTTGTTGGCCCAGCGCTCGAATTCCACGTCCTGCGTGACGCCTCGTTCCAGCGTGATGGGCTCGAACTTCACGCGCCCGGGCGCCTTGCGCGACGTGGACGGGTCGCCGCCCTCGCGGAACTCGATGACCTCGGTGGAACGCTTCAGCGCGGAACACTTGGAAATGCCGGCGACGTAGCGACCGTCCCACTTGAGCCGGTACTTGAAGTTCGGGTACGGCGTGAGCCGCTGCGGGTTCACGGGAAACTGTGCCATGTTGGCTCCTTGTGAATTGATCAGGCGCAGGTCAGGTTGCGATCTCGCCTGCGATTTGCTGGATGCGCAGCACGACGAATTCGGCGGGCTTGAGCGGCGCGAAGCCGACGTGGATGTTCACGACGCCCCTGTTGATGTCGTCCTGGGTCGTCGTGGTGCGGTCGCACTTCACGAAGTACGCCTCGCGCGGCGTGGCGCCCTGGAAGGCGCCCTGGCGGAACAACGACTGCATGAATGCGCCCACGTTCAGGCGGATCTGCGACCACAGCGGTTCGTCGTTGGGCTCGAACACCACCCACTGGGTGCCGCGGAACAGCGACTCCTCGAGGAAGAGCGCCATGCGCCGCACCGGTACGTACTTCCATTCGGATGCGCGATCGTTGTCGCCGTCGATGGTGCGTGCGCCCCAGACGATGTTGCCGTACACCGGCATGGTGCGCAGGCAGTTCACACCCTTCGGGTTGAGTGCGCCGTTCTCCGCATCGCTGAGCTTGATTTTGAGCTCGATGGCGCCGTTGATCACCGCATCCGTGCCGGCGGGCGCCTTCCAGACGCCACGCGAGGCATCGGTGCGCGCCATGATTCCGGCGACGAAGCCGCTGGGCGGGAAGAAGCGATGGCCTACCTGCTGCAGCGGATCGTCCGACTTGATCCAGGGAAAGTAGAACGCCGCATGCGAGGGCGCGCTGCCCACGCAGGCGAGCAGGTCGTCGTCCGCTGTGCTGACGGTGGACTCGGGCGGGCAATCCGCGAGAAAGAACGCGCGCTTGTCCGCGGCGCATTTCTGCAGCTTCTTCACGCCGCCGCCATTGGTCATGCCGGGCACGCTGACCAGGTTGAACAGGTCCACCTTGTCGGCCACTCCGCCCTGGGCGAACAGCGCCTCAATGAGGTTGTGAGTCGCGCCGGCATCCAGGTCTAGGATGGCTCCATCCACGCCCACGATGCCGGGGACCACACCCACTTTAGCTTCGGCATCGGTGGGATCGGCAGGTGTTGCGCCGACGGTCAGCTTCACCAGCCGTGAACGCGCATTGACGATGGCCTCGACGAAGCGCGTGCTGTTGCGGTCCAACGAGACGTTCTCGTAACTCTCCGCGGTCGTGCGCGTGGTGCCGTCGTCGTGGATCACTTCGAGCTTGAAGCGCTTGCCTTCGGAGGCCGGCGGGGCCGGCGTCCGCAAGGTGGTCTTCACCACGTACTTGTTGGCCCAGGCACCGGGCGAGGAGGCCTTGATGGCGATGTCACCCAGGTTGGCGGTGGCGGTTTCCGCGAGGACGCTCGTGGTATCGCCTTCCGGGCGCACGAGATTCGCGATACGGATCACGTAGGCATCGGAGCCACCGTTCTCGAAGAAGTGCTTGATCGAGTAGCCGAGCAGGCTCTCTCGATGCAGCCCGCCGTATTCACGCTCGAAGTCCGCGAAGTTGAAGATGCGGACGGCTCTGTCCAGCGGGCCCTTCTTCGCCCAGCCGATGAACAGGGCGATCGAGGTGGCCACTCCCGAAATGGTGCGCACGCCGCTTGGGACTTCTTCGACGTACACGCCCGGATAAGTCAGCGTCTGGGGCATGGATCGACTCCTGTAGTTAGCTGCGACCGCGCCCGACGCGCGGAGTAGACGGCTTGGCCGTCGGGTAGTGAGGCTCGCGCGACCAGGCCGCGCGACACCAGCGTTTCAAGCGCGGCTTCGACACGGCTCAACGCTGGTGGCTCCGCGCGGTCGAGCCACCAGTGGGCAATGCCGTCGGCGGTATCCGCTGCGGCGGGGTGCATAGAGACGTACTGCTCGAGGTCACGAGCGATTCCTTCGACTTCAGCATCGGTGGATGGTTGGTTCACGAGCCCTGCCCGGGATGGGAGAGAGCAATGCGCGTGCCATCGCGCTATGCCAATGAAATCATCGGGATACGAGCGTGCGCGCACGGACTGGGGCGTGCCCGCCTCAGGCACAAGGGGCGGGGTGGGGCGGACACGCCCTAGTGGGCTTGCGGGCGCGCCACCGCGCGATGCGCGGATGTCGGTCTAACTACCGGGGGTTCAGGGAGCCGCGCGAAAATTGCGCGCACTCAGCTGGTACTTGCGCATCAATCGATTGAATCGGCTGCGTTCTTTGCCGGCGAGCCTCGCCGCCAGGCTGACGTTGCCGCACGAGCGGCGCAGCAGCTCGCTCACATACTCGCGTTCGAAGTCCGCGATGACACGCGCCTTGGCGTCGCGGAATGCCAGGCAGGCGCCGGCATCCATGGATTGGCTCTGCGCGGCGCTGACGGGCGTGTCGCCACTGTGATGCGAGGCGACGCGGCCCTCGGTGTTGCCATTTCCGGACGCGCGCGGCAGCCCGGACAGCGCAAGTTCCTTGCCATCCGTCATCAGGAACTCGCGGTGAATGAGGTTCTCGAGCTGGCGCACGTTGCCGGGCCAATCAAAACTACGCAGCGCGTTGACAGCGTCGGGATGCAATGTGCAATCCGGCTTCTCGTAACGCGCGCACAGTTTGCGCAGGAAGGCTTGCGCAAGCACCACGGCGTCATCGCCACGCGCGCGTAGCGGCGGCACGGCGACGGTGAGCACGTTGAGCCGGTACAGCAGGTCCTCACGAATGAAGCCTTGTTGGGCGAGCAACGCCAGATTCGCGTTGGTGGCGCCGATCACGCGTACGTCGGCCGTGCGGTCGCGCGTGGCGCCGATGGGCCGGTACTCGTGGTCCTGCAGGAAGCGCAGCAGCGCCACCTGCGCGTGGACGGTGAGCGTTTCGAGCTCGTCGAGGAAAAGCGTGCCGCCTTCGGCCTGCGCGATGAGGCCTTGCCGGGTCTCGTGCGCATCGGTGAACGCGCCGCGTGTGTGGCCGAATAGTTCGCTGCCTACCAGCGAATCCGGCAGCGATCCGCAGTTGATTGGGATGAAGGGCCCATTACCGCGTGCGCTACAGTAATGAATGGCGCGGGCCGTGAGTTCCTTGCCAGTGCCGGTTTCGCCCTCGATGAGCACTGTTGCATTGCAGCGCGCAAAGCGCTCGATCTGCTCGAGCAACCTCAGGAATGCCGGCGATTCGCCCAACAGGTTGAGCTTCGCCTGCAGAAGAACCAACGAAGGAGTGCCTTGCTGGCCCATCACGTCTCCGGGCAAGTCGGTAAGTAGCTTGTCAGCCGCTGATTTCAATTGCAATCTGCAATCTGGCGCCGGATGGCGAGTGACGAGCTTTCTTGCCGAGTCGACGCCGCGCTGCGCCCCGGTGATGCACCAAGGTCGCACGTGGCGACCAACTACGCGGGTCGGGATGCCGGAAATGAGCCATCCGTAAGCCATCGCAAGCGCCGGCGTGTTTCACATCCTTTCACCAGGCAGCTTGCGGGCCTGCGTCACTCCATTGGTCAACCGCTCCGCGTCGAATGGCTCGTCTCAGCGAATTCATTGGTGGCACACGTCCTTTTGCCTGGACTCGCCTGCAGGCTGGCGGCGCATCGATGCACTGCGGAAATCAGTCGCACCGGCGTCTGTCCGGATCGGCAACGCAACTTCGATGTCAGTGAGCCGTGCCGCCGCATCCGCCAAATCGCTCGGTGGTGGGTCGGCACTTGCTCGATCGGCTCGTCCCGTCGGCGATACAGTCCTGGATGAAGCGAGCGGCCTGGCGCAAGTGAATCTCGACCTTCCATGCACGACTAGCCTGTCGCT
>Ga0113563_10000311_pt1 | contig 22111 bp, 20 predicted proteins | sample Mud3Dept3metaG_FD_80117 | JGI IMG/M metagenome (GOLD analysis project Ga0113563, IMG submission 80117) | Freshwater wetland microbial communities from Ohio, USA, analyzing the effect of biotic and abiotic controls - Mud 3 Core 4 Depth 3... | ecosystem: Environmental > Aquatic > Freshwater >... | reverse complement strand
TGCGAGCAGCTCTTCTCCGCGGCGCGCACCGAGTTCAAGCACCTCGAATACTTCTATTTCCACAACTTTCTCTACGAGCGGGTGTGGAAGGACAATCACCGGCGCGGAACGGATCGCATAGCGACGTGGGACGTGATGCACAAGTATCCGCACGACTACAAGGTGATCTTCGTTGGGGACGCCACGATGAGCCCGTACGAAATCACCTATCCCGGCGGCAGCGTCGAGCATTCCAATCCGGAGCCGGGCGCGTTGTGGATGCAGCGCATCTTAAGCATCTACAAGGATACGATCTGGCTCAACCCGCAGCCCGAGGCGGTATGGGAGTACCACGATTCGATCCGGCTCACGCGCGAACTGCTCGGCAGCCGCATGTTTCCGCTCACGCTCGAGGGGCTCGATCGCGGGATGCGCCAGTTGAGCAAAGGAAATTGAAGCCCATGACGAACTCAGCGAGTGCGTCGAGAGCCCGGGAGGAGCGCAACAAAGCCGTGATTGAGCGCTATTTCCATGAGGTGCTGGATCAGAAGAAATTCGAATTGATGCCGGAGCTGATGGCACCGGGAGTCGTTTTGCACCGCCCCGGTTTCGACGTGACGGGGGTGGACGCCGCCATGCAGCGCCTGCGCGCGACGCTGCAGGATTACACGGCTTTCCGCTCGGAGCTGTCAGGCCTGATGGCGGAGGGCGACATGGTCGCAGTGCGCATCACTCACCGTACCAAGGTGCGTCCGCACGCGTTTCGCAGCCGCGCCGGCGAGGTGCGGATCAGCACGGAGCAGGAACTCAACTGGAACGCGATCGTTCAGTTCCGCCTGCACGACGGCAAGATCGTCGAGGAGTGGGTCATGCGCGACGAACTCGGCATGCTGGTCCAGATGGGGACGCTGGCGGTCGGCAAGTGAGGTACCGCTAGGCGGGCCTGATCAAGCGCGTCTGCGGCATGCCCGCGCCGATATAGACATTCTGCGGGCCGGGACCGCCGGCAACTGCAATGTAGATTTCGTCGGGGCTGCGCGCGCGCCACACGTTCTTTTCATCGCCGCGCCCGGCGCCGCGCTCGGTCGATGCAAATGCCGCCGCGAAATGCGAGACCGGCAGCCGCGCGAGTTCCCACAGGCGCTCCCGAATGTCGCGCTTGGTGAGCCCGGCTTCGTGCAGGCTTTGCGCGTGATTCACACCGAGCAGCAGCAGCACGCCGTCGCCGCCGCCATACATCGGCGGCATGTTGGTCGCGATCTGACGCAGGATTTCGTCGGGGCCGACGCCTTCGCCGCCGGAGATGTTGCAGAAGTTCGACGCTTTGAACGCGGTGACCGTGCTGTCCTCGCGCTTAAAGCCACGATCGACGTGGAACGGCGTCCAGGGATTCTCCTCCTCGTTCTCGGCGCAGATGTACGAATAGCGCAGCGGCGAGCCGAAGCTCGTTTTCGAATACACGCCGGGCAGCGCGCCGCCGGCATTGATGAGAACGAGCCGCAGCGCGCGGCCGATGGTTGCGTTGGCGCGCCAGCCGGGCCCGAGGCAACCGGTGCCGTAGTTGATTTCGAGTTTGTTGCGCACCGGCCCGTTCACCAGCAGAAACGGCGTCATCGGGTTGGTGGTGACCTGCATCAGTTCCAGCGGATACGTCGGGTCCGTCACGCCTTCCACGGCAGCGATCAGCACCGGCATGTATTCCGGGCGGCACCCCGCCATGATGGCGTTCACCGCGATCACTTCGACCGTCGCGCGGCCTTTACGCGGCGGCAGCAGCGCGATCAGGTCGTCGGCCTTGCGGCCTGAGGCGGCAACGAATCGTTGCACGGCTTCAGCCGTTGCCGGAATGATCGGCAGGCCGTCGGTCCAGCCCTGCTCATAGGCGTGTTCGTAACTGCGCGTCAGCAGTTCGGCGACCGACGCGGCTTCCAGTTGTATGGATGACTGCATTATCTTCGTATTCCTTTCAAACCGGTACGGTGGAGCGCGCGATGCCTTGCGGGTGGATCAATTTGACTGCGTCGTGCATGCGCGCCTGCAGTTCGGCGGGTGGCAGTGTGAGCCCGTCGATCACTGTCTGGATCATCGCTTCGGCGCGCGGGCGCAGCGCTGCGGGTTCGAGCTGGCGAATGGGATTCGGCGTTTCCGCAATCACGACGTAGGGGAAACCCTGCGTCGCGGACATGCGGCGCCCGAATTTCGCGAACGTGTCGGTGACGACCATCACCGTGGGGATGCCGAGCATTTCGAGGGCGGGAGTGACGTGGCTACACCACGTCGTGCACGACCCTCAGTCGCCGGTGGCGGTGATGACGACGTCGACGCGGCCAACGAGGCTGGCGATTTGCTCCTTCATCGTGTCGAGAAGCTTGCCGGCGCGCAGCGGGATTTCCCGCACCGGCTGCTCCATGATCACGGCCTTAAGCCGGTAGCGTTCCTGCAGCAGTTCGCCGAGCGACCTCAGGACATGAATCGCCGATGGCCGCCAGTTGGGCAGCAGGCCGACGACCTTGCCGTCGAGCGTAGCGGGCCGCGGCGCAAGCCTGCTGTCGGAGATTTCGTCCAGATAAACCGCGAGCGGGGAAAGCATGGTCACATTCAGTTCAGACATCGTGTTCCTTTCATCAGAGACGGCATCCATTGCGGGAAGCCGCGGTTATTTTACAACCACTTTTCATGCGGCCCTCGCGGCTTCATTCCATTTCTCGATCTGCACCAGGCAGGACATCGCGGCCATCCCGTCGGATTTTGCGACCTGCTTGCGGCTCGGCGTCAGCAGATTCATGCATCCACCGCGATCGACGATGCTGCCGGGTTCGCCCTGGGGGTCGAAAGAAGCGCTGGACGCGCAGGCGTGCACGACACCGGGCGCCATCGCCGCCGTCACATCCGCGGCGCACAATACCGCACCCCGGTCGTTGTAGACCTTGACGACATCATGCATCCCGATGCCGCGCGGCCGTGCATCATCGGCACTGATCCGCACCACCCAGTAGTAATGGCCGTTGACGAGCACCCGATGGTCCTCAATGTCGTTCACCACGCTGTCCTTCGCGTCCGCTGCGGTGTGGAAGCTGTAACGCGGGTGCGGCGTGATGAGCTGCAGCGGAAATTTTCGATAAAGCTCGGCGGCGGCAGGCCCTTCCCATGACGGCACGTACTTGTTGAGCGGGGGGCGATCCGGGCTGTCCGGATCGAACCGCTTCAGCGTCTCCGGAATGAACTCGATCTTTCCTGACTGGGTTTGCAGGCCCTGACGGAATTTGCCGGAATATCCCCCGGGAAGCGGGTGCGGCTCGGGCACGTCCTTCAACCGGTCTTCGGCAAACCACCGCATGTTGACCGGCTCGCGGGTCTTTTCGCCCTCGGCCGGAACCACGAAGTAGCCTTTCCTGAGAAACTTCTTCCAGCTGATGTGCCGGGGCAGATCGGACGAGTCGAATACCCGCTTGCACCAGTCGAGTTCCGTCATGCCTTCCGAATAGTAGGTGCCCAGGCCGAGGCGTTTGGTGATGTCCCAGAAAATCTGGTAATCCGATTTCGATTCGCCGAGCGGCTCGATGCACTTGTGCTGGAGCGCGATCACGCGGTGGTTGAGCTGGCCCTGGGCGTGGTGGGCGTAGCCGCTGGTATTGCTCCATTCGCCGATGTCCCAGCGCTCCAGCTGCGTGCAGGCAGGCAGCAGGATGTCGGCAAAGCGGGTTTCGCCTTCGCGCCAGATCGACTGATTGACGACGAACTCCAGCTCATTCGACCGATACATGTCGGCAAACCGGCTCGAGTCGGCAAGCGTGCCGAACGACGAGCCGCCGTAGCGGTACAGCATGTGGACCCGCGAATAACCCGGCGCGGGATACTGGATGCGGCGAAACTGTCCTTCGGGTGAGACCGAATCCGTCGGGTAGCCTTCACAGTGCCCCTCCAGTATTGCTTCAGGCAATCGCTGGCGCGGGATCATCTGCTGCACCGGATTCATCGTGAGCAGATGCGGCATGCGGACATAATTGTTGACCGCGGCCGCGGTCCCATGCACGTCCCCGGAAATGCCGCCGTCCGCATAGCCCGGGAAATAGAACGCGAGGTCCACGGGTGAACCGCCCTGCAGGTTACCCATGTTGATTCCCGGTTTGCCCCATCCGCGCATCGCCATCAGCAGTATCATCGAGCGCGCCCACTGCGCGCCGGTCGCACCCCGGCACGCGCCGCCATGGGCGGTGCCGCCCATTCCCACCGACAGATAAGTCCTGCGGCTTCCCCACTCGCGTGCCAGCGCCCTCACATCCCTGGCGGGGATGCCGGTCTCGGCTTCCTGCCACTCGGGAGTTTTCGCGACGCCGTCGGTGGTTCCGAGCACGTAGTCGCGCCATTCCTCGAACCCGGTGGTCCGCGTCGCGACATACTCCTGGTCGTAGCGATCCTCGGCAATCCACACGTACATGATGGCGATGGCGAGCGCGCCGTCGGTGCCGGGCCGGATGGGAAACCACTTCCCGCCGAGCAGCGAAGCCGTGGGGCAATAATAGGGATTGATGTGGACCATTTTGATGCCGAGCTCCTGCGCCCACAGCCGCCGCTGCGCGCCTTCCTGACCCCCGTAGACGCCGCAATGGGATTCAGGGTCGCTCGACCAGAACACGATCATTTCGCATTCCTGCAGGCAATCTTCGAGCGTGCCGTACGATGCCGACCTGCCCAGGCGCATGCTGTTGCCGAAATGATGCATGGCGCCCCAGTACCAGCCTTCCCAGCTGTCCGGATTGAGATGTATCTTCGTCACGCCGACGGCGTTGCCGAAGCGCTGCAGAGCGCTCAGGTAATAGCCGACGTTGCCCCACTGGTGATGCGAGCTGTGATAAATGGCAATCGCCCCCGGTCCGTGCTGCCGCTTCATGCGCAGAATTTCCCCGCTGACGATGTCCAGCGCCTCATCCCAACTGATGCGCTCGTAGCCCGAGACGCCGCGGTTCTGGCAGTTGCGGTTGCCATTGGGATCGAAGTCCACGCGCTTCATCGGATACAACAGCCGCTGGTCCGAGTAAACGGTCGAGCGCAAAGCGAGCGCGTGCGGCGCGACGGTCGCCTTGCGCGTTGGCGTGAATTTCCGGCCGCGCGCTTCAATGGTCCACGAGGGTGCGTCGCTGGCGTCGTAGTCGATAACACTCGTGCGCAGTATCCTGCCGTGCTTCACGTCGACAAAAACAGGTCCCCCGTTCGTCATCGTCGTGTAGCGCCGCGCGCCGTCCGGCATCCGGGTGCCGAATTCGGCACCCGCGGTCAGGATCATGTTCAGCAACTGCATGAACCACGCCACCAGTTCCTCCGGCCCTTCGACGGCAACCCGGAAGTTCTTTGCGGCGTGGATCCTTGCTGCGTGATTAACGGGCAGGCCCATGAAACTCATCGCGGTCGCCGCATCCTTGAAAATCATCGCCGCATCGGGGCGCGGATGGATCCTGCTCCGGGAGCGTATACGGCCGTGCGTGAAAGTGAAGATGCGGCCCTGCGAATTATCTTTGAGCTTGATTTGAACGACGCAGTTGCCCTGTTCGAGGTGCGCTTTGAACGCTGCGTGTCTGAGCGCGACGAGTCTGATCACCGGCGCCAGACCAAAAAGCAACGCCCGGAACATCAGCCTCTTCACGCTTTCACTTCTCCCCCTCCCGTGCGGGCGCCGCGCACGGGCTCAATGATGGACGCAGCCGCTCACGTGGCCGAAATTCTTGACTCCAGCTCCGTGCGCCATTCCGCCACCGGCCTGAATCCCGGCAGCGAACGCGCGAGCGCTTCGACTTCCTGCCACAGTACCGCGTCGGGTTTGGCGAGATCGATGGGTGCCCGCAGCGGCTGGGTCACGTACCACGGCGTGTCGATATAAAACTCGATGCGATTGCCTTCGGGATCCCGCAGATAAACCGAAACCGCGTTGCCGTGGGTGACCGGCTGAATGTCGTTACCGCCATAGGCAGCGGCGTGGGCGTGGAAATACCTGAGCGCCGCGAGGTCCGGAACCCGCAGCGAGATCTGATTCAGCGCCGAATAGTCGAGGCTCTCCGTGCGTCCGGAGACGAGCACGAGCTGGTGATGCTCGCGCGCATCGCGCGAGAGAAACACGAACCGGGCGGCGTCGAGATTGCCGCGGTCGGTGACGATGAAGCCGAGCAGCCCGGTATAGAAGCGCTCCATGCGCTCGAGATCGCGCACGTTCAGCCCAACGTGGGCAAAAGCGGTTTGGGGTACTTTGTTCATGAGCTTAAGCCACCTGGCCCGGTTATTGCCGCCGTTCCTGCACGGGGGGCGCAACTTTCATCACTTCGTCGACGGTAGTGATGCCCGCGGCGACTTTCATCGCGCCGCTGATCCGCAGCGGCTTCATGCCCTGGCGGTAGGACATCTCGCGCAGCTTCTCCATGTCGGTCGCGTCGGTGATCAGGTTGCGCAACTCATTGTCGAGCACCATCATCTCATAGATGCCGATGCGTCCCGTGTAGCCGGTCATGCGGCACTCGAGGCAGCCTTTGGCGACATAGGTCGCCTCCGGCTTGGTGGCTTTCCACGGCGCCACCAACGTCTCCCACGCCGCGTCCTCGAGCGGACGCTTTTCCCTGCAATGAGTACACAGCGTGCGCACCAGGCGTTGCGCGAGCACGCCGAGCACCGTCGAATTGAGCAGGTACGAGGCCATGCCGATATCGAGCAGGCGCGTCACCGCGGATGGCGCATCGTTGGTGTGCAGAGTCGAGAGCACGAGGTGGCCGGTCAGCGCCGCCTGGATCGCCATTTCGGCGGTTTCGAGGTCGCGGATCTCGCCGACCATGATGATGTCCGGGTCCTGCCGCATCAGCGTGCGGATGCCGCTTGCGAAAGTGACGCCGATCGCGGGTTGCACCTGCATCTGGTTGAAAGTCGGCTCGATCATCTCGATCGGGTCCTCGACGGAGCAGACGTTGACTTCAGGCGTGGCGAGGTGTTTGAGCGTCGAGTAGAGTGTGGTGGTCTTGCCGGAGCCGGTGGGACCGGTGACGAGGATGATGCCGTGCGGCTTCGAGATCATGCTCGTCCAGCGCTTCTGGTCGTCGTCGGAAAAGCCGAGCTCGGTGAAGTCCTTGACCAGCACTTCCGGGTCGAAAATCCGCATCACCAGTTTTTCGCCGAACGCGGTCGGCATCGTGGACAGCCGCAGCTCCACCTCGCCGCCGTCGGGCGTCACGGTCTTGATGCGGCCGTCCTGCGGGCGCCGCTTTTCGACCACGTCCATGCGCCCGAGGATCTTGATGCGGCTGGTCATCGCCGCCATCACCGGCGTCGGGATCTGGTAGACCTGGTGCAGCACGCCGTCGATGCGGAAGCGCACGTTGCCGGATTCGCGGCGCGGCTCGAGGTGGATGTCGCTCGCGCGCTGCTCGAACGCGTAATTGAACAGCCAGTCGCAGATGTGGATGATGTGCTGATCGTTGGCGTCGAGCTTGCCGCTTCGGCCCAGTTGCACCAGCTGTTCGAAATTGGCGATGTCGCTCAGGGCGCCCTTGTCCTTCTCGGTCGCGCCCTTGACCGACCTGGCGAGATTGAAGAACTCGACGATGTAGCTCTGGATATCGAGCGGGTTGACGATCACGCGCTTGATGTCGACGCGCAGGATCTGGCCGAGCTGCTCCTCCCATTCGCGCACGAACGGCTCGCAGGTCGCAATCGTCGCCTCGCGCGTGGTGACGCTGACCGGCAGGATGCGGTAGCGCTGCGCATACGCGGTCGACATCAGCTTGGTCACCGCCGCAAAGTCGATCTTGAAGGGATCGATGTGCATGTAGGGCAGGTCGACTTTTTCGGCGAGCCACTGCGTGAGCGCCTCCAGATGCAGCGCTTTGCGCGGCTGGCGCGGGTCCTTGAATTTCTGGTCGGCGATCATGACCAGCGGATGTGCCTTGCCGCGATTGACGCGGCGATCGTTGGCGAGCTTGTCGGCGTCTGCCTGGCTCACCAGCTTGTCAGCGACAAGGTCCGCCAGCACGCCATCCAGCGTGAGCCAGCGCTCGGTCGTCTGTGGCGACGAAGCCGGCGGCAAAACCGTCGGGGATGCGCGTTCAGCCATGACCGCGAATATAACCGCATTCCATGGACAACTCCATCCGCCGCGGGCCGGATCCCGCAATCACCCCGCGGGGTGCAGGCTGGTTGGCTGCAATGCGTTAAACGCATAGAATAGCGGCACAAAAAAAGCCTGAGCGGGCACGGGCTTCGCGCCAAAATCAGGCTGCAATCCGCGCGTTTGAAGTTTTATCACGCAAAAACAAGAAGTTGTTGCTCTGGTACTGCGTTTGTTTTCGTTCACGGGTTTTGCCAACGGGGGGGTTATGGAGAATCTGAAAGCCGGCAGCGACGTTTTATTCATATTGTTGGGCGCGATCATGGTGCTCGCGATGCATTCCGGGTTCGCGTTTCTCGAACTCGGCACGGTACGCAAGAAGAGCCAGGTCAACGCGCTGGTGAAGATCCTGTGCGATTTCGCGGTGTCGACCATTGCTTACTTCTTTATCGGTTACTTGTTCGCTTATGGCGTGAATTTCATGGGGAGTGCCGCGCAGCTCGCCGAAAAAAGCGGTTACGAGCTGGTGAAGTTTTTCTTTCTGCTCACGTTCGCCGCGGCGGTGCCGGCAATCGTCTCCGGCGGTATCGCCGAGCGCGCCAAATTCAACCCGCAGCTTGCGGCGACGTTCCTGCTGGTCGGTTTCGTCTATCCGTTCTTCGAGGGCATCGCGTGGAACGACAACTACGGCGTGCAGGCGTGGCTCGAGGCGAATGCCGGCGCGAAATTCCATGACTTTGCCGGTTCGATCGTTGTGCATGCGGTCGGCGGCTGGATTGGCCTGATGGCGGTGCTGATGCTCGGCGCGCGGCGTGGCCGCTACACCAAGGAAGGCGGGATCGCGGCGCATCCACCCTCGAGCATTCCGTTTCTCGCGCTCGGCGCGTGGATACTGTCGGTCGGCTGGTTCGGTTTCAACGTGATGTCGGCGCAGACCATCGACAAGATCAGCGGGCTGGTGGCGGTCAATTCGCTGATGGCGATGTCGGGCGGCATCATTGCCGCGCTGATTGCCGGCCGCAACGACCCGGGTTTCGTGCATAACGGGCCGCTCGCAGGACTGGTCGCGATCTGCGCCGGTTCCGACATCATGCATCCGGTCGGCGCGCTGGCCACCGGGGCTGTGGCGGGCGGGCTGTTCGTGTTCATGTTCACCGTCACGCAGAACCGCTGGAAGATCGACGACGTGCTTGGCGTGTGGCCGCTGCACGGGCTGTGCGGCGCGTGGGGCGGAATTGCCGCCGGCATTTTCGGCTTGAAAAGCATGGGCGGCCTCGGCGGGGTCACGTTTATGTCGCAACTCGCCGGCACGCTGCTCGGCATTAGCGTTGCGGTAATTGGCGGCCTGCTGGTCTATGGTTTGCTCAGGCAGACCGTCGGCATTCGTCTTGATCCCGAGGAGGAATTCCAGGGCTCGGACCTCAGCATCCACAAGATCGGCGCGACACCCGATCGCGAAGCCAACTGGTAGGGCACTGCGGGCGCTGCCTGTTGTAATACCCTGAAACCGCTTAACACAGAGGAGCTTCCCGATGACGATCATCGATTCCCAAGTCCACGTGTATGAGGCGAACACGCCGCAACGACCCTGGCACAACGTGCCGAATTGGCCCGCTCACGTCACGGGTGACGAGATGGTGGCGGCGATGGACAAGGTCGGCGTCGACGGCGCGATCTTCATCTCCGCCTTTTCCATGTACCGGTACGACGCCAGCTATGCGGTGGAAGTGCAACGAGCCCATCCCGGCCGGTTCGCCCTCGTCAAGCCGGTCGACCCGGAGAATCCGGCGGTGGCCGAGGTCATCGCCGACTGGAAGAAGACTCCCGGCACGGTCGGCATTCGGATCATCGTGACGAAGGAACCGGGACGCAACCCGAGCGAGGCGGGCCTCGACCGGGTGCTGCGCGCAGCCGTTCGGCACGACTTTCCGGTCAACATGCTGTGCTGGGGCAACCTGGACGCGGGCACGGCGCTGATCGACCGCCACCCCGACACGCGATTCATCATCGACCATCTGGGCATCATGCAGCCGCGCACGCCCGACGCGCGCGCCGCTCAGCCCTGGGCCGACCTGCCGAAGGTGCTGGACCTCGCCAAGCGCCCGAACGCGGTGATCAAAGTCAGCGGCGCCTGCACGCTGTCCCGGGAGCCGTATCCTTTCCCGGACATCTGGGACCCGCTCGCCCGCGTGTTCGACGCCTGGGGTTTCGACCGCTGCCTGTGGGGCACCGACTGGACCCGCGCCTTCGCGGTCGTCAACTACGAACAGGCCGTCGAGCCCTTCCGGCAGACCAACCGCCTGAGCGACAGTGAACGGGCGATGCTGATGGGCGGTGCCTGCGCCAAGGCGTATGGCTGGTCGCCGAAGAAAGGCTAAGAGTGCCTAACATAATGTGTAGTAGTCGCGGCTCGATCTGACAGACAATGTCCGCTGGGAAATTTCTGACCGACTGGCAACCGGCTCAAACCGGCCAATTCCGGAGGGTCAGCAACGGTTGCCAATTTTTCAGATTGGTCGCCGGAAACAACGCACTCCCCGCTAGGAACCCCCTGCGCGACGTCGGCTACGATAACCGAACGGCATTCGCGCCGTGAAATGCTTCAACAATCCCTATGGTATGCCGTTTTATGCCAAGCGAGACGCCAGGAGTATTTAAGGCCGATATACAAGCGCCATGCGAGATAGAGTCTGCGGGACATGAGAGGTCTCCTTTTTCAACCCCGGAATATCACTAAGAGCGGCATTTCCTCAGGCTTCTGAATAGGCAATTGCGGTTCAAAATGGCCCCCTGTTACTGGGGTGATCTACCCACCGGATATCACGCCGCGATAGCGTTGTCGGACATCTGCTTCAGGTGAACGAGTGCATAGTTACCGATGGCTGAGCCACCGAACCTGGAGACCAGTTCATTGGCCTGCGTGTTGTCCGCCAATTGAATCACCGCGAAGGCGGACGGCGACCGCTGAATCTTGATCGATCTTACGTGGCCGAGCTGGGAGCAGCTCAGCCTAATAATCTGGTCATTGTGAAAATCAGGGAAGGCCAAATTGACTTGAAGCATAGCTACTTCCTGAATGCTTGTTGATGCTTACCGCCCAGCCGGATTAAGCGTATTCTTGTTCCTATTTCCTGCGCCGTGCGACGAATCCCATCGGGCCGAGGTCGGCGAGCATCATGGCGTAGGTCTCCGGCCCCTGTACGGTGGCTACATTGCCCCGACGCCCAACCTCACAATGTAAACAATTGAGCCAATGCAAGCCAAGACGACGATAGCCTTGAAGCAGATTAGCGCCATTTTACTATTCGCCTGTTGCTGCTTCGGGCTGTGTTCTTGCAACCAGTCTTGATACCGTTGGTCGTCAGTCATGTTTGAACTCCTTCTCCACAACTGCGCGACTTTACCCACGACGTTTCCTTCCATGCTTATGTCGCATCGCATCGGCCAGATCGCGCAGACATAACGCAATCGTGCGGTTCCGCAGAGCCACCTCATAGGGTAGTGATAAGCCACTGTGCATCCAAGCCTGACGCAACGAGGCATCGTTGCGCGAGTCTGCGGCGAATGGCAAAGCCAGTTGCAGAGTCATGGCAAACTCCTTTACGGAGCACTGCGTATACCACGCAGCCGGATTAAGCAATTTCTGGCACACGCAAGAGAATAATGCGCCCAGTCCGGCGCGCTTCATGTGACATTAGTTACGAATCAAAAAATAAACGCATACTCGACTGTGACTTTCGTCACTTAGTCGCCGATACGCCTTGACGGCGGCCCGCAAAAGGCGTCAACTGGAAGTGTTTCGGTGAGTCGGCTTGGGAGATATTCTCGAACTAACTGATGACCCGGTTGCTGCATTAGTGTTTCGCTGTTGTGCGCGCCCCATGTTGCGGGCGTACCTGAGGCGAACGGGCGGCGACCACCCTCGACACGATGTTTGAGGGTTATCGCAAGCTGAGGAACCGGAGCAGGCCCCAAGGGCATGACGCGAGTTGTGCTACTTGAATCCCTGCGGGGAGGGCCAGCCGAGTGTGAAGTTCTGAAAGGAGATCGGACCTATCGATGAAACTTCCAACAGCGCCACACTGAAGCCGGTAATGACAGGCCGGCACGCGTCACGGTGACGTGACGAAATGAGGCCACGACAAGTGGCGACCCTGTGAAGCCCTGCGCATTGATCGCGGGGCTTCGCTTTTGTGGCGGGCATTCGTTCATCTCGTTGACGAGCTATGAGTATGCGCGCCGACACGGTGATCAAGCGATGACGCGAACGGCCGCTATGCGGTGAATTTGGAGTGACGCGCGACAGGCTCAAAGCGGCCAAACCGGAGGATAGGGGCCCCCGAAAGCTGCTGATCGCGTTTGCCGAAACCGGACACTGCCCGTCAGATCAAGTTGCGGCTACTACACATAATGAAACGCGTGATGCGCTGGCACGATTTTGGCTCAGGGCGCGAAGAAAGGTCCGCAGCCCGACGCCGACTCACTGCTTCAACCCCAGCCGCTCCATCGCCGCCTTTTCTGCGATGAACGTCTCGCGGGCGTACTTGGCATATTCGTCGGTCGGGGGGTACCAGCGTTCCTGATCGAGACGTTCGATGGTCTTGATGTAGTTCGGGTCGTCGAGAGCTTTCCTGAACGCGTCGTGCAGGATCTTCACGACTTTCGGGTCCATGCCCTTGGGGCCGGCGATGCCATAAGGCGAATTCGAGACAATGCCGTAGCCGAGTTCCTTCAGCGTGGGAACGGTCGGCCAGCGCTTGGTGCGCTCCCCACCTCATGAGACCAGCATGCGCAACTTGCCGGCGTCGACCAGTTCGCCCCAGCCGGTCGAGTCGGCAGAGACAGTGACATGTCCGCCGAGCAGGGCGACGGTGGCGTCGGCCTGGCCCTTGAACGGCACGTGCAACCATTGCAGGCCTTCGCGTACCGCGATGTCCTCCATGGTGATGTGCAGGCTGGTGCCGGTGCCGGGCGTTGAGTAGCTCACCTTGCCGGGATTGGCTTTGGCGTAGGCGATAAACTCCTGCCACGTCTTCCATGGCGAATCGGCGCGCACCACGACGCCGAAGGTGTAGCCGGTGATGCCGATAATGTAGGTGAAATCCGCGATCGGATCGTAGCTCACCTTCTGGAGGGACGGCATGCGAAACAGGCCGATCGGGATTTGCGAAATGGTATAGCCGTCGGGCCTGGCGGAGCTTGCCATGACGCCGGGGCCGAGCGTGCCGGCGGCGCCCGGCTTGTTCTCGATCACCACGCGCTGGCCGAGGTGCTTTGCCACCGCCTCGCCCAGCGCGCGCATCGCGACATCGGTGCCGCCGCCCGCAGGCCACGGGCAGATGAGCGTCACGGGCCGCTCCGGAAAATTTTGCGCGTATGCAGCACCGCAGATCAGGAATAGTGCGCACGCCGCGGCGTGCAGTACGGGATGGATGATGGTGGTGCGCATGGTTGCCTCCTTATCGAGTGTCACGCACAGTTTGCTCGTTTCGTCCTCGCCAGCGGCGCCGACGAACCGATGCAGGAAAACAGTGTATACCGCAGAGTCGTGGGGAAGGAAACTCCATTAGCACTGATCGGATTGGCACGGTCCCTAGGGCGTCATTTGTGCCAAGGACAGCAGACCGGCGAGTTTTTACAGGGGGTCTTATGGCCGGTCGGGGCAAAATTCGAATGTAACCGGGACTGGCAGAAATTGGCCGGGAAGTGCCCGTTGGCCACGGCTTAGAAACTGCTCCATTCTGCTCATTCAATCACCTTGTCGGCGCGCAGCAGGACCACGTCCGGAATATTGATGCTGAGCCAAAGCGCCGGATGAGAATGACAGGGCCACTGCCGCTGGAATATCGTCTTCTATATACTTATTGTTTCACGTCAGGAGGCTGCGATGGCGATAACCTGCTGGGAAAACAAGGCGTGTATAGCAGCAGTTATGGTAGTTACGGTTGCTTGCCCGGCGCTGGCTGCCGCGCAGGCCCCGCGCTATCCAACCCGGCCCGTCCGTATGATCGTCCCGCTCCCGCCAGGCGGTTCTACCGATATCGTCGCGCGCATTGTGGCGCAGAAATACACCGAAGCATGGGGCCAACAAGTCGTGGTCGACAACCGGCCCGGCGCGGGTACGTCGCTCGGCAGCGAACTGGCGGCACGCGCCACGCCCGACGGCTACACGCTGTTGTTCGCCAGCGGGTCGCTCGCCACCAATGTACCGCTTTATTCCAAGCTGCCGTTTCATCCGATCAGGGACTTCGTGCCAGTCGGGATAGTGGGGCAATCGTTTTACGTGCTGCTCGTGCAACCGTCGCTGGGCGCTAACTCCGTGCAGGAGTTGATCACCATGGCGAAAGCGAAACCGAATTACATCCAGTACGCCTCGGCCGGGCAGGGCACCATCACGCACATGGCGGTCGAACTTTTCATGATGAACGCGCAAATCAGGATGCAGGACGTGCCGTTCAAAGGTGGCGCACCGGCGCTGCTGGCGTTTTTGGGCGGCCAGATGCCGGTGATCTTCAGTCCCATTGCGGAATGCCTGCCGCACCTGCGCGCCGGCGCCAAGGTGCGCGCGCTCGCCGTTACTGCCGACAAGCGCGTGCCCGATTTGCCCGACGTACCCACGTTCGCTGAAGCGGGTGTGCCCGATTCTGTCGTCCTGTCACGAACCGGCATTTTAGCGCCGGCAGGCACGCCGCGAGACATCGTCAACCTGCTCAATGCCGAATTGAATCGCCTTCTCCAGCAAGCCTATGTGCGCGACCGCTTGAACAGTTACGGGCTGGTGCCGGTAGGCGGCACACCGGAGGATCTCGGCAACCATCTGAAATCCGAAATCGCGCGCTGGACCAAAGTAGTCAAGGCCGCTGGCATCAAGCTCGAATAGAAAACGACCTGGGCCTGCATGCCGGTTTCGCGAATTTCCTGCTCGCTGATGTTTCGTTTGACCGCACGATGGAAAGCGGCCGACTGAGCTTACGGGATCAATGACTTTCAGCGGCGCCGCGAATGATGATCTTGCCGAAGTGCGTGCGGCTGGCGAGATAGTCATAGGCGGCCCGGGCATCTCCGAACTCGAACTGCCGGTCGATGACCGGTTTGAGCTGCGATTGAGATATGGCGCGGTTCATCGCTTCGAACATCTCACGGCTGCCGACCTGGATGCCGTGCACATTGGCGCGCTTGGCGAGAATCAGCTGCGGGTTGATCTGGGCCTCGCCCGCGAGATTGCCGATTGCATAGAGCCGCCCGCCCGAACGAAGCGCACGCAGCGATTTCCCGAACGTTCCCGCGCCGCCCAACTCGACCACGTGGTCGGCGCCCTGTCCGCCGGTCAGATCCATTACCGCGCGCTCCCAGTCGGGCGTGGTGCGATAGTTCACCACATCGGTGACACCCATCGCCTTGAGCTGCGCGATCTTCTCTTCGCTGCCCGAGGTGACGATCACGCGCGCCCCGGCCATGTGCGCGAACTGCGCCGCGAATAGCGATACGCCTCCGGTGCCCAACGTCAGCACGGTCTCGCCCGCGGTCAGCTTGCCGCGGGCAAACAGAGCGTGCCATGCGGTAACCGCCGCGCACGGCAGCGTGGCTGCCTCCTCGAAGCTAAGGTGCGCCGGAATCGGAACGACGCCTTCTTCGGAGAGTACGACGCGCTCGGCCAACATCCCGTCCGCTGCGCCGCCGAGTGCGGAGGATGCGAATACCGGATCAGCACGTCCGGCGAGCCAGCGCTGCAGAAAAATCGCCGCGACACGATCGCCCATCTTCACGCGCGTGACGCCGGCGCCGGTTGCCACGACTTCGCCGCTACCGTCCGAAAGTGGAATCAGCCGCGGCTTGATTGCTCTCTGCTCATAGGCGCCGGTGGCGACCTTGAGGTCGCGGTAATTAAGCGAAGTCGCGCGGATGCGGATCGCGATTTCCCGCGGGCCGGGGCGGCGGTCCGGCTCGTCGCCAAGCTTCAGACCGTCGAGTGTGCCGACGGGGTCGAGTCGGTAGACTTTCATGCGCAGTTTTTCCTCATGGAACCGGATATCAAAACACCGCCGTTGCTGTCATGGCGTAATTACCCGCGGCATTTGCGGTCCACAGATCGACGCTTGCGCCGTCCGCTCCCGGGTTACCGTTCACGGTAAAGCGCTCGGTATGAAACACCGGATGCAGCGCGCGGTACTCGAGCCGTTTCACCGGGCGTTGCTCGTGCCGGCGGCATAGATCGAGCAGCAGCGTCGTTTGCAGCGGGCCGTGCACGATCAGGCCCGGGTAGTGTTCCTCGTCCCTCGCGTAATCGAGGTCGTAGTGAATGCGATGAGCGTTGAAAATCAGCGCCGAATAGCGGAACAGCAGCACCGGATCGCCGACCAGAGCGCGCTGCCATACTGCATTCGCAGGCGCCGGTTTCCCCTGTGGCGGCGGCTCGCCGGGCTTCGCGGCGTCACGATAAACGATGTCGTGTTCTTCGCGCACGGCGATTTCATTGCCGGTGCTGATCGTGTGGCGCACCGTCACGAACACCAGGTTGCCGCTGCGGCCGTGCTTGGATTCGACGCTGATAATTTCGGAGTCGCGGCGGACCGCGTTGCCGATATGCAACGGCCGCAGAAACTCGATGCGGCCGCCGGCCCACATGCGGCGCGGCAGCGGCACCGGCGGCAGAAAGCCGCCGCGTTTCGGATGGCCGTCGGGACCGAGTTCCGAGGCGGGTTTCGTTTCGAGAAAATACAGCCAGTGCCAGCCCGGCGGCAGCGTGTCGCCGGGACGGGGCTCGGGGTCCTTGCGATCGAGCGTCGCGCTTAACGCCGCGACCGGCCACGCGGTGATGGTATCGGTGTGGGTCTCGGTCTTGCCTACCCACCCGCTCAGAGGATCCGGTTTCTGAATATTCATCGCGCACCTCATGAACTGGCAGTACGCACGTTTGCGCCGTCGATGATAGCATGATGCATCGCGACAGTTGCGCGGACAGGGAACGAGAATGAACGCTGCAAACACACTGCGGGCGCGCCTCAAACAGCCGGGCCTGATCACCGCGCCGGGAATCTACGACATGATCTCGGCGCGCATCGCGGAGCGCATGGGGTTTCCGGCGCTCTATATGACGGGATTCGGCGTGGTTGCCTCCTACCTGGGGCTGCCCGACGCCGGGCTTGCGACCTACACCGACATGGTGGGACGCGTCGGGCAAATCTGCGGTATCGCCAAAACGCCGCTGATCGCGGATGCCGATACCGGCTATGGCGGGCTGCTCAACGTCGCGCGTACGGTGCAGGGCTACATCGCCGCCGGCGCCGCGGCGATCCAGATCGAGGACCAGGAATTTCCGAAGAAATGCGGACATACGCCGGGTCGGCGCGTGGTTCCGCCCGAAGACATGGTGAAGAAGATCCGCGTCGCGGTCGAAGCGCGCGGCGATCACGGCATCCTGATCATCGCACGCACCGATGCGCGCACCGGTTACGGCCTCGACGAGGCGCTGCGGCGCGGCGAGGCGTACGCGAAGGCGGGCGCGGATATTCTGTTTATCGAGTCGCCTGAATCCGAGCAGGAGATGGAGCGGATCTGCGCGAGTTTCGATTTGCCGCTGCTGGCGAACATGGTCGAAGGCGGGAAAACGCCGGTGCTGTCCGCGCAGCGGCTGGGGGAACTCGGTTACCGGATCGCGATTTTCCCGGCGACCGGATTTCTTGCCGCCGGCGCCGCGCTCGAATCGGTGTACCAGACGCTCAGGCACGACGGCTCGAGTGTCAACGCGGTCACGCCGCTCTACCCATTTGCCGACTTCGCGAAGCTGATGGACTTCGAGCAGGTGTGGGAGTTCGAGCGGCGGCACGCGGACTGAGCGCGGGATTGGCGGCCTCCCTGTGGCACAATAACCGTCATGCGCGTCGCAATCATCGGTGGCGGGACCATTGCCCGTCTGTTCCTGGAACACATCAAGCGCGGCGATCTTGGCGCGGCCACGGTGGTCGCCATCGCCGGCCGCAGCAACGCCTCGCGCGGCAAGCCGCTGGCAGCCGAGTTCGGCGCCGCTTTCGTCACCTCGCTTGCGGACTTGCTCAAACTCAAGCCTGACGTCGTCGTCGAAGCGGCGTCGCACGAGGCGGTACGCGAATACTGCGGACCGCTGCTCGATGCGGGCGTCGCGGTGATTGTGCTGTCGTGCGGCGCGCTGTGCGACGACGCGCTGCGCGCGCGGCTCGAAGCGGGCGCGGCGAAAAGCGGCGCGCTGCTGTATGTGCCTTCGGGTGGAATTTGTGGTCTCGACGCGCTGAAAGCGGCGTGCATCGCAGGGGTCGACGAGGTCGAGATTGCCGTCACCAAGCCACCGGCGGCGTGGCAAGGCATCCCCTACGTCGAGCGGCTGAAAATCGATCTGGCGCGGCTGAGCGGACCAACGACGTTATTCGAAGGACCGGCGCGCGAAGGCGTTCCGCACTTTCCGGCTAACGTCAATATTGCCGCGGTATTGAGCATGGCCGGCATCGGCTTCGACCGCACGCGGCTCAAGGTGGTCGCCGACCCGGCGCTCGAGTACAACACCCATTTCATCACCATCAAGGGCAAAACCGGCAACATCAGCATCAAGCTCGAGAACGTGCCGGCGCCGGAAAATCCGAAAACCGCGTGGCTCGCGTGTTACAGCGCGCTGGCGGCATTGAAGCAGATGACTTCACGGACGCGCTACGGCACTTGAGGAAACAAGATGACCACTGAAATCCTGCAGCGCATCGAGCGCGCGCTCGAGGAACGTTTCGGCACGGCGATTCCGGTTGCGGCCGGCCAGACGGGAAGCGAGTCGCTGGCGCGGCTGCTCGAACACCGCTCGCACCGCAGGTATGCAGCGCAGCCGGTGAGCGCAGAACTTCTGCGGCTGCTGTGCGCCTGCGCGCTGTCGGCGCCGTCGAAGAGCGACCTGCAGCAGGCTGATATCGTGCACGTCGCCGATGCGGCCAAGCGCAAGGCGATCGCCGACCTGATTCCCGACATGCCGTGGGTGCGCGAGGCGCCGGTGTTTCTCGTGTTCTGCGGCAACAACCGGCGCATCCGGCAGGTTGCGGAATTGCGCGGTAAGCCATTTGCCAACGATCATCTCGACGCGTTCATGAATGCCGCGGTTGACGCCGGCATCGTGATGACGACTTTCATTCATGCCGCAGCCGCCGCCGGTCTGGGTTGCTGCCCGATCAGTGCGGTGCGCAATCACGCGCAAACCATCAGTGATCTGCTGGCCCTGCCGGACTGGGTGTTTCCGGTGGCGGGCCTCACTGCAGGCTATCCGGCGGGGCGCGGTGTCATCACGCCGCGGCTGCCACTGGAGGTCACGGTGCATACCGATAGTTTCGACGAAACAGGCATTGCGGATAAAATCGAAAGCTACGACCGGCGCCGCGCCGCGCGGCAGCCGTACGCAAAACAGCGCGGCGTCGAACGCTACGGCAACGCGGAATTCTACGGCTGGTCGGAAGACAAGGCGCGCCAGTATTCCGTCGCGGAGCGCGCAGACTTCGGCGCCTTTATCCGCGGCAAGCGCTTCAACCTGACTTGAAGAGAAAATCATGAAGCTTGCGTTCATCGGATTAGGCGTGATGGGGTACCCCATGGCGGGGCATCTGGCGCGCGCCGGCCACGACGTGGCGGTGTTTAACCGTACCGGCGCCAAGGCCGGGAAGTGGGTCGCGGAATACGGCGGCCGCTCGGCACCGACGCCGCGCGCGGCGGCCGGCGGCGCGCAAATCGTATTTTCGTGTGTCGGCAACGACAACGACCTGCGTCAGGTCACGCTGGGTGCCGACGGCGCGTTCGCGGGCATGCAGCGCGGCGCGGTCTACGCCGATCATTCGACGGTGTCGGCGAACGCGGCGCAGGAGCTTGCAGCAACGGCACGCGCGGCGGGTTTCGGCTTTCTCGATGCGCCGGTTTCCGGCGGCCAGGCCGGCGCCGAGAAAGGCGTGCTTACGATCATGGTCGGTGGCGACGCAGAGGCCTTTGCGACTGCGCGACCCGTGATGGCGCATTACGGACGCGCGGTGACGCTGATGGGGCCGGCCGGCGCGGGACAGCTTACAAAGATGGTGAACCAGATTACGGTGGTCGGCCTCGTGCAGGCACTCGCCGAGGGGCTCAACTTCGCAGTGCGTGCCGGTCTCGACGCGAAAAAAGTGATCGACGTGATTTCGAAAGGCGCCGCGCAGTCGTGGCAGCTCGAAAACCGCGGCCCGACCATGATCGATGACCAATACGATTTCGGCTTCGCGGTCGACTGGATGCGCAAGGACTTGCAGATCTGCCTCGACGCCGCGCGCCGCAACGGCGCTTTGCTGCCGGTCACCGCGCTCGTCGAGCAATATTACGGCAAGCTGCAGGAAAAAGGCTATGGCCGGCTCGATTCTTCCAGCCTGATGAAGCTGCTCACGGAAAACTAATTCGCAGGAGCACCATGACTGCCACGCAGGAAAAAACCCCGGTGCCGTCAGCCACCGTCACGCTGGTGCGTGATGGCGGGCACGGGCTCGAAGTGCTGATGATGGAGCGCAACCTGCAGTCGGTGTTCGTGCCGGGGAGTTATGTGTATCCCGGCGGCGCGGTGGACGCGCAGGACGCCGCCCCTGAGGCGAGCGAAATTTGCGCCGGACTCGACGACGCGCGGGCGAGTGCGCTGCTCCAGGTTGCGTCCGGCGGACTCGCCTACTGGGTCGCGGCGATTCGCGAGTCGTTCGAGGAAGCCGGGCTGTTGCTCGCCTACGATTCGGGCGGCGGTATCGTCGAGTTGATCCGCGACGACGTGATCGAGCGTTTTTCCGCTCACCGCCGCGCCGTGGACGAGGGCAGCCGCACGCTCGCCGCGATCGTGCGCGAGGAAGGTCTGCGCATTGCCGCCGACCGCCTGGTGTACTTCAGCCACTGGATCACGCCGACCGGTGGGCCGCGCCGCTACGACACGCGTTTCTTCATCGCCGAGGCGCCACCCGCGCAGGCGCCGCTGCACGACAACCGCGAAACCATCAGTCACGTCTGGATACCTCCCGGCGTCGCACTCGACCGGCACCGTGCCGGCAGCTTCAAGATGCGTACCCCGACGGTGCGCACGATGCAGTGGTTTGCGGCTTACGACAACGCCGGGTCGCTAATCAAGGCGATGCGTTCGCAGAAGAGCGTGCCGTTGATCCAGCCGCGCATCAGCCGGGATGGGCGGCGCCTGCTGCCCGGAGATGCCGGCTACGAGGAAGCGGCCGGCATGGGAGGGCAGGGCAAATGGCAGTGATCGTTCCCGGAGAACGCGTGCAGTTGAGCCCGTTGGTCGCGCGTATCACCGCGCCGAACCCCGGCATGATGACGGGTCCGGGCACCAATGCCTACCTTATCGGCGGCGAGCGGATCGCGTTGATCGACCCGGGTCCCGACAGCCCGGCCCACCTCGCGGCGATGCTGGCGGCAGTCGGCGACCGCCTGCGCTGGATACTGTGTACGCATACCCATCTCGACCATTCGCCGGGCGCGCGCGCGCTCAAAGCAGCGACCGGCGCCGAAGTGATCGGCATGCCTGCGCCGCCGCACGGCAACCAGGACGCCACCTTTGCTCCCGACCGGGTGTTTGCGCACGGCGATGTGCTCGACTGCGGCGCATTCACGCTGCGCGCGGTGCATACGCCGGGCCACGCGTCGAACCACCTGTGCTATCTGCTCGAGCCGGAAAAACTGCTGTTCACGGGCGACCACATGATGCAGGGCTCGACGGTCGTGATCAATCCGCCCGACGGCGACATGGTGGCCTATCTCGAATCGCTCGCGGCGTTGCTCGCGCTCGACGTTGCGCGCGCCGCGCCCGGACACGGGCACCCGATCGACACGCCGCACGAGGAAGCGCGGCGACTGATCGCGCATCGTCTCGGACGCGAGCAGAAAGTGCTCGCTGCATTTACCGCAAACAACCCGGCGACGCTCGACGCACTGCTGCCGGTCGTATACTCAGACACTCCCGAGCGGCTGCATCCGGTGGCGCGCCGTTCGCTGCACGCGCATTTGCTCAAACTTGAGCGCGAGGGCAGGGTGGAGCGG
>Ga0113563_10000310_pt1 | contig 22167 bp, 17 predicted proteins | sample Mud3Dept3metaG_FD_80117 | JGI IMG/M metagenome (GOLD analysis project Ga0113563, IMG submission 80117) | Freshwater wetland microbial communities from Ohio, USA, analyzing the effect of biotic and abiotic controls - Mud 3 Core 4 Depth 3... | ecosystem: Environmental > Aquatic > Freshwater >... | reverse complement strand
TGCGGCTGCTGCTGCGCGTGCAGCGCGCCGTCGCGGCGGTCGTGTCACCGGTGGCGCGCGCGGTGGTGCCGATGCCGCTACCCGGTCCGGAAGTGTTTCGCGACATCGACCGGCTGCTCTACAAGCGCCTCGCCGCGCTGCGCGAGATCCTGCTCTCCGAAACGACCAGCATACGCATCGTCGTGACACCCGAGCGCATGGTGATCGACGAGGCGCTGCGCGCGCACACCGATCTCGCGCTCTTCGAGCTGCCCTGCGACGCCGTCGTGATGAACCGGCTGTTCCCGCCCGAAGCCGCGGCGGAGGCATTCTTCGAGGGCTGGGGCCATTGGCAGGAAGAGCGACTCGCCGAGGTAGGCGAACTCTTCGCGCCGCTCCCGGTGCTGCGCGCGCCGCTCGCATCAGACGAGGTGGTCGGCGCAGCCGCGCTCGCCGCGCACGGTGCGCGGATCTTCGCGGGCGCCGATCCGGCGGCGCGCCTGTGCGACGCACCGCGACTGCGCTTCACGCGCGACGCGCGCGGCTACCGCGTCGAGCTGCCGCTGCCGCATGCGCGCAGCGATGCGCTGGACGTCGCAAAACTCGACGACTCGCTGATCGTGCGCACCGGCACGCGGCGGCGCGCGATTCCGCTGCCGCGCAAGCTCGCGCAGCTCTCGCTGGTGGGCGCGAAGCTCGAAGCCGGGTTGCTGATCGTGCGGCTGGCCGCGGCCGCGGACGGGGCGCGCTGATGCGCGTCGTGCTGCTCACCGGCAAGGGAGGGGTGGGCAAGACGACGCTCGCCGCCGCGACGGCGATCGGCGCCGCGGAACACGGCCATCGCGTGTTCCTGCTCTCGACGGACCCCGCCCACAGCGTCGGCGACGCGCTCGGCCGGCCGGTCGGCGCGCGGCCGGTGGAAGTGGCGCCGAATGTCGTCGCGCAGGAAGTCGCGGTGCTCGACGAACTCGATCGCTCGTGGTCGGCGATCCAGAACTGGTTGCGACAACTGCTGCGCGAAGGCGCCGACGAGCTGCTCGCGGAAGAGGTGCTCGTCTTCCCGGGGCTCGAGGAACTCGTCGCGCTGCGCGCGATCCGCGAGGTCGAGGCGCTCGGCGAATTCGACGTATGCGTCGTCGACTGCGCGCCCACCGGTTCGACGCTGCGCATGTTGCGCTTTCCCGACGCGCTCGCCGTCTTCATGGGCGGCCTCTTCGATCTCGAACGCCGGGCCGCGCGCGCGCTGCGACCGATCCTCGGCGCGATCGGGATGCGTGGCCTCGTGCCAGGCGACGAGGTGTTCGGCGCCTTCGAGCGCCTGGTGCGCGACGTCGACGACGTCCGCCAGATCCTGCTCGACGGCGATCGCACCAGTGCGCGGCTCGTCACCAACGCGGCGCGCGTGGTGGTGGAGGAGACGCGTCGCTCGTTCGCGTATCTGTGCCTGTACGGCGTCGCGACGGACGCGGTGCTGGTGAATCGCCTGCTGCCCGAAGTCGCGCGCGACGGCTTCTTCGCGAAGTGGGTCGCGCGCGAGCACGAGGAGATGCAATCGCTCGAAGCCAGCTTCGGCGTGCCGCTGCTGCGCGCGCAGCTGCGCGCCGCCGAGCCGATCGGCGTCGATGCGCTTCGCGCGATCTCGCGCGAGGTCTACGGCGAGCGCGATCCCGCGGCGATCCTGCACCGCGGCCGCCCGCTGCGCTGGCGTCGCGTCGGCGCCGCGACGCTGCTCGAGATCGACCTCCCCAACGTCTCGAAAGAAGAAGTCGAGGTCACCGTCCACGGCGAAGACCTCCACCTCCGCATCCGCGACGCCCGCCGCGTCATCGCCCTCCCGGCGTCCCTGGTCGGCCGCCGCCTCACCAGCGCCACCCTCCGCAACGCCCTCCTCCAAGTCCGCTTCGCCCGATGAGGAGAAAGGTGAGGAGAAAGGGGACGGTCCTCGCCGTGGACGGGCTGGAGATTCGAGGGACAGACCTCGGGCAGGTGTGTCCCTCGAGTCCACAGCCGGGTCACTTCGAGGACCGTCCCCGAGGTGGACGGGGTGGGGAGTTGGGGGACACACTTCACTCGATGAGGCCCCCCGAGCTTGCGCGGCCGCCGGAACGGATCGTCTCGCTGGTACCGAGTCTCACCGAGTCGCTCTTCGCGCTCGGGCTCGGCGACCGGGTCGTCGGGGTGACCGACTGGTGCGTGTACCCGGCCGATGCGGTCGCGACGCTCCCCAAGGTCGGCGGCACCAAGGACGCGAACGTCGCGGCAATCCTTGCGCTCGCGCCCGACCTCGTGATCGCGAACCACGAGGAGAACACCCGCCGCGTGGTCGAGCAGCTGCGCGCCGCGGGGATCGCTGTCTGGGTGACCTACCCGCGCACGGTGCGCGAGGGCGCAACGCTGCTGCGCGACCTCGCCGGGCTCGGCGCGACGCCCGCGGCGATCGCGGAAGTCGTCGAGCCGGTCGAAGCCGCCGTCGCGGCAGCCGAAGCTGCTCGCCCCGCCACTCCCGTGCGGGTCTTCTGCCCGATCTGGCGTGACCCGTGGATGGCGGTCGGCGACGACACCTACATCCACTCGATGCTGAAGCTGTGCGGTGGCGCGAACGTGTTTGCCGGCCGGGGCAACCGCCGCTACCCGATCGTCGCGCTCGACGAGGTCGTCGCCGCGGCACCCGAAGTGATCCTGCTGCCCGACGAGCCCTACGCCTTCAGCCCGCGCGATGCCCGGGAGCTGGCCCACCTCGATCTCCCGGCCAGCCGTTCCGGTCGCATCCATTGCATCGACGGCACCTGGGTGTCGTGGTACGGTCCGCGCATTCGACCCGCCGTGGCTGCCCTCCGCTCGCTGCTCCAACCGAGCTGAGGAACCTCGCGGGTCGCCCCCCGACCGATTCCCGCCCCCCAATTGAGAAGTGACCCCGGCTTGGCAAGGTGCCTCCGGGCCTCCGGCAACCGGCGCGGGTGCACGCGAGCTGCACGGTCATGAGCGAGAAAGCACTCGAGTAATCCGCCCGTCCTGCCGAGGAGAATGGCCGAAACCGGGAGTGACCTGCGTTCGAGGCGAACGCCGGCGCCCCGCAGACAATCTGCGCGAGGCCGCGACGCTCCGCGGCTCGGGCTCGAAGCAGGGGGGAACCCGTCTCATGGTGCGGCGGAACACAGGTCGGCAGACGGACGTGGTTGGAACGCGGTCGGGCGCAGGGACGCGCGCGATCGTCTGGGCGGCCATCGCGGCGTGGACGTTGGGCGCAACCGGCGCCGGCGCCGCAAGCGTTTCGGAAGTGCGCGTCGGCACCCACGAAGACGGGCACACACGCATCGTCGTCGAGTTGGATGCGCCGGCCGGCTACCGGCTGCAATCGCCGCAGCCGGGCGAACGACCCGAACTGGTCGTCGACCTCGACGCCACCAGCATCCAGCGCGACGTGCCCTCGAAGAGCCGCGTCGTGAAGAAGGTCCACGTCGAGCCGAGCGATGCGGGCTCCACCGTGCACATTTCGCTCGCGACGGGTGACGTCGCGGTCAAGGAGATGCTGCTCGCGAACCCGCCGCGCATCGTGCTCGACCTGAAGGCGCGCGGTCCGCTCCCGAAGGGCGACGCCGATGCAGTCGCCGCCGCCGATGCGTCCGAAGCTGCCGCGAGCGCGGAGCCGGTCGTCGTAGCGCCGCCGCCCACGCCTGCGAAGGTCGAAGTGCCGAAGAGCGAGCCGGTCGCCGTTGCGGCCGCCGAGCCCGCCGACGCCGTCAAGAAGAGCGAAGCGCCCGCGCCGCGCGAGACGACTCCGAAGACGACGCTCACGCTGCCGAGTGCGGCTGCTCCGTCGGAAGCGAAGCGCGACCTGATGCCGCCGCCGCCCACCGCCTCGCAGCCGGACCTGGATCCGACCACGTCGGAGCAGCCGGCCGCGAAGCCCACGCTGATTCCGCCGATCGAGCGCGAGAAGAGCGCCGCTCAGCAGGCGACCGCGCCGAACGCGCCGACGCCCGCTCCGTCCGCGGAAGAGCGCCGCAAGGCGATCACAGCCAAGACCCAGCAGGCGACGCCGAGCAGTGATTCGCTCGTGGATCGCGCGCTGAGCCCCATCGGCCTCGCCGTGATCGGCGGCGTCGTGCTGCTGCTTGCGGTCGTCGTGTTGCGCCGCCGCCGCGCCGCCGAAGACGACGATCCGCTCTACACGGTGATGGCGGCCGACGACGCCGGCGCTGGCGTTTCGATGGACGCCGCGTTCCCGGCCGCCGAAGCCGAAGACCGCCCGCCGGTGTTGGCTGCGCTCGGGCCCTATGAGCCGGATGGCTTCGAGGAAGCGTCCGAGCCCACGGTTCGGGTCGGTCCCAGCGGACCGCGTCAGCTCGCCCTGGATAGCGCGTCCGAAGCGAGTGAAGCGACTGCCGCCACGGTGATGGGCGACGAATCGGACTCGATCTTTGGCACTGAGCCGGAGGTCGTAGCCACGCCCGTACCGGTGGCCGTCACGCCGACGCCCGAGCCCACTCCGGTGGCGGCGCAGGTCGGGCAAGTCTCCGCCGAGGTCGAACGACGCGTTGCGGAACTCGAGCGCCGACTCGAACAACTCACCGAGGCGCGCGAGCGACTCGAACGCCAGGTCGCTGCCCAGACCGAAGAGCTGCGCGTGCAGCGCGCGGCGATCGCGCGGACCCAGCGCGTCGTCCGCACGATCGCGAAGACTGAAGACATGGCGACCGAGCCGGTTCCGCGCGCGCCGACCGCGTAGCCACGCTTCGACGCATCAGGGGACCGGCGTGACCGGCCCCGCATGGACGGCACGCACTCCTGGGAGGGCGTGCCGTTTCTGCGTCTGGAGCGCCGCCTGCCGTCTTCACCGATGGCCCGGGCGGGGATTACGCCGATGGCGGCTTGCGGGCTCGACGTCGTCAGGCGCCCTCGCCCCGCTCGCGATCCGCAGTGCGCCGAGCGCGCCGGCGAATTCGCCGTTCGGCAGGAACACCGGCTCGCGTCCATGGCCGCGCAGGAAGTTGCCGAGCATCTCGGCCAGCGCCGGGTTGCGGCGCAGCGTCGAGCCGCCGAACGCGATGCGCTGTACCTGCGCTGCGGCGCTCTGCGCCGTGCAGACCAGCGAGATGTTCTCGGCGATGAGTCCCATGATGGCGTGCGCGACGTCGGCGCGATCGATCGGCTCGCCGTCGCGCAGGCGTCGCGCGTAATTTCCGAAGTTGGCGGCGGTCAGATCGCCCGCAAGCGGGATGCCGCCAGCGGGATAGATGTCCGAGACGCGCAGGTCGATCTTGCTGCGCGAACCGCGCCGCGCGAGCGACGCGATCTCTTCGAAGTCGCTGGTGCCGAGCAGTCCCGCTGCGAGGCCGATCAGCGTACCGCCGCCGAGCGCAGTGCCACCAATGCGCGTCACGGTTGCGCCCTCGACGAGCAGGACCGAGGTGCCCGTGCCGATCGAGACGAGCAGGTAGCGCGCCGCGCGTTTGGCCGCGCGCTCGGCCAGCAGGGCGGCTGCCCCGGCGCCCCACGCCGCGAACTCGTTCACCTGAATCAACTCACCTGGGAGCGCGCGAGCCAGCATCGTCGCGCCGCCGCCGGTGAGACCGACGCGTTGCGCGCCGATTGCGACCAGCGTCGCGCGACTCTCGTCCGCGTCCTCGGTTGGAAGCAGCCGGTACTCGATTGCGCCCTCCGGCGTCCGGAGGGCGAGCTTCGCAAGCGTTGCGCCCCAATCGATGCCGATCGCCACGTCCGGAGTGCCAGATGCGGGTTGCAGAGTGGTCAGGGTGGCGGTTCCCATCGCCAGTATCCGGTGATAGCCTTGGCGATCCAACAGGTTGGCCGATGTATACCGCGTTCTTCGGGCTCCGCGAAAAGCCCTTTGCCCTGAGCCCCGACCCGCGCTTCCTCTATTTGTCGGAGGCGCACCGAGAAGCGCTCGCCCATCTGCTCTACGGCATCGAGCAGGGCGAGGGCTTCATCGCCGTCACCGGCGAAGTCGGCACCGGCAAGACGACGCTCTGCCGCACGCTGCTGCGGCGCCTGGGCGGTGAGGTCGAAGTCGCCTTCCTCTTCAATCCCAAGCTGTCCGCGCGGGAGCTGCTCGAATCGATCCTCGTGGAGCTGGGCGTGGAGAAGGACGGTCAGTCGGCCCGCGAGCTGGTCGACGCGCTGAACCACTTCCTGCTCGAGAAGCACGCCGCCGGCAAGCGCGTGCTGCTGATCATCGACGAAGCACAGGGCCTGCTGCCCGAGACGCTCGAACAGATCCGGCTGCTCTCCAATCTCGAAACCGAGAGCGCGAAATTGATCCAGATCCTGCTGCTCGGGCAGCCGGAGCTGGATGCGATGCTCGAGTCGCCCGAACTGCGCCAACTCCGCCAGCGCATCGGGGTGCGCTGGCGACTCGCGCCGCTCTCGCGCGACGAGACGTCCAACTACGTCCGCCATCGGCTGCGCGTCTCCGCCGACGCCGCGCGCGATCACATCTTCGCGGACGCCGCGTTCGGCGAAGTGTTCCGCTTCTCGGGCGGCATCCCGCGCCTCGTGAACCTCGTCTGCGATCGCGCGCTGCTCGCCGCCTACGGCGAAAGTGCGCCGCAGATCGGCGCTGGCGCGGTGAGGCACGCCGCGGCGGAGCTGCGCGGCGAACGCGGTGCGAGCGCCGACCGTGCGCCTTCTGCGTGGCCCGCGCTGGCGGCGATGACGCTCGCCGCCGCCCTCGCGCTGCTGTTCGCGTTCGGCGGCCCGCGTGTGGTCGCGCAGCGGCTCGGCCTCGCCGCGCGCGTCGCAGCGCCGGCCGCGGTGACGGAGATCACGCCCGCCGCCGAGCGGGTCGCCGAGGCGCAGGCTACGCCGGTGCCGGAGCCGATCAGCGGGTGGCCACCCGACGTCGCGGCGGCTCCGTTCGCGAACGCGCAGCTCGGCGCGACGGACACCACGGCCGCATCGGCTCCCGCCGAACCGCCGTCGCCGCCGCGCGTCGACGACCTCGCGCGCGCGCTCGCGCTGCGCTCGCCGGGCGCCACGGCCGCGGCGGCGTACGCGGCGATCCTGCGCGAATGGTCCGTGCCAGCCGACGACCCCGCGCCGGATCTGCTCTCGTTTCCCGAGGTGATCGGCGCTCTCGACGCCCATGGACTCGCAGTGTTTTCGTTCTCGGCTGACGATCTCGACGTGCTGCGCGTGATCGACCATCCGGTGCTGCTCGGAATCGACGCGGCCGACGGCGTGCGGCGCGTCGTTGCACTGCGCCAGCTCAGCGACGGCGAGGCGGAGCTGGAGGGCGTCGTCGAGTCGGGCCCGGTGCGCGTGCCCGTCGACGAGCTGCTGAAGTACTGGCTCGGTGACGCCCACCTGGTGTGGCGCGACTTCGAGCCGTTGCCCGACGTGATCCGTCCCGGCGATGCGGGCGACGGCGTCGCGTGGCTCCAGCGGGCGCTCACCGACGCCGGCTTCTCGCCGGGTTCCGCCTCGGGTCGCTTCGACGCGGCCACCGAAGAAGCCGTGCGCGCGTTCCAGGAAGATCGGCGTCTCGAACCCGACGGCGCCGTCGGTCCGCTGACCAAGATGGCGTTGTATCGCGCAACGGGCCGCTACGCCGTGCCGCACGTCGCGCTCGCCGCCCGTGCCGGAGACGCGGGTTGAGCACGATCCTCAAGGCGCTGCGCCGACTCGAAGAGCAGAAGTCCGTTGCGAAGCCCCGCCCGCTACGCGACGAAGTGGTGCTGGTTCCTGCGCGGCGTCGCAGCCACGGAGGGCTCGTCATTGCGATCGCTGCCGCATTCGCGTTCGCGCTCGTCGGCGGGGGGCTGGTGTGGTTCTTCGATCGCGCGCCACGGGACGAGGCGGCGCCGATCGCAGCGAGCGCGCCGGCACCCGACGTCGCCGCGGCGCCCGAGCCGGTCCTCGCGGCTGAAGAAGAGCGCGCGACCGAATTGACGGTCTCGTCGCCCGCTCCGAGCGATGGGGCCGTGCAGCAGCCGATCGTGCCCGCGCCGGAGTCGCCCCCCGACTTCGCCGTAGTGCGGCCGGGAACGCAAGAACAGCCGGAGCGCGTCGCGGCGCCGCTCGAGCCGGCGGCCGCGGAGTCCGGCGAGGCCGCCGTCGAGCGCCCGAGCGGCGTGGAGCCGATGCCCGAGGTCGAGCCGGACTTCGTCGACGCAGACGTGCCGACGGCGCGCGTCGCGCGCAGCCAGTCACCGGTGCGCGTCGAGCGCACGCTGTGGCATCCGAGCCCGGAGCGTCGCGTCGCGTGGGTCGAAGTCGAAGGCGTGACGGCGCTCCGCGAAGTGCGCGAAGGGGAACGCGTCGGTCCCTACATCGTGCGCGAGATCGAACCGGCCGCCGTGCGCTTCGCCGACGGCAGCGTCGAGCTGCGACGCGAGGTCGGGCGCTAGGCGCGGCTCCGGCTGCGGGCGCCGCGCGCCGGCTCGTTCCGAAGCTGCGCCGCTGGCCGGATCGCCGTGATGTGAGGTGCGACGCGGGTGTGGCTCCGATTCGTGCTGTACGCGTGTCTGCTGCCGCCGATCGGCGTCGGGCTGGGATTGGGCAAGCGTCCCCACGCCGCGACGGCGATGACAGTCGGTGTCGCAGCCTGTGCCGCTGCGTTTCTCTGGCCGCGCGCGCGCCGGGCAGTCGCCGCGTACTACGCGCGCAGTCGCGCGCTGCGCCTCGTCGACACGGCGCTCTGGAACCTCAGCGTGGTGTTGCTGATCGGTGAGGCGACGCTCGCCGTCGCGTCACAACTCTCGAATCACCCGCTGCTCGCTTCGCCCAATGCCGGTACGCAGTCGATCATCGAGAACAAGCGCCGGGAGCTGCTGGAGTTCTACAGCGCCGACGGCGTGAATTCACGCGGCTACAACGACACGGAATGGAGTCCAGAGCCGGGAGACGCGTTCCGCATCGTTGCTCTCGGGGACAGCTTCGCGTTCGGCGTGGTCGGCTACGCGCGCAATTTCCTGACGCTGCTGGAGACGGAATTGTCGGCACGGGTCGGCCGCCCCGTCGAGGTCGCAAATCTCGGGATCCCCGGCATGCAGCCCCAGGAATACCTCCAGATCCTGCTCGACGACGGTCTCGTGCTGCACCCCGATCTGGTCCTGCTCTGCCTCTACACCGGAAACGATTTCCAGCCTCCCGATAGCACCTCCCGATTCGACGCACGCAACTGGCGCATGGTGGGCTTCGCATCACGGATCGTCCGCTACGCCGCCGAAAGCGAATTCCGCAGATCGACGGCTGCGGCGAAGGGCGCGCCCACCATGGGCGGCTCGGCTCCTCCCTTCACGGAGGACAACTTTCTCCGAATCGTAGAGGCGTACATCCCGTTCTTGCGCCGCGAGCCGACACCAAGGGCCGAGCGCGGATTGCGCGCGACGCTGGCGGTGGCCGACGAGATCGTGGCGCGCGCACGCCCGGCGCCGGTCGCGATCGCGCTGCTGCCGAGTGAGGTGCAGGTGAGCCCGCGGCTGCGCGCACAGGTGCTGGAACGCGTGCAAGTTGCCGAGACGGATCTCGATCTCGATCACCCGGCTCGTGAGACGCGCAGCCATTTCGAGCCGAAGCATGTCCTGGTGATCGATCTGCTCCCGGCGCTCCGTGCCGCGGAACGCGACGCGCCCACCTATGCGCTGCGCAATACCCACTGGAACGAACGCGGCAACGCGACCGCCGCCCGCCAGATCGCGGAGTCGCTGGCGCCGATGGTGCGTGATCTGGCGCTGGCGCGTGCGGACTCAGCGCAAAACTGATCGTCTCGGGCCGATCCCCAGCGAACCGGTTTCCGGGAAGCTGACGAGCTCGCCGCCGTCGGTCTCGAACTCGAGGTAGTAGCGATGGCAGCCGCTGCCGACGCCGGCGACGACCGCCCGGTAGGCGCCGCTCCGCGCCGTCCCCCGCGCCAGCAGCATCGGCGTGCAGACGCCGTCGACGTCTACGCGCGCCGCGCGCGGCGCGGCGGCCAGAGATGGAACGCCGACTCCGGGTCGGACGGCGAGGCGATGATCTCGCCGCTGCCGCTGCTGCCGAAGAGCTGGATGCGTGCATCCCAGGTGGTACAAGCGCCACTGCATGCCATGGCGCCGCCGACGCACGAGCACGAAGCGTCGCCGTTGCAGGTGTCCGGGAAGCGCGCGCCGGCATCGGCAACCAGCGTGCAGGCCGAGTTGTGCGCGAAATAACCGTTGCGGCCTTGATGGGCGGCGTGGAAGCGCGCGGCGCGGTTCAGCACTTGTTTGTAGTAGAGCGGCGCCTCCGGCGCATAGCACGCCTTCTCCCCCCAGTTTCCGCCGCACGCCTCCATTTCCAGCTGCGGATCGACGCGCGCGCGATTCGCGAGTTGGTGCAGCGCGCGCTCCGCCCAGCTCGGGAAGCCGCCGGCGCCCTCGCCGACTGCCAGCGCAGGGCCGAACTCGAGCGAGACCAGGAGCAGCGAGACGAGCCAGAGCGCGCTTCGAGCCAGGTCGGGTGGCCTCGCGATTCGGGTTCGCCCTCTGTTTCGTCCAGTCGCGCTGCGTCCTTGTGCGTGATCGCGATACGCTCCGGCGCGATGCCGCCCGAACCCGCTGCACGCATTCCCGGTACGCGGCCGATCGCGGAGGTCGCAGAGGCGCTCGGGATTCGCGCGGGCGAGTGGCAACCCTACGGCAACGACGTCGCCAAGCTCGATCCCGCGTTGCTCGACACACCTCGGCGTCGAAACGTCGCGCCGCGTCTGGTGCTGGTCTCCGCGATCACGCCGACCGCCGCGGGCGAGGGCAAGACCACCACCAGCATCGGGCTGGCGCAGGGATTGGCCCGGCTCGGCGAGTCGGTGTGTCTGGCGCTCCGCGAACCGTCGCTGGGGCCGGTGTTCGGGATGAAGGGCGGCGGCACGGGCGCCGGCCAGAGCCAGCTGGTGCCGTCCACGCGCATCAACCTGCATTTCACCGGCGACTTCCACGCGATCACGTCCGCGCACAACCTGCTCGCCGCGCTGCTCGACAATCACCTCTACTGGGGCAACGCGCTGCGCATCGACCCGCGCCGCGTGCTCTGGAAGCGCGTCATCGACATGAACGACCGCGCGCTGCGCAACGTGATCGTCGGGCTCGGCGGGCCGGGGCAGGGCGTGCCTCGCGAAACGGGCTTCGACATCACCGCGGCCTCCGAGGTGATGGCCCTGCTCTGCCTCGCGCGCGACGAGGACGACCTGCGCGCTCGCATCGAGCGGCTGCTCGTCGCATTCACCGAGGACGGCGCGCCGGTGACCGCGAAGGATCTCGGCGCGGCGGGCGCGATGGCGGCGCTCTTGCACGATACGCTCTGGCCGAATCTGGTGCAGACGGTCGAGGGCGTGCCGGCGCTCGTGCACGGCGGGCCGTTTGCGAACATCGCGCACGGATGCAACAGCGCAATCGCCACGCGCCTGGCGCTGCACTGCGCCGACTGGACGATCACCGAGGCGGGCTTCGGCTTCGATCTCGGCGCCGAGAAGTTCTTCGACATCAAGTGCCGCAGCGCCGGGCTCGAGGCCGACGCGGTGGTGCTGGTCGCGACGCTGCGCGCGCTCAAGCTCCACGGCGGCGCCGCGGCCGACGCGCTCGAGAAACCCGACGCCGCCGCCGTGTCGCGCGGGCTTGCGAACCTCGACAAGCACGTCGAGAACATCCGCTGCTTCGGCGAGCGGCCGCTTGTGGCGCTGAACCGCTTCGGCGCCGACCGCGACGACGAAATCGAGGGGGTGCGCGCGCACTGCGCCGAACTCGCCGTTCCGTTCGCCGTGTCGGATCACTTCGCGCGCGGCGGCGAGGGCGCCATCGAGCTGGCGCGCGCGCTGCGCGAACAGGTGAGCGGCGCGCGCAGTCCCTTCCGGCCGCTGTACCGGCTCGAAGACTCGTTCCCCGACAAGGTGCTCGCGGTGGCGAGCCGGATGTACGGAGCGCGCGGCGTCGTGCTCACCAAGGAAGCGCAGCGCGATCTGCGTGAGGTGCGCCGTCTCGGCTACGAGCGGCTTCCGGTCTGCATCGCGAAGACACCCGCCTCGTTGTCCGACGATCCCAGGCTGCGCGGGCGTCCGCGCGACTTCGACGTCACCGTGCGCAGCATCCAGATCAACGCCGGCGCAGGCTTCCTGGTGGCGCTGACGGGCGAGATCTTGCGGATGCCCGGTCTTCCCCGGCGACCGCTCGCCGAGTCGATGGACGTGCGCGACGGCGAGATCGTCGGCGTACACTGAGACGAACCCGCTTGCGGGTCTTCGATCCGACGGAGAAACACGATGTCGTCCACGCGCAGGCCGTCAACGGAGCGCACTCGTGCGCGGCAGCCGGCCGTGCAGCCCGTTCCCGCGCCTCCGAGCCGGATGGCCGCCACGGATGCGCTCTTCTGGTACGCGGAGTCGGCGCTGCCCGAGTTCCGGCCGATCATCGCGGGGCTCTTTGGGCTCGATCGCGCAGCGATCGCCGAGCAGATCGAGGCGAGCGTCGCGTCGGCAATCGCGCTCGTTCCGCGACTACGGCAACGCGTCGTGGAGGCGCCGCTCCATCTCGGCCTTCCCGAGTGGATCGAGGATCCCCACTTCGACCTCTCCTATCACCTGCGACACATTTCGCTGCCGGAGCCGGGCGGCGAGCGCGAGCTGCTCGATCTCATCGCCGCACTCTTCGCGACGCCGCTCGACCGCCAACGTCCGCTCTGGGAGGCCACCTGGATCGACGGCCTCGCGGGCGGACGCAGCGCGTTCCTGATCAAACTGCACCACTCGGTGGTGGACGGCGTCGGTTCGGCCGCGATCCTCGACGCGCTGACGACCTCCGACCCCGGCGCGGCGCCGCGGCGCATCCCGCACGCGAAGCGTTCGCGGGTAGCGCCGCTCCCGTCGGCTGCGGCGCGACTCGCAGCGCTCGCGCTCGACCAGGCTCGCGGGTCCGCGCGACTCGCCGGGCGGGCGCTCGGGGTTCCGCTCGAGGCGATCGCGAACCCGCGCGAGGGCCTCGAGGCGGCGGTGCGTGTCGCGCGTGGCCTGTGGGGCATGGTCGCGGACGTCTCGCGTCCGGTCGCGCACGACCCGCTCGCCGTTCCGGGCTCCGGTCTCTCGCGCCGGCTCGACATATCCGAGGTCTCGATCGAGCGGCTGCGCAAGATCAAGTCACCGCTCGGCGTCACGATCAATGACGTCGTGCTGGCGGCGCTCAGCGGCGCGCTGCACGCCTATCACCGCGAGCGGCGCGTGCATGCCGACGCGCTCTCGTGCCTGGTGCCGATGAACCTGCGCGGCCGCGACGAGCGCGACGCGCTCGGCAACCGCGTCGGGATGTTCACCATCGCGCTGCCGGTCGGCGAGAAGCAGACGGCGCGCCGGCTGGCTCGCATCGTCGAGCAGACCCGCGCGGCGAAACTGGACCGCCGGGGCGCGGCGGCGCCGCTGCTGGTCGAGGCGCTGACGCTGCTTCCCGGCGCCGTGCTGCGCCTGCTCGCCCGCGGCGCCCTCGGGCGCGTCAATGTCGCCTGCACGAACGTGCCGGGCACACGGCATCCACGCTGGATGGCCGGGGCCCGCATCGAGTCGATCCATCCCTTCGCCAGCGTGGTCGAGGGCACGCCGCTGGTGATGGCCCTGCTTTCCTACGCGGGCAAGATGGAGATCGGCATCGACACGGATCCCGAGGCGATTCCCGACCCGCAACGCATCGCCGCGCTCTTTGCCGCAGCCCTCGACGAACTCGAAACGCTCGCCGACCGCGCGTAGGCACTGGCGACCCGCGTTCGCATCGGTCGAGTCGCCTCTCTCAGCCCCTTCAGCTGGGCAGGCGAAGGAAGCGCCGCACCCCGGCGAGGAAACTGCGGTCGGCTTCGTGCGGTCTTCGTTCGGCGGCGAACTTCTCGCGCATCGCGAGCAGCTCGGCGCGGCGAGCGAGCACGGCCGGCTCCATCGCCTCGAATACGCTTGGCTTGGCCATCACGAAGCCCCGGAACGCCTCGCTCGTCATCTCCATCAGACGGCACGGCTGCGACGCCACGACCGTGGCCGTCCTCGGCTCTCCGGTCAGCAGCGACATCTCTCCAAAGAAGTCGCCCGGCCCGAGCGTCCGGACCACGCCGCCGGCGATCGTGACGTCGGCCTGCCCCGATACGATCACGAACATCGATCCGCCCGGGGCGCCCTCCCGCATGATCGCCTCGCCCTTCGTGTACAGACGCTCCTCACCCAGGCTGGCGCAGGCGAGGCGTTCGCTCTCGTCGAGCGACGCGAAGAGCGCGCTGCGCCCGAGCAGGGAAGCGAACTCGTTGGTCAGGCTCGGCGCCCGCGCCGGCGCCCACTCGCGTGTGTACTCGACCTGGATCGGCCACGGGATCTCGATGTTGTGTCGCTTGAAGCTGTAATAGATCTTGGTGCGCACCTGATCGCAGGCGTCCTGGTCGCGGGCGAAGTCCTGGATCCAGAAGCGCACGCGGTAGGTGATCGCCGATGCGCCGAAATCGATCAGCAGCACGTTCGGTGGCGGCGTCTGGAGCACCATTTCGGCGTTTCCGAGGGCCTCGAAGAGCGCGGCCTTGACGAGATCCGGCGTCACCTCGTAGGTCGCGCCCACCTCGACCTCGAGCCGCGTCGGGATCACCGGCTCCGAGTAGTTGATGATGGCTTCCTTGGCGATCGTGCTGTTGGGGACGATGACGAAGTTGGTCGCCTTCGTGCGCAGCTTGGTTGCCCGCCAGGTGATCTCCTCGACGCGCCCTTCGTGCTCGCCGATGCGGATCCACTGGCCCACGTGGAACGGTTTCTCGACCTGGATCGCCAGCCCGGAGAACGCGTTGCCGAGCGTGTCCTGCAGCGCGAAGCCCACCACGACCGCGCCGACCGCCGACGTCGTGAGGAACTTCTCCTGCATCAGCATGGTCGCCACCAGCACGAACAGGCCGACGATGATCGCGTCCTGCACGATGTTGGGCGCCGCAGGGCGCACCCGGTCCTCGCGGAGCGGGTTGGCGAGCACGATGACCCCGAACATGATCAGTGCGAGTGCCAACCCGAGATTCGCGACGCTGCGAACCGAGCCGATGATCTCGGGCTGGAGCGTCGAAAACTGGAGCCCGAGCGCGACGATCGGGAACAGCACGCCGAGCGCGAGCGGGATCCGCAGCTTCCTCCGCACCAGCCGGTTGGGCGTGAGCACCCGCACCAGCAGCGCGAGCGCGGCCAGCGCGAGCGAGACGGCGATCGAGTGGGACACGTCCGGGAACACTGCGTTCGGGATCCTAACCGAGCTTGCGGTCCTTCAAGAATCTTTCGAGATCGGCGGGCGTCTGGCCGCGGAATTGACGCTCCGGCCCCGGCTGTTACCGCCGGCCTGGGAGCGGGCAAGATGGGCGAGGATTGCATCGTTCACGGCTTCGTGGCTCTCGAGCGCGACCGCGTGACCTGCTCCCGGCACGAGCAAGAATGCTGCGCCTGGAATTGCGCGTGCCACCGCCGCGGCGTCGGGCGCCAGCAGGTCGTCGGCGCCCGCGACGACGAGCGTCGGCAGCGAGATCGCGCCGAGGTCTGCGCCGCGCGTGCCCGACCACGCGAGCAGCCCCGCCGCCTGCCGCAGCAGCGTTGTGGCCGGAACGCGCGCGACGATTTCCGCGAGACCGCGGGCGTTGCGGGCGCGCAGGCGCTCGTCCGCGAGTGTCGCGGCGCCAAAGAACCAGGGAACGAGCGCGCTGGCGAGCGTTTCGGGCGAAGCCTCCGCCGCGAGCCGGCACCAGGCCTCCAGTACCGCGATCAGCCGCGGCGACGCCGCGACGAAGGGCGTCATCAGCACCAGCGAGCGCACGCGTTCCGGGTGCGCCAACGCGAGCTCGAGCGCGACGGCGGCGCCGAGGCTCGCGCCGACGAGATGCGCGCGGCCCTCGAACGCACACGCTGCATCTTCCGCCATGCGTGCCACCTCGTACGAGGCGGCCGGTGGCGCGTCCGATCCGGCGACACCGCGCGGATTCACGCCGAGCACGCGAAACGAGGATTCGAGCGCCGGTACCTGTCGCGCAAAGGCCGCGACGTCCGTGCCGAAGCCGGGCAGCAGCACGACCGGGTCGCCGTGCCCCGTCGCTGGCACCTCGAGCGCGACGCCGGGCGCCACTTCGATGCAGCGCTCGTGTCGCGCCGCCCAGGCGTCGACGTCCTCGCGCGTGACGCGTCCGCCCGGCCCGCTGCCCGGCACCCGCGCGAGATCGACGCCGAGTTCGCGCGCGCGAGCGCGCGCTGCGGGAGCGATCGGCTTGCTACCGCTACGCGGGATCGCGCGTTCCGGCGCGGTGGCGACGCGCGGCGCTGCGGCTGCGCTCGCACGCGGCGCTTCGGGGTGATCGTGCGCGATGCGGAACGAGTCGGCGTCGAAGGCTTCGTCCGGCGTCTCGGTGATCGCACCGAGCAGCGTTCCGCAGGGGACCGTCGCGTCCACCGCGACGTAGAGGTGCCGCAAGAAGCCGCTCGCGGTCGCCTCGATCTCGACCTCGGCCTTCTCCGACTCGATCACCAGCACGATCTGCCCGCGCGCGACGGCCGCGCCGAGCGGCAGCGGCCACGCGACGACACGCCCTTCCTGCATCGACATGCCGAGCTTCGGCATCGCGATCGGCGTCGCCATCAACCCATCTCGCGCACGGCGGCGATCACCTTCTCCGCGCTCGGGCGGAACGCGTCCTCGAGGATGGCGGCGAACGGCACCGGCGTGTGCGGAGCCGTCACGCGCTTCACGGGCGCGTTCAGGAAGTCGAAGCCGCGATCGACGCACAGCGCTGCGACGTCGCTCGCGATCCCGCAGCGCGGCGTCGATTCGTCGACGACGACCAGCCGGCCGGTCTTCTCGAGCGAACCCAGGATGGCCGCCTCGTCGAACGGCTGGAGCGAGCGCAGATCGAGCACCTCGGCTTCGGTGCCCTCCTTGGCGAGCTGCTCGGCGGCCGCAAGCGCCACCGCAACCGTCGCGCCGAATGCGACGAGTGTCACGTCGCCGCCTGCGCGCACCACCTTCGCCTGCCCGATCGGAATGGTGTAGTCGCCCTCCGGCACCTCGCCGCGCTGCATCAGCACACCCTTGGCTTCGCAGAAGATCACCGGGTCGTCGTCGCGGATCGCGGCGAGCAGCAGACCCTTGGCGTCGGCGGGATTCGACGGGATCACGGTCTTGAGTCCGGGGATGCCCGTCGTGATCCAGTAGAGCGACTGCGAATGCTGCGCCGCGGAGCGCATCCCGGCGCCCGACACGGTGCGCACCGTGAGCGGCACTCGCGCCTTGCCGCCGAACATGTAGCGGAGCTTCGCCGCCTGGTTGAGCAGCGGATCGAGACACACCCCGAGGAAGTCGATGAACATCAGCTCGGCAACCGGCCGCAGCCCCGTCGCCGCGGCGCCGACGGCCGTGCCGAGGATGCCCATCTCCGAGATCGGCGTGTCGAGCACGCGGCCCGGGAAGCGCTTCACGAGACCCTTCGTCGTGCCGAGCACGCCGCCCATCTCGTCTACGTCCTCGGCGTCGCGCGCGCCGCCTCCGGCGACGTCCTCGCCGAGCACGATCACGTCGGGATCGCTCGCGAGCGCGATCGCGAGCGCTTCGTTGATGGCCTGGCCGGTGGAAAGGATGCGGGGCATGGTGTCACTCGCTCACGTAGACGTCGGTGAGGACGTCGCTGGGATCGGGGAACGGTGCGGCTTCGGCCGCGCGCACCGCGGCGTCGAGTTCGGCGGCGACCTCGCCGTCGAGGCGGCGCAGGTCGTCCCCGTCCAGCAGCCCGGCCTCGACGACGCGCCGCTCGAAGCGATCGAGCGGATCGCGCTGCTGCTTCCACTCCTCGGCCTGCTGCTTCGGGCGGTACGCGAGCGTGTCGCCGACGTAGTGGCCGTGGAAGCGATACGTCTTGCACTCGAGCAGCGTCGGGCCCTCGCCGCGGCGCGCGCGCTCGATGGCCTCGCCGGCCTTTTCATACACGTCGAAGAAATCCATGCCATCGGCGATTGCGCTCGCCATCGCGTAGGAGCGCGCGCGTTCGGCGATGTCGGCCACCGGCACCACGAACTCCGTAGGCGTGAACTCGCCCCAGCCGTTGTTCTCCACGACGTAGAGCGCGGGCAGCTTCCAGTTCTGCGCCATGTTGAGCGACTCGTGGAACTGTCCCTGATTGGAAGCGCCGTCGCCGAAGAAGGCCACGCCGACACCGCCCGTCTTCTTGATCTGCGCCGTGAGCGCCGCGCCGGTCGCGAGCGGGATGCCCGCGCCGACGATGCCGTTGGCGCCGAGCATGCCGCGGTCCATGTCGGCGATGTGCATCGAGCCGCCCTTGCCCTTGCAGAGGCCGGTCTTGCGGCCGAACAGCTCCGCCATCATGCCGGCCACGCCGACGCCCTTGGCGATGCAGTGGCCGTGGCCGCGATGCGTCGAGGCGACCCAGTCGCGCGCGTCGAGATGCGCGCACACGCCGGCCGCGACGGCCTCCTCGCCGGCGTAGAGATGCAGGAAGCCCGCCATCTTCCCGGCGAGCACCAACTCCTGCAGCTTCTCCTCGAAGCAGCGGATCATCCGCATCTTGCGATAGGCATCGAGCAGCCGATCGCGCGTGAGCTGCATGGCGGCGTCCTTTCCGCCCTGGCGAAGGGCTTCTGCAACATCCTGTGAGTCCGGGCGGCCCAGCATACGTCGGCGATCCGCCGGCCGCCGCGACGAAGCGCCGGGAATCAGCGGCGCCGTCGCAACGGGTGCAGCCACTGCGACGCGAAGAGCAGCGCCGAAGCTGCGACGCAGCTCCACGCGAACCAGGCGCCCCACGCGACGTAGAGGCCCGGCGCGCGCAGCGGCGCGACGTCTCCCACGAGCACCTTGCGCTCTGAGAGTTCCGCGCGCCCGGCGAAACGGCCGCGCGCGTCGATCAGCGCGCTGATGCCGGTCGTGGTCGAGCGGATCACCGGGACGCCGAGCTGTGCGGCCTGTACGGCGACGAGCATCGCGTGCTGAGCGGGCTCAGCGGTGTCGCCGAACCAGCCGTCGTAGGTGAGGTTCACGAGCAGGTTCGCGCCGCGTTGCACCGGGTCGCGCACGGTGTCCGGCAAGATCGCCTCGTAGCAGATCAGGAACGCGAAGCGCGCCGCGCCGGCGTCGTAGAGCGGTACTCCGTCGCCGGCCGCGAACGGTGTGCGGCCGATCACTTTCACGAGCCACGGCAAGCGGTCGCCGAACGGCACGTACTCGCCGAACGGGACGAGCACGTTCTTGTCGTAACGCGGGTCGATGGCGCCGTCGCTGCGCAGCCGGAAGGCGGAGTTGAAGTAGCGCGGGCGCTCGGGGTCGCGGGTATCCGCAGCGCTCCCGCCGGTCCAGATCTCGACGCGACGGATCGTCGCCAGCGCGAGCACGGCGCGGTTCCACGCGCGCGTCGGTTCCCATTCGAGCGACTTCTCGGGGAACACGACGACCTCGATCGCCGGATCGGCGTCGATTGCCTCGCGCGCGAGTGCGGTGAGCGCCTCGGCCTCGCGCCGAGCTTGCTCGCGATTGCGCACGGGCGGCGCCGTGGGGTCGCCGCCGGGCTGGACGAGCGCGACCCGCAGGGAGGTCGCGTCGCGTTCGGCCGCCGCGATGCGCGCGTCCTGTCGCTGCGACGCCGCGCAGGCGAGCGCGACGAGCAGCGACAACGCCAACGCGTTCGCCGCGAGCACCGCGCCGCCGCGGTGTTCGCGCGCCGACTCGATCGCCTGCAGCGCCACCGCGTTCGCGAGCAGCACGAGGAACGTGATGCCGGTGACGCCGGTCGTGGCGCTCGCGAGAAAGACGCTCGGCGTCTGGTACCACGCGACGCCCTGGAAATACGGGAAGAGATGCGGGCTCGCGAACTCGCAGGCGCTGAACCATGCGGCGATCGCAAGTGGCCATGCGGGTCCGGCGGTGTTTCGGATCGTCGCGAAACCCCAGGCGAAGATGCCTGCGTAGAGACCGAAGCTCGCTGCGAAGAGCAACAGGATGAGCACGCCGGCCAGCGGACCGAACGCCGTGAAGACGTCGATCGTGTGCACGAGCCACGCGAAGATCGCCGCGTTTGCCGATGCGCCCACCAGCCAACCGGCAAGAAAGGCCTGCCGCCCGCGCAAGCGCGCGATCACGAGTAGCGCGGGGACCCACGAGAGCGGGTGCAGCGCAATCCACGAGAGTGGCGGAGCGATCGCGGCCTGGATCGCACCCGAGAAGACGAGCGCTGCGAGAGCGGCGGCGCGGAGCATCGCGCCGACTCTACTGCAAGCATTCGGAGGTCAGCGGACGGAGACGGAGCCGTTCGAGGTGCGGAGTTTGATCGGGACGCCGCCCAGGCCGAGCGCACCGGCGAGGCGGCCGCCCGTCGAGTGGGTGCAGCGCGAGAGCGAGCGCTGGCTGCGGATGATCCCGTTGTCGACGCGCACGTCGACGTCCGCATCGACGTCTTCGGGCAGCGCGAGGGCGATGCGGCCGTTGCTCGTCGCCAGCACCACCGGCCCGCTCACTTCCCGGATCTCGGCGTCGATCACGCCGTTCGAGGTGGCGGCGTCGAGCGAGCCGCGGTGCTGCGACACTTCGATCTTGCCGTTGCTGGTGCGCGCGACGATTCGGCCGCGCACGCAGGCGCAGCGCACCTTGGCATTCGACGACTGGATCTCGACGTCGCCTTCGACGTTCTCGACCGAGACGGCGCCGTTGCTGGAGTGCGCCTTCACGGACGCGCACAGCGACGAGATGCAGACCTTGCCGTTCGACGCCGTGATGTCGATGCGTGTGCCGCGCGGCACGTGCAGCTCCATGTTGACGACGCCGCGCCGGTTCCACTTGCGCGGGATCGCGATCTCGAGATCGAGCGAGGTGTCGGTTTCGTTGGCGGTGAGGCGCGTCGCTTCGGCGAGCGCGCGCGCGGCCGTTTCGCTCTCGGCGCGCGCAATCTTCTGCAGGCACACCTCGACGTCGTCGCGGTCTTCGCCGATCACGCGCGTCTTGCCGTTGGCGTTGTCGAGGCGCAGCAGGCCGGAGCGCGGCGCCGCAAAGTGCACGATTTCCTTCACCTCGGCGCGGTCGCTCCACGGGATGCCGGCGAGCAGGCTGTGCAGGAATTCGGTGAAGCCACCGTGTTCCTGCTCGCAGGGAGCGCCCTTGCGGGGTCTGCGCGGCGTCATGCGCGCGCCTCCTGCGCGGTCGCGACGTGATCGAGCAGCCGCGTCAGCACGGCCGCGCCGGGACCGCGCAACGACAGCGTCGCGACGGGCGTGAGTTCGCTCGGCTCGGAATTCACGTCGATCACGACGCCGCCCTGGCGCAGCACTTCGTGCGGGAACTCGGCGGCCGGATACACCGTGGCCGAGGTGCCGACGACGAGCATCACGTCGGCGCGCGCGATGGCGTCGAAGCAGGCGCGCAGCACGTCGGGCGGGATCGGTTCGCCGAAGTGGACGACGTCGCTCTTGATCACGCCGCCGCAGCGCGGGCAATGCGGCGGGAGCTGCTGCGGGTCCACGGTGATCGCGGGCGGCTCGAAGCGCTCGTGGCACCCGCTACAGCGCAACAGCCGATGGTTGCCGTGGATTTCGAGCAGCTGCTGGTGGCCGGCCTGGCGGTGCAGGTCGTCGATGTTCTGGGTGATCAGCGCGGCCAGCAGGCCGCGGCGTTCGAGCACTGCGAGCGCCGCGTGACCGGGGTTTGGCTTGGCGTTTCGCACGGCGTCGCCGAGCGCGCGCATCCAGTCCTGTTGTTTGGGGGCGAGACGCTCTTCCCAGTAACCGCGCGGGTTGCGCAGGAAACGCTGGTAGCCGTCCATCGGCGGCTCGCCGTACTTCGTCCAGATCCCGCCGGGACCGCGAAACGGCGGGATGCCGCTTTCGACCGAGAGCCCCGCGCCGGTCAGCGCGACCGCGTGCTTCGCCCGCACGAGCAACGCCGCGGCCCGCGCGATCGCGGCGTCGGTGGCTTCGTCGAGGGTGAAGGGGGAGAGATCGCTCAAAGGGGAGTTCCGAGTTAGTGGAAGTAGGGTCGGTCGTTCGAGTTGCGCGACTGCTCGGTCTGCACCGAGCGCAGCCGCTTGCGCATCTGCCAGCGCTTGAAGCGCCAGCGGATCTGGTCGAAAGAGAGCAGCCCGCGCGCGTCGCCCTGGCCGCGCAGCAGCAGCCAGCCGATCAGCACGCCACCGAGGTGACCGACGTGACTCACGTTGGGCGGGCCGAAGTAGATCTCCATGAAGAACAGCAGC
>Ga0113563_10000309_pt1 | contig 22320 bp, 17 predicted proteins | sample Mud3Dept3metaG_FD_80117 | JGI IMG/M metagenome (GOLD analysis project Ga0113563, IMG submission 80117) | Freshwater wetland microbial communities from Ohio, USA, analyzing the effect of biotic and abiotic controls - Mud 3 Core 4 Depth 3... | ecosystem: Environmental > Aquatic > Freshwater >... | reverse complement strand
CTTGCCCTCGTTGTTGTAGTAGCCGGGCGTGCAGTTCTCGAAGAAGTCGCCGACGTTGCGCGCCCTGGCGAGGCATTGGTCGACCCACGCCTGCTCCGCCTCGGGCGTCACCTCGAGCGCGTGCCACTGCTCGTCGATCCCCTTGCGGATGATGTACGCCAGGTGCTTCGCCTGCTCGTTCAACATGTGCGGGTAGCTCGCCGTGAAGCCCGCCTGCGGGTTGCTCATGAGGAAGCAGTTCGGGAAGCCGTGCACGTGCATGCCGTGGAGCGTCCGCACGCCGCCCGCCCACTTCTCGCTGAGGCTCGTGCCGTCGCGGCCGTGGAGCTGGAAGCCCGCGCGGCGCGAGTAGTCGGTGCCGACCTCGAAGCCGCTCGCGTAGATCAGGCAGTCGACCTCGTACTCGCGGCCGCCGACGACGACGCTCTTCCCGGTGATGCGCTCGACGCCCTTCCCTTTGGTGTCTACCAGCGTGACGTTCGGCCGGTTGAAGGTCTCGAGGTACTCGTTGTGGAAGCAGGGGCGTTTGCAGAACTGCCGGTAGTAGGGCTTCAGCGCCGCGGCGGTCGCCGGGTCCTCGACGACCGACTCCACGCGCGCGCGGATCTCCTCCATCTTCTCGAAGTCCGCCAGCTCGACCGCGCGGGCAATGCCGGCAGCCGAGAGGTCGCCACTGCGTCCGTCGCGGATGCCGACGAGGAGCTTCCCGATCAGGTCGGTCCAGCCGTCGTGCACCAGGTCCTCGGCCTGGGGGATGCCCGACACCAGGGAGTTGAAGTTGTCCATGCGCTTCTGGTGCCAGCCCGGCTGCTGCGCGGCGGCCCACGCGAGGTCGGTCGTCGGGTTGTTCTTCACGTCGATCGACGACGGCGTACGCTGGAACACGTAGAGCTGGTCGGCCCACTCGCCCAGGTGCGGCACGCACTGCACCGCCGTCGCACCGGTACCGATGATGCCGACGCGCTTCCCGCGCAGGCCCGTGAGACCGCCGTTCGAATCGCCGCCGGTGTAGCGGTAGTCCCAGCGGCTGGCGTGGAAGGAGTGGCCCGCGAAGTTCTCGATGCCGGGAATGCCCGGCAGCTTCGGCCGGTTCAGCGGGCCGGTCGCGAGGCACACATAGTGCGCCCGGATGCGGTCGCCGTGGTTGGTCGAGAGGATCCAGCGCGACGCAGCATCGTCCCAGCGCAGCTCCTCGACGCGGGTCTGGAACAGCGCGTCGCGATAGAGATCGAAGTGCCTGGCGATGTGCTGGCTGTGCTCGAGGATCTCGGGGCCGTAGGAGTATTTCTCCTTCGGCATGTAGCCGAGCTCTTCGAGCAGCGGCAGATAGGTGTAGGACTCGATGTCGCAGGCGATGCCCGGGTAGCGGTTCCAGTACCAGGTGCCGCCGAAGTCCCCCGCCGGGTCGATCATGCGGATCTCCTCGACGCCCGCCTGGCGCAGCCGCGCGCCCGCCAGCAGACCGCCGAAGCCGCCGCCGATCACCACCACCTCGACCTCGTCCGTGAGCGGAGCGCGCGTGAAGCCCGGCTCCACGTAGGGATCGTCGAGGTAGTGGGCAAAGCGGCCCTTCACCTCGACGTACTGCGCGTTGCCGTCGTCGCGCAGCCGCTTGTCGCGCTCCTCGCGGTAACGGGCGCGCAGTGCGTCCGCGTCGAAGCCGGGCTCGTCCTGCGGCCCGCGCGATTCCGCTGCCGAGGTGGTCATGGGCGTCCGTCCCCCTGGTCGCGCCCGAGCTTGCAGTGCTCGCGCCGATAGTTCAAACACTGCGGCAGGGACCGCCCCGGCGCAGCCTCCACGCGGCTGCTCGGGCTCCGGCCGACCCGCGCTCCTAAACCCTCACCGACGAGAACCCCATGCAGATCGCCCCGATCCCGACCCTCGACGACGCGACCAACCAGATCCGCCTGCTGACCGCAGAGATCGTCGCCGAGCACATCATCCCCAACGAACACTTCCTGATGCGGCGCGGGGACCCGGAGACGGGCAAGCGCTGGGCCGCGCTGATCGCGATGGTGAAGGAGCGCGGTCTGTGGGCGCCGCATCTCCCCGAGGAGTACGGCGGGATGGGCATCGGCTTCCTGAAGCTCGCCTACATGAACGAGATCCTTGCCTGGAGCCCCTACTCGAACCCGATCTTCGGGATCCTCGCGCCCAATTCGGGCAACCAGAAGATCCTCGTCAAATACGGCACCCCCGAGCAGAAGAAGAAGTGGCTCGAGCCGCTCGTGGCCGGCACGATGCAGAGCTGTTTCGCGATGACCGAGCCCGACTCGCCGGGCTCCGACCCGCGCTCGCTGAAGACCCGCGCCGTGCGCGAGGGCAACGAGTGGGTGATCAACGGCCACAAGTGGTTCTCGTCGAACGCCAAGCGCGCCGACTTCGCGATCGTGATGTGCCGCACCGAGGACGCCGGCGACGCCGACGTCAACGGACGCATGACGCAGATCATCGTCCCGACGGACACGCCCGGCTTCAACTACATCCGCAGCGTTCCGGTGTGGGGCCAGGAGCACGGCCACCACGGCGAGATCATCTTCGAGAACTGCCGGGTTCCCTACGAGAACCGCCTCGGCCGCGAGGGCTCGGGGCACCAGGCCGCCCAGGATCGCCTCGGCGCCGGGCGCGTCTACCACTGCATGAACTGCATCGGTCAGATGTGGCGCGCCTTCGACATGATGGTGCGGCGCGCGCTCGATCGGGAGGTGCACGGAGGCCCGCTCGCGGAGAAGCAGTTCATCCAGGGCTTCATCGCCGACTCCTACATGGACATCCAGGCCTCGCGCCTGATGACGATCCGCTGCGCGGAGCTGATGGAGAACGGCCTCGACGCGCGTACCGACATCTCGGCCATCAAGATCTTCGTGCCGAACGCCATGCACCGCGTGGTGGACCGCGCCATCCAGGTGCACGGGGCGCTCGGCGTCTCGAGCGAGACACCGCTCGAGGGCATGTACCGCGGCGCGCGAACCCTGCGCCTGGCCGACGGACCCGACGAGGTACACCGGATCCTGATCGCGAAGAACGTGCTCAAGCGCTACCGGAACGGCGAGTCCTGGGACTTCGGAGTCTGAGGCCGCCACGCGGGTGGTCGAGCAATCTCGCGGCGGGCCGCAGCCGGCGCGCTTCACGGAATCCGCGCCGCCGACTCGTTCGAACAACTTGACAGAACCGAAAACTTGACGCCCGGCACCGCGGGTCAGCGAACGCGGATGCCGGTGCCGGCGTGGAGCTCGCCGATCGCGGCGGCGCGGTCGAAGCCCTCGGCGTGGAACACGTCCAGCACCGCGTCGACGGCTGCTGGCGCGCACGCGACCAGCAGGCCGCCGGAGGTCTGCGGGTCGGTCAGCAGCGCTTTTTGCACGTCGGTCGTTTCCTGCAGCGTGACGTCGTTCCCGTAGCTGGACCAATTGCGGCCCGAGGCGCCCGTGACGAAGCCCTGTGCGGCCAGCGACAGCACGCCGGGCAGCATGGGCACGCGCGCCATCTCCAGCGAGGCGGCCAGCCGGCTGCCGCGGCAGATCTCGTTCAGGTGGCCGAGCAGACCGAAGCCGGTCACGTCGGTGAGCGCGTGCACCGCGTCCATTTCGGCCAGCAGTCGGCCCGGCGTGTTCAGCCGGGTCGTGCTGGCGATCATCTCGGCGTAGCCGGCGGCATCCAGCGCGTCCTTCTTCAGCGCCGCCGAGAAGACGCCCACGCCGAGCGGCTTGCCGAGGATCAGCACGTCGCCGGGCACGGCGTCGGAGTTCCTCTTGACCCTGCCCGGATGGACCAGGCCCATCGCCACCAGCCCGTAGATCGGCTCGACCGAGTCGATCGTGTGCCCGCCGGCGATCGGGATGCCCGCGGCCGTGCACACCGATGCCCCGCCCTCGACGATGCGGCGGATCGCGTCCAGGGGCAGCCGGTCGATCGGCATGCCGAGCAGCGCCAGCGCCAGGATCGGCGTGCCGCCCATCGCGTACACGTCGGAGAGCGCGTTGGTGGCGGCGATGCGGCCGAAGTCGAACGGATCATCGACGATCGGCATGAAGAAGTCGGTGGTGGCGATCAGCGCCTGCGTGTCGCTCAGCTTGTACACGGCGGCGTCGTCGGAAGTCTCGAAGCCGATCATCAGTTGCGGCGGGATGAGTCCGTGCGAGCCCTTCAGGATCTCGCCCAGCACGCCGGGGGCGATCTTGCAGCCGCAGCCGCCGCCGTGCGAGAAGGACGTCAACTTGATCGCGGGCGTGTCCGTCCGATCCGTCCGGGCGTTCATCGCGTTCTCCGAGCGCTGCGGCGTTCGGCAGCAGCGCGTGGCGGCCGCCGAGGATCCCCTCAGCGGATGTTCATCTGACGCAGCAGGATCTCGTCGCGAAGCCGTGTCGGCAAGAATCGGTTCAGCGCCAGGAAGAAGCGGCTCTTCGCGTCGACCGTGTTGTGGAGCCTCGGCTTCGGCGCGCGCAGCACGCGCAGGATCTGCTCCGCCGCCGCCGCCGGATCCAGCGCGGTCTGGATCAGCTCCTCGTCGCGGACGATGAAGCGGCGGACGCGCTCGCGGTACGGCGAGCCCTCGGGCGGCAGCGTGTGGATCTTGGCCGCGAAGCGGGTGGAGACCTGCGCCGGCTCGATCAGCGCCACCTGGATCCCGAAGCGCTCGACCTCGTAGCGCAGCGAGAGCACCAGGCCCTCCACCGCGAATTTGCTCGCGGAGTAGATCGACTCGAACGGGAACGGGATCTGTCCTACCAGCGACGAGACGGCCACGAGCTTTCCGGATCGCCGCTCGCGCATGCTCGGGAGGAATGCCTGGAGGATCGCCGCCGTGCCCATCACGTTGATTTCGAGACAGCGGCTGGCCTTCTCGAGGTCGACCTCCTCGAACGGGCCGAAGAACCCGATCCCCACGTTCGAGAGCACCACGTCCGCGCGACCCCAGCGGCGCAGCACCGCGTCGCGAAACGCCAGGATTCCGGGGCGGTCGCAGACGTCGAGGGTCGTCAGCAGACAGTCGCTGCCGCGCGCCGCGAGGTCTGCCCGCAGCGACTCGATGCCCGCGGCGTCGACGTCGAAGCCTGCGACCGCGTCGCCCGCCGCCGCCAGGCGGAGCGCGACCTCGCGACCCATTCCCTGAGCCACCCCGGTGATGATCACGACCTGCATCGAGTGCACCTTCTTGTTGTGTAGGTCACGCGCGGCCGCACGCCCGATGGCGCCGGCCGAGATCACGCATCGATTCCGCGAAATCGGGATGGAGCAGCCGGTAGCCGCTCTTTGCGAGGCGCGTGCCGTCGACGATGTAGTCGCCGCCGAGGTAGCGGACGGCGTCGAGCTCGAGATCCGGAATCCGGCCCGCGCGGCGCGCCGCCCAGCCCTGCGCGCGGGCCGCCAGCGCGATCAGCGGCAGCGGCAGATGGAGGCGCGGCGGCCTGGTGTCGAACGCCGACGCCGCGAGCGTGAGCGCCTCCTCCAGCGTCGGGTGGCTGCCGTCGACCACGTTGAAGGCCCGCCCCAGCGCCTCGTCGCACGCCGCCAGGTGCAGCGCCGCGCCGGCGACGTCCTCGACGCGCACGTTCGAGAGCCGCTGCTTCCCGTCGCCCGGGATCGCCGCGAGCGAGCCGGGGCGCGAGAACGCCTTGCCGGCGCCATCGGTGCAGCCGGGACCGTACACCGTGCAGGGTCGAAGCACGACGGCCCGAAGCCCCTCCGCGATGCGCCGCCAGACGACGTCCTCGCCGTCGCGCTTGCTGCGCCCGTAGTCGTCCTGGGGCTCGCGCGGAGCGTCCTCGACGAACGGCGCTCCGCGGTACCGCCCGTACACGCTGGTCGAACTCACGTGCACGAACACCCGCACCCCGGCCTGCAACGCCAGGCCGCTGAGCCGCTCGGTTCCCTCGACGTTCACGCGTCGCAGCACGGCGTAGGGCGTCGAGAAGTTGCAGATGGCGCCGAGGTGGAAGACGCGCTCCACCGGTCCGGCGAAGAGCGGCGGCAGCGTCCCGGGCTCCGTGAGGTCGGCGCGCGCGATCTCGACGCCGAGCGCCGCGAGCGGCGCGGCGTCCTCCCGCGGCAGCGCCGCCGCCCGCACGCGCGCCCCGGACTCCACGAGGCGCGCGACGAGGTGACCGCCCACGAAGCCCGTGGCGCCGGTGACGAGGCTGATCCCCTCCCCGCTCACGCGGGCGCCGCCGCGTAGAGCGCCTCGATCTCGCTCGCGTAGCGCGCCGCGATCGGCTTGCGCTTGAGCTTCGAGGTCGGCGTGAGGCACGGGCCGCCGGGCTCCCAGGTCTCGGCCACGACGTGGAAGCGCTTGACCTGCTCGACGCGAGCGAGCCGTTGGTTGCCGCGCTCGATCGCCTCCCTCACCTCCCGGACGATCTCCGGATCGTCGTGCGCGCGGCCGGCCGCCACGTCCGGGTCGAGCGCGATCAGCGCCACGACGTACGGGCGGGCGTCGCCGATGGCGACCGCCTGGCCGATCAGCGAGGACGCCCCCTTGATCGCGGACTCGATCGCGATCGGCGACATGTTCTTGCCGGCCGAGTTGATCAGGAGTTCCTTCTTGCGGTCGATGATCCGCAGGTAGCCGTCCGCGTCGACCGTTCCGACATCTCCTGTGTGTAGCCAGCCGTCGGCGTCGATCGTCTCGGCGGTCTTCTCGGGCTCGCCGCGGTAGCCCTTCATGACGACGGGACCGCGCAGCAGGATCTCGCCGTCGGGCGCGAGCCGCAGCTCGATGCCCGGCAGCGGCTTGCCGACCGTGCCCGGCCGGAGCGCTCCCGGCGGGTTGATCGCCGCGTTGGACGAGCACTCGGTGAGGCCCCACATCTCGGCGATCTCGATGCCGATCGCTGCGAAGAAGTCGAGGATGTGCGGCGGCGTCGGCGCGGAGCCCACCGCGAATGCCTCGACCTCGTCGACGCCGAGCGCGGCGCGGATCCGCGCGAAGACCCGCGCGTCCGCCTCGCGCCAGCGGCGCTCGAGTTCGTCGGGCACCGCGCCCGCGCGCCGGGCCCGGACCCGCTCGAGGCCCGTCGCGACCGCTTCCTGCATGACGGCGCGCCGCTGCGGGTCGGCTTCGCCCGCGAGCATTCCGTCGAGCGCGACCTTGAGCTTTTCCCAGATCCGCGGCACGCCGCCCCAGACGGTCGGCCGGACCTGCGCCGTGTACGCGAAGAGCTTCTTGGTATCCGTGAGGCAGTGCACCGTCGAGCCATACACCATCGAGCTGTAGTGCGTACACCAGCGGTCCGCGACGTGCGCGCTCGGCAGGAAGCTGATGCAGCGCCCGCCCGGCGCGATCGGATACACCGCGTCAAAGGCGCGCAGCTGGCTCAGCATGTTGTGGTGCGTGAGCTCGACGCCCTTGGAGGGGCCGGTGGTCCCGGAGCTGTAGATCAGGCAGAGGACGTCGTCGGGCCGGACGGCGCGCCAGGCGGCCTCGAAATCGAAGCCGCGGTCGCCGCGCGCCTCCAGGTCTTCGAGCGAGATCAACCCGTCGCACGCGGCGCCGTCGACGACGACCACCTGCTCCAACTCGGGCGCGCTCCCGCGCACCGCGAGCAGGCGGCCCAGCAGCTCCTGCTCGGTGACGACGATCCGGCTCCGCGCATTGCGCAGCATGTGCTCCATCTGCTCGGGGGCGGCGGTCGCGTAGATCGACCAGCAGATGGCGCCGAGATGCATCGCAGCGGCGTCGGTCAGGTTGAAGTCCGGCCGGTTGGAGAGCAGAAAGCCGATCGTGTCGCCGCGCTTCACGCCGAGTGCGGCGAGTCCGGCGGCGCGGCGCCGGACGGCCGCCGCGTACTGCGCCCAGCTCCAGCTCGCGTCGGAGCCGTAGGCGCGCAGCGCGGGCTGCGCGGCCCAGCGCGCGGCGGTCCGCTGGAAGGCCTCGCACAGCGTGCGGGCCTGGAGCGCCTCAGGGCGATCGCCAGGCGCGTCGAGCGACGCCGCGCTCACGAGAGGAAGCTCCCGCGGGCGCCCTGAGGGTGCGGCCCGGCGATCGCACCGGTCTGCTCGAGCATCTCGATCGCCTCCTTGGTGCGTCCCAGCGCGGCGAGGATCTCGCGCGTGTGCTCGCCGAGGCCCGGCGCCGGGCCCTTCGCCCGCGGCGGGGTGCGCGACAGCCGGAACGGCGAGGCGAGCTGGCGGATCGCCCGCTCGACGCCGGGCTGCTCGAGCGTCGCGAGGATCCCGCGGTCGCGCGCGAGCGGGGAGGCGAGCGCTTCGTCGAGCTCGAGCACCGGCTCGAGGCAGCAATCGTGTTCACTCGCAAAGGCCTGCCACTGCGCGCGCGTGCGCGTAGCGAAGAGCCGCGCCAGCGCGGCGTGGGCCTCGGAGCCTTCGGCGTCCCACTGGTGTGCGAACAGGTCCTCGCGCTGCACGCCACGGCAGAACGCCTGCCAGAACTTCGGCTCGAGAGCGGCCAGCGCGACGTGTCCGTCCGCGCACGCGTAGAGGCGATAGCAGACGGCCCGCTCGGTCACGCCGCGCCGGACGGGCTCGCCGTCGCAGAGCTGCTTGGCGACCAGCAGGCCGAGCCAGAGTAGCGACGCGTCGAAGAGTGACACGTCAACGTGTTGACCGACACCGGAGACGTCGCGCTCGCGCAGCGCGGCGAGCACGCCGAACGCCCCGAGCAGCGCGACCCCGATGTCCGCGAACTGCCCGGCCGACGCGGCCGGCGGCCCGCCGGCGGCGCCGGTCAGCGCGCTGAGGCCCGAGAGCGCGAGGTAGTTGATGTCGTGACCGGAGCGCTCGCGCACCGCCGCGCCCTGCCCGTGACCGCTGATCGAGCAGAGGACCAGCCGCCGGTTCGCGGCCGCGAGAACCTCCCAGCCGAGACCGAGCCGGTCGAGCACGCCGGGGCGGAAGGACTCGACGAGCACATCGGCGCCGCGCGCGAGTTCGAGCAGCAGCTCCCTGCCCTGTTCCTGTTTCAGGTCCACGCGGATCGAACGCTTGCCGCGGTTCAGCCACAGGAAGGCGGCCGAGCGCGCGCTGTCGTCCGGACCGTCATACGTGGGTTGCGACCAGCGCAGGTAGTCGCCGGCGCCGGTGTCCTCCACCTTGACGACGTCGGCGCCGAGGTCGGCGAAGAGCTGCGTGAGGAATCCGCCCGGAAGCAGCCGGGTGAGATCGAGGATGCGCAGGCCGTGCAGCGCGCTCATCGCCCGCTCACCCGCCGACCGCGTCGAGATAATGCTGGGCGTCGAGCGCCGCTTCGCAGCCCGACGCCGACGCCGTCACCGCCTGGCGGTAGCGGGCGTCGACGAGGTCGCCACACGCGAAGACGCCGGGGAGGCTCGTCTCGCGGGTGGCGTTCGCGCAGCGCACGTAACCGTCGGCGTCGGTCTCCAGCTGGCCGCGCACGGCCTCCGAAAGCGGCCGATGCCCGACTGCGACGAAGGCACCCTGGACGGCCAGCTCGCGGCGCGCGCCGCCGTCGGCGCGGCGCAGCCGGGCGCGCGCGAGCGCGCCATCGTCGCCGGCCAGGAACGCCTCGACGATCCACGGGGTGAGGATCTGGACGCGTTCGGCCCCGCGCACCCGCTCGAGCAGGATGGGGGAGGCGCGGAACGACTCGCGCCTGTGTACGATGGTGACGCTCCTCGCGTGTCGCGCCAGCCCGAGCGCCTCTTCCATCGCCGAGTCGCCACCGCCGACGACGAGGGTGTCCTTGCCGGCGAAGAGCGGTGCGTCGCATACCGCGCACCACGCGACGCCGCGGTTGCGCAGTTCCTCCTCGCCGGGGATCCCGAGCGTCTTCGGCCGGGCGCCCATCGCGAGGATCACGGTCCTGGCCCGCAGCACGAGGGCGCCGACCCGGAGGCGGTGCTCGCCGCCCGACGCGCGCGACAGCTCGAAGGCCTCGACTGCACCGCCGAGGAAGCGCGCGCCGAAGCGCTCCGCCTGGTCGCGCAGATCGCGGGCGAGCTGCGGTCCGAGCACGCCCTTCGGGTAGCCCGGGAAGTTCTCGACGTCGGTCGTCTCCTGGATCAGGCCGCCCGGATGGAGGCCTTCGACGACCAGCGGCGCGAGCTTCGCCCGCGCCGCGTACAACGCTGCGGTGTAGCCGGCGGGGCCGCCGCCGACGACCACGACCTGCTCGACGCGATCGGGGCCGGGCGCGGCCGTGACGTCTCGCGCGCGGATCTCGACGGCGGGCGCGCGGACAGCGATCGGCGCCGCCGGCCGCTGCGCGGGTGTACGAGCCGGAACGGCGATCGGCCGGGTCTGGCTGTAGGTCGGCCCGAAGGTGGGGATCCACGCCGAGTGCTTGCCGGGTCCGCCCGCCACCAGGATGCGGATCTCCTCGGGCGCGCGGGCGATCGGGATCCGGCCGCCCCAGCCCGCCAGCTCGGCGGCCCAGCCGCCCCAGCCGCTGGCCTCTTCGAGCTTCTTCGCGCCGATGCGCTCGACCGGCACGCGCGCGTGCTCGTAGAGCCAGGCCTGCGCGTCCGCGCGGCTGAAGCCGGAGTTGGCGATCACCGCCGCGTGCTCGGGCCCGAGCACGACGAAGTGGTCGCCGCCCCGATACAGGGTGTTGGAGCCTGGGGTCGCCATCGTCTCGGCGATGGTGAAGAGGATCTGTTCGCCGCTGTCCGAGTTGTGGTCGTTGATGTTGTGCGGGCCCTCGACCGCCGCGACGGTCACGGCGCTGTCGGTCGCGTCCATCCCGCACACCGCGACGTGATACGGCTCCCACGGACTGCCCGCGTCGTTCTCGGCGAAGCACCAGGTCCATTTCGCAGGCGTGCCCTGCGTGGCGCGGTCGGTGCTTCCGGGCAGCGCGCCGCCGACGTTCATCATCACCAGGCGCAGCGCGCGGCCGATGCTGCCGTTGGCGCGATTGCCCGGACCGAACGCGCCGGCGCCCGAGTTCATTCCCAGCCGCTCGCCGGCGGGTCCGTGCACGATCGCCATGCACGCGCACGGGTGCGTGGTCGTCTGCATGCCGAAGAGGTTGAACGCGTCCACGAGCATTCCAGCGACGGCGGCCTCGAGCACGGGCATGTAGTCCGGGAGGCAGCCGGCCATGACCGCGTTCGCCGCCAGCATCCGCGTGGTGAGCGGCGCGTTGCGCGGCGCCAGCCGGCCGAGCACCTCGTCGGGGCCGTGCGCCGCCTGCTCGCAGAAGCGCGCTACACGCTCGGCGGTCGGGACCACGACGGGCAGGCCGTCGGTCCAGCCCCAGGCGTGGAGCTGCTCGCGGATGGCGTCCTCATCGCCGTCGAGCGCGACCTCGAGTTGGTCCGGGCCGGGACGGGGCAGGCCGCTCATGCCGGATCTTTCATGCTCAACGCCTGGATCACCGCTTCGACGACCTCGGGTGTGACGCGCTCGCGTGCGACGTCCGGCGGGATCCCGCCGATGGGGTGCGCGACGACCGCCAGCCCGAGATCGCCCACATGGCGCTGTTGGAGCACCTGGCGCGAGAAGCGGTCGAAGTGCTCGCTCGCGATGCCGCACACCGCCAGCCCACGCGTCGCCAGCTCGATCATGTCGTGGCAACTCCACGACGCACACGATCCTCAGTCGAACCCGGCGATCACCACCGCGTCGCACTCGCGGCGGATCTCGTCGAGCAGCGACGCCTCGGCGCCGATCGACGGCACCGGCTTCAGGTAGCGCCGCGCGATGATCCCAAAGCGCCGGTGCAGCAGCTCCTCGATGCGCTCCAACACCACCCCGGCGTTCGGCTTGTTGTTGGAGAAGAACCCGACGCGCTTGCCCGAAAGGCCGTCGAGGACGACGCGCACGCCGCCTTCGGGCACCGGGCTGCCGCTGGTCGGGTTGACGATCACGCTGGGGGACACGCTCGCTCCTCGCCCGCACTCGTCGCGGCGGCATGCTGCGCGCGTGCGGCGGGCGCCGATTGATCGTTCGGGGACCGGATACTACGATGTCGAAATATTTTTCGTCAAGCGAGGGAGCGGGCATGGACTTCCAGCTCAGCGAGGAGCAGCGCAGCCTCCAGCAGGCGGTCCGCGCCTTCGCCGACCGGGAGTGCGCGCCGCGGGCAGCCGCGTGGGACCGCGAGGGGCGCATCCCGGAGCCCGCGCTCGAGCGACAGATGATCGAGATGGGGCTCTACGGGCTGACGCTGCCGGAGCCGTACGGCGGCGGCGGCCAGGATCTGCTGACTGCGATCCTCTGCATCGAGCAGCTCGCCCGCGTCTCGCCGCTCGCTGCGGCCGGCCCGTTCGAGAGCAACGTCGGGCCCGTGCGCGTGATCGAGCGCTTCGGCACCCCGGAGCAGAAGCAGAAGTGGCTGCCGCGGGTCTGCCGCGGCGAGACCGAGATCTCGATCGGCATGAGCGAGGCCGAGGCCGGCAGCGCGCTGACGGACCTGCGCACCCGGGCCGAGAAGGTGGACGGCGGCTGGAAGATCGACGGCGTCAAGGCGTGGTGTACCGGCGGAGGACACAGTCGCGCGTACCTGGTCTACTGCCGGATGAGCGCGGACCGCGGGGCGAAGGGCATCGGCGGGATCCTGGTCGAGAAGGACACGCCGGGCTTCCGTTTCGGGGCGCAGGAGCGCTTCATGGGCCTGCGCGGCTTCCCGAGCTGCGACCTCGTCTTCGAGAACTGCGTCGTACCCGACGAGAACGTGGTGATCCGCCCGGGCGAGTTCGGCCGGCTGATGGAGTGCTTCAACATCGAGCGCTGCGGCAACGCCACGATGGCCCTCGGCATCGCGACCGGCGCGCTCGAACTGGCGACGCAGTACGCGCTGGAACGAAAGACCTTCGGCCGCCCGATCGCGGAGCGCGGCGCGATCCAGCAGATGATCGCCGACATGGCCACGCGCGTGGACGCCGCCCGGCTGCTCGTCTACCGCGCCGCGTCGAACGCGGGACAGGGCGTCGCCGCGATGACGGAGGCCTCGATGGCCAAACTCTTTGCCAACGAGACGGCCAAACAGGTCACGGACCAGGCGATGGAGATCTTCGGCGGCGCCGGCTACAGCACCGAATACCCGATCGAGCGCATGCTGCGCGACAGCCGCGGCTGGCCGATCGCCGGCGGAACGCTCCAGATCCAGCGCCTCACGATCGCCTCGGCCGTGCTCGGCCGCCGCTTCGACCAGCGCCTGGGAGGCTGACCTACTCATGCGGGTGTCTCGGCGCGGATTGCTCCGAGCGGGGCTGCTGGGCTCCGCGGCCGTCTGGGCCGGAGCCGTGCTGGCCTGCGCGCGCTGCCGGAGCGCGCCGCCGTCCACGGCCACGCCGCGCGCGGCGCTCTCAGCGGCGGGCGAGGAGATCCTGCGCGCGGTGATCCCCGTGGCTCTTGGACCGCTGCTGGCCGCAGCCGGACCGGAGCGCGAGCAGGCGCTCGACGCGGGAATGCTCGCGCTCGACGACTATCTCGCGCACCTGTCGCTGCCGCTCCAGGCCGAGGCCGCCCGCGTCTTCGACACACTCGAGCTGCTCCCGGCGCGGCTGCTGCTGCTCGGCACGGCGCAGCGCTGGCGCGACGCGTCGCCCGCGGCGATCGAGCGCTTCCTGCGCTCCGCGCGCGACGGCCGCCTGCTGCTGCTCCGGCGCATGGCCGCCTTCCTCCAGTCCATGACGGTGCTCGCCTGGTTCGACCAGCCCGCCGCCTGGAAGGGCATCGGCTACCCCGGCCCGCCGCTCGGTCCGTGGGCCGGCAAGGGGAACGCGGCGTGATCGAGGGCGAAGTCCACGTCGGGTGCGCGCTCGATCGCGACCTCGTCCTAGAGGGCGACGTCGCGATCATCGGGTCGGGCGCGGGCGGCGCCATCAGCGCCGAGATCCTGGCACGCGCCGGGCTGCGCGTGCTGATCGTCGAGGAAGGCGCATGGCGCGACACGCGCGAGAACGTGGATCTGCGCGAGGCGCCCAGCTTCGCGCGCCTCTACCACGATGGAGGCGCCCGGCCGACGGAGGACGGCGGGATTGCGGTCGTCCAGGGTCGCACGGTGGGCGGCTCGACCACCGTGAACTGGACCAGCAGCTTCCGCACGCCCGAGCCGACCCTTCGCCACTGGCGCGAGGCACACGGTCTCGAGGGACTCGCTCCCGAAGACCTCGCGCCGTGGTTCGAGCGGATCGAGCGGCGCCTGCAGATCGAGCCGTGGAGCACCCCCAACTCCAACAACGCACTGCTCGCGCGCGGCGCCGAGCGGCTCGGCTGGTCCCACGGCGCCATCCGGCGCAACGTGCTCGGCTGCGCGAACCTCGGCTACTGCGGCCTCGGCTGCCCAACCGGCGCCAAGCAGAGCATGGACAGGACGGCGATTCCCGACGCCCTCGCGCACGGCGCCGCGCTCGTCACCCGCGTGCGCGCCGAGCGGCTCGCTCTCGACGGCGACCGCGTCGTCGCCGTCGAGGGCGTCGCTCTCGACGAGCGCGGCGTCCGGCCCACCGGCCGGCGGGTGTGGCTGCGTGCGCCGTGGGTGGTGGTCGCGGCGGCGGCCCTCCAGAGCCCCGCGCTGCTGCTGCGCTCGAAGCTTCCCGACCCGCACGCAAGGCTCGGCAAGCGGACCTTCCTGCAGACCCACAACTACTCGCTCGCATTCCTGCCGGAGCGCGTCGAGCCCTTCTCGGGCGCGCCGCAGTCGGTCTACGCGGACCACTTCACCTGGCGCGACGGCGTCACCGGCCGCGCGGGCTTCAACATCGAGGTCGCGGGCGCGCAGCCCGTCGTGAGCATGAACTTCTGGAAGGGGGTGGGGACGGAGATGGCGGAGTTCGCGCGGCGCCTGCCGAACCTTCACACATTGGTGTCGCAGATTCGCGACGGCTTCCACGAGGACAGCCCGGGCGGCGAGGTCCGCCTGCGCGAGGACGGAAGCGCGCTGCTCGACTACCCCATCGGCGAGTGGCTCTGGGATGGCGTGCGCAGCTCGTATCTGGCGATGGCCGAGTGCCAGTTCGCCGCGGGCGCCGAGAGCGTGCACCCGGCGTGCAGCGATGCCCGGGCCTACCGGAGCTGGCCGGAGGCCCGCGCCGGGATCGGCGCGTTGCGGCTGCGGTCGCCGAACGTCTTCCTGAACTCCACGCATCCGCTCGGCGGCTGCGCGATGGGCGCCGACCCGCGCCGCTCCGTCGTCGACGCGTTCGGCCGCCACCACCACGTCGCCAACCTGCTCGTGATCGACGGCTCCGTCTTCCCGACCAGCCTCGGCGTGAATCCGAGCCTCTCGATCTACGCACTGGCCGCCCGCAACGCGACCGCGCTCGCGGAGCGGATCACCGGCGGGGGCGGCCGTGCAGCAGGAGGTCCGCCGTGAGGCAGGGCGAACCCGACGGCGACGGCGCTCCGGTGAGCGAGGCGGACGCCCTCGGCCTGATGCGTCTCGTGCACCTGATCGAGGCGGCCAACCACGACCGCGCGACCTCGCAGCTCGACCTGCGCCAGCGCCTCGTGATCCAGGGCCTCGGCCTCTGGGGCCCGACCCCGATCGTCGCCGTCGGGCAACGCCTCGGCGTGTCGCCGTCGACGATGACCGGTCTCGGCGATCGCCTCGAGCGCGGCGGCTACGTCGAGCGGCGCCGCCACCCGAGCGACCGGCGCGCGACGGTGTTGGCGCTGACGCGCAAGGGCAGGCGCGCGTTCGCGGGCGAGAAGGAGTTCTACCGCCGGCTGATCGACCAGGCATTGGCGTCGCTCGGCACGCCCGCCCGGCAGCTCGTCCTGCGCGCGCTCGCCGAACTGCCCCCGAGCGGCGGCGAAGGCGCGCCGTAGCGCGGGCGCGCGTGGCCGTCGCCTGCCGGACGAACGCGTCCGCGCGCGAGCCGCTTCCCTCCCGATGTGCGCCGCGGAGCCCCCGGCCGATCAGCCTGTTACATAGATCGGTGTTTGGCTGCCGTCATCGTGGCGCTCGGCCTCTCCGAGCAGGCGCAGGTGCTCGAGATGCGCATAGGTCTCGCTCTCGGCCATCGAGCCCCAGCTGCGCGGCTGGAACAGGCGCCGGGAGAACTCGCGCACCGTCGCCGGACGGCCGAACTCGCGCGAGATCTCCTTCACGCGCGCGAGCCGCTCCACATGGTGGCGCCGGATCGCCTCGGCCCGTGCGCGCAGATCGGGAAAGGGGTGACCGTGCGCGGGCAGCACGTTGCGAACACCGGCGATCGCAGCCACCTGATCCAGCGACGCGAAGTACGAGGCGAGCGGGTCGCGTGCCGTCGAGAGGCCGGAGATGTGCGGCGTGATGGTCGGCAGGACGTGGTCGCCGGCCAGCAGCGTTCCCGTCGTCGGATCGTGCAGGCAGAAGTGGTCGGACGTGTGGCCGGGGGTGTACAGCACGACCATCTCGCGATCGGCGAGACGCAGCACCGCGCCGTGCTCCACGGGATGGGTGATCTCGGGCAGCCAGCGGCGGCCGAGCCAGCGCATCACGTGAAACTGGACCCGGCGCCGCAGCGCCGGGCGCGGTCGCTCCCCACCCCAGGGCGTGCGACCTGCCCAGGGCACCGCAGACGGTGAAGCGGACTCGTCCTGCTCGCTCGCGTGTTGCGCCGCGAGATCGTCGACCGAGACCTCCGGCCGCGGGGCTGCGTCGAACCAGAAGGCCCGGTGCGCGATCACCCTCGCGCCCACTTCGCGCTGGAAGCGCGCGGCGCCGCCGAAGTGGTCCGGGTGCGAGTGGGTGATGAGGACGCTGTGGACGTCCTTCGTGCGCAGACCCGCCTTCGCGAGCCGATCCTGGATGGCGCGCCAGGCGAGCGGTCCGGGCAGACCCGGGTCGATCACCGCCGCACCCTGCGCGTCGAGCAGCGCGTACATGTTGACGTGCCCGAGCCCGGGCATGCGGATGGGCAGCTCCATCCGCAAGATCCCCGGCGCGACCTCGACCACGTCGGTGCGTGCCGGCTCCTGCTCCTGACGGCGTGCCATGCGCTGCTCGCGAACCCCCGTCCCGCTGCTGCTCTCCCCGCTTCCGCCTCGGGCGCGCGAGAGTACCAGCGGGCGCAGATTTCGCGCGCTCCCGCCGCGAAGCACCCACTCGCATGCGGCGCTCGATTTTCCTACCTGCCCCGGGTGCGGCGCGCGAGTGCTGCGAGCACGACGAACGCTGCGCTGGCGAGCGCCGCCGCTCCCGGCTCGGGCACGAAGCCGAGGATCGTCGCGAAGAGGTCGTCGTTGTCCGCCACGCGATCATAGGCGTCGAGCGTCGTCGGGTAGCTGGTCGATCCGAGACCGCCGGTCTCCGCGTAGCCGGTCAGGAACACCGTCGGCTCGCCGGACGCGACGATCTGTTCGTCGCCCGCCGGTGGCCAGCCGTCGAGGTGCACGAGCAGGTCGTAGGCCTCCTCCCAGCCGTACCCGGCCACGTAGGTGCCCGAGCGCAGCGTCGCGAGGCCTGCGTCGAGCCGTGACACGAAGACGTCGCGCGAATAGCCGTGCACCGGGTAGCGCGCGTCGTCGGTGATCGGGAAAGTCGTTGGAGGTCCTGCTCGACGCGGACGACGCGAAGCAGACGCTCGCCGGACTCGCGCACGGCGTACACGCAAGGCAACCGCGTGGAGCGGCGGATGGGGGCCGATCGGTGGATGCGGATCGGCGCTTCAAGGTGTGATTTCTCGTCGATCGGGACTCTCACGACCAGTCCCAGCTGCGAGCGAGATCCAACGGCGCCGCCGGAAGCGACCGAGCCTCGCGACGGTGGCAAGCGCCACCAGCTGAAGCAGCCAGGAGGCCGGCTCGGGCACCACGCTGGCGGGGGAACTCTCCTCTCCATCGCTCACCACCAGCGTGAAGCCGATCGTGGTCGGCTCGTTCAGCGCGGGCACCTTGTAGAGCGGCACCGGGGAGTGCGAATTGGACAGGGTGCCGAGCGGTCCGACGTGCTGGGTCCATTGATAGGAGAGCGGGTCGCCGTCGGGATCGCTGCTCCCCAACCCGTTCAGCTGCCTCACCCGGTTGGCTTGAAGGTGGGGCAGGGTTCCGGCGTCGGCGACCGGAGGCTCGCCCACCGGGCGGAACCAGACGTTGACGTCGAAGGACTGGGCGCGACCGAAGAGGAAGTCCAGGAAGGTGAAGCTCAGCGCCTGGGGACCGATGACGTTGAGTGTCGCAGCGCCGCCGGCGCCGATCTTGAAGAAGGTATTCGTGATCACCGGTGGCGTCTCGATGTCGGTCTGGAGGAACCCGAGCGTCGAGAACCCGTTCCAGCGCGCTCCGTGGCTGCTCAGGTGGAAATTCGGGTTGTTGCCGTCCGGCCCACCGAAGAGGCCCGGCGATCCCAGCACCTCGGTGCGCAGCCGCCCCGTCCCCGGGACGGGGATGTTGGGAAAGTCGACACTCTCTGGTGGATCGCCACTGATCTGCGTCACCTCCGGGACCGCACCCGCGTCGCTCGCGAGGAGCGTCTCGCGCGGGCTCACGGGAACGGGTCCGTTGCCGTACCCCTCGATGATCACCTGCACCGTGTCGGGAGCGCTCAGGTCGCGACCGTCGCTCACGACGAGTTCGAACTCGTAGGTCACGTCGAAGCTCTCCGGTTCGAACTGCTTGAACGTGGGGGTGGGCGAGGTCGGGTCGGAGAGTGCGACGCGAGGCCCGGAGGTCTGGCTCCAGCTGTAGAGAACTACCGTTCCGTCGAGATCGTAGCTGTTGGAACCGTCCAGCATGATCAGGGAGTCGAAGGTTCCGGTCGACCCCGGGCCGGGATCGACGAGCGGAGGGATGTTGCCACCGGTCGGGTAGAGGGCCACGTCCACGGTGTCGGGAAGGCTCTGCGAGTTCGCGTCCGAGACGACGAGCTGCATGCGCGTGGTCGTCGCCGCGGTCACGACCGGCGCCTGGATCGTCGGATGGGCAGCGGTGGGGTCCGAGAGATTCAGGTCGGGGCCCAACAGACGCACCCACGTGTAGGTGAGAGGATCCGCGTCGACATCGCTTCCGCTGCCGAGGAGCATCCCGCCGGCGCCGCTCTCGAGCGCCAGATTCGGCCCCGCGTCCGCCACGGGAGAGGGGTCGAAGAAGCCTCGGGCCGTGAAGCCCTGCGCGTCGCCGCCGATGAAGTCGCCGAAGGTGAAGCTGATCTTCTGGGGACCCACGACTTTGGCCTGATAGCTGCCCCCGAGCTCGATGAGCGCGGAGGCGTTCGTGGTGATGGGTGCGACCTCGATGTCCGTGCTCACGAAGTTCCGCAGCGGCGTCGGCCCTACCGAGGCGAAGAGCGAACTGAAGTGATAGTCCGGGTTGTTGCCGTCGGGTCCGCCAAAGAGCGCCGGCGAGCCGACGACCTCGCCGCGAAAGCGGCCACGCGAGGGAATCCCGACGTCGTAGAAGGCCATGCCCGGCTGGCCGGCGAGTCCGGGCACGGCGTCGAAGCTCCCGCTCGCCTCCAGGATCAGATTCTCGCCAGCCGACGCGCCGCCCGGGACGAGGAGACCCAGGGCACCTACCAGGACGAGCAGCGCTGCGAAGCGCATGGTCTCGCGGAGCGGATCGAGCCCTCTCTGCGTGAAGCGCATGGCCTCCTCGCATACGGGAACTACAACCATCCTAGCCGCGTGCCCGCCCGAATGCAGGCCCAATTTCGGCGATCGCGCCGTGTGGGTGCTGGGTCTGGATCCTGTCCGAGGTCGTTCACGGCAACTCTCGCCGGAGGGCGAGGGCCAACGGGGCTGGTTCAGTCGTTCCCGAGCGCTCCCTTTCTTCGCGACGGGCGGAATGCGCGGCAAGGCCGCTCAGAAAGATTCCCCGAAGGTCTGCGTCAGGTGGATCAGCGTGAAGCTGGCGAGGCCAACGAGCAGGGCAGCCGCCATGCCGACGGCCAGCGGCTTCAGGCCCAGCACCCGAAGCTTGGTGAAGCTGGTGCCGAGGCCGACGGCCGCCATCGCAACTGCGAGACACCAGGTTGCGACCGAGTTCAGCAGCTCGATCAGGCTCTGCCAGCTCTCGGTCGTGAGCAGGCCGAAGGGCCGATCGCCCGCGTCGCCGATGCTGCGGATCACCGTCATGGCGAGGAAGCCGAAGACGAAGAGCGGCACGATCTGCGAGAACGGCGCTCGACCATTTTTCGCCCGAGCTCCATCTCCGCGGTGGTGCATCACTGCCATCAGCGGGATTACGCCCAGCATGAAGAGATTGCGCACGAGCTTCGTCACGGTCGCGGTGTCGAGGGCCACGCTCGATCCGAACTGCTGCACATAGAGCAGCCCGGCGCCGGCTACCTGCGACGTGTCGTGGATCGCGGTGCCCAGGAAGAGACCGGCGAGTGTCGGGTTGTCGCCGAAAAGGCCGTGCGCCACCCACGGGTAGACGAGGAGCGCGAGCAGCCCGAAGAGCGTGACGCAGCCGACCGCGTAGCTCACTTCGTCGTCTTCAGCGCCGATCACCGGGGCCGTCGCGATGATGGCGGTGTTGCCGCAAATGCTGGTGCCCACGGCAATCAGCGTGCCCAGCCGGCGGGGAAGGCCCAACGCACGGCTGATCCAGGAGACGGCCACGAGGGCCGTCGTGATGCAGCCGAGCACGATGGGCACCGCCACGAGGCCGATCCTCCCTGCGGCGGAGAGCGAGAGACGGATTCCGAGGAGCGCGACGCCGATCCGCAACAGCCGTTTCACACATAGGCGCAGGCCGGCGTCGTAGACGAGAGGCAGACCAAGCCCCTGCCGGATCGAGAGACCGAGCAGGATTGCGACCAGGATGCCGCTCACGGGGCTCTTCTCGAGGCCGAGCACGCTCCGGCCGAAGCCGTGCGCCAGCGCCTCACCCAGCCATGCGAGGGCGGCCGCGAGGGCCAACCCCGGGAGGATCGTGCCGGCGACACCGAAGAGATGGTGGGCGCGATCCTGCCAGCCCGCGCGCCGGACCTGCTCCTCCCGGCTCTCCCCGGGATCCGTGATCGCCGGTAGGCCCTCGTAGCTGTCGAGCCACCGCAGCAGCTCGGGGTTCTCGTACGGATTGCCCCGGCTCGCCCCGGCGATCGGCTGCGTCATCGGTTCCTCCACGAGCAGGGAACGCGCTTCGGGGGCCGCTCCGCGCGGGGGGATCATGCACCCGCGCGCGATTCCGCACCACCTACCAGGGCATGGCGTCGCCGAGACCGTGCAGCAGCTTCCCGCTCACCTCGTTCGCGTCACGAAGATGTCCAGGCGTCGCGTGGAATGTCTCGTACGGTGTGCAGCACACGACGCTGCGGGCCGGAGGCGAGCCGGGCACCGCCGATGGCGGATTGTTCCGGTCATCCGTCCGGCGGCGGATTCACGCCGTCAGTGTGACTTTCGCACGCAGCTCGTCCTGCAGTTCAGCGGGCACGGAGCCGCCCTCGCTGACCAGGTCGATTCGCGGCACGCCACCCGAATTCTGGAACGCCCGACGCAATACACGGTCGTCCCAGATGCTCTGGTGATCGTACCGTTCCAGCCGCTGGGTGCGCAGCGCGGCGCCGATCCCGCCCAACCAGTTGACCACGATGCGGTTGACGAAGTTGACGAAGAGAGCCGACGTGTTCGGGTCGTCGAGGACGCCGTCGCGGTCGGCTGCGCGCATCAGGCTGCGGTTCTCGAGCAGCCATGCCAGCGACAGCATGTCGTGTGCGACGAGCGACGGGCTGGCCAGGATGAGTCCGGTGGTCGGCGCCGCCACGTATCCTTGATCGGGGCCGAACGTGGTCAGCACCTGCGTGGCGCTGGTCAGCACCAGGCGCAACTTCTTCGTCAGCGACGGGACGGTGTTGGCATCGGCTGTCTTCTCAGCCAGCGTCGCTGCGTCGCGGTGGTACTCGAGGCGCGAGTCGTGGCGCCACCAGCCGACGGCGGCCTTCATGCCCAGGGTGCTGCCGGCGAGCAGGTGACGCGCGCAACGCGGCATGAGCACGACGTGGTCGACCTCGTTCAGCACCTTCGGCATCTGGATCGGCCGCGACCAGCTTCCGGCCGCAGCCGGCGTGTCCTCGAAGAAGGCGTCCCAGCCGTGCTCCTCGAACGCATGAACCTCGCCGCCGGCCGCCTCGACGGCCGGCGCGATGCGGCTCTGGTGCAGCAGTTGGCGGGTGCTGCCCCGCAGGCGATCTTTGGAGAAGCGGACGGTCTCGACCCCCGACATGTCGGCGATGAGAACGCGCCCGGCGCCGCGCTCGCGCAGCAACCCGATCATCGCCCGTAGCGCCACCGGGTCGGTGGTGGCGGGGTACGGGTTGCCGGAGTTGCAGACCGGCTTGATCAACACGGTGTCGCCCCGGCTCAGCCAGGAGAAATCGCTGACCGCGAGCGCGGCCGCGCGAACCGCGCGCTCTGTCGCCTCGGCGGCGGACCCGCGGGCCACGCCCGCCAGTCCCACCGGTGTCGAAGTCGCACCCGCGTAGCTCAGCGTGGCGTCCGTGGGAGGTCGCGCGGCAAGCACCCGCGGAGCGTG